>Ga0187779_10001414_pt1 | contig 15001 bp, 13 predicted proteins | sample 1015_Q2_SP10_10__FD_132435 | JGI IMG/M metagenome (GOLD analysis project Ga0187779, IMG submission 132435) | Tropical peat soil microbial communities from peatlands in Department of Meta, Colombia - 1015_Q2_SP10_10_MG | ecosystem: Environmental > Terrestrial > Soil > Wetlands > Peat | place... | reverse complement strand
TGGCCGCCGTCGCGCTCGGCGCGGTCGCGGACGCCGTCGACCTGAGGGCCGCTCTCACCGCCTGCGCCGTCGCGCCGATGGTGGGCGTCGCGGTCAGCCTGCTGCTGCCGGCTCCTCGAGCCGGCGCACGCCGTCTCGCCGTCGAGCCGGTCGCCCCGTAGTAGTCTTCGCCGCGGTCGACCGACGGTTCGAGACGCGCGCACGCCGAGGAGAGGATGAGTCGATGGCGACGGTCCAGGAGTTCTTCGCCGAGTTGCCGAGCCGGGTGGATCCGGCGAAGACGGCGGGCATGAGCAACTCGTACGTCTTCGACGTCGCCGGAGTGGGGGCCTGGACGGTACGCGTCGAGGACGGCGCGGTCACCGTTGCAGAGGGTGCCGGGGACGCCGACTGCACGATCTCCGCGAACGAGGAGACCCTGACCCGGATCGTCAACGGCGAGCAGAACGCGACCACCGCCTACATGACCGGGAAACTGAAGATCGCCGGCGACATGGGCGCCGCCCTCAAGCTGCAGAAGCTGTTCTGAGCCTCTTCCCGTTGACCTCGTCGGACTGACCGGCTAGAAACGACGCGTGCTCGCGATCACGCTCTACGACTTCTTGAAGTTCCTCCACGTGAGCTTCGCGATCGCCTGGGTCGGCGGCGGTCTGATGATCTCGATCCTCGCCGAGTTCGCGCTGCGCTCGAAGCTGCCGGGACGTGGGGCCGAGTTCGCGCGCGAGGCGGCGCTGATCGGACAGCGCTTCTTCACGCCGCTCTCGCTGCTCGTGCTCGGCCTCGGCTTCTGGCTGATCCACGAGGGTCACGTCGGCTACCCGACGTGGATCGTGCTCGGGCTGATCGGCTTCGGGCTCTCCTTCGTGATCGGCGCCGGCTTCCTCGGTCCTCAGACCGTGAAGCTCGCGAAGCTGATCGACGAGCACGGCCCGGACGACCCGGCAGTCCGCGCCAAGATCCGGGTGATCGTCAACGTGGCTCGCGTCGACCTGCTGGTCCTCTTCGCAGTCGTGTTCTTCATGGTCACGAAGGTCGGCCGATAGTCGAGTTCATCCGGCGTCTCGCCGTCGCCGCAGCGGTCAACGTGGCCGCCCTGGCCGTCACCGCCTGGGCGCTCTCGGGCGTCCACGTCGACGGCTGGGGCGCGCTCGTGTTGGCCGGCATCGTCTTCGGCCTCGTCAACACCGTCGTCAAGCCGATAGTGACGCTGCTCGCGCTACCGGTGATCATCCTCTCGCTCGGCGTCGCGCTCTACTTCGTCAACATGCTGATGCTGGCCCTGACCGACTGGGTCGTGAACGGCCTCGCGATCGACGGTTTCTGGGCGCTCGTCGAGGCGACCCTCGTCGTGTGGCTCGTGAACCTCATCCTCGAGACGGCGTTCGGCATCCGCGGTCACGCCCGGAAGCGCCAGGGTCGTTAGAAGCAGCGTTGGGGACAGACTCAAGTCTGTCCCCGACACAGTTCTCCTCAAGATTCGAGCTCGACGAGGATCGCGCCGCCCGGGACGCGGTCGCCTGCGGCGACGTGCACGGCCCGGACGGTCGCGTCGAACGGGGACGCGACGGGAGTCTCCATCTTCATCGCCTCGAGCACGAGGAGACGCTGCCGCGCGGCGACACCGTCCCCCGGAGCGACGTCGACCTGGAGGACGGTGCCGGGCATCGGCGCCGTGACCGTGCTGCTGCCGTGCTCGAGGACCGGGGCGTGCGCCGAGGAGTCGGCGTCGGGGGGAGGGGAGGGCGGAGGGGGTGGCAGGTTGAGACGCCAGGCGCCTCGCCACGGCGACGCGGCTCGCCGCACGGGAGCGGGCGAGAGCGGCGGGTGCTCGACGAGGAAGGCCGTGGACACCGCGCCGGCGCGGATCTCCGGATGCCCGACGAGCCAGCGCAGGAGCGGCAGGTTCGTGGTGGGACCGACCACCTCGGTCTCGGCGAGGGCGCTCGCTAGTCGCGAGAGCGCGGCGTCGCGCGTCGGCCCGTGCGCGATCAGCTTGGCGAGCAGCGGGTCGTAGGCGGTTCCGACCTCGTCGCCTGCCTCGACACCCGTGTCGACGCGCACGCCGTCGGGCAGCCGCAGCTTCTCGATGCGTCCCCCTTGCGGGAGGAAGCTTCTGGAGTCCTCCGCGTAGAGCCTCGCCTCGACCGCGTGCCCGCGCTGCTCCGGGAGCGGCGACTCGAGCGGTTCCCCCAGGGCCACACGGAGCTGCAGCGCGACGAGATCCAGGCCGAAGACCTCCTCCGTCACGGGGTGCTCGACCTGGATCCGCCCGTTGAGCTCGAGGAAGTAGACGTCGTCGCCGTCGACGAGGAACTCGGCAGTGCCTGCGTTGCGATATCGAATCGCTCGGGCGAACGCCTCCGCGGCGTGCCAGAGTCGGGCTCTGGTGGCGGCGCGCAGATCGGGTGCCGGGCTCTCCTCGAGGACCTTCTGATGACGGCGCTGAACCGAGCAGTCCCGCTCGCCGAGCACGAGGACGTTGCCCTCGACGTCCGCGAGGAGCTGCACCTCCACGTGGCGTGGCCTTTCGACGTACCGCTCGCAGAACGTCCTTCCGTCGCCGAACGCGGCGATCGCCTCCCGCTCCGCGGCGGCGACGGCCCCGCCGAGCTCCGCAGCCGAGCGGACGACCCGCAGGCCGCGCCCTCCGCCGCCGGCCGCGGCCTTGACGAGCAGCGGGTAGCCGATCGTCTCGGGCGGCCCGATCGGGAGGACCGGGACGCCGGCTGCCGCCGCGACCTCCTTCGCCGCGACCTTGTCGCCGCCCAGGCGGAGCGCATCCGGAGACGGACCGACCCAGACGAAGCCTGCCGCTTCGACGGCGGCGGCGAAGTCGGCGCTCTCGGCGAGGAAGCCGTAGCCGGGGTGGATCGCGTCGGCGCGGGCGCCGGCCGCCGCGCGCAGGAGCTGGGACGGATCGAGGTAGCTGTCGACCTCCTGCGACAGGTCGGCAGAGCGGGCGTGGAGCGAGCCTGCGTCTCCCGGTCCGACGACCGCGACCGTCTCGATCCCGAGCTCGCGGCACGTCCTGAAGACGCGGACGGCGATCTCTCCGCGGTTGGCGACGAGCACGCGCGTGATCCGCATCGCTTCCGATCCTAGGCGGGTCACCCCGTCGAGACGAGTGCCACGGCGACGAGCGCGAGTCCCACGGCCGCGAGCTGAAGGCGCGTCAGGCGCTCGTGCAGCACGACCCGTGCGAGCAGGACGGTCGTCACGGGGTACAGCGACGCGAGCACTGCAGCGATCGCGAGCGTCCCGTGCCGGAACGCGATCAGGAGCGCGATCACCGCCGCCACCTCGAGGACTCCGACCGAGGCGGTCAGCCGGACCAACCCGCGGCCCGGGGGCTGGTCTCGCCCGAGAGTCGCCACCACCAGTCCGAGTAGACCCGACGAGGCGCCGCGCGAGAGCGACACGGGCCAGAGGCCGGCCTCACGCCCGACCTGCGAGAGGCTGACGTAGAAGACGCCGAAGCAGAGCCCTGCGAGAAGTGCGAGCACGAGAGCGCGTCCGGCGGTGTCGCCGCCGCTCTCGTGCGCCGGCGCGAGCGACACCACCCCGATCGCGACGATCGCGGCCGCGATCCCGACCAGCGCCGCCGCTCCGGGGCGCTCACCGCGTGCGAGACCGACTCCGACCGGCAGGAGCGCACCCGCGACCGCCGCCGAGGGCGCCGCGACGCTGATCTGGCCGAGCGCCATCGCCGTGTAGAAGAGGGCGAGCCCGACTCCCACGGCGACGCCGCTCGCGATCGACCAGCCGGCGTCCGACGCGGTCAGACGGTCGGCGCCGAGCACTGCCGCGACCGGCAGCGAAACGACGAAGCCGATCCCCTGGGCACGCGCGGCGACCCGAACCGCCCAGCCGCGGCGAGAGGCGAGCCCGCCCAGGAAGTCGGCGCCGCCGACGAGAACTGCAGACAGCAACGCGAAGAAGGGTGACATCGGGCGGCGATCATCTCAGGCTCCCACAGTCGGCAGATCCCGACACGACCCTCGTCCGAGTGATCGTCCCTCGCTCGTGTGGGTGATTGCTGGGGTCGATCCGCTGCCGACTATGAAAACAGTGTCGCCATCGGTACACGGTGTCGCGCAGCCGAGTGCGTCGACCACGGTCGAGCAGTCCGCGCACGGCGTGCGCCGGGGAGCCCGCGGCCTCCGCGGGCGCATCCGGCTGCGCGGAGAAGGCGGCTTCACCCTGATCGAGGCGGTGCTCGCGATGATGCTGTTCGCGATCGTCTCGACGGCGCTCACGGGCCTGCTCACGTCCTCCATCTCGGCGCAAAAAGTGTCGCGCGAGAAGACGCTCGCAGAGCAGGTGGTGTCGTCCCAGATCGAGTGGATCAGGCAGCAGCCCTACGACAGCGTCGGCACTCCGGGCGGCAACCCGAGCGGCACGATCAACGCGGCGGGGCTGAAGAACGGGTCGAACCCGGTCGTGATGGTCGGGCTGCGCGGGAACCTCACGACAAAGATCCAGTACGTCAACGACCCGACGCCGAACAGCTACCAGACGAAGGCGAACTACAAGATGGTGACGGTGACGCTCCAGCGAGCGTCCGACAACGTCCTCCTCGCTCGCCAGGTGACGTACGTCGCGCCGCCCGGCCAGGCGCCCTACGGCGGCATCAACCTCGCGATCATCAACGCGCAGGTCATGGACATGGGCAACAACACGCCCCTGACCGGAGTGCAGGTGGGTCTCGCGACGGGTCCGAGCGCACCGCGCAGCGACACGACAGATGCGACCGGGACGGTCACGTTCCCCGCCCTCACGGCGAACCCGACGAGCGGGGCGCAGGCCTACTACGACCTCAACGTGACGCCGCCGAGCGGCTACACCGTGCTGAAGGACGACCTCTCGCCGGCGGCTGCGGCGCACGTCCAGCTCTCCCCGGGACAGACGTTCAGCACCGTGATCCGCGTGTACCAGGGCTGCACGATCAACGTCCAGCTCCTGAACCAGGACGGGTCGACGTACACCGGGAACGCGAACGTCACGGTCTCGTCGACGCGCGGTGGCCAGACGTTCAGCTACTCGGGCACCGCGCTGTCGATCACCCAGATCGCCGGCGAGAACATCGTGCCCGGGCTGAGCTACACGGTGATGACGGCGAACGGGTTCTACTCGACCGCCACGTCGAAGACGGTGCCGAACAACTACCCGACCGACCTCACCTCCACGTTCGCGATCAGCGGCTACGCGACCGGCACCGTCACCTCGACCGTGACGTGGGGCGGCGCCGCCGTCTCGGGCGCGACAGTCACGCTCACCGGCGGGCCCGTCTCGCTCAACCAGACGCAGACGTCGAACGCGAGCGGCCAGGTCACCTTCACCGACGTCCCGATCGGCAGCTACACGGTCACGGCGACGAAGAGCGGGCAGAGCGCCAACGCCTCGGCGACGGTGACGCAGGGGGCGACGACGAGCGTCCCGCTCGCGCTGCCCACCGGCACGATCGTCTCGACTGTCACGTGGGCGGGATCGAACGTCAACGGCGCGACCGTGACGCTGACCGGGGGGCCGATGTCGGTGAACGTCTCCGGCACCACCAACTCGAGCGGCCAGGTCACGTTCGTCAACGTCCCGGCCGGCTCCGGCTACACGGTCACCGCCTCGAAGGGCGGCCAGAGCGCCAACACGTCGGCGACTGTGACAGGAGGCTCCACGACGAACGTCTCGCTCGCGCTGCCGGTTGGCACGGTCGCCGTGACGGTGAACTGGGGCGGCTCGCCGGTCAACGGGGCGTCGGTGACCCTCAGCGGCGGCAACCTCACCTCGTCCGTCTCCGGCACGACGAATGCGAGCGGACAGGTCACGTTCTCGAACGTGCCCGCCGGCACTGGCTACACGGTCACGGCGACGAGCGGCGGTCAGACCGGCACCGCAAGCTCGGTGACCGTCACCGGGGGGTCGACGACCAACGTCACCGTCCCGATGCCGACCGGAACGGTCGCCGTGACCGTGACGTGGGGCGGCGCGGCGGTCGCGAGCTGCACGAACTGCGTCACCATCAGCGGCGGCAACCTCGGCTCGCCGGTGACCGGCTCGACGAACGCGAGCGGTGTCGCGACATTCTCCAACGTCCCGGCCGGGTCGGGCTACACGGTGACCGCGACGAAGAGTGGTCAGAGCGCGAGCAACTCGAGCGTCACCGTCACCGGTGGCAGCACGACCAACGTCTCGCTCGCCCTCCCGACCGGCACGCTCGTCGTGACGGTCACGAGCGGCGGCTCGCCCGTCAACGGCGCGACGGTCTCGGTGACCGGCGGCCCGATGACGATCACCTCGCTGACCACGAACTCGAGCGGCGTCGCGACGTTCTCGAACGTCCCCGTCTTCTCCAACTACACCGTGACGGCGACCAGCGGCGCCCAGAACGTGAGCCAGACCAGCGTGAGCGTCTCGAACGGCGCGACGACGCCCGTGTCGCTCGCGTTCCCGCTCGGGACGGTCACCGTCGGCGTCAGCTGGGCCGGGCTGCCGGTCGCGAACTGCTCGAACTGCGTCACGCTCAGCGGCGGCGCGCTCGGCAGCCCGGTGACCGGCTCAACCGACGCGAGCGGGAACGTCACCTTCGTCAACGTCCCGGCCAGCACCGGCTACACGGTCACGGCGACGAAGAACGGCCAGAGCGCCAGCCAGACGGGAGTCACCGTCACCGGCGGCAACACGACGAGCGTGTCGATCGCCCTTCCTACGGGTACCGTCGCCGTCAACGTCAAGTGGGGCGGCGCGAACGTCGCCAGCTGCTCGAACTGCGTCACGCTCAGCGGCGGCAACCTCTCCGCCTCCGTCACCGGCTCGACCGACGCGAGCGGCAACGTCACGTTCGTCAACGTCCCCGCCGGCTCCGGCTACACGGTGACCGCGACGAAGAGCGGCCAGAGCGGCACCGCGACGAACCAGACCGTCACGAACGGCGGGACGACCAACGTCAACATCACGCTGCCGACTGGAACCTTCCTCGTCACGGTCAACCAACCTTCCGGCACGGCCGCGCCGAACGCGACGGTCACGCTCACGCTCGGCCCGATGAACGTGAACGTCTCCGGCACGACGAACTCGAGCGGCCAGGTCACCTTCTCGAACGTCCCGACCGGCACCGGCTACACGATCGCGGCCTCGCGCTACGGCCAGAGCGGCAACCTGACGAACCAGACCGTCAGCACGGGCTCGACGACGAACGTCACGATCAACCTCGCGGCGTACAGCCAGGGCAGCATCAAGATCACGGTCAAGAACTCGAGCGGCTCGACGTGTAACAGCCTCGCGTACAACTGGACGATCTCGGGTGGCCCGTACTCGTACAGCGCGAGCGGCTCCGCGACAACCAACACGAGCGGCGTGCTCGGAACGTTCAGCGGCGTCCCGGCCGGTAGCCCGTACACCGTCACGGTTACCCGGACGACGAACTCGTCCCGCACCGGCACGACCTCGGGCGTGGCCGTCACGAACGGCTCCACCACGTCGGTCACCGTGACCCTCAACGGTTCGAGCGTCTGCTCGTGATCCGGCCGACTCTCATGCGGCGGCTGCGGCGCGAGGAAGCGGGCTTCTCGCTCATCGAGCTGCTCGTCTCGATGGCGGTGCTGGGCATCCTCTTCGCCGTCTACTCGCTCGTGCTCAGCTCGACCATCCGCGACGGCGGCGCGATCGAGGACCAGGCCACGGCGCAGAGCCAGGTGCGTGCAGCCGTCGACGTCCTCGCCGGCGACCTCCGCCAGGCGTACACGGGCGACCCGAGCGGGACGATGACGCTCGTCGCGTCGGGCTTCACCGGCTCCACGATCACCTTCTACTCGCCGGACCGCCAGACGCCCTTCCACCTGCGCCAGATCTCGTACCGGCTGAGCGGCGGCAACCTGCAGCGCCAGTTCGCGACGAGCACGGACACGGACGGCTACCCGTGGACCTTCGGAGCGATGGGCGCCTGGATCACGCAGGCGAGCAACGTCACGAACTCGACGATCTTCACCTACTACGACGCCTCCGGGAACGTGACGAGCACCGCGTCCGCGATCGACAGCGTCGGCATCACGGTCACCGTCTCGCCGCGCGGCTCGCAGGGCCGTACGTACACGTACTCGACCAGCGTCCAGCTGAGGTCGTCCCCGTCATGAGACTCGTCCGCCTCGTCCGCAGCAGGCTCGCGCTCGGCCAGGAGGACGGCATCGCCCTCGTCCTCGTCGTCCTGCTGATCGCGCTCCTCAGCGTTCTCTCCGTCACGCTCATCGGCACGGTGCAGGAAGAAGAGGGCAACAGCGCGACGGCCGTGAAGCGGCAGTCGGCGTTCGGCGCCGCCGAGGCCGGTCTCGACGACTACATCTCAAAGCTCGTCGACGACCACCTCTACTACGTCCACTACGTCGCGAAGGGCGAGGCGACGCGACTGGCGCCGGGTGGCTCGAACGTCTCGACGAGCCCGAACACGTCGTCCAGCACGAACCCGACCGCCTGGACCTACGGGCTCACGTGGACGTACCCGAACGGCAAGGACCAGTGGCGGTCGCTCTCGAACGGCTACGAGTACGACCTCGAGATCACGCCGCCGAGCGCGAGCCAGACCGCGGTCGGCATCGTCTCGACCGGACGCCCGGCGGGGGACGCGAACGTCCAGGACTGGCGCGTGCTCCAGGTCCTGATCAAGCCGTCCTCGATCACCGACTACTACCGGATCGTGAACGGCGACGTCGGCTGGGGAAACGGCGCGAACCTCTACGGGAAGGTCTACTCGGCCGGCAACATCAGCTTCAGCGGCACGGTGAACGCGTACGCGAACATCTACGCCGAAGGGTCGATCAGCGGCTCGGTGACCCTGAACAACGGAGCGCAGAAGTACGACAGCACGACGATCCGTTCGCAGATCAAGAACCCGATCAACTTCTCCGACTTTCTCACCTCGATGAGCGACATCTCCCGCGCCTCGCAACTCGCGGGGATCTACCTCAACAACAGCTCCTACGACGCCTGGAAGCTCGTCTTCTCGAGCGCGGGCACGCTCACCGTCCAGGGCTGCACCAAGTCCGGCGGCAACCCCGTCTCGCAGACCGCACCGAGCTGCGGCACCGCGACGACGTACAACGTGCCCTCGAACGGGGCGATCTACTCGCAGCAGGACGTGATCGTCTCGGGCTCGGTCAAGGGCCGGGTCACGGTCGCCTCGAACAGCAACGTCGTCGTCGGCGGCAACATCGCGCCCGTGACCCCGGGGACGGACGTGCTCGGCCTCGACGCAACCGTGAACCTGATCACGGCGGGCTACGTCCCGAACCCGTTCACGTGGCAGGCCGCGGTGCTCGCCCAGACCGGGACCTGGGAGAACGACCCCAACTCGTCGTGTCAGGCCTCGGGCGGCTGCACGATGAACTTCACCGGCATGTCGGCGACGTCGGACGGCGGCTCGTTCTCAGGCTTCTTCGCCACCCGCAACTACAACTACGACTCGACGCTGCAGTACCTGCAGCCGCCCTGGTTCCCCTCGGTCGGCACGCCCTACACGATCACCCTGTTCCGCGAGCTACCGCACGGCTAGTCGGCTCCGGCTTCCGGGTCGGCCGGGCCGGATGGCGTCCACGAGGCGAAGCCGGGCGTTCCCGGTAGCCGACCCGCGAGGAACGCGCCCAGCCCTTCCTGACCCTCCGCGCTCGTACGCCGCTCGGCGATGCGCCGCGCGGTCTCGGGCCCGTCGGGCCGGTCGAGGACGAGTCGCTTGGCGGCGCGCGCTGCTCGCGGCCCCGCGGTTCCGAGCTCGGCGAGCACGCGCTCGAGCGCCCCGTCGAGATCGGAGGTCACCTCGTGCACGAGGCCGAGCTCGAGCGCCGTCGACGCGTCGAAGCGCTCGCCGGTGACGAAGTAGCGGCGCGCCGCGCTCTCGCCGATCTTGCGGAGCGCGAACGGCGAGATCACGGCCGGGATGATCCCGAGCTTCACCTCGGAGAACGCGAAGACCGTCCGTTCGTGTGCGAGCACGACGTCGGAGCAGGCCACGAGGCCGACACCTCCGCCCAGTGCATGGCCCTGAACCACGGCGACGACCGGGGCGGGACAGCCGTCGATCGCCTCGAGCATCCGGCGCAGCGCGTTCGCGTCGGCCACGTTCGCCTCGTAGTCGAGCTCTGCCGAGGCCCGCATCCACTCGACGTCTGCGCCGGCGCAGAAACTCGGCCCCTCTCCGGCGAGGACGACGGCGCGTGCGGTTCCGACGTCGACGAACGCCTCTGCGAGCGCGGCGATCAGCTGGGCGTCGAACGCGTTCCGCGCCTCGGGGCGCGCGAGCGTCACGCGCAGAAGATCTCCGTCTCGCTCGACGCGAAGGGAGGCCATCGAGGAGAGAGTACGTGTGGACAGATTGACACGCTTCCGGTTGTGACGGTTCTGAGCCAAGTTGCGCACGGGGCCGACGGGCGCGGTCCTCCACGCGGATGGATAGAGTCGCGGCATGCTGAAGGGCGCGCTCGCAGCGGCAGTCACTCCGCTCCGCGACGGTGGCGCCGCGCTCGACGAGGACGCGTTCGAGCCGCTCGTCGACTTCTTCGCCGCTGCCGGACTCGACGGTCTCCTCGCGTTCGGGACGAACGGCGAGGGGATCCTCCTCACGGTCGAGGAGCGCAAGCGGGGACTCCGCCTGTTCCTCGACGCCTCCGGGGGCCGTCTCGCGGTCGCCGCTCACTGCGGCGCGCAGACCACGGCCGACACGGTCACCCTGGCGGCCGACGCCGCCGACGCCGGGGCGGATGCGGTCGCGGTCATCGGCCCGCCGTACTTCGCACTCGACCCGGCAGCGCAGCTCGCCCACCTCAGCGCGGCAGCCCATGCCTGCTCGCCGGTCCCGTTCTACGTCTACGAGTTCGCGCGGACGAGCGGCTACCCGATCGCGCTCGACGTCCTTCGGCGTCTCCGCGAGGTGGCACCGAACTTCACTGGGCTGAAGGTCTCGGACACGCCGTGGGAGGCGTTCGAGCCGTACGTGCTCGAGGGGCTCGACGTCTTCGTCGGGCCCGAGGCGCTCATCCACCTCGGGATGGCCGCGGGCGCGGCCGGGGCGGTCTCGGCGCTGGCCTCCGCGTTCCCCGAGGAGGTCGCTGCGGTCGTCCGCGATCCGACCGAGGCTGCAGCCGCGGCGATCGGTGCGCTTCGCTCCGCGGTCGAGGGCTTCCCCCGCCAGGCGGCGATGAAGCGGATCGTCGCCGCGCGCGGCCTGCCGATCCGGCCGGACGTCCGGGCGCCGCTCCGCGACCTCGACGCCGACGAGATCGCCCGGTTCGACGCGTGGCTCGCGACTCGAGCGGCTGCCTAGCCTAGCCGGCGACGTCGAGTTCTTCGTCGGCGCGAGGCTCACGCCCGACGCGGCAGGATGCCGAACGCGGCCGTACCGAGCGCACGCCGGACGACCACACCGCACCGCAAGGCCCGGCCCGCTGGGCTCGATGCTCTCGCCGTCGACGGCGGTGCGGCCGGTGAACTCCTCTACATGCGGAAGACGCCGAACGTGGTCTCGGGGACGGGTGCGTTCGCCGCGGCGGCGAGGCCGAGCGCGAGCACGCGCCGCGTGTCGAGCGGGTCGATGATGCCGTCGTCCCAGAGCCGCGCGGTCGAGTAGTACGGGCTGCCCTCCCGCTCGTACGTCGCACGGATCTCGTCCGGATCCGCGTCGCCGACCGTCGTGAGCACGATCGCCGCCTGCTCTCCGCCCATCACCGAGATCCGTGCGTTCGGCCACATCCACAGCTGGCGCGGGCCGTAGGCGCGCCCGCACATCGCGTAGTTCCCGGCGCCGAACGAGCCGCCGGTGACGACGGTGAACTTCGGCACCTCGGCGCACGCGACCGCCGTGACGAGCTTGGCGCCGTCCCGTGCGATGCCACCCTCCTCGTACTCCTTGCCGACCATGAAGCCGGTGATGTTCTGGAGGAAGACGAGCGGGATGCGGCGCTTGCACGCGAGCTCGACGAAGTGCGCGCCCTTCTGCGAGGACTCCGCGAAGAGCACGCCGCGGTTTGCGAGGATTCCGACCGGGTACCCCTCGATCCGGGCGAACCCGCATACGAGCGTGTCGCCGTACAGCGCCTTGAACTCGTGGAAGCGCGAGCCGTCGACGATCCTCGCGATCACCTCGAGCGGATCGGTCTCGTGGCGAAAGTCCTCCGGGATCAAGCCGTAGAGATCGGCCGGGTCGACCGTCGGCGGCTCCGGCTCGGTCAGCTTCCAAGGGCTCGGCCGCGGGTCGTCGAGGTGCCGCACGATCTGCCGGGCGAGCGCGAGCGCGTGCTCGTCGTCGACCGCGTAGTGGTCGGCAACCCCGGAGCGCCGGGTATGGACGTCGGCGCCGCCGAGCTCCTCCGCCGTCACCTCCTGTCCGGTCGCCGCCTTCACGAGCGGCGGCCCGCCGATGAAGATCGTCCCGGTGCCGCGCACGATCACGGTCTCGTCCGACATCGCCGGCACGTAGGCGCCGCCGGCCGTGCACGAGCCCATCACGACCGCGATCTGGGGGATGCCTCGCGCCGAGAGCCGTGCCTGGTTGTAGAAGATCCGGCCGAAGTGCTCGCGGTCGGGGAACACGTCCGCCTGCAGCGGCAGGAAGGCGCCGCCCGAGTCGACGAGGTAGATGCACGCCAGCTCGTTCTGCTCCGCGACCTCCTGGGCGCGCAGGTGCTTCTTCACGGTGAGGGGGAAGTAGGAGCCGCCCTTCACGGTCGCGTCGTTCGCGACGACGACGCTCTGCCGGCCTTCGATCGTTCCGATCCCCGTGACGATCCCCCCAGACGGGGCGTCGCCGTCGTAGAGGGCCCACGCGGCGAGCGCGTTCAGCTCGAGGAAGGGCGAGTCGGGGTCGAGCAGCCGGTCGACGCGCTCTCGGGCGGTCAGCTTGCCGCGCGAGCGGTGCCGCTCGAGCGCCTTCTCGCCGCCGCCGGCTGCGACCCGCGCCGTCCGTTCGCGCAGCTCGGCGACGAGCTCCTCCATCCGCGCCTGGCGGCGCTCGAAAGCCTCGTCACGGACGACCTGCGTGCCGAGCACGGTCACGCTCCGAGCCTATCGCGGTAACGTCAGCCGCATGAAGGCTCCGCTGCTCCGCGGCGACCGGCTCGAGCTGAAGCCGCTCGCAGAGGACGATCTCGACGCGCTGCACCGGATCGTGAGCACGCCGGAGGTGGCGCGCTGGTGGAACCCGCACACCCGCGATTCGCTCGACGATTGGCTCGCCGAGGACGACATGATCCGCTGGACGATCTGGGTCGACAGCGAGCCGGCCGGGAAGATCCAGGCCCACGAAGAGAACGACGCCGACTTCCGCCACGCGGCGATCGACCTCTTTCTCGCCCCCGAGCGCCACGGTCGAGGGCTCGGCCGCGAGTCCGTCCACCTCGTCGCACGGTGGCTCGTCGACGAGCGAGGACATCACCGGGTCGTCATCGATCCCGCGCTCCGGAACGAGCGGGCGATCCGCTGCTACGAGTCCGTGGGCTTCCGGCGGGTCGGCGTGATGCGGCGCTACTGGTTCGACCGGTCGACGGGCGAATGGGCCGACGGGCTGCTGCTCGACCTGCTGGCAGACGAGTTGGTTTCGCCCACGAGCGGGGCTGTGCGATCCTGAGCCCGTGAACCTGCGCGAGCTGCTCGAGTCCCGGGCCGGGGAGGACCTCGAGACCTACTCGAGCGGGATCAACCCGCAATTCGTGAAGATCCTGCGCACGATCGGGTTCGACCGGGAGTGGAAGCGGACCTCCGGCGCCTATCTCTACGACAGCGAGGGCGAACGGTACCTCGACCTGCTCGGCGGCTTCGGCATGTTCAACGTCGGGCGCAACAACCCGCGTGTCAGGCAGGCGCTCGTCGACGCCATGGAGCTCGAGGTGCCGAACGCGATCCAGCTCGGCGTCTCGCCGCTGCCCGGACTCCTCGCGGAGGCGCTGCTCGCGCGCGCGCCTGCGGGACTCGGGAAGGTTCTCTTCACGAGCTCCGGAACGGAAGCGGTGGAGGCCGCGATCAAGCTGGGTCGCGCTGCGGCCGGGCGGCCGCGCGTCGTCTCGGCCGAGCACGGCTTCCACGGGCTCACGCTCGGCTCGCTCTCGCTCAACGGCAACGCGGAGTTCACCGACCGCTTCGGGCCGCTGCTACCGGGCTGCGACAAGGTGCCCTGGAACGACCTCGAGGCGCTCGAACTCGAGCTCGCACGCGGCGACGTCGCGCTCCTCGTCCTCGAGCCCGTCCAGGGGAAGGGTGCGAACCTGCCCGCCGCCGGCTACCTCGAGGGCGCGCAGCAGCTCTGCCGGAAGCACGGGACGCTCTTCTGCGTCGACGAGGTGCAGACCGGACTGGGGCGCACCGGGCGGTTCCTCGCTCTCGAGCACTGGGGGCTCGAGCCCGATCTCGTCACCGTCTCGAAGTCGCTCTCGGGCGGGTACGTCCCGTCGGGGGCACTGCTGATGCGCGACGAGGTCTTCTTCTCCGTCTTCGACTCGCTCGAGCACGCCGTCAGCCACGGCTCGACGTTCGCGCCCAACGACTACGCGATGGTCGCCGGGCTCGCGACGCTCGCGGAGCTGGACGAGCAGGCCCTCGTGGCCAACTCGGAGCGGCTCGGCAAGCTTCTGCTCGAGCGGACGCAGCCGCTGGTCGAGCGGTTCGACGTCGTCGCCGAGGTGCGCGGGCTCGGCCTGATGTGGGCGATCGAGTTCCACGAGCCGGAGCGGGGCAGGCGCTCGTTCCGGCTGCTCGAGCGTGTGCAACCTGGGTTGTTCTCGCAGCTCGTCGTCGTCCCGCTCTTCCGCGACCACCAGATCCTCAGCCAGGTCGCCGGGCACAACATGAACGTGATCAAGATCCTGCCGCCACTCGTGATCGACGAGTCGGACGTCGACTGGTTCGTCGACGCGCTCGAGACCGTGCTCGAGCGCTCGCGTGGCCTGCCGCGCGAGATGGTCGGCTTCGCGCTCCGCGCGGCGCGCGCCAGGTAGCCGGCGCCCGATGCAGTCTCGCGGGATCCATCATCTCG
>Ga0187779_10001413_pt1 | contig 15003 bp, 15 predicted proteins | sample 1015_Q2_SP10_10__FD_132435 | JGI IMG/M metagenome (GOLD analysis project Ga0187779, IMG submission 132435) | Tropical peat soil microbial communities from peatlands in Department of Meta, Colombia - 1015_Q2_SP10_10_MG | ecosystem: Environmental > Terrestrial > Soil > Wetlands > Peat | place... | reverse complement strand
TGCGCTTCAGGAAGAGGTTGACGCTGACGGGGAGACTCGTGACGACGCCCTCGCCGAGCCGATCGTCCGTGACGTAGCGAAGACCGAGCTTCTGACGGGCGGCGACGTCGAGCTTCCCGACGGGCGCGTCGTACAACCGAACGTCGCCGGCAGACGTCGACCGCTCGCCGGCGATCGCCTCGGCGAGCGCGCGTTGCCCGTTTCCGTCCATGCCGGCGACGCCGATGATCTCCCCCTCGTGCACCACCAGCGAGATATCCGTGATGCCCGGATCAGAGCCGCCGATCGGCCGCGCCGACACGCCGACCAGCTCGAGCAGGGTGTCGGCGTGTTCGGCGTGCGCCGCCCCGTATCCCTCCTCCGCGCTGAGATCGGTGCGCAGCTCGGCGACGTCCGTGGCGGTTCGTCCCTCCTCGCCGAACATCATGCGGACGATCTCCGCCTGGAGCTCCTCGGCCGAGCTCTGCTCGAGCCGCACGTGCTCGAGCGAGCCGACCACGCGGCCGGATCGGAGGATCGTGATCCGGTCTGCAACGGCGAGCGCCTCGTGCAGCTTGTGCGTGATGAAGATGACCGCGATGCCCGTCTCCTTGAGGCGACGCAGGACGCCCTGGAGCTCGGCGACTCCCTGCGGCGTGAGCATCGACGTCGGCTCGTCGAGCACGAGCACGCGCGAGCCGCGCCAGAGCGCCTTGATGATCTCGACCTGCTGCTGGCGCCCGAGCGCGAGCTCGCCAGCCGGTGCATCGGCGTCGATCTCGATGCCGAGCGTGCTCGCGAACTCCGCGAGACGCTCGCGCGCAGGTCGTGTGTTCAGCCTGAGGCCGCGCGCGTCGCCGAGCAGTAGGTTCTCGAGCACGGTGAGCGCGGGCACGAGCGTCGAGTGCTGGTACACGGTGCCGACGCCGAGCTCCAGCGCCGCGCGCGGCGAGTCGATCCGCACGGGGCGGCCGTCGACGCGGATCTCGCCCGCGTCGGGGCGGAGCATCCCCGAGAGGATGCTGATCAGGGTCGACTTGCCGGCGCCGTTCTCGCCGAGCAGGCAGTGCACCTCGCCCGCGTACATCGACAGCGAGACCTCGTCGTTCGCGAGCACGCCTGGGAAGCGCTTCGTCATGCCCACGAGCTCGACGGCCGGCGCACCGTTCCGGCCCCCGGAAGGAGCACCTGCCGGTGTGGCCGCTGTCCGCCTGGAGTCCGTCTGAAGCCCTTTCGTACCTCGGCGGCGGCCACCGGAGCGACCGCCGCCGATTTCGGAACCGCAGCTCGAGCCGCGGCTACTTCTTGTTGATCAGCGCCTGGACCTGACTGGCCTTCGTCGTCAGCGGCACCTTCAGCGTGCCGCTCTTGATCTTCGCCTGCGCCTTCTGGATCTGCGACCAGACCGACGCCGGGATGTACTTCGTCTTGAGCAACCCGATCCCGCCGTTCGCAAGCGTCAGGTTGTAGCCGTGCGTGCCGTACGTGCCGGCCTTGATGTCCGAGATCGCCTGCTCGTACGTCTTGGTGTAGAACCACATCACCGACGAGAGCAGCACGTGGTGCTTGTCGATCGGCCCCATGTTCCCGATGTCACCGATGTACCAGACCTTGTGGCCGGCCTTGGCCGTCTCGATGCCCTGCAGGTAACCGAACGACGCGTCGTCGCCCATCCCGAAGATGACGTCGGCCCCAGTGGCGATCACCTGCGTGACGACACGCTTGCCGCCGGCCGAGTCGTCGTAGCCGGTCGGACTGATCGTCGCGAAGGAGATCTTCATCTTCGGGCTGACGCTGCGAACGCCAGCGACGAAGCCGCCGCTCATCTTGTACCAGTTCGGGTCGGTCGCCGAGATGACCACGCCGACGTGCTTCGTCTTCGACATCTTCGCGGCGAGAATGCCGGCCAAGTACGCCCCCTGCTGGCTCGACGTCGTGATGTTGGAGACGTACCCCTTCTTCAGATTGGTCGGGTAGTCGTACGTCATGATCGGGACCTTGTACTGCTCCCCGATGCGGACGGCGATCGGGTCGAAGCCGCTCGCGTGCGCGATGATGAAGCTAGCCCCGCCCTGCGCGAGCTGCCGGAGGACGGTCTCCGTCTTGTCGTAGCCGATGTTCGTCTGCGCGACGAACTTCGCACCAACGGATGCCGCAGCCGCCTTCGCGGCGTTGTATCCCTGTTGATTCCAGCCGTAGTCGTTCGGCTTGGCCGGGGTCGCGATCGCGACCTGTTTCACCGTCGCCTTGCTGGACGCCGTCGCCGCAATCGCAGCTCCTGCTGCGACCGCGACGGCGACTGCCGCCAGCACGGCGAGCGCCGCTACTGGAAGACGCCTATGCATCGATGGAGCTCCTCCTCTCCTCTCAATTCGGGATGGCTTCCCGAGCCGCGCACTCGGCCTCTGGGCATCGCGCCGCAGGTGGCCGTCGAAGCACGAGACGCCATGACCCTACCTGGCCGACGGGGGTGAGCCTGCCCGTAGTTGATCGCCTCGTTCATCGGCTGTTAGGGTCGGCTGGTAACTGTCAACAATCGGCGCGCGCAGCGACCCTACCGCTTTCGCGGGAACGACGCAATGGCACCCGAGGCAACGGTCCAGAGCGAGCAGGACGGCTTCCGTCCGGAGCTCGAGAACCTGACGCTCTCTCAGAGAGCGCACGCATACCTGCGCGACGAGATCCTCTCGAACAGGCTTCCCCCGGGAACGGATCTGCAGGAGCTCGCACTCTCGCAGCGGCTCGGTGTCAGCCGGGGCCCGGTGCGCGAGGCGCTCGGCAGGCTCGCGGCCGAAGGGCTCGTCACGCTCCGGCCGCGGCGCGGCGCCGTCGTCCACTCGCTGTCGTCCGAGGAGTTCCTCGAGGCGTACCAGGTGCGTGAGGCGCTCGAGGCGCTCGCGATCAGGCTCGCAGTCCCGCAGCTCGACGGCGACACGCTCGACGACCTGCGTACGCTCACTGACACGATGGCCGATCATGCGGAGTCAGGCCGCGTCACCGAGTTCTTCGAGGCGAACGCCGAGTTCCACGCTACGTTCGTCGCCGCCGCCGGAAACGACAAGCTGCAGGAGATCTACGACCGCCTGGTCGGGCAGATGCAGCGCTACTGGCGACGGTCGCTCGTGCTGCGCGGCGACCTGCGCCGGTCGGTCACGGAGCACCGCGCCATCTTGCGCGCCGTCCGGAGCGGCGACGCGGACCGCGCGGCCGCCCTGATGTCCGACCACATCCGCGTACCTCAGATTCGCCTGCAAGCCATGTCGGCCGACGAGCTGCGCGACGCCGAGGCGTCGTTCGGCGGAAAGGTGGCTGGATGAGCCACAAGACCCTCGAGTTCGGAGTCAACCTCAACAACCGGGAGCCGCTGATCGCGCCCGACTACGACCTCCAGGCGCTCCTCGACCTCTCGACCGTCGTCGAGGAGTCGGGCTTCGACTCCGTCTGGGTCGGAGACAGTCTGTTCTCGAAACCCCGCTACGAGCCGCTGTCGCTGCTGTCGGCGATCTCCCAGCGCACGTCACGCGCCCGGCTCGGAACGGCGTGCCTCGTGACGTCGACGCGCAATCCGCTCTATCTCGCGCTCGAATGGGCCACGCTCGACGTCATCTCCGGCGGCAGGACGATCCTCGGCGCCTGCAAGGGCAATCCCGAGGAAGGCGTGCGCCGTGAGTTTGCGGCGCTCGGGCTCGACTACCTGAAGGCCGGCTCGATCTGGGAGGAAGGCCTCCACGTGCTGCGGACGCTCTGGACCGAGGGCGAGGTGACGTTCCACGGCAAGCACTTCGACTACGACGGCGTCTCCTTCCACTCCGGTACGGAGATGGCGCCGCTCGGGCCGCTGCAGACGCCGCCGCCGATCTGGGTCGTCTCGAATCCCCGGCTCGTGGGCGACGCCCCGAGCGACGAGATGCGCAAGCGGATGGAGCGCGCCTGCCGACGCGTGATCCAGTACGGCGACGGCTGGATGACGTGCTGCCGCGCGCAGCATCCCGACGAACTGACCGAGCAGCTCGGCTACCTGCGTGCCGCCGCGGAGCGCTACGAGGAGGACTTCGACCGCTACACGATCTCCTACCAGGTGACGATGAACATCGGCGACTCGGAGGAGGACGCGCGTCGGGCGTTCGACGACTACATCTCCAAGTACTACCCCGAGCTGTCGAAGGCGATGGACCTCTCGAACTGGGGGCCGGTCGGAACGCCCGAGCAGATCGGCGACTGGCTGCGCGAGTTCGCCGACCGCGGCGTCGACCACTTCGTCTGCCGTTTCGGGGCGATCGACCAGTTCGGGCAGGTCGAGCGCTTCGCGAAGGAGATCCTGCCCGCATTCACCGCCGAGCGAGTGAGGTGACGCTGATGGCAACCGCTGTCGACACCCTGCAGAAGGACGCCGAGCTGGTCGTCGACGTCTGCATGTCGGTGGAGGCCGACGACGTCGTGACGATCATCTGCGACGACGAGCACCGCGAGCAAGCCGACGCGATCATGCGCGTCTGCCTGGAGCGCGGAGCGTGGCCCGTGATCATGAACAACGAAGCGCAGGTCGCTCGCGGCCGCGCGGACACGCGGTTCCCGATGGCGCCGCCGCGCAATCTCCACGAGGCGATGACGAGCTCCGACGAGGTAATCATCCTGACCAACCTCGAGTGGGCGAACCGCTTCGCGCACGTCAACGCGGTCCGCGAGACCTGCGCGGCCAACGGGAAGATCGCGTCGGTCGAGGAAGGCATGGGCGAGTGGGAGCTGACCCGCGAGATGATCGAGGAGGCGACCGACCGCGCCCGGCGCGCGATCGCGGCCCTCGAGGGCAAGAAGCTCTGTCGCGTGACGGCCGCGAACGGAACGGACGTCACCGTGTCGATCGAGGGCCGGCCCGCGCTCGAGGTGACGCCGATCAAGCATCGCGGCCAGATGATGGGCCCGGTCCCGCTGTGGGCCGAGGTCGCCTTCGCCGCGGTCGAGAACCAGACGAACGGCACGATCGTCGTCGACGGCGTCATGCTCGGGATCGGACTGCCCGGCCAGGTCGAGTCGCCGATCACGTGGACGCTCGAGCACGGACGCTGCACGAAGATCGAGGGCGGCGCGGAGGCAGGGCGGCTGAAGGAGGTGCTCGAGGGCGTCGACGGCGCCGACGTGATCGGCGAGTTCGCGTTCGGCACGAGCGAGCGCTCGCCGTTCGGCTCCCCGTCCGAGAAGGGACGGCTCGGTACCGTCCACTTCGCGCTCGGAGACAACCACAACGCCTATCCGGGTGGACAGAACGTGAGCACGCTGCACCTGGACGGCGTGATCCTCAACGCGAGCCTGCAGATCGTCGACGACGGCACGTGGATCCTCCGCGACGGCGAGTGGGCGCTGTGAGCGAGGTGACGGTCGTCAACCTCGGGGACGTCGATCCGATCGAGCTGCCGCAGGGAAGCTGGAGCCGCATGCTCGTCACGGACAAGCGAAGCGACGGAAACGCCTCCTCGCTCGGCTACTCGGTGTTCACGCCGGGGACGGAGCTGACGCCGGTGAAGCACCAGACCGAGGAGGTCGCGTACGTCGTCAGCGGCAGCGGCGAGTTGCGGCTCGACGACCGCATCGTGCCGTTCGAGACCGGCGACGCGCTGCACATCCCGGCGGCTACGTGGCACGCCGTCGTGAATACCGGCGCGGACGACGTGGTGATGGTCTTCGGCTTTCCCCATCCGGACTACCCGCCCACCGAGCGCCGGTAGTGATCGCAACGGCTCAGTCGCTGCGCGAGCAGGTCGCCTCGGCGTGCCGGATCCTCGCCCTCGAGGGCTACGCGGACCTGACGCTCGGCCACGTCAGCGCACGCGTACCGGAGTCGAGCACGATCTACATCAAGCGCAAGGGCGTCGCGCTCGACGAGGTCGAGCCCGACGACGTGATCTCGTTCGACCTGCACGACGCGGATGCGCTGTCGTCGCCGGAGATGCACATCGAGGTCGTCCTCCACACCGAGGCATATCGCGCACGGCCCGACGTCGGCTCGGTCGTGCACGGACACCCGCCGTACGCGACAGCGCTCGCGGCGAGCCAGGCGAAGCTCGAGCTGCTCACGCACGACTCGATACTGTTCGTCGACGGCGTCCCGATCTTCGAGGACACCGTCGACCTGATCGTCGACGCCGAGCAGGGCCGTGCCGTCGCGCGCGCGCTCGGCGACCACACCGCTGTCCTGCTGCGCAATCACGGCGTGCTCGCGGTCGGCAAGGACGTCCCGTGGGCCGTGCTCGCCGCCGCGACGCTCGAGCGCTCGGTCCGGCTGCAGACGATCGCGACGACGCTCGGCCCGCTGCAACCGATCGATCCGGCCGTTGCGCGCGCCGTGTACCCGGCCAAGTACCACGACCGGCTTGTCGAGGAGTACTGGCAGGCGTGGCTCCGCAGGCTCCGCCGCAACGACGACGAGCTGGCGCGCGCGTGACCGTCGAGCTGCGGCTGAACGGCAAGGAGATTCGCGACGAAGTCGCACCTGAGCGCCTCCTGCTCGACTACTTGCGCGAGGACCACGGGCTGACGGGGGCGAAGCGCTCGTGCGAGGTCCAAGTGTGTGGCACGTGCACCGTGCTCGTGGACGGCCTGCCCGTCAGCTCGTGCTGCACGATCGTCGCGGACGTCGACGGTCGCGACGTGCTCACGATCGAGGGCCTCGCAGACCTCCCCGAGTTCGAGCGTTTCGAGCGCGCGTTCGTCGACCACGCCGCGCTGCAGTGCGGCTTCTGCACGGGCGGGATGCTCTTGACGATCAAGTCACTCCTCGACGGGGACGAGCTGACGAACGTCGGCGAGATCCGGCGCTGCCTCGCCGGCAACATCTGCCGCTGCACGGGCTATCGCGGCATCGTCGAAGCAGTGGCGGAGCTCGCCGGAGTCGTGGCGTGACCGTCGTCGAGCGTCCACGCCTCGCGCACGTCGGCCGTCCGGTCGCACGGCGAGACGCCGGCGAGAAGCTGCGCGGGCAGGCGCAGTTCGTCGGCGACCTCGTCCTGCGGCGCATGCTGCAAGGGAAGGTGTTGCGCTCGCCGCTGGCGCACGCGCGCGTGGTCTCGATCGACACACGCGCGGCCGAGGAGATGCCGGGCGTCGCCTGCGTGCTCACCGGTGCGGACACCGCGGACCTCGACCCGTACTGGGGCCACGCGATCAAGGATCGCCCGATCGTCGCGATCGATCGGGTGCGCTTCGCCGGCGAGCCGGTCGCGGCTGTCGCCGCAGAGGACGAGGCGACCGCGACGGCGGCGGTGAACGCGATCGAGGTCGAGTACGAGGAGCTGCCCGTCGTCGGGACGGTCGACGACGCGATCGCGCCGGATGCAACCCTGCTCCACGAGGGACCGGTGCGTCCCGGGCTCTTCCACGGGCTCGGCGAGCTGCCGCCCCGCGACGGCAACGTCTGCTACCGGTACGCGATCGGGCGCGGCGAGCCCGAATCCCACTTCGCCCGCGCCGAGCTCGTCGTCGAGGGCGAGTACACGTTTCCCGCCGTCTACCAGTACGCGATGGAGACGCACACGGTAGTCGCACACGTCGAGCGCGACGAGCTCACCGTCTGGTCGACCTGCCAGCACCCGTTCCTCGTACGCGCGGAGCTCGCGGATCTCTTCGCCGTCCCGCTCGCGAACGTGCGGCTGATCGTCCCGTACCTCGGCGGTGGCTTCGGCTCGAAGTCGTACACGAAGATGGAGCCGTTGACGGTCGCGCTCGCGCGGAAGGCACGTCGGCCGGTTCGCATTCAGAACACCGTCGACGAGTCGATGGTGACGACCCGTCGACACGGGATGAACTGCCGGATGCGGACGGCGATGACGGGCGACGGTCGCCTGCTCGCACGCGAGGTGGACTGCTGGTTCGACACCGGCGCGTACGCCGACAACGGCCCGCGCGTCACCGCCACGGGCGGCGACGCCGCTCCCGGGCCGTACCGCTGGGACGCGTACCGCGTCGACGCGCGCTGCGTCTATACGAACACGAGCCCCGCCGGTTCCTACCGCGCCTTCGGCGCGACCCACCTTCAGTGGATCGGCGAGTCCCAGATCGACGAGCTCGCACGCCGCGCGGGTCTCGACCCGCTCGATGTGCGCCGCGAGAACCTGTGCCGGCCGGGCGAGGAGCTCCGCGCCGGTGGCAAGCCGCTCGATGCCGACCTCGTCGGCGACGTCGAGCAGGTCGCCGCAGTGATCGGCTGGGGCGAGCCGAAACGCGAGCACGTCGGACGCGGTGTCTCGGTCGGGCTGCTCGCCGCCGGCGCGCATCCCGTCTCGACGGCGATCGTGAGGCTGGAGGCCGACGGCCAGGTGACCGTGCTGGTCGGGACGACGGAGGTCGGCCAGGGACCGCGCACCGCCTTTGCGCAGATCGCCGCAGAGGAGCTCGGCGTCGACGTAGAGCGCGTGACCGTGCGCGGCGCGGACACACGGTTCACGCCGTACGACCGGTCGACCGGCGCGAGCCGCTCGACCACGATCGCAGGCCTCGCCGTGCAGCGCGCGGCGATACACGTCCGCGAGCAGCTCGAGGGGATCGCGGGACACGCCGGGCTCGACGCCGCGACGTACCCGGACCTGTTCAGGCAGCACTTCGGCCTCGCAGGCGGGGAGCTGATCGGACGTGGCGGGGTCGCGCCGACCGGCTCGGGCTCGTACGCCGAGGGGCCGGTCTTCTGGGAGGTGTGCGTCGGCGCGGCGGAGGTCGAGCTCGAGCCGGAGACGGGCATGGTGCACGTGCGCAGGACCGCGACCGCAGCGGACGTGGGGCGCGCGATCAACCCCCAGCTGGTGGAGCGACAGGACGAGGGGGCGACCTTGCAAGGGCTCGGCAACGCGCTGTTCGAGGAGATGGTGTTCGAGGACGGCCTCCTGCTGAACGACTCGCTGCTCGAGTACCGCGTCCCGAGCTTCGAAGACCTCCCGGACGAGATGACGTGCGTGATCGTCGAGAACGAGGACGGGCCCGGTCCGTACGGCGCCAAGGGGTGCGGTGAAGGAGCTCTGGCCGCGATCCCTGCGGCCGTCGTCAACGCGCTGGCGGATGCAGGCGTCCCGATGAACGAGCTGCCGCTCACGCCCGAGCGCGTCTGGCGGCGGATCCAGACACTGAAGGAGGAGGGCACATGGCCACGGTGAAGCAGCCGACCGCGCACGACGCGTCCGCGGGATCTCAGGCGGTGCGGCGCGCGGCGGTGATCGGTACCGGCACGATGGGCCCGGGCATGGGCGCAGTCCTGGCCCGGGCGGGAATCGCCGTCGCGCTGCAGGACGTCAGCGAGGAAGCGCTCGAGCGGTCGAAGGCAGGCGTTGGCCTCGCCGATTCCGTCCTGGACAAGCTCGAGACACCGCGCGTCGAGGGCGGGTCGATCCGGTACACGGTCGACCTGAAGGATGCGCTCGACGACGTCGAGTTCGTCGTCGAGGCGGTCCCGGAGAAGCTCGAGCTGAAGCACGACGTCTTCCGCGCGCTCGAGCAGCACGCCGCCGCGGACACGATCCTCGCCTCGAACACGTCGGGGATCCCGATCACGAAGATCGCCGAGGCGTGCGAGCACCCGGAGCGCGTGATCGGAACCCACTGGTCGAACCCACCGCACCTGATCCCGATGATCGAGGTGATCCCGGGCGAGCGGACGAGCCAAGCCACGATCGACGCCGCGGTCGTGCTCGTCGAGCGCGTCGGCTACGAGGCGGTGATCGAGAGCGAGGTACCCGGCTTCGTCGAGAACCGGATCCTGTACGCGATCATGCGCGAGGCCGTCGACCTCGTCGACCGCGGGATCATCGACGCCGACGGCATGGACCGCTGCGTCCGCTGGGGAATCGGCTACAAGCTCGCCGTGATCGGCCCGATGGAGCTGCTCGACATGGCGGGCCTCGACATCTACCAGGCCGTCGGCAGCTACCTGAACAAGGACCTGTCGAACGCCGGCGAAGTGTCGAAGACCATCACCGACCGGACCGCAGCCGGGAAGCTCGGGATGAAGACAGGCGAGGGTCTCTACCAGTACACGCCGGAGCGGATCGACGAGCTCCGGGCCGAGCGCGCGCGGAAGCTCGTCGCCGTTCGCAAGGCGCTCTCGTAGGAGGCCGGCGATGAAGATCTCCCTCCTCGACAACGGCTCGATCGTCATCGACCACGCGCAGCTGATGTGGAACATCGGCGGCGGCACACCCGTGCGGATCCCGTCCTTCGGTCTCCTGATCGAGCACGACGACGGGCTGTTCGTCTTCGACACCGGCTTCGACTTCGAGCACACGAACGCCGTGCTCCCCTTCGAGCTCCCCGAGCAAACCCCCGAGCAGACGATCCCCGCGCAGCTGAAGCTGTGCGGCTTCGAGCCGAAGGACGTCGCGACACTCGTCAACTCGCACCTGCACTTCGACCACGTCGGCGGGAACAAGCACCTGCCCGACGCGACCGTCGTCGTGCACGAGCGCGAGCTCGAAGAAGCACGGAACTGCCAGCCGTTCGAGCGGTTCGGCTACTCGGACACGACGTGGGACCACGAGGGCGCGACGTTCCGCACGATCACCGGCGACGTGGAGCTGGCGAAGGGGCTCTGGCTGTTCGAGACGCCGGGCCACACGATCGGGCACTACTCGCTGCTCGTCACGCCGAGCTCCGGCCGTCCGATGGTGTTCGCGTTCGACGTCGTCTACACGCAGGAGGCGCTGGAGAAGGGCGTCCAACCGGGCTTCCACTACGACCCGGTCGCGGGCGTCGCCTCGATCGCGCGCGTGAAGGAGGTCGCGGCGGAGCACGACGCCGACATCTTCTTCTCCCACGACATGGACGCGTGGAAGACGTACAAGCACGCACCGGACTTCTACGAAGGCTAGGAGGGATCGATGAAGCTGCAGGATCGAGTCGCGATCGTCACCGGCGCGGCGCAGGGCATCGGCAAGGCGAGCGCCGACAAGCTCGCGGAGGAAGGCGCAACGGTGGTTGGCGCCGACATCCAGCAAGGCGCTACCAAGCAGGTCGATGTCTCGAACGAGGAGGAGGTCAAGCGGCTCGTCGACGAGACCGTCGCCGAGCACGGCAAGCTCGACGTGCTCGTCAACTCCGCCGCGATCGTGCCGTTCACGCCCTGGGACGAGATCGACTTCGCGGAGTGGCGCCGCATCATGTCCGTCAACCTCGACGGCACGTTCCTGACCAACCACTACGCACAGAAGGCGATGCGCGAGAACGGCTACGGCCGCATCGTCAACATCGCCTCGAACGTCGTTCTCGCCGGCACGCCGAACCTCGCCCACTACGTGGCGTCGAAAGGAGGCGTCTTCGCCTTCACACGCGCTCTCGCCCGTGAGCTCGGCCCGCACGGAATCACCGTGAACTCCGTCGCGCCGGGACTTACCGAGACCGAAGGAGTCCTCGCAGGCAAGCACGCCGAGGCGTTCGACTTCGTCCAGATGCTCCAGTGCATCCCGCGGCGGGCCTTTGCGGTCGACATCGCGCCGGCCGTCGCCTTCCTCGCATCGGAAGAGGCGGGGTGGATCACGGGCCAGATGCTCGTCGCAGATGGCGGGCACACGCACAACTGATGGCGCGCGTCCCCACGAAGCGCGGCGGGGCGATCCTCGCCGTCTCGGACTTCCAGGCGTCGCTCTCGTTCTACCGCGACCGGCTCGGCCTCGAGGTCGAGGCGACGTACGACGATCCGCCGTACGCAACGCTCGTCGCCGGCGGAGCGCGTCTCTCGCTCGCCGAGCAGGGCCATCCGGCCGACGACCGGCCGGGCGTGACGATGACCGCTCCGCGCGACCCCTCCGAGACGAATGTCGTGCTCGTCCTGGAGGTCGACGACGCCGCCGCCGTGCACCGCGAGCTCGCAGCCGACGGCGTGCGGTTCCTCGCGGAGCCGTTCTCGCCGCCCTGGGGAGGAATGCGGTTCTTCTGCGTCGACCCGGACGGGTACCTCGTGGAGATCGAGCAGCCCGCATGAGAGCGGTCGTCCTCGCCGGCGTCGGCGACGTGCAGGTCGAGCACGTCGCGGACGCCCGTGTCGAGGCCGACACCGACGCGGTCGTCCAGGTGCGCGCGACCGCGATCTGCGGCGCCGACCTGTTCCCGTTCCACGGGATGACGCCGGGCTTCGAGCTCGGAACCACGATGGGTCACGAGTTCGCCGGCGTCGTGGTCGAGGCAGGCCCCGCGGTCGCGAGTTTCCAGGTCGGTGACCGCGTGGCCTGCACGAGCACGATCTCCGACGGCACGTGCGCGCACTGCCGCGCAGGGCGCGCGTCGCAGTGCCTCGGCCGCTCGCTGTTCGGCTACTCGGGTGTGTATCCGCGGCTCGAAGGCGGTCAAGCCGAGTACGTACGGGTCCCGCACGCAGAACGCTGCCTGCTCCGGCTGCCGGAGGAGGTGGACGACGAGAGCGCCATCTTCCTCGCCGACAACCTGCCGACCGGGTACGGCGCCGTCACCCGTGGCGGCGTCGCAGAGGGCGACACGGTCGTCGTCGTCGGCTGCGGCCCGGTTGGCCTGATGGCGATCCTCTGTGCGGACGGGCTCGCGGGCACGCTGCTCGCCGTCGACGGCGTGCCGGAGCGCCGCCGCCTCGCCGAGCAGCTCGGCGCACGTGCGCTCGCACCCGACGAGGCGGCCGACGCGGTCTCGCAGGCCACCGACGGACTGGGCGCGGACGTCGTGATCGAGGCCGCCGGCTCGCCGGGCGCGCTCGACCTCGCGCTCCGGCTCGCCCGGGGCCGCGGCACCGTGTCCGTCGTCGGCGCGCACTTCGAGCCCGACTACGATCTGGACAACGGCCTGATGTTCGAGCACGAGCTGACCATGCGATTCACGATCGGCGATTGCGCACGCGACCGTTGGGGCCTCCTCGAGTCGATCGCTGCGGGGACGCTCGACCCCGCGCAGATCATCTCCCACCGCATGCCGCTCGGCGACGCGGCCGAGGCGTACCGGTTGTTCGACAGCCGCGAGGCGACGAAGGTGGTGCTGACTCCGTGAAGGACCGCCTGCTCCTGCTCGTCGGCGCCATCGTCCTCGGGGTCGCCGCGACGATCGGCGTCGTGGCGGTCAGCCGGGGTGGCACGACGAGAAGCGTCGTCACCCCGACGACGCCGCCCACGGTCAAGGCCGCGTTGATCTCGCGGCTGCGAACGGAGGATCTCCATTACCGCTGGGTCGCGTGCGTCACGACCAAGCGCACCTTCCAGGGAGTACGAGTCGTCCGCTGCAACGTCGACTTCGGCGAGCCGCACATCGTCGCCTACTGCGCGATCATCCGGGGCGGTCGGCTCGTGACGAACCACGAGACACCGGGCTTCGCCTGTCCGGCCGACCTGCGCGGCTGGAAGACGACGATCGTGACCGGCTGATCGAGGTACGACGCGGCGCGTGCGGGTCGTCGTCGTCGGTGGTGGTTTCGGGGGTCTCCAGTGCGTCAAGCACCTGCGTCGCGCGGCCGTCGAGATCACGCTCGTCGACCGTCAGAACTTCCACCTCTTCCAGCCGCTCGTCTACCAGGTCGCGACCGGCGCGCTCTCGGCTGCTGAGATCGCGACACCTCTGCGCGCGATCTTCAAGCGGCAGCAGAACGTCCGCGTCGTCCTCGGCTTGGTGACCGGCGTCGATCTCGACGCGCGCACCGTCACGGTGCAGCATCAACCGACAGGAGACGCGGGCCAGCTCCCCTACGACGCGCTGGTCGTGTCCGCGGGCTCGCGCTATTCGTATTTCGGACACGACGACTGGCGCACGTTCGCGCCGGAGCTGAAGTCGCTCGAGGGCGCGCTCGACATCCGTAGCCGCATCCTCGGTGCCTTCGAGGCAGCCGAGGTCGAGCCCGACGAGGAACGGCGACGGGCATGGCTCACCTTCGTGGTCGTAGGCGGCGGCCCGACGGGTGTCGAGATGGCCGGCCAGATCGGGGAGCTCGCGCGCGACACGCTCCGCAAGGACTTCCGCTCGATCGACCCGCGTGCGGCGAGGGTGCTGCTGGTCGAGACCACCGAAGGGCTGCTGACGGCGTTCCCGCGCTCGCTCTCGCGCAAGGCAGCCCGATCGCTGCGGCAGCTCGGCGTCACCGTGTTCCTCGAGCAGACGGTGGTGGACGTGACGGCGGAGTCGGTCTCGATCGCCACGTCGGACGGAACGTCCCGCTCGGAGCCTGCGCGGACGGCGATCTGGGCGGCGGGCGTCGAGGCATCGCCGCTCGCCACCGTTCTGTCCGTTGCGGCAGGCGGAGACGTCGACCGGGCCGGCCGAGTCACCGTCGAGCCGGACCTGAGCCTTCCTGGGCATCCGGAGGCGTTCGCGATCGGCGACATGGTCCGCGTCCGTGATGCGACCGGCGTCGCGCAGACGCTGCCCGGACTCGCGCCGGTCGCCATGCAGCAGGGTCGCTACGTCGCGCGGGTCCTGCGTCGTCGAGCGGACGGCGGGCGGACGAAGCCCTTCCGCTACGCCGACAAGGGCAACCTCGCCACCATCGGCCGGCTACGCGCGGTTGCGGACGTCAAGGGTCTGCACCTGAGCGGCCTCGTCGCATGGCTGACGTGGCTGCTCGTCCACCTCTTCTACCTGATCGGCTTTCAGAACAGGCTGATCGTCATCCTGCGCTGGACCGTCAGCTTCGTCACGCACGGCCGCGGCGCGCGACTGATCACACGCGGCGGAGACGCTAGCGAGAGCCGTTGAGCACGGCCTCGTGCACGTTGCGCTGGAACGCGGCGATCAACTGCTCGCTCTCGCCCATCAACCTGCCCTGCGTGACCGTTCCAGAGTCGAGTCCCTTCTGCACCGACTCGGTGAGCGCGACGTCCTCGGTCGCGACCTGCGTGTCGAAGGCGACGACCTCCTGGATTCGCTCCTCCGCGACGTCCGGGCCGAAGAAGTAGTCCGTCACCTCGACGGTCTTGCGCACGCCGAGCGGAACCCAGCGCTCGATCGAGAGGTTCTGCGGCCCCGGCGTGATGTTGATCGTGGTGTTCGGCCAGACGAAGTGGTACTGCGACTGGGTGACGTCGCCACGCGGGTCGTATGCGCCGC
>Ga0187779_10001412_pt1 | contig 15005 bp, 17 predicted proteins | sample 1015_Q2_SP10_10__FD_132435 | JGI IMG/M metagenome (GOLD analysis project Ga0187779, IMG submission 132435) | Tropical peat soil microbial communities from peatlands in Department of Meta, Colombia - 1015_Q2_SP10_10_MG | ecosystem: Environmental > Terrestrial > Soil > Wetlands > Peat | place... | reverse complement strand
AGGTCGTGCTCGGCCCGCTCTGGGTGTGGCTCGCGCTCTCGGAGCGCCCGAGCACCGCGACGCTCGTCGGCGGCGTCGTCGTGATGGTCGCCGTCGTCCTGCAGGCGCTCGACCCCGGAACGGCAACCCCCTGAGTTGCCGCGGCCGCCGGCGAAAAGCTACGCTCCGGTCGATGACTCGGGCGACGAACCCCGCATCGCAGACCTGGGCCTGGTGGCGCAGCGAGCGAGGCGGGAGCGTGCGCTAGAGCCGACGACACCCCCGCTTCGCCCCCGAGACCTCCGCCGGAGGTCTTTTTCGTTCCGAGACGAGCATCCCGAGCTGAACCAGCCGACGATCAACACCGACCTCCTCACGCCGCTCGGCGCGTACCTCCGGCTGCGCGGCGCCGGCACGGCGAGCTTCGTCCTCGAGTCGGTCGAGCGCGGGCGCCTCGGTCGCAACTCGTGGATCGGCGCCGGCTCGCGCCTCGTCACGTTCGACGAAGCCGAGGCGACCGGCCTGCCCGTCGTCGGGTACCTCGCCTACGACTACGCGGCGAGGCTCGAGCCGACGGTGCCGCTGCCGGCGGCCGGCCCGGAGCTCCCGGAGAGCCGCCTCGTCGTCGCCGAGACGCTCGTCCGTTTCGATCACGGCGCGGGAGTCGCCGACGTCCTCGCGGGCGACCGGGACGAGATCGCGGGCAGGCTCGAGGCGGGCATCCCCTGGCGCCGCGAGGAGCGTGGAGTCGCAGGGCCCCTCCGTCGCCACCCCGACCGGACACGGTATGAGGAGATGGTGCGCACGGTCAAGGAGCACATCGTCGCCGGCGACGTCTTCCAGGCGGTGCCGTCCCAGCGCGCCGAGCGGCCCACGTCGGCGTCGCCGCTCGACGTCTACCGGGCTCTGCGACGCGTCAACCCGTCGCCGTACCTGTTCCTGCTCGAGCTGGACGGGATCGCCCTCGTCGGCTCGTCGCCGGAGCGGCTCGTCGCCTGCGAAGGCGGTCGCGCGAGCCTCTGCCCGATCGCGGGCACGACCGAGCCGACCGAGGGCGACGTCGAGCGGCTGCTCTCGTCCGAGAAGGACAGGGCGGAGCACGTGATGCTCGTCGACCTGGGCCGGAACGACCTCTCCCGCGTCTGTCGGGCCGGGACGGTTCACGTCGCGCGCGACATGGAGGTCGAGCGCTTCTCGCACGTCTCGCACCTCGTCTCCGAGGTCGTCGGCGAGCTGCGCGACGGGGTGACGCCCTTCGACGTCATGCGGGCCTGCTTCCCCGCCGGCACGGTCTCGGGAGCGCCCAAGGTGCGTGCGATGCAGCTGATCTCCGAGCTCGAGGGCTACCGCCGCGGCCCCTACGCGGGCGCGGTGCTCTACGTGCTCCCGGACGGCACGATGGACGCCTGCATCGCGCTCCGGACGGTCGTGATGGCGAACGGGGTCGCGTACCTCCAGGCCGGGGCGGGAATCGTCCACGACTCCGAACCGGCGGCGGAGCACGAGGAGTGCCTGCGCAAGCTCGCCGCGCTCGAGGCCGCGATCGACCTGGCCGAGAAGGAGGTCGCAGCGTGACGGGGTTTGCAACAGTCTGTTGCAAGGTGACGAAGGGGTGAGCGGACGATGCGGCTTCTGATGATCGACAACTACGACTCGTTCACCTATAACCTCGTGCACCTCTTCGAGCAGCTCGGGGCGGAGGTCGTCGTCCGCCGCAACGACACGATCACGCCGGAGGAAGCCGAGGAGCTCGCACCCGACCGGCTCGTCGTCTCGCCCGGCCCCGGACGGCCGGTGGATGCCGGCGTCTCGGTCGAGCTGATCCGGCGGCTCGGCCCGCGCGTTCCGACGCTCGGCGTCTGCCTCGGCCACCAGGCGATCGTGGAGGCGTTCGGCGGCGAGGTGGGCCAGGCGCGCACGCTCCTCCACGGCAAGGCGAGCTTGATCACCCATGACGGCCGGGGCATCTTCGTCGGCCTGCCGGCCGAGCTGGAAGCGGGCCGCTACCACTCGCTCGCCGCGATCCGCCTCCCGGACGAGCTCGAGGTGACCGCGCGAACGGAGGACGGCGAGGTGATGGGCGTGCGCCATCTCACGTATCCGGTCGAAGGCGTCCAGTTCCATCCGGAGTCGGTGCTCACGCCGCACGGGCCCGAGCTCGCGAGGAACTTCCTCTTGTGATCCAGGAGGCGATCCGCGACCTGCTCGACGGGCAACCGCTCGACCGCGCCCGCGCGCGCGAGGTGATGGGCGTGATCATGCGCGGCGAGGCCACGCCCGCCCAGATCAGCGGCTTCCTCGTCGCGCTCCGGGCGAAGGGCGAGACGCCGGACGAGATCGCCGGCTGCGCGGAGGCGATGCGCGAGCACGTCCTGCCCGTGCGACCGATGCGGGACGACGTCGTGGACGTCGTCGGGACGGGCGGCGACGGCGGCCGGACGTTCAACATCTCGACTGCGGCGGCGATCGTCGCCGCGGCCGCCGGAGGCGCGGTCGCCAAGCACGGCAACCGCGCCGTCAGCTCCGCCTCGGGCTCGGCGGACGTGCTGGAGGCGCTCGGCTTCAGACTCGAGCAGCCGCCCGAGCGGATCGCCGAGTCGATCGACAGGCTCGGCTTCGGCTTCATGTTCGCGCCGGCGCACCACCCGGCGATGAGACACGCCGCACCCGTGCGCCGCGAGCTCGGGACGCGCACGATCTTCAACCTGCTCGGCCCGCTCACCAATCCGGCCGGGGCGCGCGCGGGGATCTTCGGCGTCTTCTCGCCGGCGCTCGTCCGCACGTTCGCGGAGGCGCTCGCGCAGCTCGGCTCGGCGCGGGCGTTCGTCGTGCACGGCGCCCACGGGATCGACGAGCTCTCCCCGGCCGGGCCGAACGTCGTCTGCGAGGTCGTGGACGGAACGGTGCGCGACCGCGTGATCGACCCGGGGGAGCTCGGGGTCGAGCCGTGCGATCCCGCCGAGCTCGCAGGCGGCACGCCGGCCGAGAACGCCGCGACGATCAGGGCGATCTTCGCCGGAGCGAGCGGGGGGAAGCGCCAGGCGGTGCTGCTGAACGCGGCCGGTGCGATCGCGGCGGGCGGCCACGCCGCCGACCTGCGCGAGGGCCTCGCGGTCGCCCGCGAGACGGTCGACTCGGGCGCGGCGGCCGCCCGGCTGGACGAGCTGAGAGAGTTCTCGCATGGGTAGGTTCCGAGACGCACTTGCTCGCGACGGTCTGCAGGCGATCGCCGAGATCAAGCGCCGCTCGCCGTCCGCGGGCGACCTCCGGCCCGACGCCGACCCCGCCGCGATCGCGCCTGCGTACGAGCGCGCGGGCGCCGCGGCTGTCTCGGTCCTCGTCGACGAGCGCTTCGGAGGCACCTGGGACGACCTTCGAGCGGCCCGCGCGACCGCGACGCTGCCGCTCCTCGCGAAGGGGTTCTTCTCCACCGAGGAGCATCTGCGCACGGCCCGCGAGGCCGGCGCGGAGGCGGCGCTCCTGCTGCTCCGCGACCTCGACGACAGGACCTGCGCCTCTCTCATGCACACGGCCGACGGGCTCGGCCTCGACACGCTCGTCGAGGCGCACGACGCCGACGAGCTCGACCGCGCCCTCGCGCTCGGCGCGCCCGTGATCGGAGTCAACGCGCGCGACCTCTCGACGTTCGCGATCGACCGGGACGTACAGCTTCGACTCGTGGCACGCGCCCGTGCGGCGGCGCGATCCGTCCTCGTCGCCGAATCGGGGATCCACTCCCGCGCACAGGGCGCCGCAGCCGAGCTGGCCGGCGCGGACGCGATCCTCGTCGGCTCGGCGCTGATGCGCGCTGCGGATCCGGCCGCGAGGCTCACGGAGCTGATCTCGCGCCCGCTCGTAAAGGTCTGCGGCCTGACGCGCGAGGAGGACGTCGCCGTCGCAGCCGAGGCCGGCGCCGACCTCGCCGGCTTCGTCCTCGTCGCCGAGAGTCCACGTGCCGCGACCGAGGTCCTGCCGGTTCCGGACACCATGCTCTCGGTCGCCGTCTGGGTCGGCGAGGCAGGCGAGACGCCCTCCGACCTCGATCAGGTGCACCCGCACGAGCCGGGCAAGGTGCGCGGGCGGGACGCCGCCGTCCTGCGCGAGGGCGAGCGCGTCGCGACGCACCTCGACCTCCCCTGGGAGGAGGACGACCCGGCGCACTGGGAGCGCGCCGCGACTATCGAGGGCCGCGTCCTGCTCGCCGGGCGACTGGCGGCGGACAACGTGGGCGAGGCGATCGCGCGCGTTCGGCCGTGGGCGGTCGACGCCAGCTCCCGGCTCGAGGCTGCCCCCGGGATCAAGGATCCGGAGAAGGTGCGCGCCTACGTTCGGGCGGCACGCCCGTGACGGCGACCTTCGGCGAATGGGGCGGCCGCTACGTCCCGGAGACGCTGATCCCGGCCCTCGACGAGCTCACCGCCGCCTGGGAGGAGGCGAAGGCGGACGCGTCCTTCGCCGAAGAGCTCGACCGCCTCGGACGCGACTACACGGGACGGCCCTCGCCCCTCACGCGCGCGGAGCGCTTCGCACCCGAGAAGCGCCTCTACCTCAAGCGCGAGGATCTCAACCACACCGGCGCCCACAAGATCAACAACGCGCTCGGCCAGGTCGTGCTCGCGCAACGGCTCGGCAAGACGAGGATCATCGCCGAGACGGGCGCCGGCCAGCACGGCGTCGCCACTGCCACCGCCTGCGCGCGCTTCGGCCTCGAGTGCGTCGTCTACATGGGCTCCGAGGACATGCGCCGGCAGAAGCCCAACGTCGAGCGGATGGGCCTGCTCGGGGCGGAGGTCGTCCCGGTCGAGATCGGCACGCGGACGCTCAAGGAGGCGACGAGCGAGGCGATCCGCGACTGGATCACGAACGTCGAGACGACGCACTACGTGATCGGCTCGTGCGTCGGGCCGGCGCCGTACCCCGAGCTCGTGCGCGAGCTCCAAGCCGTGATCGGCCGTGAGGCGCGAGCGCAGATCCTCGCCGTCGAAGGGAGGCTGCCCGACGCGGTGCTCGCCTGCGTCGGGGGCGGCTCGAACGCGATCGGGATGTTCGCCGCCTTCGTCGACGATCCCGGCGTCGAGCTCGTCGGCGTCGAGGCGGCCGGAGCGGCGAGCCTCGGGAGCGGCCGCGCCGCCGTCCTGCACGGCGCGCGCTCGTCCGTGCTCGCGGACGCCGACGGCCAGATCGCGGACGCGCACTCGATCTCGGCGGGCCTCGACTACCCCGGCGTCGGCCCCGAGCACGCGTTCCTGCGCGACAGCCGGCGGGCCCGCTACGTGAGCGCGACCGACGAGGAGGCGCTTGCCGCGTTCCGCGGGCTCGCCCGCACCGAGGGCATCATCCCCGCGCTCGAGTCCGCGCACGCGCTCGCGCGCGTGCACGACCTCGACGCCGATCTGATCGTGCTCTGCCTCTCCGGCCGCGGCGACAAGGACCTCGACCACGTGCTGGCGCAGCCGTGAGCGCGGGCGTCGAGAGGGCGGAGCCGCACGCCGGGCCGGAGTCGCGCATCCTGCCTGCGCTCGCCGTCGTCGTCGCGGCGGTCCTGTACGCGCGGCTGCCCGACAAGTACATCAGCTCGGGCGGCATCCCGGTGCTCCACGTCGCGCGCTTCGTCGTGCCGACGCTGATCATCCTCCTGCTCGCTCCGCTCTTCCTCTCCGCGCCGCGCACCCAGGTGATCGGCTCGCAGCTGATCGTCCGGCTGTGGCAGAGACGGGCCGTGCTCGGCCTGATCGGGCTGATCAGCGCGGCGAACGCCGGCTCGATCGTCCTGCTCGTCCACTACATCATCACCGGACGCCACCTCGGCGGGCACGAGCTCGTGCTCGCCTCGATCGACATCTGGTGGACGAACGTGATCGTGTTCTCGCTCTGGTTCTGGCAGCTCGACGGGGGCGGCCCGGGGAGGCGCGAGCCGGGACAGACCGGCCGGGAGCGCGACTTCCTGTTCCCGCAGCTCGAGAGCCCCGAGCACGCCCCTGACGGCTGGCGTCCGATGTACCTCGACTACCTCTACACGTCGTTCACGAACGCGGCGGCGTTCAGCCCGACCGACGTGCTGCCGCTGACCCGCTGGGCGAAGATGCTCATGCTCGTCGAGTCGGGAGCGAGCCTCCTCACCCTGCTCATGGTCGCCTCCCGCGCCGTGAACATCATCGGCTCGTGAAGCGGCTCGTCATCTACCTGATGTCCGGGCGGGACACGCCCGAGCTGGCCGCAGCTGCAGCGGAGGGCGGCGCCGACATCGTCGAGCTCGGCTTCCCGTTCTCCGATCCGCTCGCCGACGGGCCGGTCATCCGCGCGGCCGCCGAGCGAGCTCTGGCAGAGGGCATGCGCACGCAGGCGTGCCTCGAGTGCCTCGCAGCGGCCCGCGGACTGCTTCCCGACACCCCGCTCGTCCCGATGACGTACTCCTCGCTCCTGGAGGCCTACGGGTGGGAGCGCTTCGCCACCGACGCGCGCGCGGCAGGAGCGACGGGCTTGATCGTCGCCGACCTGCCTGCGGGCGAGCGGCCGGAGATTCCGCGCATCCAGCTCGTCGCACCGACGTCGACGGACGAGCGCATCGAGCTCGCCGCCTCGGAGACGGACGGCTGGCTCTACCTCGTCACGCTCACGGGCACGACGGGCGCACGAGCCGACCTCTCCCCCGCGCTTGCCGAGCTCGCGGCCCGCGCGAGGCGACTGACGGACGTCCCGCTCTATGCCGGGTTCGGCATCTCGACCCCCGAGCAGGCTGCGGCGGCAGCCTCGGTGACGGACGGCGTCGTCGTCGGCTCTCGCGCGGTCCAGGTCGCCGCGGACGGCCCGGCGGCGTTACGGGACTACGTCGCCGGCTTGCGCATCGCACTCGACGCGGCGGGCTAGCGGGACGGGTCGGCGGAGTGTCCCCGGACGGCCGGGGACAGTCACGTGACAGTCACCGTCCGCGGATGCGCACACGCTTTCCACAGCGGTCGCAGCGCTGGTAGCGGTCGGTGAGGAAGAACGGGCGCTTTCGGCGCGGGAGCCGATGCCCGAAGATCCGGCAGAGGACGTGCTTCATCGGACCAGTCGCACGGTGGGTCGAGGCTTCGCTGCCGGAGACGTCGTCATTGCCGCGATGATAGGGGCGTGCAGTCGCTGCGCGGACACCTTCTGGTCGCCGGCCCGATGCTCTTCGACCAGAACTTCCGCAGAACCGTGATCCTTGTCGGCGAGCACGGCGACGAGGGCGCGATGGGCGTCGTCCTCAACCGGCCCTCGCCGTTTCCGGTCGACGAGGCAGTCCCGCCTCTCAGCGGGCTGGGCGGAAGCGACGGCCTCGTCTACGTCGGTGGCCCCGTCCAGCCGGACGCGGTGGTCGTGCTCGCCGAGCTCGACCAGCCGGAGCGAGCCGGCGCCCTCGTCTTCGGGTCGGTCGGCTTCCTGCCGGGCGACGTCGACACCGACGCGTTCGCCGACCTCGGCCGCGCCCGCGTCTACGCCGGCTACGCCGGCTGGGGTCCCGGGCAGCTCGAGGCAGAACTCGCCGAGTCGTCCTGGATCGTCGAGCCGGCCGAGGCGGACGACGTCTTCACGGACGAGCCCGCCGAGCTGTGGAGCAGGATCCTCCGCCGCAAGGGCGGCGCCTTCGAGGTGCTCGCGCTGATGCCGGACGACCCGCGACTGAACTAGAGGTGTGCCCGGCGGCCCGGGGCCGCCTCGGAGCGCTCGAACGCGATCATCAGCCGCCGCAGGTAGGCGTTCAGCTGCTCGCGCTCGGCCTCGTCGAGCGCGGCGCTCGTGATCAACGCCTCCTTGGCGGCCTGCACCTCGACGAAGTCGTCCCACAGCCGCTTGCCGTCGTCGGTCAGCTCGACGAGGAGGCTGCGCCGGTCGTCGGGATTCGGCAGCCGGCGGACGAGCCCGGCCTTCTCGAGGCGGTCGAGCCGGTTGGTCATCGCTCCGGTCGAGAGCTCCTGCTTGTGGGCGAGCTCTCCAGGCGACAGCCGGTACGGCTCGCCCTGGTTGCGAAGCGCGCAGATCAGCCTCCATTCCTCCCAGCTCAGGTCGACGCGCTCCAGCGCCTCGTCCATCGAGCGCCGGAGCCGACGGCTCAGGCCCATGATCCGATCGACGATGCCCTCGACCGTCAGGTCGATCTCCGGCCCGTCGAGCTCCTCGAGGAAGGCGTCGACGTGATCCGTCTCGGTCTGGTGTGTTTCTGTCATCGAGACGAATGTTCTACCTAAATCTTCTTGACGTCAAGCTTTCCTGCAAGTATTCTCTTGATGTCAAGCAATTTTGGATTAAGCGATCTCGCCCAACGGTGGAGGGAGGTTAGATGCACCTCGATCCGATGACACGAAGCGTCCTCGTCCGGGAGCGGGCCGAACAGCTCCGGGAGGCGATGCTGGCGGCTCGGCGCCGGAAGGACAGAGAGCGCCATCAGCCGGAGCCGGTCGTCGCCTCCGACGCCGGCCATCCGTTCGGGCGGCAGGCTGCGGCTCGCCGGGCGGTCGCCTGACGTGCGGCGTCAGACGCCGGCGGGCAGCTCGCAGTCGCCCGCGCTGCCGCCGCCGCCCAGCCGGCCGAGCAGCTCGGCAAGCGTGCCGAGCTCGGCCTCGTCGAAGCGCGAGGTGAACACGCGCTCGATGTCGGCGAGGTGGGACTCCGACGCCTCTCCGAGCTTCTCCCGGCCCGCGTCCGTGAGCGCCGCGTAGGTCACGCGCGCATCGGTCTCGCAGGACGCCTTCTCGACGAGGCCGGCCGACTGCAGGCCGTCGAGGAGCCGTGTGATCCCCGAGGGGGTCAGCAAGACGCTCTGGGCGAGCTCGACCCGCTTCAGGCGGCAGTCCGGCGCCCGCGCGAGGCGCAGCAGCACCTCGTAGTCGTTGATCGTGAGCCCGTGGTCGGCCACGAGCAGCGCGTTGAGCTCGCGTGTCAACGCCGCGTGCCCGCGCAGGAACGACGTCCAGGCCTCGTGAACTTGTGTGCTCAATACTTGACTAGTCATCTTTCTTCCTGTAAGGTCATTGCGTACTCAAGTATATCGGATCTTCAGGAGGATTTCGATGAGCACCGTTTCCGCCAAGGCCTCTTCGACCAGCAACAGCAAGATCCTCGAGCAGGTCGTCCCGACCGGCACGTGGCATGCCGATCCGCATCACAGCCGGATCGACTTCGCAGTGAAGCACATGATGATCTCGACGATCCGCGGCACCTTCCCCGACGTCGTCGCGACGCTGGAGGGTGGCGTCTCGCCCCGGCTCGCGGGCTCCGTCCAGATCGGCACCGTCACGACCGGCGACGAGAACCGCGATGCGCACCTCGTCGCACCGGACTTCTTCGACGCCGCGCGGCACCCTCAGGCGACGTTCTCCGCAACGCTCGTCGAGCCGGCCCGCGTCGTCGGAGACCTCACGATCAAGGGCGTGACGCGCGAGCTCGAGCTCGAGGCGACGTTCTCCGGCCCGGACACCGACCCGTGGGGGAACGAGCGGATCGGCCTCGAGCTCGCCGGCGAGATCGACCGGCACGACTACGGGGTCAGCTGGAACGCGCCGCTGCCGGGCGGCGGCGTCCTCGTCGACGACACCGTCAAGCTGCTCGCCAGCTTCTCGTTCGTGAAGGCGAAGGAGGCGTAGCGCAAATGCGCGTCCTCGGCATCTCCGGCAGCCTGCGCCGCGGCTCGTACAACACGCGGCTGCTCGACGCGGCGGCCGAGCTGGCGCCGCCAGGGGTGGAGTTCGAGCGCTACCGCGGGCTCGCCTCGATCCCGCCCTACGATGCGGACGTCGACGCGCTCGGGACGCCTGCGACCGTGTCCGAGCTGAAGAGGCTCGTCGCAGAAGCGGACGCGGTACTGATCGCCACGCCCGAGTACAACGCGTCGATTCCGGGCCAACTGAAGAACGCGCTCGACTGGATCTCGCGCCCGATCGCGGAGAACCCCTTCCGCAACATGCCGACCGCAGTGGTGGGAGCGAGCACCAGCGGGTACGGAGGCGTGTGGGCCCAGGCCGAGCTGCGCAAAGTGCTCGGCCTCCTCGGCGCCCGCGTCGTCGAGGGTGAAGTCGCCGTCGCGCACGCCGACCGGCAGTTCGACGAGAGCGGTCGTCTTGTCCACGGGGAGACCCGCGATCAACTCGAGCAACTCGTCGCCGACCTCCTCGCAGCGACGCGCCCGGTCGCCGTAGCTGCTTGACGGCGGGAGCGGGCGACAGGGCTCGCGCCGCGACGGGGGCCCTGCGCGCTGCGCTCGCTCGGGACTGTCGCTCGAGCGAGGTCGTCGTCCGACCGACGGCTCGGGTTTCCTCCGTGTCGCGGTTGGGGCCGTAACGGTCCCGGAACGGGCACCCGCGTAGATTCGGGATCGCTGTGAGCGTTCACCCGAGCGTGCAAGGTGACCTCGACGTCGGCCGCCTCGGACGTGCTTCGCGGGTGACCGCGCTGATCCTGGGCGTCGCGATCGTCCTTTCGCTGCTTGCCGACCTGGCGTTGGCGATCCTCGGTCGAGGTGGCGGCTCTGGAGGGTTCGTGGTCGTGCTGCTCCCATTCGGGGTGATCGGGGCGATCGTGGTTCGGCGTCAGCCGCGCAACCCGATCGGCTTCGTGCTGCTCGCGCTCTTGTTCGCGACGCTCGCCTCCTCCGATGCGGGCCATTACGCGGCTTTGCGCTATCGGGACGGGTATCGCGGGTTGCCGCTCGGCCGGGTAGCGGTCTTCCTGGCACCCGGCACGTGGATGTGGTTGGTCGCCTTGCTGCCGCTACCGCTCGCCCTCTTCCCGGACGGCCGCCTCACGCAACGCTGGCGGAAGCTGTTCCGGGCCCAGTTGTTGCTCGGGGCGGCCTTTGTCGCGGTCAGCCTTTGGCAGAGCACGAGCGGCATCCTGGCTCCCCATATCGAGGTCGACTCGAAGGGAATGCTGACGTCGGGCAACAGCCCTGCGGCGGTCGCGACCGCGTACACCGTGATCATCGTCTGCTATCTGGGACTCGGCCTCGTCTGGGCGCTGCGGCTCGTGCTGAGTTACCGCCGCTCGAGTGGTGACTACCGCCAGCAGCTGAAGTGGCTCGTCTTGGGCGGCGTGCTCAGCGTCGTGGGGTTGATGCTCGAGTTCACGCTCAACACGAGTAGTTCGCAACTGCTGCGAGCAATCGGGAACGTTGGGTTGGCCGCCGGTTTGGTCGCTGTTCCGATCAGCCTCGGCGTCAGCATCCTCAAGTACCGGCTGTACGAGATCGACCGACTGGTCAGCCGCACCCTCTCCTACCTGCTCGTGACCGGGATGCTGGTCGGGCTCTTCATCGGCCTGACCGTCGTAACCACCCGCGTGCTCCCGTTCTCCTCGCCGGTGGGTGTTGCCGCCTCCACCCTGGCCGCAGCGGCGGTGTTCAACCCGCTCCGGACACGGGTCCAACACCAGGTCGACCGACATTTCAACCGGACCCGCTACGACGGCGAGGCGACCGTCGCCGGGTTCAGGCGACGCCTTCGCGAGGCCACCGACCTGGAAACCATCCGCACGGAATTCCTCCACACCGTCACCGACACCGTCGAGCCCACCCACACCACGCTGTGGACCAGGACACCCGACCCCGGCGCGAGCGCCTGACCAGAGCGACCCCCACAGCACCGGTCATCGGGAAGGTGGATCACTCGCCGTTGCCAGCCTGAACCGCTGGCTCGATGGTCTGCGCTCGATGTCGGCCGAAAGCAGTAGCGGGGGCGGGATTTGAACCCGCGACCTCCGGGTTATGAGCCCGGCGAGCTACCTGGCTGCTCCACCCCGCGGCGCGGCCCCCATGATACCAGCCGGCTGCCGACCCGGACTTCCCGCGACGGCGACCTGAAGCCGGCTCGTCTAGCATCGGAACGTGCTCTTCTGGCTGCCGCTCGGGTTCATGCTGGTCGCGCTCGTCGCCGGCCTCGCCGTCGCGGTCCTCAGCGGGCTCCGCGTGTGGCGGGACGTGAAGCGGCTCGGTGGCAGCGTCGGCGAGGAGCTCGAGGCCGTCTCACGTGCCGCCGAGGAGATCGAGGTGCACCTCGGACGTGCGGCCGCCGGCTCCGAACGGCTCACCGCCGCTCTCGAGCACCTCGCTCGCTCCCGCGCGCGCCTCGACGTCCAGCGTGCGGCGCTTCGAGAGGCCCGCGCCTCCGTCATCCGCGCGGTGCCGCTCCTGCCGTACCTCGTGCGGCGGTGAGAGTCGGCGCGGTCGATCTCGGAACCAACTCCACTCGACTCCTCGTCGCCGACATCGCCGACGGACGCCTGACGGAGGTCGTCCGCAGGCTCACGATCACCCGCCTCGGCGAGGCGGTCGACGAGACCCGCCGCCTCGCACCCCAGGCGATCGGACGGGTCCTCGAGTGTCTCGACCGGTACACGGCGGAGCTGAGCCGGCTCGGAACGGAACGGACGCTCGCGGTCGCGACGAGCGCCGTGCGCGACACGGACAACGGTCGCGCCTTCCTCGTGGAGCTCGAGGAGCGCTACGGGTTCGCGACTCGCCTGCTCGACGGCCGCGAAGAGGCAGAGCTCACGTTTCGCGGGGTGACGTCGGAGCAGGCTCTCGACCGCGAGACGTTGATCGTCGACATCGGAGGCGGCTCGACGGAGCTCGTGCTCGGCGATGCCGACGGCGTCCGGTCGTCCACGAGCCTCCAGATCGGCTGCGTCCGGCTGACGGAGCGCTTCCTCGCCTCCGACCCTCCGCAGGGGGCGGAGCTCGGTGCGTGTGCGGACCACGTGCGGGTGGTCCTGCCCACCCTTGCGCCTCGGCGCGCAATCGGCGTCGCCGGCACCGTGACGTCGCTCGCCGCGCTCGACCTCGAGCTCGCCGAGTACGACCCGGCTCGCATTCACGGGCACCGGCTGACGCGCCCGGCGGTCGACCGCGAGCTCGCGCGACTTGCCGCCGTCCCCGTCGAGCGGCGTCGGACGATCCGCGGCCTCGAACCCGGCCGGGCGCCGGTGATCGTCGCCGGCGCTCTGATCCTCCGCGAGATCCTCGCGGCCTACGGCCTGGGCGAGATCGAGGTGAGCGAGCGCGACATCCTGCAGGGAGCGGCGCTCGCGGCGTCCGAGCTTCCCGAGTCCGTCAGCTCTCGATAGATCACCGGCCGCGGCGAGTTCGCGAGAGAACTGGGCGGGATCCCGGCCGCGAAGCGGCCGCCGCTGCCTTGCCGGGTGGCAGGCAGGGATCCACGCCGTTCCTGGCACGGAGGCGATCGCGGCGGTCGCGCGGCCTGAGGCGGCTACTCCTGCTCCGGCGGCTCTTCGTCCTCGGCGAGGCGCCGCTGGAGCACGCTGCGCGAGAGCACGCCGATCAGGCGACCGTTCTCGACGACGGGGACCCGCTCCACGTCGTGCTCCTCGAGGAACCGGAACGCGTCCTCGAGCGCCACGTCCGGCGCGATCGTGTAGTGGGGCTCCTCGCTGATCTCCGAGAGCAACGTCCTGCTCGGATCGCGGCCCTCGGCGACGACACGCGAGACGAGCGTCTTCCGGGTCACGACGCCGGTCAGCCGCTCGTCCTCGACCACGAAGACGGCCCGGACCTCCGGTCGCGTCAGCAGCTCGCCGGCGTCCCGCGCCGAGGAGGTCGAGGGCAGCGCTCGAGGGTCGGAGACCATCGCGTCGCGAACCTGGTCCACCCGTCCCTCCCTACGGGTAGAGCCCGCGAGCCTCGAGCGCGGCGGAGACCTCGTGGATCCCGGCGACCAGAGCCGCCGTGCGAAGCGAGAGGTCGCGCTCGTGGGCGATCTCCCACACGCGATCGAAGGCGTCGTTCAGCTTCTCGGCCAGCTTGGCGCGGATCTCGTCGCGGTTCCAGAACAGCCGCCCGAGATCCTGCACCCACTCGAAGTACGAGACGGTAACGCCGCCCGCGTTCGTCAGCACGTCGGGCAGGATCGGGATGCCGCGCTCGCGGAGGATCGCGTCCGCCTCGAGCGACGTCGGGCCGTTCGCCCCTTCCGCGACGAGGCGGCAGCGGAGCCGGGGAGCGTTGTCGGCGTGGATCTGGTCCTCGCGCGCGGCGAGCACGAGGATGTCGCACTCGAGCTCGAGCAGCTCTTCGTTCGTGACGCGCTGTCCGCTCTCCCAGCCTTCGAGCGAGCCGTGCTCCTTCGCGTGGGCGCTCATCGTCGGGACGTCCAGGCCGGCCGGGTCGTAGACGCCTCCCGACACGTCCGAGACCGCGACGACCGTCGCGCCGCGCTCGACGAGCTCCTGCGCCGAGATGCCGCCGACGTTGCCGAAGCCCTGGATCACGCACCGCTGCTCGGCGAGCTTCCACTCGAGCCGCTCGCACGCCCGCGCGATCACCATCACGACGCCCGCGCCCGTCGCCTCGTGCCGGAAGACGGAGCCGCCGATCGCGATCGGCTTGCCGGTGACGATCTCCGGCACGGCGAAGCCCCGCTGCATCGAGTACGTGTCCATCATCCACGCCATCGTCTGCTCGTTCGTGGCCATGTCCGGGGCGGGGATGTCCTCCTGCGGCCCGATGATCGGCAGCAGCTCCGAGGTGAACCGGCGCGTCAGGCGCTCGAGCTCGCCCGGCGACAGCGCGCGAGGATTGCAGCGGACACCGCCCTTTGCCCCGCCGTATGGCAGGCGCAGCAACGCGCACTTCCACGTCATCCAGACGGCGAGCGCGGCGCACTCCCCGAGAGTGACCTCGTCGTCGAAGCGAATGCCGCCCTTCGTCGGCCCGAGCACGCTCGAGTGCTGCACCCGGTAGCCGGGGAACACCACGCGGCGGCCGTCGTCGAGGCGGACGGGGCAGCTCACGATGAAGGCGCGCTCGGGGTACCGCAGCCGCTCGGCGACGTCCTCGGGCACCGAGGCGTGCGGTACCGCCTGGTCGAACTGCGCGATCGCGGTGCGGTAGAGCGGCGTGTTCCACTCGAGGTGGTCGTGCAGCCGGGCTTCCTCGACGCTCGCCATGTCGCGCGGGGAGTGTATCGGCGTCGGGCGGGACCCACCTCGTTCGAGCAGCGCCGCGGGGACGCCGGGCGGGATCAACGAGTTCTTCATGTAGTGGCCGAAGCCCT
>Ga0187779_10001411_pt1 | contig 15020 bp, 13 predicted proteins | sample 1015_Q2_SP10_10__FD_132435 | JGI IMG/M metagenome (GOLD analysis project Ga0187779, IMG submission 132435) | Tropical peat soil microbial communities from peatlands in Department of Meta, Colombia - 1015_Q2_SP10_10_MG | ecosystem: Environmental > Terrestrial > Soil > Wetlands > Peat | place... | reverse complement strand
TTTGCGGGCGTCTGAGCCCGCAGCCGAAATCCCGAGCGGAGCGAGGGACCTCTGGAAGCAGAAATCTTTTTCGGGGAACTGGCGCGCCCGAAGGGACTCGAACCCCTAACCTACGGCTCCGGAGGCCGGCGCTCTATCCAATTGAGCTACGGGCGCGCTTATTGCTTCAGTGTAATGCAGAGATTGGCGAGCATCAATTAAGCGGATAAAGTGCCTACCAACGGTTTCGGCCGCCACCACCGCCTCGGCCACCACGATCGCGGCCGCCGCCTCCGCCACCCGCCCTTTCCGCCTTGGGCCGTGCTTCATTCACATTGAGCGTTCGTCCCGCCAGTTGTGTCCCATTGAGTGCGGCAATGGCTTTTTCGCCGTCTTCGGCGTTGGTCATCTCCACGAACCCGAATCCGCGCGAGCGCCCGGTGTCCCGGTCGGTCAGAATGGTTACACGATCCACCGTTCCGTAGGTACCGAAAAGGTTTCGCAACTCATCTTCTGAGACGTTGAAGTCCAGATTCCCCACAAAAATGTTTTTCACGAACTTGCCTCTGCTTGAGCTATTTGAGTGTGCGGCTTCGGCGCCGACAGAAGAGGCTGGTTGGCCAAAGGGCCAAAGTTGGCGAACAGTCAAACGCGGGGGAAGTATAGCAAATTAAAGGCAAAATAAGCTGTAATTTCCGTTAACCGAAGTGCGCATCCGCTCACTTCAAGTTCAGTCCATGAATCGTTTGCCTGAGCACGTGAGCTGAAGCACGCAGCTTTTCAAGCTCGGCCGAATCCAACTCAAGATGCAGAACCTGCTCGACTCCACCGCGATCGACCACGGTCGGAAGACTGAAGCAGACATCGCCCAGTCCGTAATAGTTGTCGATCAGGCTCGAGACCGAGAGCACTGTTTTTTGGTTGCGGAGAATGGCTTGCGTGATCCGCATCAGTCCCGCAGCAACTGCATAGTAGGTCGCCCCTTTGCGTTCGATGATACGGTAAGCTGCATCGCGGGTCTGAAGAAAAATATCTTCCATCACTTTCTGGTCATATGCGATCGCTTGGGCCTGATGAAAATCTGGCAGCCGCATGCCTGCGATGTTAGCTAGCGACCACACCGGCACTTCGCTGTCTCCGTGTTCGCCAATGATGTATGCGTGTACACTGCGCGCGTCCACCCCGAAGTGTTGACTAAGCAGATAGCGGAAGCGGGCGGTGTCGAGGATAGTTCCCGAGCCGATCACACGTTTTGCTGGAAAGCCAGAAAGTTTCCACGCAGCGTAAGTGAGGACATCGACAGGATTGGTCGCGATCAGGAGAATCCCGCCGGGATTGTGTTTGGCGACCTGCGGTACGATGGAGCGCCAAATCGCTGCATTCTTCTTGATGAGTTCGAGACGCGTTTCACCAGGAGCTTGCGGAGCTCCAGCCGCCAGCACAGTAACGATTGCACCGGCACAATCCGGATAATCACCCGGCCAAACATCCGTAGGATGAGTAAATGGGACCGCATGCGTAAGATCCATGGCCTCGCCTTCGGCCTTCGCCCGATTGGCGTCGATCAGCACAATTTCCGCAGCCAACCCGCTCAACAGCAGCGCATACGCAAACGTGGAACCCACACTACCCATACCCACGATCGCCACACGGATAGGCTTTGTATCTTTGGATTCAATCGCCATATTTAAGCTGTATGGGTGTCATTCCGAATGGAGCGTGTTATTCGATCTCGCGAAGCAATGTAGGGAGTCGCAGAATCCGTGCATTCTAGTTTTTATGTCTCAGCACGATCCGATTTTCCAATACCCTTCACGCTGGTAGTCTATCCGCAACAGCCGGTTCTTGGGATCGTGTCGCTTGCCGCAATTCGGGCAGATCAGGTATCGCGTCCAGTTTGTGCCGTTTCGATCGTAGTCCTCCGAAACGGCGAACGTCTTCCCGCAACTGCAGGGAATGAGAAACATTCTGAATCGTTGTTGCTCACTCATAGCGGGTCTTCAGCCTGAAGTATACAGCCCAGATGCCTCCCAGATGCCCATTCGGCGATTCCCTTATATCCATACCACCCTGGCCATTGGCGCAGTTCGGGAATGCGCCGAAACCGCCCTTTGTTGACGCTCGACGGCGGAAAGCTAGACGTGGGGGAGAACCTCATCTGCGAGCCGCTGCATTTGCTCTTCTTCGTCGAACACTGGATTCAGTAACAGGTGGCTTACACCGGCGTCCTTCAGCCGACGGATCTCATCAGTTATGTGCTCCGACGATCCCCACACTGCAACCTGGTCCGCCATTTCAGGCTTGTGATAGAAAGCGCCAAACCATTCTCTTAATCGCGGCACACTTTCACCCATTGCCACGTAAAGGCGCTTGGCTTTCGGGAAGTCGGGAGGCAGTTGCTTGATGTCCTCGAGGAAGACCGAGGTCGGCGTCGAGCCCGCGCCGATATATCCGTCGCCCAACTCCACTGCGCGGCGTAACGCTGCCTCGACATGTCCCCCAATCCAGATTGGAGGATGTGGTTTCTGCACTGGCTTTGGCTCCATGGGGACGTTTTCGAGTTGCGCGAACCTGCCGTGTACCGTGACGCTGCCTTCGGTCCACAGGTGCTTCATGGTTTCGAGATTCTCGCGGAAGCGAGCCACCCGGCCGTCAGGCGAGATTCCAAAAGCAGCGTAGTGCCGGGTGCTGGCACCCAAACCCACTCCCACAATCAGTCTGCCATTCGAGAGAACATCGACGGATGACAGGGCCTTGGCCAAGTCAATTGGGTTACGTTGGGCAATGATCAACACGGCCACTCCAAGACGCAAGCGCTTGGTGATTGCAGCCGCGTATCCCAGCGTAGTAACAGATTCCAATACGGGCGCGGTTCCAATCACCTGCTCGATGCACCACGCCGCAGCGAAGGGCAATTCTTCCGCCCGCCGCAAAAAGCTTTGAATGCGGGCCGGGTCGGGAAAGGTTTGAGGAATGGCGATTCCGAACTCCATATCGAATCTCCGATGCCGAATATGGTTTCGGATGCCTGTAAGTGTTTGTGCGATTCAGATCGCTTGTAGCGCATTTGCGGCTAAGGAGGAGCTGCACACCTAGAAAATTTGCAGCCCTAACAATGCCCAATGATGATGTCGCGTCTCTACTGCAACGCCGACTGGGTCAATTTCACGGCACAATAGGGATTTGACGCGCCCCCGCTCACATTGCATTTCTGTCCATTGACTGAGCCCGCAGCCAGCGTGGAAAAGTAGATGTTTGTCCCGCCGTTGGAAACCTGATTGTCAATCACGATCCCGCTCGTTCCTCCGAGAGCGCCGGGAGCGGTCACACAGGTCGACGTAGGTGTGCCGGTGCAATTCGGCGTGGTTAAGGATGTAGTGATCGTGGAGCTTTCCACAAAAGCGTTGCTAATGCCAACCCCGAAAAACAACAGATCGGCGGTTCCGTTGTAAAACTCAGTCAGCGGAGAACACTCTTCGCCTTTGGTGGTATTGATCAGGAAAGTTGACGAGCCGGTGCTTGTGATTACGTTGCTGGCGAAGGGGAAGAAATACATTTCAGGATTTGCCGGTACACCTCCGGAATTGACGAACCCGCACGCGATCATGTGACCCGAAGTTGAGCCATTCAGCCAGAACGCATTATCGAAGGTCCCTGAGTGTACGTTCTTGCCTGTGCAGTCGCCCGCACCGGTGGCCGATCCGAGGTTCACCGTATTGGCTGTGGTCGGAACACCGGTCGTGAAGTTTGCCGGAAGCTGAGTGATCGCTCCTCCAATACCTAGCACGTAACTGCAACCGGTAAACGCAAATACCTGGTCGGTAGTGGAATTAGCCGGATCCGTGACCACAATCGGTGGGTCGACGACTCCGGTTCCTGCTTTCCCGCTGCCATCATTCTTGCCGTCGTACGCCCACCCGATGGTTTGTTGCGCGGCAATGGTCTTGGCTGGATTAGTTGGATTGACTGAGTACAAGTACCCTTCACCGTCGCCAATGAAAATCAGACCTGCGGTATCGTCGACGACAGGCGCGGTAAGGATGTTGTTGCGGGCGTTGGTTGAAACCACCACCGGCCAATTGCTCGGATCATTCACAAGAGCGGGCGCTCCTCCTCCGCCGAACACCGGCGTGATCTTATATAGTGTGCCGTTGTCAGCGCCCACGTAAACCGTATCGCTGTTGTAATCAATCCAGGGAGACGAATTGGAATTCGTCGCACTCGTCTCGATCGTCAGGGTCGTCATACAACCAGCTGCTGTCGGAATTGTGCACGTGCTCGGAGTGAGTGGGCTCAAGACGGTTCCTGATTGGGCTGGAGGCGTCGGAATCGGACTCGGTAAGACCAAAACGTGAAAGTACGAACCGCCGGCTGTGCTTTCCACGAATGCAACCTTGCTGCCGTCTTTCGAGAGGACGGGGGACGTTTTGATCTGTCCACCGCTGTGCGTCACCGTATTGTAGGCAAAAGCAACCCAAGGCGTCCCACTGTGGCATGCAGGAGTGGCGCTGGTGTAGAGATTGTTAATTCCCACCAAGTTGGCCTGCGTTCCTGTCGTTACTGTCAAACCGAATACAACGTAATCAGCGTTGCAGTCTTCAGTGGTGACATTAAACTGATATTTTGCTGGGAACTGATTCTGCGGCACAAATCCATTTTCCAGAGATACGGCCCAGTCAATCTTTGGCTGGTGACGGCGATGCTGACGGATAGGGAAATGGGACCGTCCCAAAACAACTTGCCTCATGACCAGGTTGTAGACGTGACGCGGGTCTCGGTCTGCGGCCACTAGCGCTTCATCGGCGGAGACGCCCGGCATCAGCAGGTGGCGCGAACTCCAATCATGCGGATAGCCCAGATGCTTGGCCGGACGACTGACCTCAATCGTAGAAATGCGCTCAAAAGCTTCTTGCGCCAATAACGGAATACAACATAGCAGCCCGGCGAGTACCCAGCAGGGACGGAATAGTCGTCTTCGCATTGCGTCTCCAGCCGCCTTAAGATATTGCACAAAAATTGGTGCGATTTACTATGTTTACTCACGCGACTGAAGTTTGGCAGCTAACTTAAGTAACCGGCGCAGAGTGGGTTATGTGGACTGGCGCCCAAGCTATTGATCCGATTGGTCCTGCCACATTGCTAGGGCTGTGTATAAGTGCCAGTGTTCTGTACCGCCGCAATGTTTGCGGGAGCAGGCATTGGCGTAAACGTCTGGTAGGTGCCACCGTATCCGTACACAAACCAGTAGATAGTCGAACCGCTCACGGGCGAGGGCAAGAATCCTGACAGGGAGGTGAGATCAGGAATCGCAATGTTTGTTGCCCCATTCAGGTAAGCGGCGGTCGCCGTTACGGTTATCCCATTATCGGTTGCATTTGTTATCCACTGGATATTGGCTGCATACGACACCGCGCTCGCGCCAGAGAAGCCGCCGTAATTGACCGTGAACGTGGGAAATTTGGCAGGTGTAGGCGCCGCGTAAGACAGTGGATTCGGAAATGCTAGAGTGATCGGCGCCGGTGTAGTCACGCTCTGCCATGCCAACACGTGTTGATTGCTGCTATTCGCATCATTCGACGAAAAGTAATAATAGTCGCCCGATTGAACCTCAGAAGCTGGCATAACCGGGTATTGCGTCGTGTTTGTATTTACATTGCTCAGATAAAAGAAGGTGCCGTTCGCGGTGGCGTACTCAGCATACGGACCGGCTGGAGTTGGCAAAAATCCCGATTGGATATTGCTGTCCGCCATCGTCTGTGTGCTGGTTGTCGCATCGTTAGAACTCAGCGTGATTGTGCTGCTCACGGCTCCGGGCACAGTTTGGTTGCGGACAAATTTGACTCCCACCAAGTTATTGGAGCTGTCGTACGCAACCACCGCGATGTCATTAGTTCCAGTTGGCGCCTGAAAACTGAATGGACCGGACGTTGCGGTCACAACGTTTGAAGAAATGCCTTGCGCTCCATAAACCCGGAATTGTGTCGCATTAGCAATCGCAGAAACGTTGGCACTTCCACTAATCGTTCCCAAGGTCGGATTCACATAGCAGGTGACCGAATAAGACGTGGCATCTTTTATCGTCGCTTGGAGAACGTATTCACTGCTTACCGGACCCATCCCCTGCCAGGTTGGACACAGATAGGCAATGGCGTAGGTACTTGTGCCTTGCGGAACTGTAAGACCCAGTGCGCCGTTCTGCAGTGATGCTGTCGTCCAGTTGCCTGTTCCGATCTCTTCGGCGATAGCCAGCGGCGCTCCACCCGTAAACTTCACCGCAATGGCTGTACCCGTTGGCCTTGGCTGCTGATTGGATGAACTCAGGGAACCACCTCCGCAAGCAGAAAGATAGAGCGCTCCGATGAGTAACAGTGCGTAATGGAGTTTTGTCCTGTGCATAATAATGTTGTGTCCTGGTGTGGTTCGAGGAAGCTCAGCACATACTGCCAGAGCACAGTAGCAACAGCTACCTGGCACCTCAATACAGAGATAACGGAAGTACCGTTACTTTCGCTCGTCACCAGGTTCGCTTCGAGTTCTCAGCAATGTGACAGTATTGCTGTGCATCTAACCAGTTCTATGAACTCGCGAACAAGCCTCGACGGCCACAGCTTCGATGTGTTGGTCATTGGCGGTGGCATCAATGGTGTCGCGATTGCGCGCGAGTGCGCACGGGCGGGACGGCGGACACTTCTGGTCGAGCAAAAGGATTTTGGCTCAGGCACCACCAGCCGATCGACGCGCCTGATCCATGGCGGCCTGAGATATCTGGAATACGGTGAGCTTACACAAATTCGTGAGTCCCTGCGCGAGCGGCAAAGGCTTCTAAGGGATTACCCGCACCATGTCCATCCGATTCAGTTTCTCCTTGCGCTGGACGGAAATAGCCGCCGCAGCGCATTGCCTGTTCGGGCAGGCTTGTGGCTCTACCGCTGCCTGGGTGGAACTCGCGCTTCGGATCTTGCCCAACAGCGAGATATTCTCGAGCGCTTGCTGGATTCCGGCCATCGATTCTCGATTTTCAATTTTGAGGATGCACAGTGTGAATTCCCGGAGCGGTTAGTCGCGGAGTGGGTCACGGAAGCCGTGACCGCTGGCTGTCACGCGCGCAATTACATACAGGTCCTCGAGGTATTGACCGCTCAAGGAAGAGTAACCGGGGCATTGTTGCGCGACCGGATAAATGGAACTGAAGCAAAAGTAGAAACAAGATGGATCATCAATGCAGCGGGGCCGTGGGTAGATGAAATTTGCCAACATTCCGGAATTCGAACTGGGAATCAAATGATTGGCGGTGTTCGCGGCTCCCATATCGTGATCCCCAAGTTCGCCGGTACGCCGGATACCGCACTGTACGCTGAAGGCGTGGATGGCCGCCCTATTTTTGTCATCCCCTGGAACCGGCAAATTCTTGTGGGCACAACTGAGATTCCAGACGATGGTGATCCTGCTCGCGTTCAAGCGTCGGAAAGCGAAATTCAGTATTTACTGCATTCCTCCCGTCATCTATTTTCCCAGCTTCAGATTTCAGACCGCGATATCAAGTACGCCTTTGCGGGCATTCGCCCGCTTCCGTGGTCTTCGCAAGCAGACGCATCGTCGATCACACGCCGGCATTCTGTCCATGATCACGCGCCTGACGGCGCTGCGGGCATGTTCTCACTGATCGGGGGAAAACTGACCACCGCTGCTCTTGCGGCCCGAAATTGTGCCGAGAAGATTGGAATCAGACCGGCAGAGCCTCCGGGCTTTGCCACAGTGTCAGACGCCGCAGTTCAGACCGCGGCTGAGCGTGCGATCGCTCTGATAGCCGAAGTTGCGGCAATCGACCAAAAGTCCGCTAAAGCGTTGCTTGAATGGCACGGACCCCGATCCGTGGACATCGCCCGAAGAGTACGCCACGACGCAAGATTACGCCAATGCTTATGTCCGCATTCTGAACATATCCTTGCGGAAGCCGTGGATGCCTTCGAGAACCAATTTGCGGTGACCTTGGGCGATGTTCTGTTGCGGCGTGTCCCCGTGGCTCTGGGTGCGTGCTGGACGCCCGAGTGCGCGCGCACGGCAACGTTTCGCATCGCATCAGTGTTAGGCTGGAATGATCGCCGCGCGGCAGCGGAGCTCGAGCAATTTGAAGCAGAATGCGAAGCGTTCCTGCAAAGACCGCGGCTACCGCAAATACATAGTTAATGCCACTCAGCTCTGCGCTCTTGCGATGGTCGCAATGTATTCACCAGCAACTCGGTTTGGTCAGAGATGATCCCGTCCACTCCCCAGTCTGCCAGGCGTTGCATGGAAGCTTGGTCATTCACCGTCCAGGCAAATACAAGCTTGCTTGAATCGTGTAGGTTGTGCACCAGTTCGCGATCAATCAGAAACTGCTGTGGCATGACGTATTGAACCGGGAGTTCTCGCCATAGATGAAGGTACTTTGCGCTGTCGCAAATGAATCCTAGAGGGATCGATCCGTTCCGGGTGCTCACATCAGACAATACTTCGGGCAGGAAAGATGAGACCACATAACCGCGTGCGGGCGGATATTGGTGTAGGGCCAGCAGTAACTCGGAGCATAGTCCCGGTACTTTGAGCTCGATATCGACAAAAGCCCGTTTGCAAAAGCCTTCTAGAACATCTTGGAGCGTCGGAAGATTTACCGATTTCGTGTCGTGGATCTCAGAGACCGGTACGCCTCGAAATTCCGCATCGTGACAAATGACCGCACAGCCGCAAGCCGCCAGGCGAACATCGAATTCAAATCCATCACAGCCATGGGCCAGTGCCAGATCAAACGACTCCAACGTGTTCTCAGGGACGGACGATGCACGCGCGCCACGGTGGCCGAGGAGTAGGGGAGATCGAGACACTGGCTGGCTGATTGTACCCGCGATGCGCACCTCGTGAAGAGAGAAGAAATCCACAGACTGTGACAGGATTTTGACAGGAACATGACGGGCCCAGAACAGGTGCGTTTAATCAAGATCGAAATCGCGGATCGGTTTGCCGGTATCGGGTGTCTCTTTGGCTTTCTTGATCGCTTCCTGAAACTTCTTTTCCAGCAGGTCGGAGGCGTGCTTCTGGGCTTCCACAGACTGGCGGAAAATCGATTCCCGCCGGCTGTCTTGCTCTTTCATCGCGCGGGCGGCTTCCTCTATGTCCCCGAACATCTTGGGCTTGACGGCGGCCGTGTGGGCGATCACGGCCTGCGACTCTGAATCCACCTTCAGCACTGCACTACAGCAGGGGCAGGTCACTTCGAAGGTTTGCGGGCGTTTCGCCATGCTACGCAATGATACCGCAATTGGGAGTTCGCTAGCGGGGTTGCAGCTTGATCGGGAAAATATGGAAAATATTCAGCATCTCCAGCCCCAACAAAATCACTGAAGCAAACGTCACAGTAATGGCCAGAAGCTCGCCAAAATTAAGGCTGCTGCGGCGGGGATCGAACCGACGGAGTACGAGGCCCAGAATGTTGAGGGTGGCGAAGCCGAAAACCAGCACCCAAAGAACGTTGTAGACGCTGTTCTTCTTCGCGGAATAGAGGTCCGAAAAATCGGGCAGTTGAACGAAGACCAAGACAGATTGCAAACAAAAAGCACTCCCCGGCCAGCAGGTTCGGAGGACAGTATTGGCCAGGTCAGAAGGCACGAATTCGGCTATCCAGTCGCTTTTCAGTTGCTCCAATGTCCCCCGCGAAATTGAACTTAATCATGTTAGCTGCTGTGCCTCGGAGAACTCAGCGTCATTCCTGCTTGCGTTTATAATAAAAAGATTCGACCTCCGCCTCGAAACTTTCTGAGTGGCAGTACCTGAAATGACAGCAGAGAAAGGCGGCAGGTCCTTCAGTAATGTCCACGGAAACCATAGTTGTTCGCGGTGCGCGGGTTCACAACCTTAAGAACATCGATCTGGAAATCCCGCACAACTCCCTGACCGTCGTGACTGGCGTGTCGGGTTCCGGCAAATCATCTCTGGCCTTTGACACCATATATGCCGAAGGCCAGCGCCGCTACGTGGAATCATTGTCCGCCTACGCCCGGCAATTCCTGGAGAGGATCGAAAAACCGGATGCCGATGTCATAGATGGTATTGCTCCAGCCGTCGCGATACGGCAAAAAAACAGTACGCGCAATCCACGTTCGACCGTGGGTACCGCCACGGAAATCTACGATTATTTGCGCCTGCTCTTCGCCAGGGTTGGCAGGACCTATTGCATGAAATGCGGGCAGGAGGTTAAGAAAGACACCGTAGACGAAGTCGCCACCGCAGTACTCGCACTCGGCGACGGCACCCGGCTCAACGTCTTATTTCCATTGCAAAGACCAGAACAAACTGCTGCCTTCGCAGCCGAGTCCAGAAGAAAGAGCAGCCGCGCCAAACGGAGGTCCGATGCTGCGGTTTCTGATCAGTTGAAACCCCGGCTTCTCGACCTACGCACGCGAGGATTTAATCGGCTTTACCAGCGCGGTCAAATTTTTGAGTTCTCCACCCCAGAATCGCTACTGGACATTAATTTTGCAGAACCAGTTTTCCTGCTTGTTGATCGCTTGGTGGTCTCTCCGGGCGCGCGCCCCAGAATAGTGGATGCCATCGAAATTGGCTATCGCGAATCTGGAGAAGTGATCTTCGAAACTGCCCCACGCGAGGGACAAGAGACGCAGCGACTGCGTTTCTCGCAACGATTTGAATGCAAACGCTGTGGCATCCGTTACGAAGAACCGGAGCCGCGCTTGTTTTCCTTCAATAACCCTTATGGTGCCTGTCCTCGCTGCCAGGGATTCGGAAACACGATTGATTTCGACTTGGACCTGGTAATTCCAGACAAGTCCAAGACTCTTGCCGAAGGCGCAATTGAACCGTGGACCAAGCCGAAATATCGTGGCCTCGCTACCGAACTGAAGCGCTTCGCTCGACAAGCTGGAATTCCGCAGGATGTGCCGTGGACGGATCTTGATCCTGAACACCAGCGCTTGATCATTGAAGGCGAGGGCCGATTCTTTGGCGTTCGTGGCTTCTTCAATCATCTGGAGCGCAAGAAATATAAGCTGCACGTGCGCGTCTTCCTAAGCCGGTATCGTGGCTATTCGTTGTGCTCCGATTGCAATGGCTCTCGCCTTCGCCTCGAAGCCCGCCAGGTGAAGATCAATGGCAAGAACATCTGCGACGTTTGCAGCATGACGATTGAGGAAGCTTCCAGGTTCTTCGCCAATGTGCAGTTGACGGAGGAAGAAGCCGGCATCGCCGGCAAGTTGCTGCAAGAGATCCAGGAGCGGCTTCGCTTCTTGAACGAGGTTGGGCTGGAATATCTGACACTGGATCGGTTGTCCTCAACATTGTCTGGAGGAGAGGCACAACGCATTCAGTTGGCTACGTCATTGGGCTCTCGGCTGGTCGGAACTCTTTATGTCTTGGATGAGCCCTCGATTGGTTTGCACAGCCGTGACACTCACCGGCTCATCAAGATCCTTCATGATCTGCGTGATCTTGGGAATACGATTCTGGTCGTCGAGCACGATCCTGATGTGATGCAGGCTTCCGATGTGATCCTCGACCTTGGACCTGGGGCAGGAGAAAACGGCGGCAAGCTCATCGCGGCCAGCAGCTATGAGGAAATTAAGAAAGCCGCGGGTTCGCTCACCGGGCGCTACCTTGCCGGCGACTTACGGATTCCTGTGCCAGGAACCCGCCGAAGACCAGGCGCACAGCAAATCAAGATTTTTGGTGCTCAAGCCCATAATCTTAAGAATTTGGACCTGACGATCCCATTGCGCATGCTGGTAGCGATTACAGGAGTCTCAGGATCGGGCAAATCGACGCTCCTGCACAACGTGGTGTTCGCAGCGCTCTCAGCGGCCAAGAAACAGACCAACGGTACGCCAGTCTCGACCGCATGGGATCGCGTGGAAGGCGCTGAATTCATCGACGAGGTTGTGCTGGTCGACCAATCGCCAATCGGACGCACGCCACGTTCGAATCCAGTGACTTACATCAAGGCCTTCGATGGTATCCGCGAATTATTTGCCTCGTTACCGGAGTCGAAGAAGCGCGGCTTTACCGCCGGACACTTCTCGTTCAATGTTCCCGGTGGCCGATGCGAAGTTTGCCAAGGGGACGGCGTCGTAACGGTAGAGATGCAGTTCTTGGCCGACGTCGAGTTGATCTGTGAAGAATGCAAAGGCACTCGGTACAAGCCGCAGACCCTGGATGTCCGCTATCACGGCAAGAACATCCACGAAGTTCTCAGCCTGACCGTCCATGAAGCCCTGCAGTTTTTCGCCAGCGCCCCCAAGATCACCGAAAAATTGCGTGTGCTCGACGAAGTCGGGCTGGGATACCTGCGGCTCGGGCAGTCCGCCAGCACGCTTTCCGGCGGAGAAGCGCAGCGCATGAAACTTGCGGCCCATTTGCAGCCGGCGACCCGGGAAATCGGTCGCTCTCGCGACCATGCGCGCCGTGCCCATATTTTGTATATCTTCGACGAGCCGACCACTGGATTGCACTTTGACGACATCAGCAAGCTACTCGCCGCCTTCCGTCGTCTAATCGATGCAGGTGGTTCGATTCTAGTCATCGAGCACAATCTCGAGGTGATCAAAACCGCTGACTGGGTCATCGATTTAGGGCCAGAAGGGGGCGAGCGCGGCGGTTATATCGTGGGAACTGGAACTCCGGAGGCCATCACCAAAATACCGCACTCGTACACGGGGCAGTTTCTGGCGAAGGTCTTGAACGGGAATGGGGCTTCGCGGAATGGGAGCAGCTAAGTGGCCTGAGATCGGGCTGCTGGCAGCCGCGCTATGCGTTGCGGGTCTGCCAGGCGCCACAACCACTGCCCAGACGGTGCGGCATCATCAAATTGCCCAGCAAGACTCCTCCCTTCCACCCGAACTGGTACAAGCCGAAATTGCAATCGAAAAGAAAGACTTCACTTCAGCTGAGCTAGGGCTGAAGAAAGTCGTTGCTGCGAACCCAGCCAACTACCAGGCGTGGTTTGACCTGGGTTTTGTCTATAACGCCATAGGGAATACACAGGACTCGATAGCCGCTTATCGGAGATCGGTTGCGATCAAGCCCGATGTTTTCGAATCGAATTTGAATCTTGGACTCATGCTCGCGAAAGCGGGCGAGCCCGATGCGGAACAGTTCCTCCGCTCGGCAACTACGTTGAAGCCGACCGCCAACGTAAATGACGGTCACGTACGAGCATGGCTGTCGCTCGGACACCTGCTGGAAAATAGCAAGCCCGAACAGGCCATTGAGGCCTACAAGAACGCCGCCACGCTTCAACCAAAAAATGCGGAACCGCATCTTTCGGCCGGGCTATTGCTGGAAAAACAAAGTCGCTTTGCAGATGCCGAGCAGGAGTACAAGCAAGCGCTGGAGATTGATCCTTCATCCAGCGACGCGTTAACCGGACTGGCCAACCTTGATATGCGCGGAAACCGGTATTCCGACGCGGCAGAAGTGCTGCGCAAGTTGGTCGCGATACATCCGAATGACGCGGCTGCTCACATGCAACTGGGACGTGTGCTCGCGGCTGGCGGCAACGATGATGCGGCCATTGCTGAATTGGAAACTGCTGCCAAGCTCGAACCGAAGGATATAAATCTGCAACGTGATTTGGCAGATCTGTACAGTCGCTCCAAAAAGTATGATCAGGCGGAGGCGCAATATCGTTCCCTAATTGCAGCAAATCCGAATGATCCCCAGGCGCACCACGGGCTCGGAGTAGTTTTGCTCAAAGAGAGAAAATTCTCTTTGGCGCAACAGGAATTGCTTGCAGCGGTCAGGCTGAAGCCCGATTTTGGTGCCGCCTACGGCGATCTGGCCGTAGCTGCCAACGAAAACAAGAATTACGCACTAGCGATCAAAGCTGCCGACGCGCGGGCGAAATATCTTCCCGAGATTCCGGTCAGCTACTTCCTGCGCGCCACCGCGTATGATCATTTACGGGATTACAAGCAAGCAGCCGAAAATTATCATAAATTCTTGGAAGTGGCCCAGGGCGAATATCCGGATCAGGAGTGGCAGGCGCGTCATCGCTTGATCGCGATTGAGCCCAGGAAATGAAGATGCGCAGCTATTTCGCAGCCATAACGCTCGTGCTGGCCGCAGTCGGCGCCATCGGCGCAGCCAAAGAGCAATCGTTAGAGGAGTTAATAGCACGCGCCAATGCTGCCCCGGTAAAAGAGCAGCCCAGTTTGTACATCAATATCGCCGAGCGACAGCTAAAGTCCGCCGACGAACTGTATAGTGAAGGTAAAGTCGACGATGCCCGTGCTGCGATCGCTGATGTTGTCACCTATTCGCAAAAGGCACATGATGCGGCGGTGCAATCGGGGAAGAAACTAAAGCCGACGGAGATGGCATCCCGCAAAATGTCGCATCGCTTGCGGGATATCAAGCGCACATTAAATTTTGACGATCAAGCGCCGGTGCAGACCGCTGCTGACCGCTTGGAGACTATGGCGCAAGATTTGCTGTCCCACATGTTTGGCAAAGAAAAATGAGATCGGAATTGCGTCATTGCGTGGGTTGTGCCTCGCTGCTGGGATTTCTGCTTGTCATGGCGGCCGCGCAAACCCGCCGCGAGCCCCTGAATCCCATAGAAATTGATAAGTTGCGAGATGCGGCCCAGGAGCCTGAGGCTCGGCTTAAGCTCTACGTTCAATTTGCCAGAGGGCGTCTAGCGGCGCTGGAACAAGTTCAAGCTGATTCAAAGGCTCCTGATCGAGCGGAGCAAACCCATGACAAGCTGCAGAACTTTCTCGATGTATATGACGAACTCAACGACAACATCGACACCTTCGTAGACCGCAAAGCGGATTTGCGAAAGCCGCTAAAAATGGTGATCGAGGCCGATACTGAATTTCAGGCGAAACTGCGGGCCATTAAGAGCGCTTTGAACGCGAATCCTGGCGAGGCCCAGAAGTATCAATTCTTGCTGGACAGCGCATTGGATGCGGTGGATGGTGGCGCGCAAGACCATCGCCGCCTGCTCAGCGAACAGGAAGAGACGTTCAAGCACAAGAAGAAGCCTTCGTAAG
>Ga0187779_10001410_pt1 | contig 15022 bp, 14 predicted proteins | sample 1015_Q2_SP10_10__FD_132435 | JGI IMG/M metagenome (GOLD analysis project Ga0187779, IMG submission 132435) | Tropical peat soil microbial communities from peatlands in Department of Meta, Colombia - 1015_Q2_SP10_10_MG | ecosystem: Environmental > Terrestrial > Soil > Wetlands > Peat | place... | reverse complement strand
GTGCGCGCGTGCGTGGAGGGAACCATCCGGCGTGGGGAGAGCCGGGGCGAGGCTAGCAGAGCGGGCGGCTCACTCCGAGCCTCCGTCCTCCTCGGCATCGGGGTCGGGCGGCGAGCCGGCGTCGACGGTCCGGAGAGCCGCCAGGCGAGCCCGGTTGACCTGGGCGCGGGTGTAGCGCGGGGCGAGCGTGGCCGAGCGCTCGAAGGCGGCGGCGGCCTCGTCGGTGCGGCCGGCGCGCTCCAGGGCCACGCCGAGGTTGTTCTGCACCAGCGCCGCTCCCGGCAGGAGCTCGGCGGCGCGGAGCAGCACCTCCAGGGCACGGCCGTTCTCGTTCGCCCGGAGGTAGGCGAAGCCGAGGTTGTTCAGCACCCAGCCGTGCGCCGGTGCCAGCTCGCGCGCCTGCTCCAGCCAGTCGATGGCCACCCGGAGCTCTCCCCGGACCAGCGCGGCGCGGCCGAGGAGCTGATGGCCGTCGACGTTGCCCTCGTCGCGGGCCAGTGCCAGCGAGGCCAGGCGCACGGCGGCATCCGTGTCACCCAGCTCGAGCCGCAGGCGGGCCGCCTGGAGCAGCGGCACGGCGTCGTCCTCGCGGACCCTCCCCAGCTTCTCGAAGGCGGCGGCGGCCAGGGCCCGCTGGCCGAGCGCTCGGGCGCCGCGGGCGACCATGCCGAGCGCCTCCTCGTCCTCCGGCGTGTCGGCGAGCTGGCGGCGCGCCTCGGCCAGGGCCTCCACCGCGTCGCCGCTGTCGGCGAGCGTGCGGGCGCGGCCGAGGTGATCCACGGAGCCGGTGTGGGAGTGGGCGAGCCCGAGGGCAAGCGGGGTCGCCGCTGCACCGGGGAGGCCGGCGTCGACCACGGCGACGGGCGCGGCGGGCGCGACGCTGGCGGCGGCGCTTCCGGGAGCGGAGGGCGCCGTCTGCCCGGCGGGCGGGGGGTTGGACTGTCGACAGCCGCCGAGCGCCAGGGCGGCGCAGAGGGCGGCGAGGGCTGGGCGATGCATGATGGACCTCTTCTTCGGTGTGGCTCCGGAGGACCACCCCCCGGCGAGCCACCCGCTTGACCCTTGCGCAGCGCGTGCCACGGTTAGACTGCTGGTGCACACGCGCTCGGGGCGCGGCCGCCGGCCCGCACCGGAGCGGGTCCACGGCCTCGAGAGAGCCCCCAGAAGCCTGCCCATGCTCATCGCCACCTGGAACATCAACTCTGTCCGCGCGCGCGTGCCGCGCCTCGAGGCATGGCTCGCCTCGCGCCGCCCGGACGTGCTCTGCCTCCAGGAATTGAAGTGCACCGAGGAGCAGTTCCCGGTGGAGGCCGTCCGGAAGCTCGGCTACCACGCCATCGTCTACGGCCAGAAGAGCTACAACGGGGTGGCCGTCCTCTCCCTGGCCCCGCCCGAGGACGTGGAGCGGGGCCTTCCGGTGGCCGACGACGACGGCGAGGCGCGGGTGGTCGCGGCCACGGTCCGGGGCATCCGCATCCTTTCCCTCTACGCGCCGAATGGCCAGGCGGTGGATTCCCCCGCCTACCGGGCCAAGCTCGCCTGGTATGCGCGCCTCCGGCGGGTGCTCGATGCGCGCTATCGCGCCGACCAGCCGCTCGTCCTGTGCGGCGACTTCAACGTGGCGCCCGAGGAGCGGGATGTGTGGGATCCCGCTCTCTGGGAAGGGCAGACGCTCTTCTCCCTCCCGGAGCGGGAGGCGCTGAAGGAGCTGGTCGGCTTCGGCCTGAGCGACTGCTTCCGCCGGCATCACCCCGAGCCGGGCCGCTACAGCTGGTGGGACTACCGCATGCTCGGCTTTCCCAAGAACCACGGCCTGCGCATCGACCACGTGCTGGCCACCGCGCCGCTGGCCGAGCGCTGCGAGGCGGCGGACATCGACCGGGAGGCGCGCAAGGGCCCGCAGCCGTCCGACCACGCCCCGGTCTGGGCGCGCTTCCGCCTCGGCTCCTCGGCGGAGGAGCGGGCGGTGGCCGGGACGGACTTGCCACCGGGCGCTCCGGCGGTGTGAATAGTCCCCGGGGCCGGGACGTCGGCGGGGAGCGGCCGTCCAGAACCCCGGAGCGTCTCATGCTTCTCCACCGCCTCAGTCCCCTCGCCGCCCTGGCGCTGCTCGGCTGTGCCAGCGGGCCCACCACCCTGCCGCCGGCACCGGCGTGGGCCTTCGCCTCCGCCACCCCGAGCGCCGGCAACGAGCTGCGGATGCACGCCCAGGACAAGTACATCCAGGTGTCGCTCGACGGGAACAACATCTACGGGGCCAGCTTCAGCCTCAGCCACTCCGGCATCTACATCCGGGGGACGGGCTCGGGCGGCTCACCCATCGACGTGAAGCTCCAGACGGACCACGCCACCGGCATCGTCCGCAGCCAGCCCCTGACCGTGGACCTCTCGCCGGAGACCGGAGGCGTCACCCGGGTGACCGGGCTCTTCGCCGGCTCCACCTCCGACTTCCGCATCAGCCCGGCGCTCTTCCAGGGCAAGCTGGGGAGCTGCAGCTACGAGTACACCTGGACCGGGATGCGCTACGAGGGGAAGGTGAGCTGCTCGGGGGGGGTCCAGGACGGCTCGCTCGAGCTCCCGGTGGCCATGGCCGCCTGGACCAACCTCGAGGTGGCCACGGTGTTGGCCATCGTTCTCGGCACCTGACCGGCGCGCCTTTTCTAGGTGACACTGTCCGCTCGGGTGGCGGATGCTGCGCCCCCCCCTCGGAGAGGGGACGACCAGGAGCCACCCATGCGTCTTTCTCGCGTCACAGCGCCGCTCTCGTGCTTGTGCATGCTCGCCTGCGCGACGACGAGCTCACCCCCCGTGCCGGCCGGGCCGCCTCCGGACTGGAAGCTCGCCTCGGCGTCGATGTCCACCGGCAACACCTTCCAGGCGGTCGGCGGAGCGGGCGGGCAGATCTCGGTCGAGATCACCGGGCACGATCTCTACGGCCCGTCGTTCAACCTCTCCGTGGGAAAGACCTACATCCGCGGGCAGGTCGGTGGAGCCTCCACCGTGGACGTGAACATCAAGGGGGACCGCGGCGACGGGAGCGTCAAGTCGATGCCCTTCAGCTGCATCGTGACCACCAATCCGGACGGAAGCGCCCACGTGACCGGAGCGATGGGGGCGGGGAACACCGACTTCATCATCACCCCCAAGGAGATCACCGGACGCATCGGCGTCGTCGTCTACTCCCTGGGCTGGAACGGCACCCGGTACGAGGGCTCGACGGTGCCCGGCGGGGCCGCCTGGCTCATGCTCCCGGCGGTGATGGCCACCTGGAGCAACGTCGAGGCGGCCTGCACCCTGGCCGTCCTGCTCATCGGGTAGGGCCAGGCGGGGTCCTTTCCCCCCTTCGCTTCCGCCGTCGCTCATCCGGAGGCGGGCTCTCCCTCCGGAGGCCCGCCGCGCCGGAGCCCGAGCGCCTTCATCTTCTTGTAGAAATGGCCGCGCTCCAGGTCCAGGAGCCGGGCGGCCTCGGTCACGTTGTCGCGGGTGAAGGCCAGGGTGCGGAGGATGATCTCCCGCTCGGCGTCATCCACCAGGTCGCGGAAGGGCTTGCTCCCGACCGCTGCCATGGCCGGGGCCGGCGGGGGAGCGGGCTCCGGCGCCGGCGCGGCGGGTGACGCCGGCTCGGCGCCGGAGCGTCGCCGCGGCCCGGGGAGCAGCTCCCGCGCCTCGGTGCCCGACACCTCGGGCCCCTCGCAGAGGATGGCCAGCCGCTCCACCAGGTTCCTCAGCTCCCGGACGTTGCCCGGGTAGTCGTGGGCACAGAGCACGGCCATGGCCTCGGGGCCGAGACGGAGCGGGCGGCGGCCGTTCCGGCGGCAGGCCTCGCCGAGGAAGGTGGCGACCAGCTCGGGCAGGTCCTCCCGCCGCTCGCGCAGCGGGGGGGTGTCGAGCTGCACCACCGCCAGCCGGTAGTAGAGGTCCTCGCGGAAGCGTCCGGCGGCGACCTCGGCCTCGAGGTCCCTGTTGGTGGCGGCCAGCACGCGCACGTCCACCCGCAGCGTCTCCGAGCCGCCCACCCGCTCGAACTCGCTCTCCTGGAGGACGCGCAGGAGCTTGGCCTGCATCGCCGGAGGCATGTCCCCCACCTCGTCCAGGAAGAGGGTGCCGCCGTCGGCGAGCTCGAACTTTCCCCGACGGACGGCGGTGGCGCCGGTGAAGGCGCCCCGCTCGTGACCGAAGAGCTCGCTCTCGATGAGCTCCAGCGGGACGGCGGCGCAGTTGACCCGGACGAAGGGGCCCGCCGCGCGGCGGCTGTGGCGGTGGAGGGCCCGGGCCACCAGCTCCTTGCCCGTCCCGTTCTCCCCGGTGATGAGGACCCGTCCCTCGCTCGGCGCCGCCCGGGCGATGAGCGCATAGAGCCGGCTCATGGCCGGCCCGCGCCCGACCATCTCGAACTGCCCGACCTCGGCCTTCAGCTCCTCGAGCTGCGAGACGACCGCCTGGTGCGCGAGCGCGTTGCGCACCGCCACCAGGAGCCGGTCCCGGGCGATGGGCTTCTCGAGGAAATCGCGGGCGCCGAGCTGGGTGGCCCGCACCGCCGTGTCGATGGTGGCGTGGCCGGACATCATGATCGCCGGAAGGCCGGGGCGGAGGGCGAGGAGCCGCTCCAGGACGGTGAGCCCGTCCAGGTCCGGGAGGCGCACGTCCATGAGCACCGCGTCCACCGGCCGGGCGGCGGCCACCTCGAGCGCCAGCTGACCGCTCTGCGCCAGCTCGGTGCGGTACCCGGCCAGCCCGAGCGACTGGCTGAGCGAGAGGAGGATGTTCTTCTCGTCGTCGACGATGAGGATGCTGGCCGGCATGTCGGTCACCCACTCGCTGGGGCCGGTGCGCCCCGTCTACCGTTGACCACACTCGCTCGTGTCCCGGCGACCGCGCCAGTGCCGAGGAAAACCTTTGACCCAGGGGCGCGGCCGGCGGTACAGGCCCGGGGGCATTTCCGCCGAGACGGAGAGATCATGCACCGGGGAACGCTTTGGCTGGGTGTGGGAGCCGCCTTTCTCCTGCTCGCCGCAGGATGCTCGCCGGCCTACCCCAAGTGCGACTCGGACGAGAACTGCAAGGAGCACAACGAGTTCTGCGTCCTCGGCCAGTGCAGGGAGTGCGCCACCGACGCCAACTGCAAGACGGGCTTCGTCTGCCGGAACAACGCCTGCGTTCCCAAGCCGGAGTGCACCGACGACGCCGCCTGCGGCCTGGGCCGCAAGTGCGAGGCCGGCAAGTGCGTGACCAAGGGCTGCGCCCAGGACGCCGACTGCGGACCCAACGCCCGCTGCAACAACCAGGTCTGTGCGCCGAACACCTGCACCGCCAACGAGGACTGCCGCGCCGGGGAGGTGTGCCAGTCCGGGACCTGCGCCCAGGCGCCGGCCGGCGGGGCCAAGGCCTGCAACTGGTCGCCCATCCACTTCGGCTTCGACCTGAGCAGCCTCGACGCCGAGGCGCGGCAGCAGCTCGACGCGCTTGCCCCGTGCATCCGCAGGGCCGGCCTGAAGAAGGTCGTGCTCGAGGGCAACACCGACGACCGGGGCACCGAGGAGTACAACCTCCAGCTCTCCATCCGGCGGGCGGCGAGCGTGAAGAAGTACCTGGTGGATCTCGGCGTCGCCTCCTCCATCCTCGAGACGGTGGGTTACGGGAAGCTCCGGCCGGCGGTGCAGGGCGACAACGAGGCGGCCTGGGCAGCCAATCGCCGGGTGGACTTCGTCTACCAGTGAGCATGCGCCGCGCCGCCTGGACGTCACTGCTCGGGCTCGGGCTCGCCGCGGGCTGCTACAGCCCGGAGAAAGGCAAGGCCCTCGAGCTCCGGGTGGACAAGCTCACCCAGGAGAACGAGGCGCTCCGCGCCGACCTCAAGGTCCAGAGCGACAAGCTGGCCGAGTCGCTGCCGCGCGTCGACCAGAAGGTGGCCGAGGTGACGCGCGCCCTCGAGTCGCTCGACCAGGCGTCGCGCCGGAGCGACGCCGACATCGGCGTCCAGCTGCAGAAGGTGACCGAGGACGTGGCCTCGCTGCGGGGTCAGGTGGAGGCCTACGTCCACCAGCTCGATGCCCTCCAGGCCCAGGGAGGAGGCGGCGCCGCGCCGAAGGGAGGGCCGGCGGCGGCGGGCGCTGACATTCCGCGGCCGGCCGACCGGAAGGAGTTCTTTGCCCTCGCCCAGAGCAAGCAGAAGGCCGGCGAGCTCCCGGTGGCCCGCCAGCTCTACCTGGACTTCATCAAGAAGTTCCCCAAGGACGAGCTGTCCGGGGAAGCCCACTTCCAGCTCGGGGAGTCCTACTTCGTCGAGGACAAGTGCGCCGAGGCGCTGCCCGAGTACGGCCAGCTGGTGAAGGGCTTCCCGAACAGCAAGTCGATGCCCACCGCGCTGCTCCACTCCGCCGACTGCTTCCAGAGGCTGAAGAACCTGGACGCGGCCCAGGCGGCGCTGGACCAGGTCATCAAGCGTTACCCGGGGACCGATGCGGCCAAGAAGGCGAAGGCGCGGCTGGCCGAGCTGAAGAAGACCCCGGCCAAGCCCGCGCCGAAGAAGTGACCGCCCACCGGAGGCTCTCTCCTACTGGTAGTCCTCGGCCAGCGACCCGAGGAAGGCCACCACCGAGGCCACGTCCTCGTCGGTGAGCTGGATGGCCCCGAGCCGCGGGTCCCCGTTGCGGAGCAGGTCGGCGCGCTGGAGCCCGGCCACGTTGCGGTAGTGGACGAGCACGTCGGTGAGCGAGTCCGCCGCCCCGTTGTGGAGGAAGGGCGCGCTGTCGTCCAGGTCGCGGAGCCCGGGTGTCTTGAAGAGGCCCAGGGTCTGGAGAAGGACCGCGTCCGGGCTGCAGGCAGTGGCCGCCGGGCAGAGGACGGAGTCGAGCGCCGCCTGGACGGTGGGCATGTCCGGGTTGGCGAACACGTTCCACAGTCCGAGGTCGGCCAGGCCCGGGTCGTCCGACTGCGCCGCCGACCGGAAGCGGCCGGGCGCACCCGGGTGGGCGGCCGAGGGCGGGAGGTAGGCCGCGGGGTCGGCGTTGCGCGTCGCCAGGTCGGGCACGCCGAGGCCGAGGAAGGCCCCCGGGCCGTGCACCGCGTCGTACTCCTCCTGGCTCACGCCGGTGGAATGAAAGAGGTGGTCGGTGAACTCGGGGGGCGGGTGGCAGCCGAGGCAGGCGCCGGTGCCGGCGTCGGCCGGGCCGCCGGCGCCGGGCTCGGCGAGGAAGACGCGCAGGCCGGCGAGCTCGTCCGGGCCGAAGGCGAAGGGCTGGGCGTGGTGGATGAAGGTCCCCTGGTCCGGCGTCACCCAGCGCGGGGAGGTGAGCCCGGCGAGCGCGGTGCGAAGCCTCCGGGCATAGGCGAGAGGGGTCTCACCTTCCCGGGGGCTCCGGGGAAGGTCGTTGAGGGCCAGGAAGGCGTCGTAGGGCGAACCGTCGTAGGCGCCGGCGGCGCGGTGGTAGGTCAGCCCGCGCATGTAGGCGGCCACCACCCGGGCCACCGCGGACAGCACGTCGTCGTCGCTGGCCTGGTGCACGTCGAGCCGGTAGGCGGACGGGAGCCTGAGCCGCGCCAGGATGCGCGTGTCCTCGGCGAGGAAGGCCACGGCATAGCTCATCCCGCTCGGGTCGGGGCCCTGGTAAGGCTTCCCACTGTCCTCCCGGATGATGCGCGCCAGGTGGGCCAGCGCCGCGCCGCGCTCGGTGGGAAGCCAGCCCAGGTTCCGGCCGAGGAAGGTCGCCTCGATGAGCGACTCCGGCGTGGTGAATTCCCCGTCCAGGTGGAGGAACACCGGGCCCGGCCGTTCGACCAGGGCATCGACCATCGGCGGGCTGTTCCGGGGCGTCTGGTGCCGGCCATCGCCGCGGTCCGGGATGGGGCTCTTGCGTGCGAAGTCGGAATAGGCCCGCATCCGGGTTCCGTCCTCCAGGGCGTCCTGCTCCACCAGGTGACAGAGCGAGCAGGCCATCGCCGAGCCGGCGAGCGAGCCGGGGAGGGCGGGGCCCAGGGCGTCGACGGACGTCTCCACGGTGGGGTCCCCGGCGCCCGGAGGCGCGTTGACCGAGGTCAGATGGGTGGCGAACCACTGCGAGAAGCGCGGGTCCCGGAAGATCCGCTCGCCCAGGGCCTGCTCGGCGGGCTTGAAGCCCTCGGGCGCGCCGCCGGCCGGAGCCTGGATGCAGCCGGCGCCCAGCGCCGCGGCGAGGAGCAGGGCCGGGCCGGCTCTCACAGGTTGAACCCCACCAGGAGGCGGATGTTGAAGCGCTCCTGGTCCTCGAGCGCCAGGCCCCCCACCGTGCTCGGGCCGAATCCGACCGCCTGGGGAAGGAAGGAGACGGTGGCCCAGAAGCCGCCGGACTCGAACCCCACCACCGGACCGACGAAGAACGCCCCTCCGACGAATCCCTCACCCGTCTCCCACAGGCAGTTGAGACGCATCTCGACGCCGAGCGAGAAGCCGGCCCCGAGGCGATAGGACGCGCCGCCGGTGGCCTCCAGCACCTGCTCGTGCACCGTCCCGTTGAAGGCCGACTCCCAGCCCAGCTCGCCGATGAGGTTCAGCGCCAGGAGCAGCCGTCCGATGCGCTTGTCGAAGATGAGCTTGCCCTCCAGCTCCTGCTCGTTCACCCCGAGGAGGAACTCGCCGTAGAGGGCGAAGCCGAAGGGATCGGCCACCGGATCGAGCAGCTTCCACTTCCACTCGTTGGAGACGCTCCAGGTCTGGACGTTCGAGCCGCTCGGCCCCTCGTGGGAGGTGGAGAAGTTGAGGTAGATGGCGGTCTGCAGCTGGCTCACCACCCCGAGCTCGAACTCGGCGCGGTTGTCGAACGCGGTGTAGCCGTCCGGCCGCCCGAAGCGCGCCGTGCTCCACAGCTCGAGCTCGCGCGAGCCGGGAGGGAGCACGCTCGAGTCATAGGTGAAGGTCAGCTCCCGCTCGGTGGCCAGGGCCGGAGCGGCCGCCAGGACCGCGAGGACGGCGAGGCTGTCGAGGCGCATGGAGCGGCGGCCCTCCAGGTTTGCAAATGAGTTTGCGACGCAATATCATTTCAGGGAGTCGAGTCAAGACATCCCTCGGATGCACCCGCCGGGGTTGCCGCGGGGCGAGCGAGGGGTGACCCCAGGCTTGCCGGCGCTCGCGCCGGCTTGTTATGAGCGCGCTCCCCTCACCGGGGCTGACAGGACAAGAGATGAAGCCGGACCTCCACCCCATCTACCCGCCGTCCCGCATCGTCTGCGCCTGCGGCAACGTCATCGAGACGCGCAGCACGCGCGGCTCCTTCCACGTCGAGATCTGCTCCAACTGCCACCCCTTCTTCACCGGCAAGTACAAGCTCGTGGACACCGAGGGCCGGGTGGAGCGCTTCCGCAAGAAGTACGAGTCCAAGCCGGCGGCGGAGACGAAGAAGCGCGGGTCTCCCAAGGCCAAGGCCTGAGAGGCGCGCCTTCAGGGCTGTAGCAAACCGACCGAGAATTTAGGCAGCGGGCCGCGCGACCGTAGGGTGGCATGCGCCCATGCCCATCCCGCTTCGACGCCCGTCCGGCCCGGAGGGCCGCTCCGGTGCCGACCCGCTCGACAGCTCGTGCTTCGCCTCGGGCACGGGCTGGACGCTCGCGCTCGGTGACTGCCGCGAGCTCCTCGGCCGGATGCCGGCGGCCTCGGTGGACCTCGTCTTCGCCGACCCGCCCTACTTCCTCTCCAACGGCGGCTTCACCTGTCACTCCGGCCGGCGGGCGCCGGTGCGCAAGGGAGCCTGGGACGCCTCGCGGGGCGTGGGCGAGGATCACCGCTTCCACGTGGCCTGGCTCGCCGCCTGCCAGCGGGTGCTCAGGCCGGAGGGGACGCTCTGGGTCTCCGGGACCCAGCACGTCATCTTCTCGGTCGGGTTCGCCCTCCAGTCGCTGGGCTTCAAGCTCCTGAACACCATCACCTGGTACAAGCCCAACGCGAGCCCCAACCTCTCCTGCCGGTACTTCACCCACTCCTCGGAGCTGCTGCTCTGGGCCGCCCCACGGAGCGGCCCTCGGCTCCAGCACACCTTCCACTACGCCGAGATGCGGCAGGAGGCGGGCGGGGTGCAGATGCGCGACGTCTGGGCGCTGCCCCGTCCCGGAGACGAGGAGCTCTGCGACGACGGCCAGGGCCGGGTGTGGACCCTCACCGGTCCCCGCCGGGGGGAGAAGGCGCTCGGCCGGCATCCCACCCAGAAGCCGCTGGCGCTCCTCGAGCGCATCGTGCGCGCCACGAGCGGGAAGGGTGCGCTGGTGCTCGATCCCTTCTGTGGTTCGGGGACGACCGGCGTGGCAGCCGTGGCGCTGGGGCGCCGCTTCGTCGGGCTCGACCTGAGCGCCGAGTACCTCGGGCTCGCCCGAGCGCGGCTCGAGGCCGGCCCGGACGAGCTCACGCGCCGGCGCGCCGGAGCAGGCCCTCCACCCCGGCCGCGGCGATGACGTGGTAGCCGGCGCGGAGCCGCTGGAAACAGGCCTCGGCCAGCTCGCGGGTCTCGGCCCGGGCGGCGAGCGCGGCATAGAGGGGCTTCAGGTACTTCATCCGGCCCACCTCGCCGAGGAAGGCCTGGGCCCGCTCCACGGCGGGCGCGTAGCCGGCCGAGAGCGCGGGGACGAGGAAGGCCACCAGCACGTCCGGGTTCCTGGCCCGGGTGAGCCCGAAGCCCCGGTCGAGCGCCTCTACCGTCGAGCGCGGAGTGGGCCGGGGGAGCTGGCCGAGATAGACCTGCCAGTCGAGCGGCCGCCAGGTCCGGGCCTCCTCGGCCGGAGGGATGCCCGTGCCGAGCGCCTGTAGCCGCGCCAGCCGCGCGCTGGCCGGGCGTGGAGCGCCGGGAGGGATGCCCTCGCCGTCGACCCAGGCCTGGACGTCGACGGTGCGGCTCGCCTCGGGCAGCTCGCCGGCGAGGAAGGCGATGAACTCCTCGGTGGTCAGGCTCTGGAAGGCGAAGGTCCGCAGGTACTTGCGCAGGAAGGCGTCGAAGGCAGGCGGGCCGGCGGCCTCCTCGAGCGCCCGGAGGAACAGGTAGCCCTTCTCGTAGGGGACCTGGCTGTAGGCGTCGTCCGGGTCGACGCCCTGGAGCCGAGTCCGGAGCCGGGTCAGCGCCGGCCGGTCGCGGAAGCCGGCCACCGCGTCGTCCAGGGACTGGCGGCCGGCGGCGGCATGGAGCGCCACCGACTCCCGCCCCTCGAGCACGGTGAGGATGCGCCGCTCGATGAACACGGTGAATCCCTCGTTGAGCCAGAAGTCTTCGGCGGTGGCGTTGGAGACGAGGTTGCCGGTCCAGCTGTGCGACAGCTCGTGCGCCAGCACGTTGACCAGGCTCCGGTCGCCGGCGAGGACGGTGGGGGTGAGGAAGGTCAGGGTGGGGTTCTCCATCCCCCCGTAGGGGAACGACGGGGGGAGCACGAGCACGTCGAAGCGCCCCCAGACATACGGGCCGAGCAGCGCCTCGGCCTGCGTCAGCATCCGGTCCACCTCGGCGAACTCCCAGGCGGCGGCCTCCACCAGCGAGGGCTCCGCCCACACCCGCGTCCGCGGGCCGAGCTCGCGCGACTCGAGTGCCCCGACGGCGAAGGCGAGGAGGTAGGGCGGGATGGGGTGGGACATGGCCCAGGACTCGGTGGCCTCGGCGCCGGACTCGGTCCGTCCGGTGGCGGCGGCGGCCATCAGCGCGCGCAGCTCCCGGGGCGCGGTGAGCGACGCCCGGTAGGTGAGGCGCAGGCGCGGCGTGTCCTGGATGGGCACCACCGAGCGCGCATGGATGGCCTGGCACTGGGTGTAGAGGAAGGGGAGCCGCTTGCCGGCCGTCTGCTCCGGCTCGAGCCACTGCACCGCCGTGGCTCCCGGGCCGGTCCGGTAGCGCACGGTGCAGCGCGGCTCCCCGGCGTCCAGGCCGACGCGCAGCCGGGTGCCGAGGATGGGGTCCTCGGGGCCGAGTGCGTGGCGGAGCGGCTTGCCGGCCGGCGTGGCCACCGAGTGGATCTGGAGCCCGCGGGTGTCGAGGTCCACCTCGGCGCCTCCGCGCGAGAAGTGGAGCTCCGCCGTCCCCTCGAGCGCTCGGGCGCCGAAGTCCACACCGGCGGTCCAGCTCAGGTGCACCTGCCGGGGCTGGGCGTCGTCGGCCCAGGAGTGCGGATCGATGCGCGCCATCAGCCGGCCTCTCCGCCGCCGTGGACATGGACCGGGATGCCCGCCTGCTCCATGAGCCGGAGCGCATTGGTGGTGCGCACCACGCCTTCGCGCAGCAGGTAGTCGAAGACCATCCGCCCGTCCTCGACGTGGTCCTGGAAGTGCACCGCGCGGAGCGTGCCCGGAGGCTCCACCTCCAGCCGCGCCAGCCCCAGGTCGTGGGTGGTGACCGCGGCCAGCGCACCGGCCTCGAGCAGGAGCCGGAGCACCTCCCGCGACGCCACCCGTCGCTCGCCGGAGTTGGTCCCGAGCAGGATCTCGTCCAGGAGCACCAGGGTCCGGCGCGGAGCGCCCCGGGCGGCCTCGAGGACCGCCTTCAGGCGGAGAACCTCGGCGTGGAAGAAGGACACCCCGGCGGAGAGGGAGTCCTGCACTCGCATGCTGGTGGCGATGCGCAGCGGGCCCACCGAGAGAAGGCGGGCAGCCACGGGCGCTCCGGCCAGGGCCAGCACGGTGTTCACCCCCAGCGCCCGGAGGAGCGTCGACTTGCCGGACATGTTCGACCCGGTGACGAGAAGCAGGAAGCCGGGGCGGGGAAGTGCCACGTCGTTCGGGACGGCCGAGGCGAGGAGCGGGTGGAAGAGCCCCTCGGCGACCAGGTGCGCGGCCCCGTCGTCCACCGTCGCCCAGGCGAAGTCGGGGTGGTCGTGGGCGAGGTTGCCGAAGCAGCTCAGGGCTTCCACCTCGGCCAGGGCGTCGAACCAGCCGCGCACCAGGGCGCCGTTCTCCCGTCGCCAGTCCTCGAGCCGGAGGAAGACGTGGGCGTCCCAGAGGGTCAGCAGATTGACCACCGGGTGAAACTGGCTCCGGCGTGCCTCGGCCAGCCCGAGGAGCCGCCCGAAGCGGCGCATCCGCCGGCTGACCCGGGGGCCGTGCGGGCAGAGCCCTGCACCGAGCCGGACGAGGAGCGGGGTGCGGAAGGCGGCCTTCTCCAGCCGGGCGAAGGACCTGCCCAGGGTGGCGCCGGAGGCCTCGGCCTGGTCGAGGGCGAGCCACGCCTCGCCGAAGGCACGCCGGGTGATGGCCACCACCCCGAGCTGCAAGAGCAAGAGCCCCCAGGGAACGGCCGGAAGAAGCAGCCCCGCCCAGGAGAGAATGGCGGTGGCCAGCGTCAGCGCCGGCAGCGCCCAGGCGACCGGGCGCACCCAGCCGAGCCGGGTGAGTCGAGCCGGCGCCTCGGCCCAGACGAGGAAGGCGCGGGGGCTCTGGCGGGTCCTTGCGCCGAGCCGCCCGCTGACCGCCAGGTCGCGGCGCAGCTCGGGAAGCCCGGCCAGCTCGCGGGCCGCCTCCTGCCGCGCCCCGACCTCGTTCGCCGCCGACGGCGCCCGGAGCCAGCCGGCGAGTCGTTCCTCACCCGCGCCGGTGGACGTCTCGTCCAGCCACTGGAAGAGCGAGCCCGGACCGAAGAGGTCGAGGTCGGAGCCGTAGAGGTGGCCGGCGTCGACGAACCGTTCCCCCCGGGAGGGGAGCGAGAGCCAGGACCCGTCGAGCCGGGAGAGCGCGCGCCGGTGCCAGGCCGCCTCCTCGCGGGCCCGCGCCTCGCGCCGGAGCAGTCCGGCGTGGTGCACGGCGAGGACCAGGTAGGCCAGCCCGCATCCCGCCGCAGCGGCCCAGGCCGAGGGCGGCAGGCGGTCGAAGAGCGTGAGTCCGGTGAGGAGCGCGGCGCCGAGGAAAGTGAGGGCACGTCCGTTGGCCACGGTGGCCATGCGGCGGTCGAGCGCCCGGGCGTGCGCTTCGCGGGCTGTTGCGGAAGCGGCGTGCTCGGCGGCGGCGGGGCCGGCGGGCGCGGACGCGGGAGGGGCAGACGCCACGGTGCCCCGAGACCCTGCCACGGTCCAGGGAGCAAGTGGAGGGCGGCGCCGGCCGACCCGAGCGGCGGCCCTTGGCTCAGGGGTGCGACGAGGCCAGGCGGCGCAGCGCCTTCTGGTCCCGGATGCACAGCACGCGGCCGACGTTGCCCAGGACACCCTCCCGCTTGAGCTCGTTGACCAGCGTGGAGACGAAGGAGCGCGAGGCGCCGACCAGGTCGGCCAGGTCCTGCTGGGTGATGCCGCGAAGGTCCGTCTCGCCGTCGTGCGCGCAGCGCTCCCCGTGTGCCTCGGCCACGGCGAGGAGCGTCTCCGCCAGGCGCGCGGGGACCTCCTGGAAGGTGAGCCCGAGCACGCGGGTGCGCAGCGCCCGGTTCTGGTCGGCATAGGCGCGGATGATCTCCACCGCCAGGGCGGGGTCCGCCTCGAGCTGGGCGGAGAGCGTCCGGCCCTCGAGAACCTGGACGGTGACCTCCCCCGAGGCCAGGGCGAGCTCGTCGGCGGTCACGCCTTCCGGCCGGAGGGCGTCGCCGAACAGGTCACCGGCGCGAAGGATGGCGAACACCGCCGGACGCCCGGTGCGGCCGACCCGGACCAGGCGAACCCGGCCGGACAGGATGCGGAAGGCCGACTGGAGCGGCTCGCCCGGACGGTAAAAGACCGCCTGGTTCGAGTAGGTGCGCCGGCTCGCCTCCGAGGGCGAGGTGGGCGAACGGGTGGGCTCTGGCCTCCGCGTCGTCACGAGCATTCCGGAAGCGTTGGGGGAAGAGACGGCACTCGAACCCAGGGGAGTGAGCATGCCTGTAGCGGGCTCCAAGCCGTGTGCCACAAGAGCCACCCAGGGATTTCGACAGCTTGAGAACTCATCTGCGGATGGTTCGTTGAACGATTCATTCAAATTGAACGAATCGTTCAATCGACGTTGGACAATGTCGTTGCTGCGACAGCGTCGCTCAGGAAACGCTCTTCAGGCCTCGAGGGAACGCTTTGACGAGCTGGTACTTGGCGAGTTTCCGCTCCAGGGTGGGTCGACTGATACCGAGCATCTGGC
>Ga0187779_10001407_pt1 | contig 15037 bp, 15 predicted proteins | sample 1015_Q2_SP10_10__FD_132435 | JGI IMG/M metagenome (GOLD analysis project Ga0187779, IMG submission 132435) | Tropical peat soil microbial communities from peatlands in Department of Meta, Colombia - 1015_Q2_SP10_10_MG | ecosystem: Environmental > Terrestrial > Soil > Wetlands > Peat | place... | reverse complement strand
TTGCTTCCTTTGGGGGTTCCGTACGCGGTCTCGTGACGGGGGCCGTCGAGGCTGCCCTCAGGGAAAAATACGGAGCGGGAAAAGAGACCGCTAAATCGGGGGGGTGATCTGGTGCGTAATACTCTTCCTCTTCCGCCGCACTACGACCCGTCCAGGGCGGGTGATGTCTGGACAGTCCCTTATCAGGAAAGGGCGCATGAAGCGGGGAAGTGGGCAGAGCAGTTCGCGATACGACCGGTCTCCGATGACGAATGGAAAATTTGCCTCATAGCGGTTGACGTGCAGAACACTTTCTGCATTCCGGGATTCCAATTATACGTAGCCGGACGTTCGGGTACCGCTGCGGTTGACGACAGTCGGCGACTCTCTGAGTTTATTTATCGAAATCTCGGTGTGATCAGCCAGGTCTGTCCGACGATGGACACGCACCTCGTGATGCAGATTTTTCATTCTCTCTATCTTATCAATGATAGAGGAGAGCATCCGAAGCCGTTCACCCTGATTTCCGAGGAAGACGTTCTGAGGGGTGTTTGGAAGTTTAACCCGGCGCTCTGCCGGAGTCTCGGAATCAGCGCGGACTTCGGGCAGCGGCATCTCCTCCACTATGCCAAGAGACTGAAAGAGGGGGGTAAATACGACCTCACGATATGGCCTTATCACGGCATGCTGGGCGGTATCGGTCATGCCCTTGTTGCATCAGTCGAGGAGGCCATCTTCTTCCATTGCGTGGCTCGATATAGTCAGCCCGATTTTCACGTCAAGGGCGACAGGCCTTTCACCGAGCATTATTCTGTTTTCGGCCCTGAAGTCCTCGAGGGTCCCGCGGGAGAACCGATCGGCAGGAAAAGCGACAAGTTCTTCAGAAAACTGCTCGAATTTGATGCTGTCTTAATCGCCGGACAGGCAAAGAGCCACTGCGTCGCCTGGACCATTGACGACCTCCTGGAAGACGTTCTTATTCGTGACAGGCGGCTGGTCGAAAAGATATACCTCCTTGAAGACTGCACGTCTCCGGTCGTCGTCCCCGGTGTCATGGATTACACCGACGGTGCCGACGCCGCGTTTCGGAGATTTGCCGATGCCGGAATGCATGTGGTGAGCTCCACCGATCCGATCGAGAACTGGCCTGGCATGAGGCTTTAGAGACATTCATCAGGAGATTGTCATCTCCCGCCGCCTGATTCCCCAACGACTAGCTAAATCTTTCCCATTTTCTCTGCCAAACGCTCCGTCTCCCGCAGGAGCGATTCTATCTCGTCGAGCCCCTTATCCCAGAACAGTCTGTCTGTTATGTCGACCCCGAGGTTCTTGAAAATGTTCTGTGGAGAATCGGACATCCCTGCCGAAAGGAAATCCTTGACCTTCACTACGAACCGCGGATTCTCCTTAACAGAGTTCTGTAGGGATTTCGAGATGAGAAGGCCGCTCGCATAGGAATAGACGTAAAAAAAGTGCCGGATGTGTCCCCAGTATACCCACCAGTTCTCCGAGCCCGGAGACTGTTCAACGGACGTTCCCATGTATGCGGCCATATTGTTCTGAAATAATGTTCCGATCTCCTCTTTCGCCAGGTAACCCCTTTGTCTGAAGGCCTTGTGGAGTTCCTGTTCGAAGCGGTAACAGGCCGCCTGTCTGAAGATGGTCGAGACATCGTCATTGAGCTTGTTCATCAGGATGGCGATGCGCAACTCGTCGTCAGCTTGACCGAGCAGCTCCTGAAGAACAAAATCCTCCATAAAGGTACTCGCGACTTCAGCCGTTGAAAGGGGGGCGCCAAAATTCAGGGCGTTCTGCCGCTCCCTCATGAGTTCATTGTTTATTCCGTGGCCGAGCTCGTGGGCGAACGTCAAAACGTCGTAGAGCTTCCCGGTATGATTGAGGAGGATGTAGGTGGGATGGGAGAGAAGGTGGTGGGCACAGAAGGCCCCGCTTGCCTTACCTGTCCGGGGAAAGACGTCGATTCGCCTGTCATCGAGAAACTTCCTGAGGATGTCTCCGAACTTCCGCTCGAGGTTGTCAAAAACCCTCTCAACAAGCGTGACCGTCCTGCCGTAGGAATATTTTTTTGCGATTGTGCCATACTCCACATTCCTTTCATGGTACTTCAGCTTCCGAACCCCATGGAGTTTTGCCTTCAGACGGTAATATCGCCTCGGGATAGAAAACCTTGCCGAAACGGCAGCGATGAGCGTGTCTACGATTGCGCTGTCGATATCGTCGCTAACGTGCCTGCTGAGGTCCGGCCGCTCCATTCCCCGGAGTTCGTCGTCGATCTTCTTATTGGCGAGGATGGAATTCAACTCAGTTTCGGCGACTTCAACATGATTGGAAAGGATATTATTGAACGCCCTTGCGGCAGCGTCTCTCACCTTCCTCTGCCTACTGTTCATGAGACTCGAGATTTCCGAGAGGTTGCTGATGACTTTCCTGCCATTTTCGGCGATGACCTCTCTCTCTTCCTTTGCGAGAAAGCCTGCGGTCATCTTTACCCAGCTGGAATAGGCGGGCGATGCCTTGAGGTTCAGTATCCGTTCTTCCGGCTCCGAGAGCAGATACCTCGCTTCCGCAAAAATGCGTTCGAGGAAATGCCGGTATTTCTGTAACCGCCTGTTTTCGAGGAATCCTTTCTGTCTCTTCAACGGGATCTTGCCGATGCGGAGATAAAAGAACTGTATATCGTTCTGGATCTTTCGGCCGAACTCTTCGATCTTATTGAGCTTCGCCTTGAGCGTGGGGTCGTTTTGATTCTGCTGTGTCCTGAGCATAAAGTAGTACCCCTCAGCCCCATCGGTTCCATAGTACCTGTTCCACGTCTCATATTCGTCCAGAGCCCTGAGGAGAATCAACGGGTCTTCGAGATAATCCGTCCGGTCCTTCCACTTGTTGATGAACGCATAACTCTTCTTCTCTACAACTTTCCGGCTCTCCTCCATCCCGGTATCGTCATCGCCTGAAAAAAGGCTCGCGAGATTCCATGAAGTGCTGTGATTCTTCTCCGAGCCTTGGAGCCGTTTTGTCATGGTCATTCTCCTCTCATGGGGCTTATCATGCTCGCTCGGGAGCGATTTATTATACCTTTTTCATCCTGATTTGGTACTATAGGGCCGGACAAGTGAACCGAGACGAAGGGGGTGTCAGTATGTCGGAATTCAGAGACGTGACAGTCGTGAGAGAGGCGAATGTCTATTTTGGCGGCAGCGTGACGAGCAGGACTGTTCTCTTTGCCGATGGCTCCAAGAAGACCCTGGGGATCATGCTGCCCGGCGAATATGAATTCAACACCGGAGAGCCCGAACTCATGGAGATACTTTCGGGCGAACTGGAGGTACTCCTTCCCGGTGAAAGCTTGTGGAAGGCGGTGAGGGGAGGGGGGACATTTGAGGTTGCCGGAAACGCAAAATTTCAACTCAGGGTAAAAGAACTCACCGATTACTGCTGTTCGTTTCTCAAGGCGTAATCCTGCTGTTTGACATTTCCGGCAGGGTCATGACCTCTTGAAGCCCGCGATCGCGTTCCGCATGATATCGACGGGAGGTTTTATCCCTGTCCATATCTCGAATGCGATGACGCCCTGATGGAGGAGCATGCCGAGGCCGTCGAGGGTTTTGCAGCCTTTCTTCGAGGCAGCATCGAGAAGGGGGGTCTTCTTGTATATGAGGTCACAGACGGTCACCGCCTGGCCCAGTAAGGAGAAATTCACAGGCATTGGGTCTCCGTCCTTCAATCCAAGAGGAGTTGCATTAATGAGTATGTCGACATCCCCAAGGCTGTCTACCCCGTGCACCCTTCCGACATTCGTGCGGATGGTGCTGAGGTCGTTCACGAGTTTACCCGCCTTATCTCCGTCAATATCGAATATCCGGAGATTTGAAGCCTCCTGACTGAGGTAATAACTGATCGCCCTGCACGCCCCGCCGGCACCGATTATGACTACCCTCTTGTCTTGAACCGCTATGCCCGCTTCGGCTAAGGACTCCATGAACCCCCTGCCATCGGTGTTATAGCCCTTAAGCCTTCCCTCAGAGTTCTTTATCGTGTTGACCGCACCGATGAAAGACGCTTCTTCATCTATGTCGTCGAGGAGAGGAATCACCTGTTCTTTGTGCGGGACCGTGACGTTGACTCCCTTCAAGTCGAGGGCCTTTATCGCGTTTACCGCATCTCCGAGCAGCGTCGGATGCACGGGGAATGTCACATAGCAGTAGTCGAGGCCAAGGTAATCGAAGGCAGCATTATGCATTGCAGGAGAGAGGCTATGCTCCACCGGATACCCGAAGAGGCCCGTGACCTTCGTCGTGCCTGCTATCTTCACCGAGAAACCTCCATGGCTTTCTATATTACCATGGTGGGAGTTTTCTGTCTCCTTTGTGTTAATCTGTCTCCTTTGTGTTAAAATAAACAGACAAAAAATATTTCTCGATAAGGAGACTACCAATGAAAAGACAATATATGGCGTTCTGTCTCTCGCTGGTATTAATCATTGCTGCGGTTGCGCAAAATGTGGAGGCCTCAAATTGCACATGGCTCGCGGATACCACATCGAACCAGGCCATCGGCGCGCTTGATTTGTATGGGGACCCTTCCCCTTCTTATTTCTTTGTGGGAAACCTTTCGATCCAGCCGGGGCCGGTCATCGGTTTGGCCCTCGCTTCCTTGAGTACTCTCCCGGCTCCGCCTGTCTGCCCGAACATTACCGATGAAGCAACCGTTTCGCTGCGCTTTAGCACCGCTGGACTTCAGGTCCCTTCCGTATTGTACAGCGGTTCGCTCTATAGTACGTATCTGACCGTTGATCTCGCGACGGATACCGGAACGGTAGACCTTCCTTTCACGAACGCCATTGCGCCCCTGACCATGCAGGATGCTCAAAAGGGAGCCGCATCGTCGGCATGGAACATTTATAGTGCGATGACCTTCAACGCAATCGCAGGGTTGGCTCGCGAATCGTTCCTTTTTCAGAATACCCAGCCCATTTCCTGCAATTATGGAGGAACCGGTACGGCGACCTATGATCCGGTCTCGAATAGCAGTGTCGTGAGTGTGACCGGCTGCTCCGTGGTTCCCTGGGCGTTCTGTACCGGAAGTATGGTTGTTTCTGAAAACGCGCCTCTCCCCCTTGTTGGGCCGACATCCGTTATTGTTGCATCCCCTGCGATGGACTGTGTAGGAACGTTTTCCGACTACACGTCGCAGATCACCTTCGTTGATTCAGCGACGATCATCACTCCGGGTTTTCAGGGGCTTGAATACATCTTAAGCTCCACATTTTTTGGCTCCGTTAACTTCCCGACCCTTACAGTTCCCGTGTACTCAAACGTTCAGAATCTGAGCATCGAATCTATCGAGAACGGCGGTGAACTGACCCTGTTTAACATATCGGGCACCGGTTTTAAGCAGTGCTTCGGAAAGTGGTACGCCTATGATCCCTCCTCTGTCGTGATTATCGGCGTTGACGGTACTACGACAGGTACCGTGAATGTCGTTATGCCTGAGATCACCGATACCGTGCAGACGATCCTTCAGGTCGACGGTTCAGTCCTTGTGACGAGTAATCTCTCCGGCAGTCCGGCGACTACGCCCTATCCTGACACAGAGGCCCTTTACGCAAATTGCGCATTTTAGTCCACATCTAGAACGGTGCACATAGAGGAAAGGGTGGAAAGAAGAGATTCTTTCCACCCTTTCTTTTCATCAGAGCTGTAATTACGCACGGACGCTTTCGATCTGAGCGCAAAAGCGGGAATCTGCCTCAGTTGAGCCGATTACGAAAAACTCGAAACCGCCTCGATTAACCCCTTCGGCGATGAGTCGATGATCAGCGTCTCTATCCCAAGCACGTCTTCAACATCCCTGTTCGACACGTCATCAAGGAAGACCTTGTCTCCCTCTTTCATGACAACGTCAGGGATAAGGAGGATGTCGTCTTTTCTCACCGCTTCGGAGAGAGACCTCACAACATCCCTGCCGGTGAGAAGTCCCGTGACCGTGACACTCGGCCCGAAAAAGGAATTCTCGACCCCGATAAGATCTATTTCGATGTTGCTCTTTTTAAGTTTGTCTACAAACTTGGAGAGATAAGGATAAAAAGAAGTGCCGGTAAAGGTGACGAATCTCTTTTTGACTGTCCCGCTCGGCATCTTGATCCTCTTTGCCTGGTGAAGGAAACGGGGCACCATGCCGACCCCGTTCTCTATCTGGGGCAATTCACCGTATTCATGGAGCGGGGGGAATCCCGTGCCTGCCTTGATATAGAGTTCGTCTGCGGCGTAGACGATCGTGTCTCCGTGTTTCTTCCTGAACCTCTTCTGGAAGGAATCGAGAATTTCGATAGCCTTCACCGCATCTTCCTTCTCCACAGGCCTTATTTTGGAGCCTGATTTTCTGTGGGCCGTAAGACCGACAGGCACCACGGCAATGGACGAGACATAGGGATAAAACTTATAGAGGTCTCTGATCGTCTGTTGAAGGTCTCTTCCGTCATTGAAGCCGGGACAGAGAACAATCTGGCAATGCATCCTTATCTTATGTTCTTTGAAGAAGAGAATTTCCTTCAGAACGTCGGGAGCCTTCGGATTGCCGAGAAGGGCGTTGCGTACCTCCCTATCCGTGGAATGGATCGAAAAATAGAGCGGACTCAATCGCTGCTCCACAATCCTTTTTCTTTCAGCGGGTGTGAGATTCGTTAGGGTGATATAGTTGCCGTAAAGGAACGACATCCGATAATCCTCGTCCTTCACCGAGAGGCTCTTCCTGAGCCCCTTGGGCAGCTGGCTGACGAAGCAGAAGAGGCACTTATTCGTGCAGGTCTTGACCTTGAAATGTTTCGGTTCTATGCCGATATCCTGACCCTCCTTTGGACGGAGATCGTAGGAAAGTCTAGCACCCTTTCTCGATACGACGATATGGAGAGGATATTCGTTCCGGTAGAAGAGAAAATCGATGATGTCGTTGGCCCTGTGGCCATTGACGGAGACGATCACGTCGCCGGGCGCCATCCCTGCCGCATGCGCTGCACTGCCGGGAGAAACGGCGATAATCTCGATGCCCTGCTCTTTATGCATTCGCCTGCTTCAGTCCCCTGTAGACATAGTGAAGCCCGGAGATGATCGTGAAAAATGCGGTGACCCATATGAGATATCTCTGGATGCCGGGAAGAGAGGGAAAGTTCAATCTGAGGAGTATGAAGCAGATCAGCATGAGTTGGAGAGCGATGGCAGCTTTGCCGGTACCGCTCGGCTCGACCTTCGATGTGTGGGTGGCGAGGTGAAGGAGCATCCAGCCGGTTATGACGATGATGTCACGACTTATGATCGTGATGGTAAACCATGTCGGTATGAGGCTGTAAATGGAAAAAAGCACGAAGGAAGTGACGAGGAGGAATTTGTCCGCGAGGGGGTCAAGAAACGTTCCGAAGGCCGTCTTCTGATTTTTCAGGCGCGCGATGAGACCGTCGAATGCGTCGGTGAGGGCAGCGATGAAGAAGAGGTATAACGCATAATCATACCGCCTGTAGATGACGGCAGTGACGAATACGGGAATGAGGACTATTCTCGTGACAGTCAGCGTATTCGGCAGATTCAGGGTACCCACTGACTACTCCGTTAAGGGATATTATAGGGGAAGGAGCTGAATCTCAGCCTCAGACCGATCCTTCTGTAACAGGAGTTGTCGGTTTTTCCCGAATCGATGTAATTCAGGAGTGCTGCAGCATGACAGGACTCGATCATGAATTTCTTCTTGTCGGCGTCATCGAGGGCCCGAACGATCATTCTTCGGGCAGCACTGACGTTGCCCTCGAGGAAGAGAACCTCTCCGAGTCCGAGACAGCAATAGATGATCCCCCGTGCGTCTCCCGTCTTTCTGAAAAGCATCGTTGCCTTCTTAAAATACTCCGCGGCCTTTTTCAGCCTTCCCCTCATGATCGAGGTCATTCCCATGCTCCAGAGCGTATAGGAATAGCTGACGACATCTCCGATTGATCCATAAATGGCTTCCGCCTTCCTCAGGTGCTTCATTGCGGCGGCATGATCCCCTTTCATCCTCAGGGCATTCCCGATGCCGCAGTGGGAATAGGCTACGCCGAAGCGGTCCTTCTGTGATGACAGGACGCGGTTTGCTTCTCTGTAGTAGTTCAGGGAATCGTCGAAAAGACCCGATACCCTCGATATGCCTCCGAGACCGCAGAGACAGTAGCCGACCGCATTCCGTTGTCCGTTATCGGGTAACGCTTCGAAGAGTCTGTTTGCCCGGGAAAACGCACGCACGGCATTCTTCGCATCTCCCCTGACTCTGAAGGCACCCCCCTCAGCCCAGAGCGCAAAGGCGAGACCGTCCCTGTCATGCTTCTCTGCATAGATGGTCTTAGCCCCTGAGAAAAGCCTCAGTGCGTCCTTCCAGTTACCGAGAGCCCTCGTTGCCAATCCCTGTCCGACCATCGCATCAGCACGCATGAGCCTCTTTCTCGTCTGACCGCTCAACGCCACGGCTTCCGTATAAACATCTATTGCGCTCTGAAAATCGCCGACCATCCTGTATGTGTCACCGAGGGCGAGAAGACAGCAGAGCATCTCCCCCTTCTGTTTCCCCTGCGCGTATCTCTTCAAGGCGCTCCGGTAAGCCGACAATGCCTCCCGGTATCTGGATTTCTCGCGCAGGCGTTCTCCTCTCTGGAAGAGATCAGTTCCCATCGAGTCTTTCTCTCAACTTTGCCGTGAGTTCACGATAATCAGGAGAATGGAAAAAAGCGGAACCCATGACGAGTATCTCAGCGCCTGCGTCTGCGACTTCCCTCGCGTTCTCGTACTTAATCCCGCCGTCGACCTCGATGAAGACGGGCAGCCCCCGTTCATCGATCATTCCTTTCAGCATTTTGATCTTCTCGATCGACTGGGGTATGAAGCTCTGTCCGCCGAAACCGGGATCGACGGACATGATGAGTACGAAATCAAGATCGGAGAGGATGCTCTCGAGACTCCGTACCGGCGTCGCAGGATTCAGGGAAACCCCCGCCTTCACCCCGCCTTCCTTCATCCTCGTGACGGTCCTGTGCAGATGCACCGCGGCTTCAAGGTGGACCGTCAGGAAATCGGCTCCTGCGCTCATGAAGTCCCCTATGTATCGGTCAGGCTCTTCTATCATGAGATGGACATCGAGGGGCAGTTTTGTTGTCTTCCGTATCGCCTCGACGATAAAGGGGCCTATCGTCAGATTAGGAACAAAGTGACCGTCCATGATGTCGACATGGAGCATGTCAACACCCGCCAGCTCCACTGCGCGGATCTCCTCACCGAGCCTCATGAAATCGGATGAGAGCAGAGAAGGCGCGATCTTAACCATGAATGAGCGGTTCTCCTTCCAGTTTCAGGCGTATGGTCTCTCCTGATTTTATCTGGGCATTGGGCTTTGGTTTCTGACTCCTGACTCTTTCCCCCTCGCCTGCAAATTCGATTTTGAGACCGAGCTTCTCAGCAAGATCTGCTGCATCGTCTCTGCTTCTTCCAGAAAAATCAGGGCAGTAATAGATTATATCATAAGGCCCCATGCTCACCACAAGAGAGAAGGAGTCCTTCATAGCCTCTTCCGGATTCGGACGCTGGGATATGACCGTGTCCTTTTCCGCAGTGCGCGAGTGGACATGAATTACCTTTTCGACTTTCAGACCGCTTTTCGCGATCACCGATTCTGCATCATGGAGGCTTTGCCCGACAAGGCCGGGGACAGACAAGACCTTTGGTCCCCTGCTGAGAAAGACGGAAACGCCCCGTTGCTCTTTTACCTTGTTGCCGGCGGGGATCTCTTGCCTGACGATCCGTCCCGACGCAACGACGGGGTCATATTCTTCTCCCTCGACCTTCAGGTAGAGGCCGTTCCTCTTTAGGAGATCGTTCGCTTCGACCAGGGTCTTTCCTTTCAGGTCAGGGACATCAACGGTCTTGCTGAAACTCATGATCTTGAAAGTGAGATAGCCGGACAGGAGGCCCATGAGCACGAACCCGAAGATATAAACCGGTATCATGAGTAACTTCTTTAAGCTTTCCTGCACAGCCTCACCCCGAAGAACCCGTCCATATCGAACCTGTGCGGATATGTCCTGAAGAATCCCTGTTTCATAAATCCTCTCAGAAGGGATATGGGTCTGTCTATGATATAGAATTCCTCGGAAACCTTCAAGAATGCTTTTATGACATCCTCGCCTTCTTCCGGCTCCGTGGAACAGACTGAGTATACCATGGTGCCTCCCGGTCTTAACAATCCCGATGCCGAACGAAGCAGCGTCAGCTGTATCTCCTGCATTCTCCGGAGGTCTTTTCCCGTGTGGCGGTATTTGATATCGGGATTCCTCCGTATGACACCCAATGACGAACACGGGGCATCAAGGAGGATTCTATCAAACCATCTCTGTTCGGAGCCTCCGAGAGCGTACGCATTATCGGCCAGTTCCACGATATCCCCATGGATGGTCCTGATCGACTGCAGACCGAGACGGGAAATGTTTTCCTGCAGCTGCGGTATTCTCCTCTCCTCGGATTCTACGGCAGTTATCTCCCCGCTGTCTTTCATGAACTGGGCAATGTGCGTCGTCTTCCCGCCCGGAGCGGCACAGGCATCGAGGATCCTTTCCCCGGGTTGCGGGTCGAGGAGAATAGTAATGAGCTGCGATGCCTCATCCTGAACAACGAGCGCGTCCCTTGAAGGCAGTCCGCTGAATGTACGAAATTCTCTCAGTTTCAATCCGTCGGGGGAAAATGCCGTTAGTTCAGCCTCAATTCCGGCATCCGCAAAGATTCGGAGTATCTCGTCCACTGTCGCGATCAGGGTATTCACCCTTAGCGTCAGGGGAGGTATCAGGTTATTCGCCTCTGCTAGTTCTCGAGTCTCGGCTTCGCCGAGGCGCTCAAGCCACCTCCTAATGAGCCACTCGGGATGTGAGGTCGAAAGAGCGATATGGTGCGCCCCGTTTGCTTCCTTCAGCCTTCCGAGTCTCGATCTCACAGTGCCAAGATTCCGGAGCAGGTTCCGCAAAACGCCGTTTACGAGCGCGGGTCTTCCCCTCTCTTTTTCGATATCCACTGCTTCATGAACCGCGGCCCGCTCCGGTACCCGCATATGAAGTATCTGATATACGGCAAGCCTCAGGTTATTCATCGTTCTGCCGGAGAGGCCGGATGGTTTCTTCAGAAACTCTTTCAGTACCCAGTCCAGAGTGTACCGGTATCGTAAGACCCCGTAAACGAGCTCCATGAGGAAGGCCCTCTCCCTGACGTCAACCGACCCTGAGAGGAGCTCAAGCACACCCTTCGGTTTCCTGCCTTTCTTTCCTATTTCCTCCAAGGCCGCCAGCGCCAGTTCCCGTGTCCTGGAGCGGGAGGTCATGGAAGCCGGCGAAGGGAAGTCGGGAAGCGAAGCGTCGAAACTCGCGCCATAGAGTTCATCCTTGGATGCACGCTTATCCTGTGAAGAATGCTATCGCCTCTTTAACTCTTTCGAGACTCACCTGCGTGTTGAAGCACGGACCGAACGGCCGTTCATTCGTAATGCCGAGTATCGGCAGGGGGTAGGAGTCAGCGATGCCGCTGCTCAGGTCTCTCTCACATGCAACCGCTACGATCGCTTCCGGCCGGACATCCATGACGATCTTCCTCGCGAGGTTCCCCCCGGTAGCAACAAAGAGGGAAAGGTTGTTGTCATCCGCAATCTGAATGAGGTCCTTGATCTCGCATTTTCCACACCGTTTACATTTGTAAATATCATGGGTAATACGGATATCACATTCATTGATCTGGAGACAGTGGGGAAGCAGGAGGAGGATTCTCTTAGCCCTTGGTTTCTCCATCCTCACGAGTCTGTTATTGAGATCGATGATAAACCCCTGGAGGCCCTCCTTGTTCTTCTTCGAAAAGGCGCCGACGAGCATGAGCACCGGATGGAGTATCTTCAGGGTCACCCCTCTCATCAACCTGTGGATCATCGGAGGGCGATCCCCTGTGCAAGTCTTCTCCCCTGAAGGAATGCCGATGTTGGCATCGGTTTTTTTCCCGATGGCAGGAGTTCTATCACGGAGAGCAGACCGCTGCCGGTACCGATGATGAGCTCGTTTTTGCCCAGCTTCTCGATTACTCCCGGGAGGCCCGTCCCGTGCATTGGGCGTGCCTTCAGAATCTTGAGCGTTTCATCGCCGATGTGGCAATAAGCCCCGGGCCACGGGTTCATGCCGCGGATGAAGTCCGAAATCTCCGCCGCACTCTTGGACCAGTCTATGAGACCATCTTCCTTTCTTAATGTCGGTGCATAGCCTGCTTCGCCGGACTGAGGACGCGGCGAGAGAGAGCCGTTTCTCAGTCCCTCGATAGTTTCCCGCAGGAGCGACGCTCCTATTTCGGACAGTTTCCGGCTGAGACTCCCCGTTGTATCCTCAGCATCGATGTCCAGCTCTTCTTGGAGAAGGATAGGGCCGGTGTCGAGACCTTCATTCATGAGCATCGTGGTGATCCCTGTTTTTTCTTCTCCTTTCATGATCGCCCACGCGACAGGGGCGGCTCCGCGATACTTCGGCAGGAGAGACGCGTGAACATTTACGCAACCATACCTGGGTATCTCGAGCAGTGACTTGGGGAGGAGTTTTCCGTAGGCGATCACAACGATGAAGTCAGGCTGCAAAGATAATATCTCTTCGGAGATCTCGGTATCTTTCAGCTGAGAAGGCTGGAGTACCCGTAAACCGGCCTTCAGGGCTGCTTCTTTTACCGGAGGAGTCGAGAGTCGATGACCCCGCCCCTTGACCTTGTCCGTTTGCGTGACTACAAGGCTGATCTCTTCCCCTGAGTCGATTAAAACGGTAAGTGAAGGAACCGCAAAATCAGGAGTGCCGAAGAATACGATAGACACTGCAACCTCTGTCCTCCTTGGTTATCGGGACCGGAACGCTGTATCCAGAAGTGGTGCGGTTAAGCCTTTGAGAGGGCCTTCTGGAAGCGTTTTTTAAAGAACTCCCGCTTTATGCTGCTTATCCTGTCGATGAGCAGTCTGCCGTTGAGATGGTCGATCTCATGCTGCAATGCCCTGGAAAGAAGCCCTTTGCCCTCGATCTCAATGAGGTTGCCCTCTCTGTTCAATCCCCGAACAACAACCGATTCAGCCCGTTTCACCGTCGTGACGTAACCGGGGAGGCTGAGGCATCCCTCTTCGCTTTCCACTTCGCCTTCCGTATGAGCTATCTCTGGATTGATCAGTACGATGAGCGGGATTGTTTCATCTTCCCGGTGACTCACGTCGATAACGATCAGCCTCTGTGAGACGCCGACCTGCGGCGCGGCGAGTCCGACACCCGGCGCAGCGTACATCGTCTCTATCATGTCGTCGCAGAGGCGTTGTAGCGTGCCGTTGATCTTATCAACCGGAGAAGCCTTCCTCGCGAGCACCTTTTCAGGATATGTTTTGATTTCGAGCAGTGCCATAAAGTATTATATCACAAATCAAAATTGGCGGGCGCTTCATCGGGGCTTCGGCCTATGCGGAGCGACGAGAGCCACGCGCTATTGCGGACGAAAGTGGAGGGCTCTATGGCTACTGAGAGTGAGATAGTACTCCGGACGGAGATGCCCGACATCGGAGTTCCGAAGCGCGGCAAGGTCAGGGATATTTATGACCTCGATGATAATCTCCTCCTCGTGGCTACCGACAGGATCTCTGCCTTTGATGTAGTGCTTCCTGACGGGATACCGGGGAAGGGGAGGGTGCTGACACAGATATCGCTTTTCTGGTTCCGGCAGATGGAGCGGATGGTTGAGAACCATGTGGTTGCGACGGATGTGGCTGAATTTCCGAAGATGGTCAGGAAATACAGGCATACCCTCGAAGGACGAAGCATCCTCGTGAAGAAAGCAAAACCCCTCCCTGTCGAATGCATTGTGAGAGGCTACCTCTCGGGGAGCGGATGGAAAGAATACCGGGAGAAAGGCACTGTCTGCGGTATGCGTCTGCCGGAAGGCCTCGTCGAGTCATCGAGACTTGAGGAACCGATCTTCACGCCATCGACGAAGGCGGAAGAGGGTCACGATATCAACATATCCTTTGATGAGACGAAACGTATTGTCGGGGATGGGATGGCGGAGCGGATCAGGGATCTGAGTCTGAGCATTTACCGAAAGGCGCGAGAGACGGCTCAGAAGAGAGAGATCATCATTGCCGATACAAAGTTTGAGTTCGGCATCTATGACAACAGGGTAATACTCATTGATGAAATCCTCACTCCCGATTCCTCACGGTTCTGGTCTCTCAGGGATTATCGTCCGGGAAGGAGTCAAGACAGCTTCGACAAACAGATTGTGCGTGATTACCTCCTAACCCTCGATTGGGATCAGAGGCCGCCGGGTCCGACACTGCCCGGCGAGATCATCACGAGGACGGCAGAGAGATACCGGGAGATCATGGAAATACTGACCCGTTAGTCTCCGCTTGATTATACGCCTATCGGGATTTATACTGTAAGAGACTTGGAAGAGGAGAGATATGGCACAACCGCAGGTCCTGGCATTTGTTCTCGCAGGAGGGAAAGGCGAACGGCTCTTCCCCCTTACCGCGTTTCGTTCCAAGCCGTCGGTCCCTTTCGGTGGGAGATACCGGATAGTGGATTTTGTCCTGAGCAACCTCATTAATTCGCAGATCTATTCGATATACCTTCTCGTCCAGTATAAATCGCAGTCCCTCATAGAGCACGTGAGACAGAAGTGGGTTCTTTCTCCTGTTATTAGGGATCACTTTGTTGCGGTTGTACCGCCTCAAATGCGTATGGGCCCCGAATGGTTTCAGGGGACTGCCGATGCCGTCTTTCAGAATGTGAACCTCATTCGCCAGCACAATCCTGAAATGGTTATCGTCTTCGGCGCCGATCATATTTATCGGATGGACATTCGCCAGATGATCGACTTTCATCTCGAAAAGGAAGCCTCTGTGACGGTTGCGGCACGACCTGTCCCGATTTCACAGGCATCGGCCTTTGGGGTCATCATTACAGACGAACATAAACGTATCATCGGAT
>Ga0187779_10001406_pt1 | contig 15042 bp, 10 predicted proteins | sample 1015_Q2_SP10_10__FD_132435 | JGI IMG/M metagenome (GOLD analysis project Ga0187779, IMG submission 132435) | Tropical peat soil microbial communities from peatlands in Department of Meta, Colombia - 1015_Q2_SP10_10_MG | ecosystem: Environmental > Terrestrial > Soil > Wetlands > Peat | place... | reverse complement strand
GCGCAGAATTCTGGTTTCTTCTCGGATGAGACCCGCCGCTGCTTCGCCAGCGAGCGCGGCCTGCAGCCACGCACCTCGAACGACGACGAAAGCGTCTCCAGCTTCATCGAGCGCCACTTCGGCGGCGAGGTTGTCGCCCGCCTCGCCGCTCCCATGCTTGCCGGCGTTTATGGAGGCACTCCGGCTACTCTGAGCGCCCATGCCGTGTTGCCCCGCTTTGTTGACCTCGAGCGCTCTCACGGCAGCCTGCTGCGCGCCTTCGAAAATCGCCCTGCGCCCGCCGCCACCCAGCCCATTTTCATCACTTTGCGCCTGGGCATGCAGCAACTGGCCGATACCCTCATCAACTGTCTGTCGCCTGACTCGCTCCACCTGAGCACGCGCATCGAAGCGATTTCCCGCCAAGATCGATGCTGGCACCTTAGGGCCGCTAATCGGAAGCCGGAAGCGTTTGATGCACTGCTCCTCGCCCTTCCCGCCCACGCTGCCGGCGCCCTGATGCAAGGGCCTGTTCCCACTCTCGCTGACAAGCTCGCTGGAATTCGCTACACCTCTTCGCTCGCCGTTTCACTCGCCTATGAAGGCGATGCCGGAGCAAAAGCGCTCGCCAGGATTCCCTCCGGCTTCGGATTCCTCGTTCCCCGAGGCGAGAACGTCCGCATGATGGCTTGCACTTTCGTCCACAATAAATTCCCTCACCGCGTCCCCGCCGGATCCGCCCTGCTGCGCGCCTTCTTCGGCGGCTCGGCCGACGAATCTGTCCTCGCCCTCGCCGATAACGAACTGCTTCTTCTTGCTCAGACCGAGCTGCACTCCATCCTTGGCCTCAACGCTTCGCCCGCTTTCACTCACATCCAGCGCTGGCCACACTCCATGCCGCAATACGAGGTAGGTCATCTTGGCCTTGTCAAAGAGATCGAAACTCTCACCCGCGAATCTCCCGGTCTTTTCCTCGCCGGCAATGCTTACCACGGGGTCGGTGTCCCCGATTGCATCCGCAGCGGCCGGCAGGCTGCCGAAGCCGCCTGTAAAAAAACGTAAATTCTCGCAACCGTCACAGAAATCCTGGGTTATTCTCATGCAAGGTCCCCCCACAATCAGGAGCACGTCATGAAAAGGATGCTTTTCGGCCTCATCTCTTGCTGCGCGCTCGGCGCCTACGCGCAAATGCAGATGCCGCACCAGCCCCAGCCCAGCGACGATCCGCAATCTCAGCCGCAGCTCGATCTCTCTACCGAGGCCATGTCGCACCATCACGAAGACATGGGCCCGCACATGAAGATGTCGACTCTGCGCGAGCCCCAGCCCGGCGACCAGGAGCGCGCCGCTCAGATTGTGAAAGAGGCCCGCAGCGCCCTCGAGAAATATCAGGACTACCATGTCGCTGAGAAAGATGATTACAAGATCTTCGCTCCCAATGCCCCCGGCAAGATGAAGCATTTCACCAACTACAGCAACGCCATCGAGGCCGCCTTTACCTTCGATCCCAAAGCGCCCACCTCGCTGCTCTATCAAAAGACCGGCGACGGCGGATATAAGCTCATCGGCGCCATGTACACCGCGCCTCGCGGCCTTACAGAGGACCAGTTGAACAAGCGGGTCCCGCTTAGCGTCGCCCAGTGGCACCAGCACGTGAATCTGTGCCTGCCGCCCAAGGGACAGCGCCAGGAGATGTTTCGCAAGAACGCCAAGTTCGGCCTGCAGGGCTCCATCACCACCCCGGAAGCCTGCGACGCCGCCGGCGGCACCTTCAAGCCCGTCGTCTTCGGCTGGATGGTCCACTTCTACCCCTGGGAGAAGACGCAGGACGAGATCTGGTCAGTCGAGCGCCAGGCGCCCAAACATCAGATGGAAGACATGAAGGGCATGGACATGTCGCACTGAAGTTAGTGTGACTCTGTCTTCGGCCACATCCGCACCTGGTCCACGATGGTGAACGGCCCAATGCCGTTGCTTATGTCGTTGATAGCGACAGTGATCGGCTCTTCCGGCGGCAGCAAGTATTGATGGCTTCCTGTAACTATGAACCCGCCCGCCCCGTCGCTCTGCGCCGTACCTGACGTCGGCGCGCTGCCATCGCCCCAATCAATATTGATCACGATAGTTCCCGTAGCATCCTCGCTGAAGCTGGCCAGCAGCAAGGTGAATGTCTGCCCCAGCCGCACTCGAACATCTTTGCCTGTGCCACTCAGGTGCAGCACGTTGATGGAGCTATTCGCAGTCAGGCCATCGCTCGCATCGCTGGCCGTTAGAATTATGGCTGGCGGACTCAGCGCGTTCAGCGTCACGCTGAACGAGTGGCTCCCTCCGTCCCCGCTTACAAACGTGTAGTTCGCCGGCAACACTGCCGCTCCGTCACTGCTGCTGAACTGCACCGTGCCCGTATAGCCGCTAGCCAGGTTGCCAAACGGATCGCGCGCGCGCAGCAAGGCCGTGAACGCCTTGCCCCGCGTAGCCTCGGCGGGTGTTCCCAGGCTCAGGCTGCTCGCCGCTGCTGCCAGAACGTTGATGCTCCCGCTGCCCAGCAGACCGTTTTTATCTTGCACCAGCAGAGATTGCCTTCCGGCGGTCTTCAACGTCGCCTGAAAGCTGTGTGCCCCCATGTCCCCCGCTACGAAGGTGTAAGCTGCCGGCAGCACCGCCTGCGGATCGCTACTTGAAAACTGTACTGTCCCGGTATAGGACGTGACTGCATTCTGAAATGCATCCTGTGCCGTCACGGTGAAGGTCGCCGGTGCTCCCGCGACCGCGCTCCCCGGCAGGCCCACTCCCAGTGCCGCCAGCGGGCCCGCATTCACCGCCAGATTGATGGTGTTCACTAAAGCGCCGTTCGTCGTGTCCTTCACAGTAAGGCTCACTGTCCCCGCTTTGAAGAACGTGACACCGCTGAAATCATGCAGTCCGTTGTCCGCCGGCCCAAAAGTGAAATCACTCGGCAGGACCGCCGCCGGATCGTTGCTGCTGAAGTGCACGGTTCCGGTGTAGCTGGTCGCGCGCCGTCCGTTCGAGTCGGTCGAAAACACGGCCAGATCAGCAAGGGCGACTCCCGCCTGGACCGGTTGTGGTGTTGCGCTCGCTTGCAACTGTGCGACCGGCCCCGCGGGCCCGATCGCTCCCCACCACGTGCTCCAGGTACCCGTGGGATCGCTGCCGCTGGCGGCATACTCCTGGATCGTCCATAGTCCGGAGTCATCCAACGGATCGACCGCACTGTTGCTATAGTCGCCCCAGCGCACGTCGCCGCTGCCGCCATCCTTTGTATAAGTTGCTTCTCCAGCTTTCAACAGCGCCTCGTCCTCCATCGTGTTCGGTGGATCGCTGAACTTGCGAAACGAATAGAAGCTGCCGGCAAATTCGTTGACCGAGGAACGCGTATAGCCGATCAGGACATCTTCCCCTCGATTGACGGCGATGGATGGGTAGTACCGGAAAACGCTCGTGTCGCCGTTGTCGATCAGGCCTCGCTGCAAGATGCTCGCATCCGTCCCCACCTGCCACCACTGCACCATCGTCCGGTCAGAAGGCGCTCCCTGCGGCACAAAGATATGGTGCGTCGTCCACAACGTCCCGTTCCTGTAGATGACATTCGTCAAAGAAGCGTCGTCCAGGTCGATTCCCGTTGCCGTACCCGATTGCGGCCCATTTTGCCCGGTCTCGTCCCAGGTCTGTGTCGTCGCGATGAGTGCCAGCGATGTCAGTGAGGGTGCGCTCACCGGCCCGTCGATCGCCCACAGCCGCAGATAGCCCAGCCCGCTCATGTTTCCGTCGTACTCCTCCAGCAGATACTCAGTGGAAAGACTGTTGTCGTATGTGCTGGCCGGTGTCACATTGCTGTCGCCCTGCGTATCCAGGGTGATCGGGACACCGGCGCCGTGACCGTAGAGATTGAACTTATCGAAGACGAAAAGCTTGCCGCCCCGGAAAGTACCCGCGCCCGCGATGTCGAAGATGTTGCAGTTGATGATTACCCACTTGCTGTTGAATCCTAGGATGGGAAAATCGCAAAAGGTCTTCCCCGTCGGGTCAACCGCTATGTTGTAAAGGTTCCAGTTTCCTGTGGGATCTCCCGTCTGCGTGACTCCTACCAGCAACGCTGCTTGCGGACCCATGAAATTGCCTGCGGTCGAAATGATCCAGCGGTTGTTGTAGGGATCGTAAACGACCCGCGGGTCGGTCGTGCTGTTCGCTCCTGCGCTCGCCCAGAAACCGTCGAGCGTCACCAGCTCGAGGTTGGCGCCCGTCCGGTCCTGCACTGCTACCTGGCTGTTGAGTGTGACCACCAGATGGTTCGGTCCGGCTGTGCCCTGCGTGTCTGGTGGTATCGCATTGCCGCTCTCCCCCAGCGCCAGGAAATTCGCTGCCAGGCTAGGTGAAGCAACACGCGGCGACGGCAGGCCCCTCGTGAAGGCAGCGGCCAGTGGCTCAGGCGTGAAGCGTACCGGCGTCCCCTCCGGCAGTGTATGCGGCTTAGGCGCCCGGAGCTCCCTGTGCACCTTTGCGCCAAAGGTTGGCGGATGCGCTGCCTCTCGTGCCGCCAGTTCCGAAAGATTCACTACCGCCTGCGCCTGCACCACTCCCGGATGCCCCTGGATCGTCTGCTGCGCCATCGCCAACGGTGGCAGAAGCAACCACCAACCGACTGGAGCAAGCATTCGGCGCCGTTTTCTCATTCAGAATTAGACTTTACCAGCAATCATATCCCGTGACCTAGACACAGAAGCCGCTCACTAACCACGCCATTCATCCTGAGCAAGCGCGAAGGAGCCCGTCCGGGCGACCGCTAAGGAAGCCAAGGACGGGCGGACCATCCTTTGACACATTCTTCCTTCCCTTGTTATCAGGCCTTGCAGCCCACTCCGCCAACTTGTGTGACAGCACAAAATGCTGGAGATGATCCACCGTCAGCAGCCAAATCATCACCACGGCGGCCCTTCTAGCCGAGACCTGAAGACAAGCAACCGCCTCCGCAAGGAACCGCTGCTCGGCATCGTTAGCGATACGACCAACGAGCTTTTCCAACGCATACTGACCGGACGCCGAACTTCCAGCAGAGGCTTCGTAGTCTTGCACTTCACGCTGCCCGAACACCGAAAGAGCATACCTGCCTGCCCCAAGCCGCAACAAAGGGGAATTCTTCCCATTGTCTCAATCCGTCAACGCCGATCCCAGACCCAAACCCCGCTGACAGCCGGCCAGATACCTACTCAAGAACAAAAAACTCGTAGGTTCGCAGAAACTCCCTGCCATCCTGAGCTCGCGAAGCAGCGAAGCGACCGAGCGCTAGCCATGGATGGCAGGCAGCTTCGCACGGAACGTGGCCCAACCAGACGCAGTCAAACCAGCGGCTCACTTTTCTCTTGACATTCAGCGAACGAAATGCGAATATATCAATGTCAGCTCAGGAGTTGGTTTAACTCCTTTGTTTTAAAGATTTTACCTGTAACCTATTGATTCTAGATATTTTATCGGAACAACCCTGGCTAAAGTCTTGATTCTATTGGATCGCAGGGGGAGGGGGTATATCTCATCTCCCGCCGAAAAGCGTTTGTTCTGGTTTCAGAACAGGACTGTTATCCACAGGCTCTGAATTTTTCCAGGTTTATAATTCGCTTCGATTCACAGGAGATGACGATGGCAGACGAAAAATCCCGCGCAATAGATTTGGCGCTCGCCCAGATTGAAAAGCAGTTCGGCAAGGGCTCCATCATGCGCCTGGGCTCGAAAGAAGTCCTGCCCATCTCCGTCATTCCCACCGGCGCCATCAGCTTCGATGCTGCTCTGGGCGTCGGCGGTTTCCCCCGCGGCCGTGTCGTCGAGATCTTCGGCCCGGAATCCAGCGGCAAGACCACCATCGCTCTTCAGGTCATCGCCGAAGCGCAAAAGGCCGGGGGGCTGGCCGCCTTCATTGACGCCGAGCACGCTCTCGACCCCGTCTACGCCAAGAAACTAGGCGTTGATGTGGATAACCTCCTCATCTCGCAGCCCGATTACGGCGAGCAGGCGCTGGAGATCGCCGAAGCGCTCGTCAGCTCTCGCGCCATTGACGTTTTGGTTGTCGATTCCGTCGCCGCCCTCGTTCCCAAGGCCGAGCTCGAAGGCGAGATGGGCGACAGTCACATGGGATTGCAGGCCCGCCTCATGTCGCAGGCGCTGCGCAAGCTCACCGGCATCGTCTCCAAATCCGGCACTTGCCTCATCTTCATCAACCAGATCCGCGAAAAGATCGGCGTCATGTTCGGCAATCCGGAGACCACCACCGGCGGCCGCGCGCTCAAGTTTTATGCCAGCGTGCGCGTGGATATTCGCCGCATCGCTGCCATCAAAGAAGGCGATACCGTCGTCGGTTCCCGCACCAAGGTCAAAGTCGTCAAGAACAAGACCGCTGCTCCCTTCCGCGAGGCCGAGTTCGACATCATGTACGGCGAAGGCATCTCCCGCATCGGCGACCTGCTCGATCTCGGCGTGGCCCTCAACCTGGTGGAGAAATCCGGTACCTGGTTCAGCTACAAGAGCGACCGCATCGGCCAGGGACGCGAGAACGCCCGCCAGTTCCTGAAAGAGAACAAGGACATCGCCGCCAAGCTCGAGGCCGAAGTGCGCAAAGCCTTGGGCTTGCACTCCGCCGCGCCCGGCTCGACGAACGGCTCCCCAAGAGATGCGGCTGCTCCACCACCGCACTCCAAGGCCGAGCCTCCAATCAAGATGGCAGCAAAGCGGTAGAGCTCCGTGTCAGGGCGCGACGCCTCGGTAGGTCATGGAGTCAGTCATGACTCGCGAGCTGACAAGTGCCGCACGCTTGATTTGAACGGCTTTAGTCGCTGAGCGACTTGCTCGCGGCATCTGCGGTGAATCCCCCGCGCAGGTTGCCGCATCTACATGAATCCGCTAAAATAGAAGTTTCCCGAAAGGAAATTGAAGAGTCATGAAAGCCGCCATTCATCCCGCTTACAACGAAGTGCGCGTCCACTGCGCCTGCGGGAACAGCTTCACCACCCGTTCCACCCACAAGGGCAACATCAACGTCGAGATCTGCTCCAACTGCCATCCTTTCTTCACCGGCAAGCAGAAACTGGTTGATACCGCCGGACGTGTGGAGCGCTTCCGCCGCAAGTACGCGAAATCCGAGACCAAGCAGTAACCTGACCGCGGATTTGCACCGATTTTCACGGGTTTCATCCATAGTTCTTGATCCGTGAAAATCCGTGTGCATCCGCGGTAAGCTAGTCATCCATGCGCAAGCGTTGGGACACTCCGTTTTCTCCGCGCACTGCTGTCAGCGCGGTCATGCCGCAGTCTGTACAGATCGGCAGCGTGCGCATCTCGCCCGCGACCATCCTCGCGCCCATGGCTGGCGTCACAGACACGGTTTTCCGCCGCTTCATTCGCAATGCAAGCTTCATGCATGGAGACTCTGCCGCCTCTGACGTGAAGTCTGCCTGCGGACTCATCATGACCGAGTTCACCTCGGCCGATGGCCTCTTTCGTTGCCGCGAGTCAAAGCGTAAGCGCTACCTGCACTTCTATCCTGATGAGCACCCCATCTCTGCGCAGCTTTTCGGCAGCGATCCGGAGACTATGGCGGGCGCCGCCAAAGTCGTGGAAGAGCTCGGCTTTGACCTGGTCGATCTCAACCTCGGCTGCCCCGCCAAACGCGTCGTCAAGTGCAACGGCGGCTCCGGATTGCTGCGCGATCTGTCGCGCATCCGCGCCATCTTCGAGAAGGTGCGCGCCGCAGTAAGGATCCCCTTTACCGTCAAGTTCCGCGCCGGCTGGAGCGAGAATGAGATTATCTGCGCCGAGCTGGCGCGCATGGCCGAAGACAGCGGCCTGAATGCGGTCGCGCTTCACGCCCGCACCCGCGAACAGGGTTACAGCGGCAGCGCGCGCTGGGAGTGGATCGCCGCCATCAAAGATGCGGTCCGGATTCCCGTCATCGGCAACGGCGATATCCGTACTCCCGAAGATGCTGCCGCCATGGTGGCGCAGACCCATTGCGACGCCGTGATGATCGGCCGCACCGCGCCCGCGAATCCCTGGATCTTCCGCCAGATCGCCCAGTTCAGCGCCACCGGCCGCTACGATCAGCCTTCCGACGAAGACCGCTACTGGATGATCAAGACCTACTTCCAGATGCTCATCGCTGAAGAGTCGCCCGGCGCCGCCGGCAAGATGAAGCAGTTCGCCGCCTGGTTCACGCACGGCATCCCCAACGGCAGCGCTCTGCGCAAGACCATTTATCAGGCCAAAGACGCGCCACAGGTATTGGCGAATGTAGAAGAGTTCTTCGCCGCACGCCTCGCCGCGCCTGCGCCGGAGCCTGCGCTTACTTCAGCCCTTTGACCAGGTAGAGTTCCGAGAGAATGCGGTCATACGTATAGGCGTACGAATTCCCATCCGGGGCCACCACGGCAAAAAAGGTGTTGGTAGCGCCGCTGCGGTCAGCAGGCCCGAGCTCTTTCCATGGCCTCCGCTGTCCCGTAGCAGCGTCCAGCTCAAAGATCACCTGTGGCGGTGCGCTCTGATGATAGACATAGAGAGTTGATCCGCTCCCGGCGCCGGCAATGCTGTCGTCCGGCAGCAGACCCAGCGCTGGCCGGGCCTCGCCGCCGGCGATGGGATAGAACCAGAACTTGCCGCTGGCATCGGGTGCAAGGGCAAACTTGCCGTCCTTTGTGACCGCCGGGCTGAGCGGATCCGCTGCTAGGATCCGTGCGATGAGCTTGGGCACCGCCCCCGCGCTGAGCTCCAGCAGGTAAAGGCCCGCTTTGTGGTCTGCTTCCTCTCCGGTGAACACGATATTTTTTCCGCCGGGCACAAAGTGCCCGCAACCGGGCTCGATGTTGCCGGTGGCGATCTCCTGCGGCGCTCCCAAAGTCGGCAGAAGCAGCAGCTTGGCGGGTTTGGTGAAGGTCCGGCTGAGCGCGAGCTTGCCGTCTCCGGAGAGGTCGCACGCCAGGCCTTCGCCCAGCCGAGTGGCTGGTGAGCCGTCCGTCGGCCGCAGGTAAACGCTGTAGCCCTGCCCGCCGGCTTCGCCCACTTCCGTCATCAGCAGCATCTTGCCGTCGAGGGAGAGCGCGGCTGGGACTCCGGCATCGAACACCGAGAGGTCGCGCTCATCCGCCGCGCCGGAGACCTTGCCACGTAGCATCAGGTGGTCAAAGGCCTCGCTGATAAGCGCCTGGCCGGAAGGGGAAAGCTCGCGCAGTGTGACCTGCCCGGGCACGCGCAGGACCACCCGCTCTTTGCCCTCGAGTGTGACCGCATAGAGAGCGCGGTTCAGGCCAACGCGCGTTCCGGAAAACCAGAGCTCCTTGCCGTCCGGCGACCATGCCAGGCCCTGCAGCGTGAGCCAGCCGCTGGAGAGTTCGCGCACTGTCCCGGATTTCTCCGCCACCATCACCGAGCCTTCGTCGCCACCGAAGGGATGATTCAGAAATGCCACCCGCGTCCCATTAGGTGAGATGCGCGGATGGCTGATCCACAGCGGCGAGGTGAACAGCACCTTGCCCACCGGATACTGCAGTGAGAACTGGCCATTGACGCGCTGCACCACCGCCAGCTGCGAGCCATCGGTAGAGAAGTCGGCGGCCTCCACGTCGTTCAGCAACTCACGCGGCGCGCCGCCGGTGAGCGGCAGCGTTGCCAGCGTCCCCGGACGCGCGAACGCGCCAAAGGTGTTGGGATGTAGCTTCACCGCCATCTGCCCCTCGCTGGAAACCGCAAGCAGGATGGCGTTCTTCAGCTCCAGGCTTCGTGATTCCGGGCTCTTCGCCGAGGTGGCGAAGATCTCCTCCGGCTTGCCGGCCCAGGCAGCGGCATAGATGATGGTCTGCCCGTCGGGTGAGAAGCCGGCGCTGGTGATGTAGCCGTTGCCAAAAGTCAGTTGGTGGATATCGGGGACCGCGCTCGCGACATTGCCAACCGGGGCCGAGTAACGGCCGATGGCCAAGACACCGGCCAGCGCTGCACAGGCGATTGCTAAGGGTGCAATCCACCTCACCCCGGGCTTCGGCGATTCTTCTCCGACCGCAGGCAGCGGCGCAGAAGAAGCCGTCGAGAGCCCTTCCAGAGCAAAGCCGATATCGCGGGCGGAGTGAAAGCGCTGCTCGGGGTTCTTCGCCATGCAGTGGCGGACGATGCGCTCCAGCGCCGGTGAAACAGTGCGGTTGGTCTCCACCAGGTCTGGCGGGTCTTCCTTGAGGATGGCGCTGATGGTATCGGCTGAGGTCGCCCCGTGGAAGGCGCGCTTGCCCGATAGCATCTCGTAAAGGATGGCGCCGAAGCTGAAGATATCGGAGCGCGCGTCGGTCGCCTGCCCGCGCACCTGCTCCGGCGACATGTAGCCCATGGTGCCGAGCACCGTGCCCGGGTCGGTCGCCCCCTCCGCGGTGACCGCCATGCTCCCCAACGCCGCCTGCGGTTCGGTGAGTTTGGCCAGGCCAAAATCGAGGATCTTCAAACGGCCGTCGCGAGTGATAAACAGGTTCTCGGGCTTCAGATCGCGGTGGATGATGCCCTTATCGTGCGCCGCCGCCAGGCCGCTCACGACCTGCTGCGCCATCTCCAGCGCCTTGCGGGTAGCGAGCGCGCCGCTCTGCAACTGCTGCCGCAGGGTCTCGCCCTCAAGCAGCTCCGAGACCACATACGGCGAGCGCTCACAGGTGCCGATGTCATAGACCGCGAGGATGTTGGGATGGTTCAACGCGGCGGTGGCGCGCGCCTCCTGCTCGAAGCGCCTGAGCCGGTCGGCATCGGCGGCGAAGGCGGCGGGAAGCACCTTGATGGCGACCTCGCGGCCCAATCGCGTGTCGCGCGCCCGGTAGACCTCGCCCATTCCGCCCGCGCCGATGGGCGCAATGATCTCGTAAGGACCGAACCTTGTGTTGGCGGCGATGGGCATCTCTGCGTTGGAGATTATAACGGCTGCGCCGTGATCTGCTTTCCCGAGGCTGAAGCCGAGAGATAAGCGGCCGGGACCGCCGGATCATGCGTGAACAGCACCAGCCACCTGTTAGGGATCGCCTCAGCGTAGAAGCGCTTCTTGTTGGCGATGGTTTCCAGCGGATACAGGTCGTATGCCATTCCCCAGGTGAGCGCCAGATGTGCGCTCGAGGGGATCAGGTCAGAGATGTAACAGGCCGTCTGCCCGCCGCTGGTGAGCACGACCGCCATCATCGCGCGCGTGTGGCCGGGAAAGAAGCGCATCTCAATGCCGGGCATAATCGCGCTCTCCTGCTCCAGCAGCTTCATCTGCCCGCTGCGGATGAGCGGATCGTAGTTATCGGTCATGTAGCTTACAGCATCTCGCTCGCGCTGCTCACACGCCACCTCCCATTCGCCGCGCGGCGCGTAGTAGATCGCGTTGGGAAACGTGGCGACCGCAGCACCATCTTTAATCACCGTGTTCCAGCCGCAGTGGTCAAAGTGCAGGTGCGTGTTGATCACGATATCGATCTTTTCCGGCGCAAATCCGGCGGAGCGCAGGTTCTGCAGCAGCAATGCTTTGGAATGGTAGATGCGCTGCATCTTTTCTGAGATCTTGTTGCCGATGCCGGTCTCGATGAGCACGGTCTGCTCGCCGGTCTCCACCACCACCGAGTTCACCCCGACCACGACGCGGTTCTGCTCGTCAGCCGGCACTCGCGCCTGCCAGAGCGCCTTGGGGACGATGCCGAAATAGGCGCCGCCATCCAGGAAATAGTTGCCGTCACTGACAAAGGTGAGCTTGAAATCGCTGAGTTGGTGAGATGAGCTCACTGGCTTGAGCCTGCCGGCCTTCCCAGGAGCGTGCGCTCCAGGTGGGCTTTCATCCGGTTGTAGAAATCGTTCTGGACCTCGGAGCCAAGCATGGAGTGCGTCTTGCGCGGATAAAGCGCCAGCTCGAAATGCTTGCCTGCCGTGATGAGCGCCTGCGCCATCTGCATCGTGTTCTGCAGATGGACGTTGTCATCGCCGGTCCCGTGAGCCAGCAGCAGCGCTCCGTGCAGGTCAAAAGCAAAATTCACCGGCGAGCTCTTCTTGTACGCAGCTTCGTGGTCCTGCGGCAGGCCCATGTAGCGTTCCGTGTAAGTGGAGTCGTAGTCGTGCCAGTCGGTCACCGGCGCTCCGGCGGCGCCGGCCCGGAAGCGGTCGCTGTGCGTCAGGGCATTCAGCGTCATGTAGCCGCCATAGCTCCATCCCCAGATGGCGAGCGATCGCGCATCGAGCCGGGGAAACTTCTCCAGCGCCTGGTCAAGCGCCGCGAGCTGGTCCTTGAGCTCGATCTCGCCGAAGTTGTGGCGCAGTGTAGCGGCGAACTTTTTGCCCCGGGCTGCGGAGCCGCGATTATCCACCTGCAAGATGGCGATCCCCTCGCGTGCCAGCAATTGATGGAAGAGGAAGCGGTTGCCACCCCAGACATCGCGCACCATTTGCGTGCCCGGCCCGCCATAGACGTAAACCAGCAGCGGAAACCCGCGCGCCATCTGCGGCATGTTTGGAAGAATGATCTGACCGTAGAGCAGCGTGCCGTCTTCGGCTTTTAACTCGAGCGGTTCCGGCTTGATGAGGTTGTAGTCGGCGATGCTGTGCGACTGCCAGAAGACACGGCACTCGCCGCCAACGCGGCAAAGCGAGAGCTGCGGCGGGGTCAGCAGATCCGAGAACTTATCCATGTAGTTCGGACCTTCTCCGAATGTGGCCGAATGTGTTCCCGGCTCGCGTGAGATTTGCGTCAGGCCGCCGCCATCGAGTCTGACGGAATAGAGCTGCCTCTGGCGCGCATCACCTCTGTTGCCCTCGAAAACGATCGTGTCGCCCACTATCGCAGCGAGACCGGTCACCTCCCAGTCCCCGTTAGTCAGCTGTCGCTCCAGCCTGGCTTCGGATGCAAGCGGGTCAGCCGCATTGAAACTGTGGAGATAAAGGTGCGTATGCCCGTCGCGCCAGCTTGACCAGGTGAACAGCCCGGCGCCCGTCGGTGACTTAGTCAGCGCAAAGTCATCATTGATGTCCACCCAGGCGTCGCTCTTCTCATCGAGCATCAGGCGCAAGCGGCCGGAGCCGGCGTCGATGAAATAGAGCTTCAGTTCATCCTGCGCGCGGTTGAGCACTTCCGCGTAGAGCACGTCGTTGTTCACCCAGCCCAAGCGCGGAACGTAGATGTCGCTGTAGGCGCCGACCGGATTCTGCGGCGAGTCCTCCTCGTTCACTCTCTGGTCGGGAAGCGCAATCCAGCGCACGCCGCCGCCCTCGGCCTTGACCACGCCCAGGCGCACCACAGGATTAGGGTCGCCGGCCTGCGGATACTTCTGCTGGTCCACCGTCGGATGGGTGGGAATGAAATCTTCGATGGGGTGGACCGGCACCCGGCTTTCATCCATCTGCAGAAAGACGATGCGGCGGCTGTCCGGCGACCAGAAGTAGTTGCTGCGCACTCCCAGCTCTTCGGCGTAGAGCCAATCCACCTCGCCGTTGAGGATGTTGGGATTCGGGCTGCGCTCGCGAGTCAGCTGACGCTCGCGTTTTCCCGTGATCCCGGCCACGAAAAGGTTGTGGCCTCGCAGGTAGGAGACATGCTTGCCATCAGGAGAGAATTTTGGATCGCTGGAGACCTCGGGGTTCAGCGTCAGCGGGACCGCGGTCTGAGTGGCCAGCGAGTAGATCCAGAACTGGCCGGCGGAGTCGAAAAGAAGATGTTTGGAATCCGGCGCCCAGCGGTACGCGGGAACGTGATACCGGCTGCGCCGCTCGCGTTCGCGCTCGTCTTTGAATTTGCTGTTGGAAGAAAGCAACGAGGTCAGCCGCTGCTCGTTGATCAGGACCCTGGGCTCGCCGCCGGCTGCGTCGACCGACCAAAGCTGGCCGCGGCTGCTTGATTCATCGCGCAGGATGTAGGTGAGCCGCGTACCATCAGGACTCCACTGGATGCTCTCCGGCTCGCGACCGGTGATGCCGTCGGGCGAGAAAATGGCCTCGATCGTCAGTTCCTTGGCGGCGGGAATCTGCTGGCCGTAAACCAGCGAGCCGGCGAGAAGAAACAAGGACAGGATTCGGCGCAAACTACACCTCTAAAGCAAACTCAAGAGTTTACACCCCGGTGATGGCTGCAGCAGCGCGCATGCTAGAATTGATGCCGTACGCCGCCCGCAAAGCGTCCCGCATGCATCCTGACCTGGAAAAGTTGAAATCGCTGCAGGAAGCAGACCGCGAGGTGCAGCGTCTGCAGGAAGAGATCGCTGCTCTTCCCCGCCGCGTGGCGGTCATCGAAGCCAAGCTGGCGGCCTCCAAAGCTGAACTCGAAGAGCACCGCGCCGCGCTCAAGGAGAACGAACTGAGCCGTCGCAAGCTGGAGCACGAGATCCAGGGCGAGCAGCAGAAGATCTCCAAATACCGCGATCAATCCCTGGAGGTCAAGACCAACGACCAATACAAAGCGCTTATGCACGAGATCGGGTTCGCCGAAAAGCGCATCCGCGATTGCGAGGACGGCATATTGCAGTCCATGCTCGAGGCAGAGTCCCACGAGAAGGCAGTGAAGGCGGCAGAGACTGAGCTGAAAGCCGAGGCCGCCGAGATCGAAAAGGAAAAAGCGGCTGCCCGGTCACAAACGGAGCAGGACCAGAAAGAACTGGCTGAGTGGAAGGCAAAACGCGACGGGCTGCGCGGCGCCATTACCCCAGACGTGCTTTCGCACTACGACCGCGTGCTCGCCATCCGCAAGACAGCTCTGGCCGAGGCCCGCGACCAGCATTGCATGGCCTGCAACGTGATGCTGCGCCCGCAGAAATACGATGAGCTGCGAGCCGGCCAGCAGATCATCACCTGCGACTCCTGCAACCGCATCCTTTATTACGACCCGTCACACGAGCCCGCACCCGAGCCTCCGAAAACAAAGCGCAAGAAAAAAGCGCCGCTGGAGGCTGAAACGCCCGAGCCAGCCGAAAACTCAGCCGCAGAGAACACAGCAGCAGCCCACTAGCAAGTTCTGCAACCTGCTCCTCTATTCACGGTCACGATCTCACCTCGCGCATCTGTGCGGCTGAAGGCGGGCCACGTCTGGGT
>Ga0187779_10001405_pt1 | contig 15059 bp, 14 predicted proteins | sample 1015_Q2_SP10_10__FD_132435 | JGI IMG/M metagenome (GOLD analysis project Ga0187779, IMG submission 132435) | Tropical peat soil microbial communities from peatlands in Department of Meta, Colombia - 1015_Q2_SP10_10_MG | ecosystem: Environmental > Terrestrial > Soil > Wetlands > Peat | place... | reverse complement strand
GTGGAGGATTTTCTCAAGGCGGCCGACCTCGACGACGAGCAGGTCGAGGGATTCTTCGAACAGCTCGAGGAGCGACACATCGTGTTGACGGACGACTGCGCCCGTCCTGCGGCCGAGCACGACCCGACCTATGTCAACGACGAACTCGTCATCGCGACCACGGATGCGCTTCAGCTCTTCCTCAACGAGGCCGGGAAGTACAAGCTGCTCACCGCTCAGGAGGAGGTCGAGCTGGCGAAGCGGGTCGAGCGTGGTGACAAAGAGGCGAAGGACTTGATGATCAACTCCAACCTCCGGCTCGTCGTCTCGATCGCGAAGCGCTACCAAGGCCATGGTGTCTCGCTCCTCGACCTGATCCAGGAAGGGATCATCGGCCTGATCCGAGCCGTGGAGAAGTTCGACTGGCGGCGTGGCTACAAGTTCTCGACGTATGCGACGTGGTGGATCAGGCAGGCGGTGCAACGCGGCGTCGCCAACAAGTCGCGGACGATTCGCATCCCGGTGCACGTCGCCGAGCGAGAACAGAAGATCGCGCGCGCCGAGCGTGAACTGATGCCGAAGCTCGGACGCCCCGCGACGGATGCCGAGGTGGCGAAGCACGCGAAGCTCCTGCCGAAGCACGTGGCCGAGGTTCGAGCAGCGGCGCGCGCCGTCACGAGCCTCGACCGTCCCATCGGCGAGTCGGGAGACACGTCGTACGGCGAGCTCTTCGCGGGCGAGGGACCAGAGCCAGCGGAAGAGGTGCACGTGAGCCTCGCCGAGAACGCGGTTCGCGACGCGGTCGAGACGCTGCCCGAGCGCGAACGAGCGGTCGTGAAGCTCCGGTACGGGATGGACGGCGATCCAGACCCGAAGTCGCTCGAAGAGGTCGGGCGGATCCTGGGCCTCACCCGCGAGCGCGTTCGCCAGCTCGAGTCGGCCGCGCTTCAGCGTCTCGCCGAGCGGCGCGAGATCGAAGCGCTCCAGAAGGTCTAGTCCGAATCGGCCTCTGGCGCGGCCGCGCGTCCGCTCCTATCGTCGAGCGAGTGCGTGCGAGCCCACGTGACGTAGCGATTGCGCTCGGGGCGTTGCTCGCAGCGGGCGCCCTGCTGATCCACCGCGCGGGCTCGCACGCGCGGGCGTTTCCTGCGAGCGCGACGCGCACGCCGGGCGTGCTCAACCCGGACGTCACGCAGACAAACATCCACTCGACGATCTGCGTGCGCGGCTGGACGAGGACGGTCCGCCCGCCGGTCGAGTACACGAACGAGCTGAAAGTGAAACAGATGCACGACTACGGCGAGGCCGGGCCGCCGTCGCACTATCAGGAGGACCATCTGATCAGCCTCGAGCTCGGCGGCGACCCGCGCGACCCGCGCAACCTCTGGCCGGAGCCGTATCCGAGGGCCGGGCAGATGGACCAGATCGAGAACCAGCTGAACGCGAAAGTCTGCTCTGGAGCGATGTCACTCGCGGACGCCCAGCGCAAGGAGTCGTCCATCAAGCACACCGTCGGCTGACGGCGAAGCGCGCGGCGGTCCGCTACTCGTCCGCCGGAAGAGAGCGCGCCGACGAACTGCGCTTCGAGACGACTCGCCCGAGCGCCCTCTGGCGAAGCGCGACCGCGCTCTTCGCGACGTTCCGCATCGACTCGAGCGAGCGATAGCGCGACCGGCGCACGAGCGGGACGACGAGCTCCGACGTGCCGTACTTGCGCTTGTAGCTGCCGCCTCCGCCACCGAAATCCATCTCACGCACGCCTCGTTGCCGCCAATAGCGAATCGCGTGCCAGACAAGGGCCTCGTTCGGCCGAAGCTCTTGGTACTGACGCCAGCTGGCGCCGCCCCAGAAGTACATCGCCTTGTTCATTGCGGGGAAGATGGCGGTCGCGATGCACTGCCCGTGCTCGTCCCTCGCACGGAGGAGCAACAGACGCTCGGTAGGCTGCAGGTGCCGGATCAGAGTCCGGACCCGCTCGACGCCGTACGTGGGAACGAGCGACTGTCTTCCGAACACGTCCCTCAGCTGCTCGTAGTAGTCGTCGGCAAAGCCGAGATCGGTCGACTCCTCGACGACCACCCCGAGCCGCTCCGCCTTGCGGATGTTGCGTCGACACGCACTCGTCATCCCCGCGAGGAGCGCGTCTTCGTCGGGCGTAAGATCGAGCGTGAACGTCGGCAGCCTGCTGTACGCGAGGCCGAGGCTGCTCACGTCGTCGACGGTGAGCGCGCGATCAGCGACCTCGACGTGCAGACAGCGGAGCGTGCCGAACGCGAACGAAAGCAGTGCCTCGAGGGCGTCCCGACGTGACACGCTGTCACGCAAGTTGAACCCCATGTACTGCGTCGTCCAGCCAGGGAACGGGCTTCCGAGCATTCGAATGCCGGAGCGTCGGACCACGAGCCCGGTGAAGTAGCCGACTGTCTCCTTCCCGGAGCGGACGGCCGCGACCACGGGCTCGCCGCGCTGGGAGGACGCCACGAACGCCACCCACGCCTTGGTCTGGTAGACGACCCGATCGTCGAACGCGTCGAGAGCGTCCCAGTCGATGTCGGCTAGGTCGAGTGGCGCAAGCCTCAGGTGGGTCATCGCACGTGGCCGGTCATCTCTGCCGGCAAGCTCGCGAACGGCCGCCCGTCAGAACGACCAACGCACGAGCGGCTGCCTGCGACCGCGCACTCTGTCGGCCATCGCGGCCGCGGAGTACCACGTACCGGTCACGAATCGCATCACCGGTCCGAAGCTGTATGCCGCGGGCGCCCCCAAGAAGTGAAGGCCGGCCACCGAGGACTCGAGACCGGGCGCGAGAACCGGGTAGCCGCCGACGTGCTCGATGGACGAGACGAGCCCGCGTCCGAGGAACGGATAGTGCCGCACGTCGACCTTGTAGCCGGTCCCGAGCAGGAGGTGGTCCACCTCGCGATCCGAGCCATCGTTCAGCGTAACGCGGAGATGACCGTTCTCGGCGGCGGCCGAGACGAGCCTCCGGTCGGAGGTCAGCGGGATGTCTCTGACCCGGTCGCGCAGCCAGTGGCCGCCTGCGGGACGGATGCACCGGTACGCGAGCGGATCCTGCTTGCTCCGCGGCAGTCGGCGGAAGAGGTCGGGCGACGCGGCGATCCAACCGGACCGGGGTCCGCCGATGTCGGTCGGCGCGGACGGCCAGCGCAGACCGCCTCCTGCCTTGCCTCTCAGCCACCAGATCGAGCCGGCGCGAAAGACGACCTCTACGGTCGCCGCTCCTTCCTCGTGGAGCAGTGCCGCGGACTCGAGTGCGCTCTGGCCAGAGCCGAGCACGAGCACGCGTCGGCCCTTGAAGGTGGACAGGTCGTTGTGGGCAGAGGAGTGAGAGACGAGCTCGGACGGCAGCGACGCCAGTTCGTCGGGGATGTGGGGGAACGGTGCGATGCCGGCCGCGGCGACGACGACGCGCGTGTGCAGCTCGCCGCCGTCGTCGAGCGCAAGCCGAAACGAGCCGTTGTTACGCTCGACCGAGCCGACCTTGCGTCGATCCACATCGGGTGCGACCTGCTCGAGATACCACTGTGCATACTCGAGGAAGTCCTCGAGAGGAAGTGGAGACCGAAGCTCATGCCCTCGCTCCCGCGCCCACCGCTCGAGCGTCAGCGCTCGGTCGGGCGAGGCGATGTTGCAGGCGCGGAGCGCGGAGCGCAGCAGCATCCCCGCGGGCATGTTGTCGCGCCAGAACTCCATCGGGTTGCCGAAGATCACCGTCGAGATGCCCGCGTGGCGGAGGTAGGCGGCAGCGGCGAGCCCGTGCGGCCCCGCGCCCACGACAGCAACCTGGAAATCGTCTCGCGTTGTCGTCACAGAAACAGATGATGCCAGCAGGTGCCGGCTCTCCCCGCAGCCCTATCGGCGGGAGGCGGCGGCCTCTTGAGCAATCTCGGACTTGACGGCGATGCCGAAGAGCCGCCCGTGGTCGTCGTGCTCCGCGACGAGCCAGCGCGGCCCGGCCTTGCCCTCGGCAAACCGCCTGAAGGCGTGGTTGAGATTGATGTCGTCTGTCACGATCGCGCCGCCGGGCGTGAGCCGAGGCCAGACGCGCTCGAGTTCGAAGCTGATGTTCCTGACGGTGTGCATGCTGTCGTGGACGAACAGGTCGATCGCGCCGAGCCGGGCGAGGAGCTTCGGCAGCCTTCGGCGACTCGAGCCCTCGCAGAGCGTCCACCGGCCGCGCAGCCCTTCGGGGACGGCGATCGCGATCGATGCATGGAGTGTGGTGTCGACCGCCGTCGGGAGATCGATGCTCCACAGCGCGCCGTGGTCGTTCCGGGCGAGGGCTTGCAGGACGAAGCGCGTCGTCACGCCACGGCCGACTCCGGTCTCCACCACCCGCTCGGGCTGCCGACTACGCACGAGGCAGTAGACCGCGAGCGCGAGAGCCGAACCGGCGTCGTCCCAGCTCCCGAACGTCCCGCGGCCGAGCGGCAGGCCGCGCGCCCACAACTCGGCGTCGAGCTCGGCCCAGAGTGGCCCGAACTCGTCGCCGGCCGCGCAGGGCCAACGCAGGCCGAGGAGGTCGTGGAGGCTCCTGTGCCAGTCCTCGGCCGGTTGGTACAACTCCCACGCGTTCGTTCCCCATCGGCGCTCGCTGAGCCGCTCGAGGATGCGTTCCTTGCCCTCGTACGGGTCGATCAGGAGCGCCCGCGCCGCCTTCGCGTAGTACCGGGCGTCACCCATGGTCCAGCCGCGCGCGTGCGCGACCTCGAGCGAGGACGATCGCCCTGGCGACCATCGGTGCAGGGTCGTTCAGTCGGAAGTAGGCGTGCACGACGCGTCGCCGTGGCGCGAGGGCCGCGCCGGCGCGCCGCAAACGGCCGTGCCGAAGTTGCGCAAAGGCATAACGGATGTCCGCGTCTTCCCAGCGGTAGCGCATGCCCGGCTGGGCAGTCGAGGGGTAGGTGCTCGGCCGCCCGAGCAGATGATCGCACCAGATGACCGCGAACGGCGTCCCCGCGCTCGCCGCGAGCGCCATCGACCCGTAGAGCCTCGGGTTGACGTCGATCGTCCGCAGCTCTCCGGACCCGTTCTGGATCAGCTCGATCTCGAAGATCCCCTCCCAGCCGAGGTGCCGGAGCAGACTCGTGACCTGGTTCTCCAGGCCTACCGGCGGCACGATCGTCTCGCCGAACGCAACATTGCCGCCGTCGGGTGGCCAGGTGCGCAGGTAGCGCGACGCGGCGAAGGCGAGCAGTCCCTCAGCAGTCATGACTCCGGCCGCGGAGTAGACCATTCCGGATACCGCACGCTGGACGAGGAACGGAACCCCGAAGCGATCCACGAGCCGCGCGAGCCGAGCCCGGTCGTGGACCAGCTCGCTTCCTCGTTGCTCGATCCGACCGTCGAGCTCGAAGAACGTTCGCCGTGCCTTGATCACGATCGGGAAGCCGAACTCGCTCGCCGCGGCCCCCGCATCGGTTGCGCTGTGGCAGACGACCGCGTCAGGTGCCGGGATCCCGGCAAGAGCTGCGGCCTCCTGCAGTCGGATCTTGTCGGTGCAGGCATCGACGACCGCGTGCGACGGTAGGCCGAGCCGCGTGTAGGGCTCGAGCAGCTCACGGCGCCGAGAGATCGCGACGAGCGCTGCATCGCTCGCCGGCAAGATCGCAACGTACTCACGTTCTCGCACGATCGCAGCGAGTCCGTCGACGAACGCATCAGGATCGCGCTTCGCATCGACGAGGGTGTGCCGCTCTGAGCAGAACCGCGACCAATGCGTCGCCGCCGGCGTGACGTCGGCCACGGCCGCGACGCCATACCCCGCCTTGCTCAAGCTGCGGCACGCGGCAAGCGCGAATCGCTCCTGCGCCGAGGTGACGATCACTCGATCGTCCGCCGGCCGAGTCGTCACTCCGCAACCTTGCGGTGGCTCGCTCGTCGACGCGCCGCCGTCACGGACTGGACCGCCGGACGGCCGTACCGCCACGCCGCGTGGGCGAGCCGGCCGGGAACCGTGCGCGCGAATGCTTGGATCCTCACGCGTTCCGCGACGTCGCGAGCCCAGTCGAGCTTGTACGGATCGGCGTCGCCGAGGAAGTCGTACCGCCTCAATCCGGACTCGTAGGCGAACTCGATCGACGCCCGGGTCAGGATCGCTCCGGGTGCGAACGGCCGGTACGCGGTGTCGAAGCCGCCTTTCAACGAACTCAGAGTCCCACCGAACACGACGTACAGGTTGAACGCCACGGCTGTCCCGTCCAGGCGGAGCATGCCGATCCGCAGCCAGCCTCGATCCGCGGCCCATTGAGCGACGTGCCGATAGAAGCGCTCGAGCTTCGGGTCGGAGACGATCGCGGTCCCGAGCTCTGCCTTCCAGCCCGAGCTCTCGATCGCGAACCCCTCCGCTAGGAGCTCGTCGAGCCGCTCGTTGCCCACATCGAACGAGACGGTGACCGCGCCTTGCTCCTCGAGTCGTCGCGTGCGTCGGCGCAGCCGCTTTCGAAACTGACCTGGAAGGCTCGACTCGAACGTCGACATATCGCCGACGAGCTCGATGAACGGCGAGCGGAGCACGACGCGTCGGAGGACGCCCCGGCCCGCAGCGGTCGCGACCGCCTCGAGCTCGCGCACGAATGAATCGATCGGGTCGAGAAACGACAGGTCGACGTATGCTCGTCCTTCCTCGACAACGAGCCGCGCAAGTTCCTTCGCCGCACGATCGTCTTCGTAGATCGGGCCGAACCGTGGCGTGTGCCAGTTCGTCGGCGACTTCTCCCCGAACGACGTGACGACGAGCGGAAGCGCACCGACGAGCCGACCGTCACGCCTGACGGTCAGGACCTGCGGCGCGCTCGGCGAGAACGCCTCGGCCCAGGTGACGAACCACTCGCGTCGGGAGAATGGATCGGCGGCGGCTCGGTCCGCAAGCGCGTCCCAGTCCGCCGCGACGCGGTCGATCCGTTCGAGCGCTATTCCAGACTCCGAATCAACCGCCGAGGGAGGCCCAACCGACGCAGACGTCGCACCAACGCGGCTCCCCCGGTCACAAGCTCCCGGGAGAGGCCGTGTCCGAGCACGAGCGTGTCGAGACCCGGGTCGTCGTCGGCGAACCGGCTCTTGTATTCCTCCGGTCCCAACAGGAACCGATACGAGTGCAGGCCGTCCACGAACGTGCACCTGATCGTGTGCGTTAGCAGCACGAAACCGAGGGAGTACCGGTCCCATGCCGGATCACGACCGGCGTTGTAGTACCAGTCCGAGCCCGCGACGCGGAATCCGTACCACGCAGCGGCAGGTGCTCCGTCGACCTCTGCGATCCACAGCCGCAGCCAGCCGCGTGCAAGAGCGACGCGCGCGAAGTCGCGGTGAAACGCTCCGCGTGCGCCCGAGAACGCACGAGCGTGCTCGCGCCAACGAAGCGCGTGCAGGGCGAACAGCGTCGACAGGTCGGCGTCGAGCCGGTCGGGGTCCTGGGTCAGGCGAAAGGACAATGAGTGCTCCCGCGCGAGCTTTCGCTCCCGCCGTCCCGCCTGCTCGCGCAGGTTCCTGCTGCACGAGGCGAGGAACTCCGCCCATGAACGACCTCGCACGTGCAGCACCGGGCTCGACTCCTGACTGATCGACGGCGCCTCGAGGAGAGTTCGCCATCCGCCTGCGCCGGACAACCGCTCGAGCACGACGGCGCTCGCGCCCAGCGGCCGCTCGGCCACGAGCCGCGGAAGCACGTGCGCGACGGCGGGGACGTCACCCGGTGCGCAGATCGGCCCGAGCTCGTCGGCCGGGCCATGACCGAGGAGACGAAGGAGCCGCACGGGACGCCTCGCGGCGAGATAGAACGGAAGGATCGCGACGAGCGTCCCCGCTCGATCGCGGCACGCATGCAGCGCGAGCGGCCGGCCGTTGCGGAAGTGCGCGTCCCAGGTCGAGGCCCATTCCCAGGTGGCGAAGACGTTCCCGCTCCGGAGCGCGAGCTCCTGCCACTCCTCGCGCGCGGAGGCGAGATCAGGGAGCTCGACGAGGTCGAACTCGTCGTCGACGGTCCGAGTCACGGAGGCGCCGTCAGACACGCTCAAGGTCATCGGCTCGCGAGTCGAAGGAGTGGAGCCAACGGGACTCGAACCCGTGACCTTCTGGCTGCCAGCCAGACGCTCTCCCAACTGAGCTATGGCCCCTCGGTCGGCTCAGTTTACTCGCTAGGCCGTCGCGGCTTCGAGCTCGACGCTCGGCGCGTCGCCCCAGAGATCCTCGAGCCGGTAGTAGCGACGCGCATCGGGAGTGAACACGTGCAGGACGACGTCGAGGTAGTCGGCGACGATCCACGTCGACTCGCGCTGTCCGTCGACAGACTGCGGCAGGAGCCGCGCCTCGCGCTTCAGCTGACGATGCACCTCCGAGTAGATCGCCTCGGTCTGCCGCGGGTTGCGTCCCGTGCAGATGACGAAGAAGTCCGTGTACGTGCACGCCGGCCGCATGTCGAGAATCACCATGTCCTGCGCCAACTTGTCCTGCGCGATGGCGGCGATCCTGCGGGCCTGTTCGAGTGGTGTCAGCGGGTCGTCAAGTCCTCTCGATCGGGCACAGTGTAGCCGCGGTAGAGCCCGAGCTCCTCGATCAGGGCCGCCACCGCCGCCGGCACGAGGTCGCCGATCGGCTCGCCTCGGGCGACCCGCTCCCGGACCTCGCGCGACGACACGGTCATCGGATCGATGTCGAAGACGACGACGCGGTCCGGCCGCGACAGACGTTCGAGCACGGCCTCGAGCCGCTCGCGCGGATAGCCCGGACGCGTCGCCACGCCGAGACGCGCGCGCTCCAGGACGCCTTCCGGGTCCCTCCACTCGAGGAAGTCGCAGAACTGGTCCGCGCCGATCAGGAACAGCGGCTCGTCCCAGTCGCCGGTGCGCAGCGTGTCGACCGTGCGCTCGTGCTCGTCGCTGCGGACGTCGTCGTCGGGAAACGCCGCGCGCGCCAGTCGCAGCCTCATGGCTGCGTCGAGATTGGCGCGTTTGTGGCCGGGTCTCGCCGCGACGAGCACCACGAGCCCCGCGAGGCCGAAACGTTCTCGCGCACGACGAGCGAGCTCGACGTGACCGTTGTGCGGCGGATCGAACGCGCCGCCGAGCAGCCCCGTCACTGCAGCTCCAACTCCTCGCCGCCGACCTCGACGGTGTCGCCCGAGCGTGCGCCCGCAGCCTCCAGCGCCGCCTGCAGCTCAGCCTCGTCGGGGACGTCGCCGACGATTCGGAAGCCGCGGTCGGTACGCAACACACGGAAGCGGCGACCGCTCGGGCGCGGGCGGTAGACGAGAAACTCGACCAGGCCGTCGTCGTCGAGAGACGACGGCGGCGGCGCAGGCGGGCAGAGCTCGAACAGCGCGCGCTCGAGCTCGGCGACGCCTTCACCCGTCGCGCACGAGATGCGCAACACGCGGACGATGCGATCGTCTCGGATCGTGAACGACGGATTCGGCCGGAGGTCGATCTTGTTCAGCACGACTGCCTGCAGACGTCGCTCGAGCCCGGCCCCGTAGGCGGCGAGCTCGTGGTCGATCGTCAGCCAGCGCACATCGGCATCGTCCTCCGACACGTCGATCACGTGCAGGATCAGCCGCGCCCGCTCGAGGTGCGCGAGGAACTCGTGGCCGAGGCCGACGCCGTCGCTCGCGCCCTCGATCAGTCCGGGCACGTCCGCGACGGTGAGCTGACGCCCGTCCTCCGAGTCGACGGTCCCGAGCATCGGAGCGATCGTGGTAAACGGATAGTCGGCGACCTTGGGCTTCGCGTTCGAGATGCGGGCGAGCAGCGACGACTTCCCGGCGTTCGGGAGCCCGGCGAGCGCCGCGTCCGCCAGCAACTTCAGCCGCAGCTGGAACACAGCCTCCTCCCCCGGCAGGCCGGTCTCGGCGACGCGCGGCACCTGCCGGGTCGACGAGGCGAAGCGCTTGTTGCCGCGCCCGGCCAGGCCGCCGCGGGCGACGACCACGCGTGCCTCCGGGCTCGCGAGGTCCGCGATCAGCAAATCGTCCTCGTCGAAGACCTGGGTTCCGACCGGAACACGGATCTCGGCGGTCTCGCCGGTCGCCCCGTGCTTGAGCGCACCGCGACCGGGCTCACCTGCTCCTGCCCTGAAGCGCCGCTTCGACCGGAACGCGGACAGGTCGCGGAGGTCTGGATCCGCCCTGAGCACGACGTCGCCCCCCGGCCCCCCATCGCCGCCGTCGGGTCCGCCCTTCGGGACGTGCTTCTCCCGGCGGAAGTGGAGGCTCCCGTCACCGCCGCGGCCTGCGTTCACGTGGATGCGTGCCCGGTCCTGGAACATGTCAGCCCCGCCGCCGAGCGATCATCCAGAAGAACGCCACTCCGGGTCACGCGCGCGCGAGCCCATGAACGGTGGACTACTCGGTGCCGGTGACTTCGACGAACCGGCGCTCGCCGCTCTGACGGAAGGACACCGTGCCGGGACGCGTGGCGAAGATCGTGTCGTCGCGGCCGAGGCCTGTGCCCGGCCCAGGGCGAAACCTCGTCCCGCGCTGCCTGACGATGATCATCCCGGCCTTGACCTCCTCGCCCGAGAAGATCTTGACCCCGAGCATCTTCGGATTCGAGTCGCGTCCGTTCCGTGACGAGCCGAGTCCCTTCTTGTGGGCCATCAGCCCTCCTTCTTCGTCGCGATCGCCGACTCGAGCGCGGCGACCGCTCCCTTGCGGTTGGCGTGTTCACGCTCGTACGCCAACGCCGCTTCGAGCTGTTCGAGTTTCCAGCGTTTCGCCTTCTCACCGATCTCGACGACGGTGAAGCCCGGGTAACCCCGCGGCGGCTCCGCAGCGGCTGCCACTCTGGGCTCCGCCTCGCCCTTCGGCGCCGCGGTGCCCGGTGCCGACGACTTCCTGGCAGCGCCGATCGACTCGATCTCGATCTGTGAGAGCGCGGCCCGGAAGCCGGTGTGCCGGCGGTAGCCCTTCTTCGGGCGGTACTTGCCGATCCGCACCTTGTCCCCGAGCACGTGGCCGACGACGCGGGCGGTCACGGCCGCCTTCGGCGCCAGCTCGGCCTTGCCGTCGCCGCCGACGAACAGGATGTCCGGCTGGAACGTCTTCCCCTCCGCGGTCTTCACTCGGTCGACGACGAGGCGCTCGCCCTCGCGGACGAGGTACTGCTTCCCGCCGAGCGAGATGATCGCGTAGCTCTGAATCTTCGTGGCCATAGCAGGGAAAACGCGGGCGCAGGCCCGCGAGCGGCGCAGTCTAGCTGAGAATCACTCCTCCGAGAGCTCCTCGGCCCATTCGGACATCGGGACGTACTCCCAACCGCCCTCCGGCCCGCTTTCGCCGGCTCGTGGATCGCCACCGTTCCCGCTCAGCTCCTTGGACGCCACCCCGGAGGCGACGGTCTGCTTCTTGCTGCGGTTGCGGCCGCCGCGCGTGCCTCGGCGGGTCCTCTTCCTCGGCGCCGGAGCAGCGTCGGTGCCGCCGTCCTGCGGGGAGGGCGCGTCGGGCGTCGTTGCTTCCGGTACCGGCTCCTCGGTTGCCCGGGATTGCTCGTCGGCTGGTGCGGTCTCCGCGGAAGCTGCGGCTTGCGGCTCCGACGGCTCGTCGAGTTCGCGGCCGGGGACGTGGATCTTCGGAGCCGGCAGCTCCGGCTCCCCGCCTTCCCCGGCGCCGTTGGCAGCTGCAGAGCCAACGGCTGCGGTCTTCCGCTTGCGGCCACGCCCGCCGCGCGAGCCGCGACGCGTCTTCTTCTTCGGCTTTGGCGTCTCTTCACCGTCCTCGGCCGCCTTCCCGGTCTCGGCCTCGTCCGACTCGCGTGCGTTCGGCTCCGCCGATGGCGGCTCCGCTGTGACGTCCGTCGCCTTCTTCGGCGCCGCCTTGCGCGTCGGCTTCTCAGCCTCGTGCTCGGCGGTGATCGGCTCCTCGACCTTCTGGCCGCGGCCGACGAGCGTCGCGTAGGCCGCACCGTCGAGAACGCGCTCGACGTGGACCTTCACCTTGCGGCCGACGAGCTTGGACGCATCGGCGACGTTGACGTCGAACCCGTCGACCTTGCCGACTCCGGCGCCCGGATCGTGAAGGCCGACCTCGACGAGCTTCACCTCGACGTCTGCGCCCTCCTGGACCGGCCCCTCGACGGCGAGCTCGTCGCGCTTGCCCTCCGCCAGCACGACGAAGTGGTCGAGGTGCACGTCGTCGTTGCCGACGAGGTAGAGCCGACGCCTCGTCAGCGCCTCGAGCTCGGTGAGCCGTGACGCCCCCGGCCCGATCAGCAGGGACGCGACCTTCGATGCGACCTCGACTCGGAAGGCCTGCGCCCGCGAGCCGGCCAGCGCACGGAGCCGGCGCTCGACATCGAGCGCCGCGGTGCCTTCCGAGACGACGATGCCGTCGCCACCGCAGGTCGGGCACTTCTTCGTCATCACCTCGCGCGGACCGTCCGTGACGTTCTGGCGCGTCATCTCGACGAGCCCGAGCGGCGAGATCTCGACAACGTACGTCTTCGTCCGGTCGCGCTCGAGCTCCATTCGCAGCGCCTCCTCGACCGTCGCCCGGTTCTTCGGGTTCGCCATGTCGATGAAGTCGATGACGATGATCCCGCCGATGTCCCGCAGCCGTAGCTGCCGAACGACCTCCTTCACGGCCTCGAGGTTGTTCTTCGTGATCGTGTCCTCGAGGCGTGCGCCCGAGGACCTCGAGCGGGAGCCGACGAATCGGCCGGTGTTCACGTCGATGACCGTGAACGCCTCCGCGTAGTCGAAGATGAGATAGCCGCCGGACGGCAGGTCGACGCGACGGCTGAGCGTCGAGCGGATCTCCGCTTCGACGCCGAAGGCGTCCATGAGCGCCGGCTTGTCCTTGTAGCGAACGACCTTCTCGACGAGGTGCGGCGACGTCTTCTTCAGGTAGCCGGTGATCCGCTTGTAGGCGCGATCGTTGTCGACGAGCGCGCGCTCGAAGTCGTCGGTGAAGAGGTCGCGCGTGACGCGCAACGGAAGCTCGGCCTCCTGGTAGATCAGCTCGGGCGGCTTCGCGGTCTTCGCGCGCTGCTGGATCGACTTCCACAGCTTCTGGAGGAAGACGAGATCGAGCTCGATGTCCTCGGCGGACGCGCCCTCGGCGGCGGTTCGCACGATCACACCGCTTTCCTTCGGGGCGATTCGCTTGAGGATCTCCTTCAGGCGCTGGCGCTCGTCGTCGTCCAGCCGCCGCGACACTCCCTGGCCCTCGCCGTTCGGGACGAAGACGAGGAAGCGACCGGGCAGCGAGATCTCAGTCGTGAGCCGGGCGCCTTTCGTCTTCATCGGGTCCTTGACGGCCTGCACCATGATCGTCTGGCCGCGGCTGATCAGATCCTGGATCTTGCGGCCCTGGCGAGACTTGCCCTCCAGTTCGGGCGTGACGATCTCGTCGACGTAGAGGAAGCCGTTCTTCTCGAGACCGATCTCGATGAACGCCGCCTCCATCCCGGGCAGGACGTTGTCGACCGTGCCGAGGTAGATGTTGCCCGCGATCGAGCGGCGCTCCGGCCGCTCGAGGTAGACCTCGGCGACCTTGTCGTCCTCGAGGACGGCGACACGCTGCTCGCCGACGTCGACCGAGATCAGCAGCTCGCGCTTTGCCTTCGGCAGCGGACGAGGCCGCTGCGGCTCCCGGCGTCGCTTGGCGGGCTGGCGCTCGCGCCGCTGCGGCGCGGGCTTGTCGGCGGTCGCCGCAGGAGCCTGCGTCTGCTCGGCCCGAGCACCGGCCGGCTTGGCACGGCTCCGTCCGCGCCCGCCGCGCGTCCCGCGACGTCGGCTAGAGCGAGTGGCTTGGTCGGTTGCGCCCGCGCGGCCCGCGGGCGGTCGGGTTACGGACTCGGGTGGTGCAGCGGGAGCGGCAGCCTCCTTGGGCGCCTGCTCAGGGGCCTTTCGGCGGATTCGGAACCAACGCAAAGAGAAACTCCTTCGTGCGCGCGCGCTGCAGCAACGCCCTTTGGGACGGCGCGGAGCGTGCGCGGCAGGTCGTGAATAGCAGAGATCATCTGAGCTAAGGCTAGCAAGGGCCCCGTACGGCCCTGCCGTCCGGCACCGGTCCTAGCCTTCGGGCCATCAGCGACCAGGAGGTGGGTCTGGTGGCGGGACAGTGGGAAGCCGACGAGCTGCTGATGATCGAGGAGGCCGACGCCTGGTTCGAGTACCTCGAGGCCACGCGCGACCAGTCTCCACTTCGATACAAGGAGCTCGAGCCGTGGGCCTGGGCCCGGTTGACGCAGCGATTGCGGGCGATCAAGACCCGACGAGCGAAGCTGAGGACGGCCGCGGAAGCCGCGTAGCTCAGCGGCGGCCGGCCCGCGCCCGTGCGTGGATGGCCAGCAGGACCCCGATCGCGATGAGGTTCGAGATCATCGACGACCCGCCGACGCTGAGGAACGGAAGCGGGATGCCCGTGATCGGCGCGATCCCCATCGTCATTCCGATGTTGACGAAGATCTGGAAGAGGAGCGCGAACACGATCCCGCCGGCAGTGATCGCGGTGAACGCGTCGCGTGCGAGCATGACGATGCGAAAGCCGCGCCAGACCACGAGCAGGTAGAGGCCGAGCAGGATCGACGCGCCGACGAAGCCTCGCTCCTCCGACAGCGACGAGAACACGAAGTCGGTCGCATGCTCGGGCAGGAAGTGGAGCGTGGTCTGCGTCGCCCCGTTGACGCCGCGTCCGCGAAGCTGGCCGGCGCCGATCGCGTTCTTCGACTGCGTGATGTTGTAGGTGGCTCCGCCCGGATCGCTGTCGGGATGCAGGAAGCCGGTCAGACGGCTGCCCTGGTACTGCTTGAGCACGTGCACCCCGGCCGCCGGCGCCAGCCAGAGCACCGTCGTAGCGAGGAGGATGACCGCCGCAGCGAGCGCGGCGAGATGCGACCACGGCGTCCCCGCGACGAAGAGGACAGCGCCAAGTGCAGCCCCGTACACCATCGCGGTGCCGACGTCCGGCTGCGCGAACACGAGCAGGATCGGAATGCTCGCGAGGCCGACCACCTCCACCGTCGTCCGCACCTCGCCGAGGCGTTTCGTGCGACCGGCGATGAAGCCGGCGAGCGCGATCACGAACAGCACCTTCCCGAACTCCGACGGCTGGAACCGGAAGGGTC
>Ga0187779_10001404_pt1 | contig 15063 bp, 13 predicted proteins | sample 1015_Q2_SP10_10__FD_132435 | JGI IMG/M metagenome (GOLD analysis project Ga0187779, IMG submission 132435) | Tropical peat soil microbial communities from peatlands in Department of Meta, Colombia - 1015_Q2_SP10_10_MG | ecosystem: Environmental > Terrestrial > Soil > Wetlands > Peat | place... | reverse complement strand
TCTTGTTCGGGTCCTTTGCGGACACGACCACGAGGGCATAGGCACCGGTCATGGCTTTAACGGCTTTTCGTACCGCTTCTTCCAGCGGCGCATCCTTGGAAAGCTTCTCGATGAGATGAGCGATAATTTCGGTGTCGGTTTCCGTGAGGAACTTGTGACCCTCGGCCAGGAGCTGCCTCTTCAGCTCAATATAGTTTTCGATGATCCCGTTGTGGACCACGACGATCTGACCGGTACAGTCGCGGTGCGGATGTGCGTTTTCTTCCGTGGGGCGACCGTGCGTAGCCCAGCGCGTGTGACCGATTCCGTAGACGCCCTCCATGGGGGTGGTGCGAATCGATTCCTCTAGATTGCGCAGCTTGCCAGGGGCACGCCGAATCTCAAGCTTTCCATTGTCACCCACGACGGCAATGCCCGCCGAGTCGTAGCCGCGATATTCGAGCCGCTTCAAGCCCTCAAGGATCAGCGGCACCACGCGCTTGGGACCGATATAGCCAACGATTCCGCACATCGGGATGGTCCTCCGAACTTCCTGGATCGAGGTTTGCGGGAACGACTCTGGCTATGCTAGCACAAAGCAATCGGCAAAGGCCTCTCGGAACCAGGGGGTGTGCTTCAAGCGAGATCAGTCGAGGACTTCGAAGCGAAATTCCTCAATGACGGGATTGGTCAAGACATCCTTGGCAATGCGCTCGACTTCTGTCTGGGCTTCGGCGCGGCTGAGGCCGTTCAGAGTTAGAACGAAAAACTTGCCCTGGCGCACGTCCTCGACCTTGGAATAGCCGAGCGAATGAAGCGCTCTTTGAATGGTTTGCCCCTGCGGATCGAGCACAGTGGACTTGAGCATGACCCAGACGTGAGCTTTCATTCTTCCCCGCGATCGCGAGGAGCGATTATAGCAGGCCCGAGGATTTCGCCGCGCCGCGAAAGTCGTCCAGCAACTGACGTTTCTCGATCGGCGGTAGGAACGCCGCGTTGAAGCTCTCCTCGGCGATTCCGAGAAGCTGCTCCTTGCTGAGTCCCAGCGAAGCGGCACGATGGTACTCCGTCAGCAGATCGGTGTGAAACATGCCGGGATCGTCGGTCGAGAGCGTGACGTGCGAGCCGCCCTCGAGAAGCTGCTTCAGCGGATGGTCTGCCAGCGACACATCCGATTTCCCCCGCTGCTTCGCCAGCGCGCCCGTGGCCAGATTGCTCGAAGGACAATTCTCCAAGACGATGCGGCGCAACGCGAGCGACTTGGCCAAAGCTGCATCGTGCATCACGGCGATGCCGTGGCCCACGCGCTCGGCTCCCAGCAGATCGACAGCCTCACGCACCGAGTCGGGACCGCCCACTTCGCCGGCATGACACACGACCCGCAGTCCCTCACTGCGAGCCAAATCGAAGGCGGGCCGGAAATTCACGGTCGGAAAGGCGAGTTCGTCGCCGCCCATTCCAAACGCCACAATTCCGGCGCGGTGCAGTTTGGCCGCCCAGCGGGCCACTTCCTCAGCGGCTTCCGGGCCGAACTGACGGGTGGCGTCGAAGATCCAGGCAGTGCGAATTTTGCGATACAGGACGCCCTCGGCAGCTTCGCGGATGGCGGTAAAGTTCGCCTCCAGGTTCTGCATGCGCCGGAGCATCACCCCGGCAGAGATCGTAATCTCGGCATAGACGACATTCTGTCGCACGAGCTCATCGAGGAGGTTGCGGGTGACCAGGGCATAATCGTCGGGGTCACGCAAATAGGAAGTAACCCACTTGAACGCTTCGATGAAGCCGGCGAAACTTGCGTATTGGTAGCGCGCCTGAACTTCCGATGCGCTGATTTGTTCCCCGTGACGCGTGGCCAGCTCCACGGCGGTTTCGGGCCGAATCGAGCCTTCCAGATGCAGGTGCAGTTCCGCCTTGGGCAAGGGGTCTAGGATCGTCCGTGGCTCGGTCACCTCTGGCACAGTTTCCCTACTAGGGCAGGGCTGGCCTGCCGGCGTTGATCCAGGCGCTCATCCAGTAAGAGCCAATATCGGTCGAGGCATCGGTCAGCTGCCGGATCAGGACCGCCCCCGCCTGGGAGTAAAACCGATCGTAGTATTCGTCATTGTACGCAGGGAGCCCTTCGTGAGCGCGCCGGTCCGCCAGAAGAACGATTTGAAGCCAAGAATGAGCGCTCAAACACATCTCGAAGGCGTGATCGGTCGGATCGCGGATGAAGACGGCTTCGTTGGGCCTCATGAAAAAGAAGCCTTGGAACCGCTCCACTAGACCGACGCCAAACCGTTCGTTGACGCCCATCTGGTCAGAGAGCTTGCCATCGCTGTTGGTGGTCGTTCGGAACGGGTCGTGCGCCGCAGCGACGTAATAGGCAAGCGTCGCCGCCGAGACCTTGGCGTCGTCCCAACTGTGCGCATGCAAGGCGTCGGTCAACTTCTTGCTGTAGAGACCTATCTCCCAAGGAAGCTGCCCGTGACTGGCCACGCTTCTCTTCGAAAACTTCGCAACAGCATCGGCGTAGGAACGGGGAAGGGCGGTAAACGGGAAGGGTCCGTAATGATCCAGCTCGATGAAGCTATTGTGCGACGGGGACGGAGGCTTGGAATCGGCCGCAGCGGCCTCATTCGCATGCTGGACAAGAAAGGTGCGGTTGTTCTGAAAAAAAGGCAACATCTCATCGGGCAGCGTATCGATCGCTTTTTCTGTGATCACCCGCAGCGCAACCTCACCCCAGCCGAATGAAACAGGCAGGATGAGCAGGACGCCGAGCAGCAGTAGAAGAAGGGCTCCGAGAAGCCGGTTCATCTGCGAGATTTCCCCTCTGCGAGTGGCTGCAATTTGGCCGTGGACAGTTCGCTGTGCTTGCGACCGTAGAAATGATAGACCACCAAGCCGATCACCAGCCATACGAAGAAGCGGATCCAGTTCGTGATCGTGAGGCCGGCCATCAAGAGCAGGCAGGCGAAGATCGTGACGATCGGCGCTAAAAGCCCGCCCGGTGCACGAAAGGCGCGCGGGCGCTCCGGTTCACGAAGGCGCAGGATGAGTACGCCCAAGGCCACCAGCGCGAACGCAAACAGCGTCCCGATATTCGACAGATCAGCGAGCGTCCCGATGTCGAGCAGTCCCGCAGGAATGGCCACGACAAAGCCGGCGACCCAAGTCGAGAAGTCCGGAGTACGAAACCGGGGGTGGACGCGGCTGAAAATACCGGGAAGGAGACCGTCGCGGGACATGGCAAACCACACCCGGGTCTGGCCAAGCTGATAGACCAAGAGCGAGGAGATCATGCCCATCAGCGCGCCGATCAGCACCGCCAGTCGGACACTGCCAAAATGCAGCCGCTTCATGGTGTTGACGATCGGTGCCGCATCGTCCAGCAGGGTTTGCCAGGGCACCAGGCCGGTCAGCACCACCACGACGGCAATGTACAAAACCGAGCAGATGATGAGCGTCAGAATGATTCCGATCGGCAGATCGCGCTGCGGGTTCCGGCACTCTTCGGCAGCCGTGGACACAGAGTCAAATCCGATATAAGTGAAGAAAATGATCGAGCCGCCGGTGAGAATTCCAGGCCAACCATTAGGAGCAAACGGGTGCCAGTTGCTCGGATGCACGTAGTGGGCGGCGACCCCGACGAAGATGAAGATGGCAAGAATCTTGAGCAGGACCATGACACTGTTCGTGTTTGCCGACTCCTTGATTCCGCGGACCAATACCACGGTCAGCAACATCACAATCACGAAAGCGGGCCAGTTAAAACCGAAATGCCAGCCCGGACCATAGAGCGTCTGGCCCGCAAAGTCGGTCAGCCCGGCGGGCAGATAGGCAGGGGTGATCCAGCGCAAGCTCGGGTGGAAATGAAACCAATCAAAAAGATCGACCACGTGCGCGGAAAATCCCACGCTGACGGCCATGTTCGACACCGCATACTCGAGGATCAGGTCCCAGCCGATAATCCAGGCAATCAGTTCGCCCATCGTCGCATAGGTGTAGGTGTAGGCGCTGCCGGCGATGGGGATCATGGCAGCGAGCTCGGCGTAGCAGAGCCCTGCAAAGCAGCACACGATGCCAACAACCGCGAACGATACGGCGATGGCCGGGCCGGCACCTGGCCTGCCGAAAGACGCGGAGTGATAGATCAGATATTCGAGCAGCGTGGCGTTGAAGATCGATTGGACCTCGAGCTTTTGGCCGGCGATCGCGGTGCCGACCACCGTAAAGATCCCCGAACCAATCACTGCGCCGATGCCGAGGGAGGTCAAGCTGAACCAGCCGAGCGACTTGCGAAGCCGCTTCTCAGGTCTTTCTGCGTCGGAAATGAGCTGGTCGATACTCTTGGTACGGAAAAGCTGTGGATCCAATCGCCACCTTCCCCGTCTGATTGAAAAACTGTACCTTGGGAGGGAATTCCGCGCAACCGCTGCTTCCGTGCTCGGTGCCTCGATAGATCCAGAATTGACTTTCCCTAGCGCCCTGACTATCTTGAGGACACTGCAGGCCGCGCGAATCGTCCGGTGAATCCGCGCGGGTCATTGGGGGATTCGGAACCATGAGAAGAAACACGAAGTGGCTGCTTTCGGCAGCGCTGTTTGTCAGCGGACTGTTTTTCGCTCGGACGGCTTCGGCGCAGGTCACACTCGAAGTGATGAATCCCCGAGGTGAAATTCCCCCGCCGAAGACGCTCGGGATCAGTCCGCGCGGCGGAAGTCTCGACGGCAAGAAAATCGTTCTGATCGACAATGGCAAGTTCGGCGCGAGCAATTTTCTGGACGCGCTGGCGGACATGCTGAAGCAGAAATATCCGACGGCGACGATCGTGATGTATCCGAAACCGGCGGCGCAAACGATTACCAACCTGCCCAAGTGGTATCCCACGGTGAAGCAACAAGGCGACCTTTTCGTTTTCGGTGTCGGTGATTGAGGGAGCTGCACGTGGTGGGGTTCCCACGACACCGTCGAAATTGAAAAGACAGGAATGCCGGGCGTCTATTTCACAACGACAGAATTTGTAGAAGACGCACAATCCGCTGCGAGGGACTGCGGGATGCCGGGAATCCGCACGCTGGCGCTTCCCGCGGACAAGTACTACGTGGGGCGCTCGAACAAGCAACAGCTGCAGCCGATTGCCAGTGCGTTCTTCGACAAGATGGGCGACGCGCTCACTCACCCGCTGACAGCCGAGGAGGCCAAGCCTTCTCAGGCACAGGAGCTGCACGAGAGCGCGAACATCCAAGTGACCGGACGGAACTTTCTGGATGCCTCGGAGAAAATGAACGACCTTTTCCTCTCCAATCACTGGGCAGACGGATTGCCGATCGTGCCGCCCACACCGGAATTGGTGAAGGCCATGGAGGCGGCTACGACGCGTTCACCCACCGACGTGATTGGCCAAGGGGCGCCGAAGAACGGCATCGCAACGGTCGAAAAGATCGCGATCAACGCGGTGATGGCAGGGGCGAAACCGGAATATTTTCCGGTCATCTTGGCGGCCATGGAAGGCTTCACGAATAAGCACTACGACCTGACGCACGTCATGGCGTCGACAGGTTCGTTTACGCCCGTCGTCCTAGTAGATGGACCGATTGCACAGGAGCTCGGATTCAACTCGGGTATCGGGATGCTGGGGCACGGCTGGCGGGCCAACAGCACGGTGGGCCGGGCGTTGCGACTGGCTTTGCTGAATATCGGACAGACCTGGCCGCAAGTGAATGACATGGCTCTCACCGGGCGGCTCGAGGCATACACGTTCTACACCTTTGCAGAGGACACGGCGAAAAGCCCGTGGGAGCCGTACAACGTGAGCCAGGGCTTTCAGGCCGGAGACAGCACCGTGACGGTGTCGTCATCGGGGAACCCCGTGATTTTTGGTGGCGGTGCGGTGGCGCCATGGACGGCGCAGGGAGTCATCGATCAGGTTGTTACTCAAATTCGGAACCGGGGAGTCGTCTGGCCTCACGCCCAGAAACACATCTTGGTGCTGCACCCGGATTGTGCGGTCGAACTCGCAAATCACGGCTATACGCGAAGAAGCCTCCAAGAATACCTCTATGAGCAGACACGCGTGCCCTATGAGAAGCTAGCCAGCCAAGTCTCGTTCGGGCAGGGTACGGAGGAGGAGTTTATCCGCACTTCGATTGCCGACGGACGGATTCGATCGGACCGGGCGCAGATTTTCCTGGATAACCTCAAGCCCGGAGGGCGCGTACCAGTGGTTCAGAGTCCGGACGATTTTCACATTGTCGTGGCCGGAGGCTCGCCGGGGTATGATCTGCTCTTTACCTATCCGGGAACGAACTGGGCTCACCAAACGGTGAAGGTTAAGGGCGCGACGTTGACAAAGGCTGGCAAATAGCCACTCGCGCGGCCCTTCGTTGGCAGGTGGTCGGCGCCGCCTGAGCTTCGGGTCAGGGCTTCGCTCATTTCGAAAGACAATTGCAGGCTTGCCCTGCGCTATGGCCTTCTCTGCGCGGACTTGTCGAGCGATTTCGGCGATCGAACCGACGGAAACTTGTGGCTGTCCTGGTTGCGTGGATCCCGCTTTGCTTTCTGCCTTGGAGCAGTTGCCTGTATGGTTATCGCGGGCGACAGTGAAGAAGTTGTTTTGACAACGACCGCACAGAACGTCTAGAATCGCATCCACCCGCTATAATAGAGTCGGCTCGTTCTCGCACGGTCGCGAGAACAGGAGATCGGCATGCCACACACTTCCGTGCAACAGGCTCAGGTCCAGCTGGAAGTCATGAATCCGCGCGGCGAAATTCCTCCGCCCGTTACCCTCGCTCTCAGCTGCCGCGTTTCGGAGTTGGCGACAAAGAGGATCGTCCTGATCGACAACGGCAAGTTCGGCGCGAACAACTTCCTGGACTCACTCGCCGGGATGCTGAAGCAGAAGTACCCGAAGGCGACGATCGTGATGTATCCCAAGCCCGCGGCGCAAACCATTACGAACTTGCCCAAGTGGTACCCCACGGTGAAGCAACAGGGCGATTTGTTCGTTTTCGGTGTCGGTGATTGAGGGAGCTGCACGTGGTGGGGTTCCCACGACACGATTGAAATTGAAAAGTCAGGTATGCCCGGCGTCTATTTCATCACCAACGAATTTCTGGAGGATGCGAAATCCGCTGCCAAAGACCGTGGTATGCCGGGACTCCGCGTCCTGGCCCTTCCGGCAGACAAATACTATCGGTTCCGGGCAAGCAAAGAGGAATTGCAACCCCTTGCCAGCACGTGTTTTGACAGCATGATCGACGCACTGACCCGTCCGTTGACACCGGAGGAGGCGAAACCATCGCCCATTGAGAAGCAGCCTGAAGGTGGCAAACTGCAAGTGGCCGGTAGGGATTTCCTTGACGCTTTCGAAAAAACAAATGAGCTGTTTCTGGGCAACCATTGGTCTGACGGCTTGCCGATTGTTCCGCCGGCACCCGAACGGGTCGATAAGATGCTTGCCGGGACCACGCGCTCTCCGCAAGAAATCATCGGGCAGGTGGCGCCGAAGAATGGCACCGCAACGGTCGAAAAGATCGCAATCAACGCGGTAATGGCCGGTGCGAAGCCGGAGTATTTCCCAGTCATTCTCGCAGCCATGGAGGGCTTCACCGACCGGCACTACGACCTCACGCACGTACAGGCGTCGACCGGATCATTTACGCCCGTGGTGATGGTCGATGGCCCCATTGCCCAAGAACTGGGCTTCAATTCGGGGATCGGAATGCTGGGGCATGGGTGGCGACCCAATAGCACTGTCGGTCGGGCGCTTCGATTGTCGCTGCTCAACATCGGCCAGACTTGGCCGCAGGTGAACGACATGGCGCTCACCGGAAGACTGGAAGCCTATACGTTCTTTACTTTTGCAGAGGACACCGCAAGAAGCCCGTGGGAGCCGTACCACGTGAGTCGCGGTTACAAACCCGAAGACAGCACCGTTACCGTGGCAACCTCCGTGAACCCGACGGTTTTTGGTGGCGGGGCCGTAACACCCTGGACCGGACAGGGGGTCATCGATTCGATGGTCGCTCGCGTCAAGGGTGGAGGGGTCGTTTGGCCTCACTCTCAAACGTATATCCTGGTGCTTCATCCGGATTGCGCCGTTGATCTCGCGAATCATGGCTATACTCGAAGAAGCCTGCAGGAGTACCTCTATGAGCAAACACGCGTGCCCTATGAGAAGCTTGCAGGACCGGTCTTTTTCGGACACGACAACGAAGTCGACTTCGTCCGGACATCGATCGCTGACGGCCGGATTCGCCCCGACCGGGCCCCCGTTTTCCTGGAGGCGCTGAAACCCGGCGGGCGCGTCCCTGTCGTCCAAAGCCCCGATGATTTTCACATTATGGTGGCTGGCGGCTCGCCCGGATATGATCTGCTGTTCAGTTACCCGGGAACGAACTGGGCAAATCAGACGAAACGAATCTCCGGAGCTACGTTAACGGCTGCTGGAAGCAGCTAAGCGGCGCGTTCGGTGGCATCGAGGTAGGTCTTGAAAATGACAAACGTCAATCCCAAGGGCTTTCCGCTTCCCAGTTCGCTGAAGGTCGTTGCCGGCACGGAGGGAGCACAGGCCGCTTATCCGTACTATATGCAATTTACGAAAGAAGACGATCAGCGGTTCTGGTTCTACAACTCCATGCATTTTCCCGAGCCGATGTGTGTCTTCGACATGGTTACGGCCGAGGCCGCCTACTGCGCCTTGGGCTCAGCCAACACCCGCATCCATTGCCTGCCAACGACGCTTGGCATCGATTATCGGATCATAAATGGCCGGGTCTATATCGGCGGCAACGCTGTGACAGATCCTGCTGAGATTGCCAGGCGCACAAAGGAGTTTCAACGTCGGGCGTTTTACTACTACGAGAACTGGGAGAGGCTGTTTGCCCAATGGAAAGACAAGATGATGGCTTTGATCCGATACGCCCAAGCACTCCCGAAACTTGAGCTTCCCGAGTTCGAACCTTTGGAACATGTGCACGCGGGCCGGGGTGTCGCGTCAAACCATTACATCCTCGAGACGTACCAAAGGACAATCGAGGGGTTCTTTCGGATGTACCATCACCATTTCGAGTTCCTGCTACTGGGATATGGGGCGTATCTCACCTTTTTCGATTTCTGCAAAAAGGCTTTCCCGGAGATCAGCGATCAGACGGTAGCCCGCATGGTAGCCGGGATCGAGGCCGAAATCTTCCGCCCTGACGACGAGCTCCGACGTCTCGCTAAGTGTGCAATCGATCTGGGCGTCGAGGGCCAGTTCCGGGAAGGACTTTCGCCTAGCGAAGTCATTCAGTCGCTCGAGCAGTTAGGCGAGCCCGGCATGACATGGCTCAAAGAGCTGGCTGTTTCGCGCGATCCCTGGTTCAACATCAATGTGGGCGATGGCTTTTACCATTACCATCGCTCATGGAACGACGACCTTTCGATGCCCTTCGCGGCCCTGCCAGGCTATATCGCGAATGCGAAAAAGGGCGAGCGTCTGGAACGGCAAACGGACAAGCTCATGGCGGAACGCAAGCAGCTCATAGCGGATTACCGAGAGCTTCTGGAAACCGACGAAGAGCGCGCCGCCTACGATCAGATGATTACGCTGGCGCACCGCGTCTTTCCTTACGTGGAGGGTCACAAGTTCTATTGCGAGCATTGGTACACGAACCTGTTTTTCAACAAGATTCGAGAGTTCGGTGCGCTCTTATCTCAGCACGGCTTCTTTCCCGACACCGAGGATGTATTTCATTTGAGCCATTACGAGCTCGAGGCTGCCATCGTTGACCTGATGACTTCTTGGTCGAACGGTTCGCCGCCACGCGGCGTTTCGCGCTGGCCGGCAATCGTAAAGGAGCGCAAGGCGGCGATCTCAGAATGGGCCAAACACACAACGGTGCCAGCGCTCGGCCCCGTTCCTGACATCATTGATGATCCCGCCATCGTCATGCTCTGGGGAATTACGCGCGAGAATCTCGACACGTGGCTGACAGCCGGTGAGCAGCCGGATTCGAATGAGATCAAAGGCTTTGCCGCGTCACGCGGAGTGGCTGAAGGAGTGGCCCGCGTGGTGAAATCGGTAGAGGAGATTGATCGCCTGAGCCACGGTGACATCCTAGTTTGCCAGGTCACCAATCCGACTTGGGCACCCGTCTTCCAGAAGATTGCCGCAGCCGTTTCTGATATCGGCGGCTCCATGAGCCACGCCGCAATTGTAGCCCGCGAATACGGCCTGCCCGCAGTCGTGGGAACGGGCACGGCGACGCAAAAGATCAAGGACGGTCAACGCATTCGCGTCGATGGGGGACGGGGCGTCGTGACCCTTCTCAGCTAGGACGACTCCGGTGCCATCCTCACAGTTCATTGGCTGGTTTGCCGACGTCGGTCTCGCGGACCGCCCCACGGTCGGGGGTAAAGGCGGTTCGCTCGGCGAGTTGACGCGGGCGCACATCCCGGTGCCACCCGGCTTCGTTGTGCGCACGGCCGCGTTCGAACGTTTTCTCTCTGCACTGGAAAACGAAGAACCGATTCGGCCGAAGGTGGAAGCGGTCAGCAGCAATGAGCTCGAGAAGATTACCGCCCTCTCTGAGTACCTGCGTGGACGACTGGAAGGTGAGCCGCTGCCAGACGACGTGAATCAAGAGATTCTCGCCGCGCACGCCGAGCTCAGTGGCGCGGACAGCAACCCACCTCTCGCGGTGCGCTCATCCGCCACTACAGAGGATGCCACCGATGCCAGCTTTGCGGGTTTGCAGGACACCTATCTGTGGACGATCGGTGCCGAGGCAACGTTGCAGCGTGTGCGGTCGTGCTGGGCGAGCTTGTATTCCGTCCCTTCGATCGCGTATCGCCGCAAGCAAGGATTGCCGGAAAGCGGCGTCGCCATGGCAGTCGTTGTTCAGCGGATGGTCAACGCACACAAGGCGGGCGTCATGTTTACGCGCAGCCCGCTCACGGGCGACCGTTCCGTGATCACCATCGAAGGGGCGTGGGGCCTAGGCTCGGCGGTCGTTAGCGGCGACGTCACGCCCGACCGGTTTGTGATCGCGAAAATCACAGGCGAAATCTCGGTGCGCGAGATTTCTGACAAGCATATCCAACACCTGCCGGCGCCCAGCGGAGGGGTTAGAGAGGTCGAAACCCCCGAGCAGCTGCGAAAGGTGCCTTGCTTGAGTGACCTAGAGATCGCGGCGCTGAGAGATATTGCCCGCAAGGTCGAGCGCCACTACGGCCGACCACAGGACATCGAGTGGGCCATCGATCACACCGGTCAGATCCACCTGCTACAGAGTCGGCCGGAAACGGTTTGGTCCTCCAAGGACCGGGCACCAGTCGCCAAGCCCACGGAGAACCCGCTCCAGCATGTCATGAAAATCTTCGGAGGCCGCCGATGACTCTCACAGCCAAAGATGTGGCTGAGATCATGAGGCTGCTGGAGCAGTCGAGTTTTGACAGCCTGTCGCTTGAAATCGACGGCGTAAAGCTCAACGTGCAACGCGGCTCGACGCCCCAGACGCGACAACCTGGGCCTGCCGAAGGTGCACCGCCGCCTGCTGTGCCACAGACTGAGTCGCAGACGGTTCAGCGAAAGGCCACACCGCCGTCTGAGCCGGGCCTTGCCGAAGTCTCTTCTCCCCTGCTCGGAATTTTCTATCGTGCGCCCAAACCGGGAGAGCCCCCGTTCGTCGAAGTGGGGTCAAAGGTCACCGAGGACACCGTCGTCTGTATCATCGAAGTCATGAAGTTAATGAATTCAGTGCGTGCGGGCCTGAAGGGTGAGGTCGTTGAGATACTGGCCTTGAACGGAGCCCTGGTGGAGTACGGTGAGGTCCTGCTACGCGTGCGCCCGGAGGCTTAGCCATCGCCATTCGCCGCATCTTAGTCGCAAATCGCGGGGAAATTGCCACACGCGTCATTCGTAGCTGTAGGACCCTCGGAATCGAAACGGTGCTGGCCGCTTCCGAGGTGGATCTCGATTCGCTACCGGCTCGTCTTGCCGATCGCACCATTTGCATCGGGCCGGCCCGTGCTGCCGACAGCTATTTGAAAATCGATACCATCGTGCAAGCAGCCTTGGGGGTGAATGCCGACGCAATTCATCCCGGCTACGGCTTCTTGTCGGAGCGGGCGGCTCTTGCCAGACTCTGTGAAGAGGAGGGCGTAATCTTCATCGGTCCCACATCTGAGCAGATCGAAGCCGTAGGAGACAAATTGCGAGCACGGGAGGAAGCAGCGGCCGCTGGCGTGCCGATTGCCCCCGGTGGTCCTGTTGAGACCATCGGCGAAGCCATGACATTGGGTCGCGAGATTGGTCCTCCACTGCTGATTAAGGCGGTCGGCGGTGGTGGCGGTCGCGGCATGAAGCGCGTCGATCGGCTGGACGATCTGGCGGAAACCATGAGACTCGCTGCGGGAGAAGCAGGTGCGGCATTCGGTGATGCACGCGTGTATCTCGAACGCTTTGTCGCAAGAGGCCGCCATGTAGAGGTCCAGATCGTGGGCGACGGCGCCGGACATGTGATCCACCTCGGTGAGCGCGACTGTTCGGTCCAGCGGCGCTATCAAAAGCTAATCGAGGAAACGCCCGCTCCGGGCCTCCGCTCAGATCTCCGCGCGCGCATTCATGCCGCAGGCGTGCAGTTTGCTGAGACACTGTCGTACCGCGGCGCGGGCACAGTTGAGTTCTTGGTTGATTCGGAACGTGAGGCCTTCTACTTCCTAGAAATGAATGCCCGCATTCAGGTCGAGCACCCTGTCACCGAAGAGGTAACCGGCGTCGACTTGGTCGCCGAGCAGATCGCCATCGCCGAGGGTCGCGGCCTACGTCTCCGCCAGGAAAACGTCCGAAGAGAAGGTTGCGCGATCGAGTGCAGAATCAATGCCGAAGATCCTGCGCGGGACTTTCACCCCAGCCCGGGTATGGTTCGAGAAGCCGCATGGCCCTCAGGCGAAGGCGTGCGTGTCGATACGCACATTTTTTCGGGGGCTCGCGTACCTCCTTTTTATGACTCGCTGATGGCCAAAATCATTGTCCATGCCAGCAACCGTCCGACCGCCCTGGAAAAGATGCGCCGAGCAATTGCGATGACTCGCCTTGAGGGTGTCGCTACAAATCTAGGATTCCACGCCAAAGTGCTGGCGGATCCCGAGTTTGAGCGGGGCGGCGTTGACACATCCTACCTGCCTCGCTTCCTCGAGAACCGACGCCTCGTCGAGGAGGCTCGCGCACATGGCTGACGTGCAGATCGTCGAAACTTCTCTGCGTGACGGAAACCAGTGCCTTTGGTCAGCGCTGGGCGTCGACACAGCCAAAACTCTGACCATCGCGCCCGTGATGGACCGCGTCGGTTTCAAGGCCATCGACTTCACTACTTCCACGCACATGGGCGTCGCTGTTCGCTACAAAAAAGAAGACCCCTGGGAACGCATTCGCCTTTTGGCGAAAGCGATGCCGAATACACCGCTGCAGTTCCTCTCCACAGGGTTCCGCTTTATCTCCTGGCAAACGGCGAGCCCTGAGTTCATGGCGCTTGCGTTCAAAACGCTCATCAAGAACGGGCTCCGCCGGTTCGCGCTTGCCGATCCGATGAACGATGCCGACTCAAACGTGGCCTGCGCGCGCATGATCAAAGCCGAGGGAGGTGAATACGTGATCGGCGCTCTCGTGTTCACGCTGAGCCCCATCCACGACGACGCGCACTACGTAGCCCGCGCCCGCACACTCGCCGACAGTCCTTACGTGGATGCCCTGTATATAAAGGATCCCGGTGGCCTTCTGACGCCCCTGCGTGCTCGCACGCTCATTCCGGCTATCAAAGCCGTGATCGGCGACAAGCCACTGGAACTCCACTCGCACTGCACGATCGGAGTGGGCGAACTAACCTATATGGACGCGCCCGACTGGGGCGTCAGTGCAGTTCAATGTGCCTCGGGCGCTGCCGCGGACGGCATTTCCAACCCACCTTCGGAGCGCGTCGTTTCCAATTTGCGTGCGCTCGGGCATCAGGTCGAAATCGATGACCAAGCGCTCGCTGAAGTCAGCCGCTACTTCACGCGTCTGGCGGAGGCGGAGGGACTTCCGGCAGGGAGGCCTCAGGCGTTTGACGCAAAATATCTCCACCACCAACTGCCCGGCGGGACAATCGGCACTATGCGTCGCCATCTCGCCGAATCCAGGGTTTCTCATCTGGAAGGCGCAGTGATTGAGGAATTGGGCCGAGTCCGGCAGGAATTGGGCTGGCCCATTGTGATGACTCCTTTCGCGCAGATGCTGATAACACAAGCCGTGCTGAACGTCACCGGCAAGGAACGCTACAGCATTATCCCCGATGAAATCATTCGATATGCGCTTGGAAGATTCGGGCGGCCGAACATTCCGATTGCCGCGGACGTCGTGGATCGCATCGAATCTCTGCCTCGGGCCCACGAGCTGCGCGAGGAACCGGGCATGCCGCCTTTGCCCCAGTTGCGCCAGCGCATCGGCCCAGAATTGAGCGACGAGGAATTTCTGCTTCGAGCCACCATGCCCTCCGGCCAAGTCGATGCGATGAAGGCAGCCGGCCCTGCGCCGCAAACCTATGACCCCGACATGGCACCCGTGATGAGTCTGATCCGCCAGTTGAGTACCCGGCGCGACATCACTTACCTGTCGATCGAAAAGGACGGACTTAAACTTGAATTGCGCGGCCAAGCCGCTCCGGTCGAGGCAGGAACGTGAAATCCTCCAACAATGGGTTTGACGAACCACTCAGAGCTATTGCGGGCTTCATGTTCGATCTCGACGGCACATTGATTTTGAGCGGTCGGTCCCTCGGCGGCTACCGCGTGTTGCCTGGCGCGATAGAGACTCTGAGCGAGCTTACCGAGCGCGGAATTCCATTCGTCGCGCTGACGAACGGCAGCCATTACCCGCCCGCCGAGCAGGCAGCAAAGCTGCGCGCGCTGGGACTACCGATCGCCGACGAGGCGCTGCTCACGCCATCCAGCGTGGCCGCGGACCTCATGCCCCGTCGCGGCGTCAAACGAGCCTTGGTTCTCGGAACACCCGGCGTGGGGCACGCGCTCTCGGAGGCTGGCATCGAAGTTCTTTTCACGGGTCAAGCAAGCGCGGACACG
>Ga0187779_10001402_pt1 | contig 15072 bp, 16 predicted proteins | sample 1015_Q2_SP10_10__FD_132435 | JGI IMG/M metagenome (GOLD analysis project Ga0187779, IMG submission 132435) | Tropical peat soil microbial communities from peatlands in Department of Meta, Colombia - 1015_Q2_SP10_10_MG | ecosystem: Environmental > Terrestrial > Soil > Wetlands > Peat | place... | reverse complement strand
TCGAGGGGCGCAGACTCGTCACGCGCGCGTCGCGCTGGCTGGTCGGCAACCGCCGGCCCCCGCTTGACATCGCGGCGGCGGTCGCGGACTACGCGCCCGGCGCAGCCAGCCTGCAGGAAGCCCTGCCCGAACTGCTGAGCGGCCTCGACGGCCACGGCTGGGCCGCTCGCGTGCGGCAGTTCGGTGGTCCGGGCGTGCCAAGCGGGCTCGCATCGTGGGCCGCCGCAATGGATGCCCTGTTCTTCGCGTTCGACATCGTCGAGAGCGTCCGCGGGGCCGACCAACCCGTCCGCATCGCCGGAACCATCCACTTCGGACTCGAGCGGCGCCTCGAGCTGGACTGGCTCCGCGATCGCATCCTCGGCCTGCCGCGCGCCGACATCTGGCAAACGCTCGCCCGTTCCGCCCTGCGAGATGACTTGTACAAGACCCATCGGGCGATCACCGCTGCGATCCTCAAGGCAACTTCCGCCGACGCCGACGCCGACGCCGACGCCGCGATCGATCAATGGGTGAGAGCCCGCGGTCCGACCGTCGAGCGGTACATCGCAAAGCTTCGCGACGTCCGGACAGCACCTGGAAACGAGTTCGCCACCCTGCTGGTCGCTGTCGGAGGACTCGCGGACCTCATTCCCTCCGAAGCATCTCAACCTTAGCTAGGCGCCGCCGTCAGGCGCCGCCGACCCTCCGACTTAAGGACACCGCCACGGGGGGGCGAGTCGCGCACGATGAGGGCCGGCGGCTTACTACTGACGAGGGCCGTGGTTCAGTTGCGATGTCGTGTGCGGGACCGAGCCATACGGTACGGCGGGATGTCCCATCCGTCTGCTTCTTTCAGCGCGACGTTGCGCATACGCCTGGAGCCGTTACCGGGTTCCGTGGCCGCGGTGGCGCAGGCGGTCGCAGACGTGGGCGGTGTGATCGATGCGATCGACCTCGTCCGCGTCGAGCGCGGCACGAAGGTTCGAGACATCACCGTGCTCGCCGAAGACGCGGCCCACATCGAGCGCATCACGGCTGCGGTGCGCTCGGTGAAGGGCGTCGAGGTCGACCACGTCTCGGATCGCACCTTCCTGCTTCATCTCGGCGGCAAGCTCGAGGTTCGATCGAAAGTGCCGCTGAGGACCCGGGACGACCTGTCGATGGCCTACACGCCGGGGGTGGCTCGCGTCTGCGAAGCGATCGCGGAGGATCCGGACAGGGTGTGGAACCTGACCGTGAAGCGAAACGCCGTCGCGATCGTCAGCGACGGTACGGCCGTGCTCGGACTCGGAGATATCGGCCCCGAGGCTGCGCTGCCCGTGATGGAGGGCAAGGCGATGCTGTTCAAGGAGTTCGCGGGCGTGAATGCCTGGCCGCTCTGCTTGGCCACCAAGGATCCGGACGAGATCGTCGACAGCGTGACCGCGATCGCTCCAGTGTTCGGCGGGATCAACCTCGAGGACATCTCCGCTCCGCGCTGTTTTGAAATCGAGCGCAGACTCGACGCCGCTCTCGACATTCCGGTGTTCCACGACGACCAGCACGGGACCGCGATCGTGGTGCTCGCAGCCTTGCTGAATGCCTTGCGGGTCGTGAACAAGCCGCTCGAGGGAATCCGGGTCGTGATCACTGGCGTTGGCGCAGCGGGGGTGGCGACCACCGACATCCTGCTCGCAGCCGGCGTCCGTGATGTGGTGGGCTGTGACCGACAGGGCGCCGTCTATCTCGGTCGTCCCGGTCTCGAAGACGTCAAGGCAGCGTACGCCGAGCGGACCAACCCATACGGCGTCCGGGGGAGCGCGGACGACGCGCTCGCCGGCGCCGACGTGTTCGTCGGACTCTCAGGCCCTGGTGCCGTGTCGGTCTCGGGCATCCGGACGATGGCGCCCGACGCGATCGTGTTCGCCATGGCCAACCCGACGCCCGAGGTGCTTCCCGAAGAGTTGGAGGGGGCCGCTGCCGTGATCGCCACCGGACGATCGGATTACTCCAACCAGATCAACAACGTCCTTGCCTTTCCGGGCGTGTTCCGCGGCGCCCTCGACGTCCGAGCCACGACGATCACGCCAGAGATGCAGTTCGCTGCCGCCGCCGCCATCGCTTCGGTCGTGCAGGAGTCCGAGCTCGATCCCGACTACATCATCCCCAGCGTCTTCAACCCCGCCGTCGCGCCGGCCGTCGCCGCCGCGACCGCCGAAGCCGCCAAGCGCGACGCCGTCAATAAGAAGCAACGTGCCACTCCCGAGGGCCCGTCCGTGCCCGTCGCGTCCATGGACACCCAGTAGCGAGTGCGATCTGCGGGTGTGATCCGCGGGTGTGATCCGCGGGTGTGATCCGCGGGTGTGATCCGCAGGTGTGATCCGCGGAGATCGCCACGGGTACGGTCCCAACTCGTGCCAGGCAGAAGCCTGGGAGCCGCCGATCCGCGGAGCCTCTCCGACCTGCAGGTCAACGCCGATCCGCAGGGGAGGTTTCGGATCACCAAGACCGACACCACGGATCCCAGCCGGTCGGTGCTGTTGATGCGGGTGCAGTTCGAGTCCCTGACCAAAGAGCCACTGCACCTGTACGTGGTGTATGACCCCAAGTCTGTCGGGCAATGGCGACGACGATTCGGGGTCGACTGTCGGGAGTGCGCTGGTCGCCGACGACGCCACGTCGGCCATGCTCAGTTCATCCGGCTGGCCTGGTCGATCGATGCCGGACGCCCGGTGGAGCGGCCAGCCCTGGTCAGCTGCCGCTACGGCGGTCCGTGCGACAGCGCTCGGTGAACGCCTCGAGACGGGCGAGGGCCTCGTGGAGCTGATCGAGCGACGCCGCGTAGGAGAAGCGGACATAGCGCTCGGCCTCGAACGTGCCGAAGTCGTCGCCGGGGACCACGGCCACTCCGGCCTCGTCGAGTAGCCGGCGCACCAACTCGGAGCTCCACGATCCCCCACACCTCGGGTGTGAACGCGGCCAGTGCGCCGAACTGTGCCGGTACCGGAGGCGAGATGTACAGGTTCTGCGCCAATCGGTTCGCCGCTTCCGTGGCCCAGTCGGGGCAGGCCGGCCAGCCGAGCCGCCAACCCGTCATGCCGAACGTCTTGGAGAAGCTGTTGATGACGAAGATGTCGCTCGAGCAGGCAAGCGCGGTCGATGGTTCGCGGTCGTAGACCAGTTCTCCGTACACCTCGTCCACGAACGACAGCCCGCCGCGGCTCGCAGTCCACCGGGCCAGCTCGGTGAGGTCCTCGGCCGCGACGACCGTGCCCGTCGGGTTGGACGGCGTCCCGATCAGAACTCCGCGCGTGCGATCGGTCCACCTCGGCGCCACTCCGGCGCTCGCCGCTCGTGCGCGACCCCAATCGCCACTGGCCGGTCGCGCGGGACCCCAGCCGGCCGGCACGCGGTTCAAGATCCCGTTGACGGTGGATTTATGGTGGCGCAGGTAGGAATGGGCGGTGTTGTGCTCCCGCGCTTGCTCGACACGGTCTCCGTGCCTGATCCGGCGAGCCCGGATGGCCGCACCAGACGGCAGCTGTTGAGGGAGCAGGGGGTCTCGCGGCCCTTGTGGTCTCCGGTTGTGGGGCCACCAGCCTGCTGAGCAGGCCCAAGCGGCTGCCGCAGATCGGCTCGTTCGCGGCCAGATCGGCGGGTAGCGTTGGCGCGTTCCGTTCCCGACCGGACCCCTTCGCGTGGTCGCGGTACCGCGGCAAGCCGGTGCTCGTCTGGTGGGAGGGGAAGGTCCTGGAGTCAGGCTACGGGCAGGGCGAAGCGGTGCTCCTCGACGACGACTATCGCGAGATCTCGCGCGTGCGCGCGGCCGGTGGCCGGTCGATGGACCTGCACGCTCTGACGCTGACCCCGGAGGGGTCGGCACTGTTCACCTGCTACCCGGACACGGTGCAGATGGATCTCTCCTCGATCGGCGGACCTCGCAACAGCCAGGTACTGGAGTCGATCATCCAGGAGATGGATATCGCCAGCGGACGGCTGCTGTCAGAGTGGCGCGGCCTTCAGCACATCCCGGTTAGCGCCTCTTGCGAGCCGATGGGCGAGCCCTATGACTACCTGCACGTCAACTCGATTCAGCAGCTGCCGGACGGGAACCTGCTCATCTCCGCTCGTCACACCTGGGCCCTCTACAAGCTCGACCGCCGAACCGGGAACGTCATCTGGACGCTGGGCGGCAAACGCAGCCAGTTTCAGATGGGGTCGGGCGCTCAGTTTGCCTGGCAACATGACGCCCGTCAGCCCTCGGAACGCGTGGTGACCGTGTTCGACAACGGCACCAACGGTCCGATCAAAACCGAGCCCCAGTCCCGCGGCCTGGTGCTCGACGTCGATGAGCAGCACCGCAGGGTGACGGTGCGGGGCGCGTACACGAGCCCGCAGCGGCTGTCTGCGGGCGCGATGGGCTCGGTCGAGATCCTCGCCGCCGACCGGGTGCTGGTCGGGTGGGGCGTTGCGTCTCACACCATCGAGTTCGCCGCGGACGGCACACCCCTGCTCGACATCGCTCTCCCCGCGGGCATGTACTCATACCGGGGGCTGTGGCTTCCGTGGCAGGGCAACCCTCACCATCGGCCGGCCGTCGCCGCGGAGCGCGGCCGGCAGCGCGGTACCACGACCGTGTACGCCAGCTGGAATGGCGCCACCGAAGTTACCGGCTGGCAGGTCGCGGTCGGATCGAGACACGACCGGTTACGCCCGGTCGGGATCGCCAAGCAACGCGGCTTTGAGACGGTCATCCCTCTCCGCGCCCAGCACCGGTACGCGTCCGTCACCGCGCTCGACCCAGTCGGCCGGCCGCTGCGGCGCAGCCCCGTCATCGAGCTCTAGTGGCGTGAACGTTGACGGGAGCGGCACTCAGCCGCGCACGTCTCCGTGGAACATGTGCAGTCGTCTTCATGTCAGCTAATGCCCGAGCGGGGTCCAGCTGAAGCTGGCGATCCTCACGGTGCTGACCGTGGCCGGCGGCGTGTCGTGGAACCGCCAGAAGTTGATGATCGGTACTTCAGTCGTCGGCTTCGGCACGCCGGACGTCACGGTCCAGTCGAGGAGGACTGCCCCCGTGCCGTCCGTCACGACGAACGTAACCCGTCCCGGTGACCACGTGAACTGGCTGATGTAGGGCGGCGAGCCGGAGTAGGCGAACGTGGCGGACTCGTTCGTGCGCGTGAGGACGTTCTGCCACACCGCTGCGGAGCCGTCGGGGGACAGCGGGTTGCCACAGCGAGAGGGCTCGATGTCGATCTCGTCTACGGACGGGCCGGCCCCGCCCGAGGTGAACATGCCGATCACCTGGTAGGGATCGACGCCGCTCAGGTCGGACGTGATCGCCCATCGGTACGTGCCGTAGCCGAGATGCCGCTGATTGTCGACCTCGGCGCTCGTCCAGACCCCGGAGCTGTCCTTGACGACCGAGAGCACGAGGTCGCCGCCGCTGACGTGGATGTTCGCGCTCGAGTCCGACCAATGGTTGGGTCCCGGACCGCCCCATCCGGGGTGGCGCACAAACCAGGTGAAGCCGGACCAGGAGACGGCCCGCTCGACCAGGAACTCAACCGCGGTGGTCGTGGATCTGCGGCGCCGGTCCCTGGCGGTGATCCGCAGCGTGTACTTTCCGGTCTTCGCCGGCTTGACCGCGGTGCCGGAGACCACGCTGCGAGCTCTCGTGCCGGCGCCGCTGAGAGTCGCGGTGCAAGTCGCGACCCCGGCTGCGGCCGTGCACGAGAACTTCACGACGAGCTTGTGGCCGGCGGCGTACACGTCCGGCTTCGGACTCACGATTGTGATCCGCGGCGATACGGCGGCGGTGCGATGCAACACAGCGCCGGCGACGCTCACGGGACCGAGCGCGAGCAAAGCCAATCCGACCGCGTATAGACCCCGCCGGACCAGGCGCACAGGCGAACGACCCGGCAAGTCCCTCAAGTCAAGGCGCTGCAACCGAATCCAGCCGTGCATCGAGTCTCTACCAAACGTCGTGTCTGTATCTCTTGGCCTCAGTCTGCGACCGGACGAGCGACTGCGCCATGGTCCTGGCGGGTCGCTCTTGCGTTCAACCGTGAACGGTTGCGCGTGCCATTGCGTAAATCCCCGGATCAGAGGCCGTATTTCCTCCGGATCTTGATTTTCTCTACTAGTCCTAGCCTCTAGTTGATAGGGATTGACCAAGGCGCCCCGTGGGGCTGGAGCGTTGGAACCGAGGTAGGTTGTGCCAAAGACACGGTTGTTGGCGGTTGATGTGTGGCCGCGGAGGCGGGGCCATGCGCTGGTCGGGGCCAGGACGGCCGGCCGTTTCGTCACGCATAGGACGACGTGGCCCGAGAGCGGTGCCGCCGAGCGCTCCCTGAAGCGCCACGCCTCCCTATACCGAGGGGTCGCCTGGGCGGCTGCGGCGGCGGCCGCATCGATGATGATGTTCGGACTCCGCAGCCCCATTCACCTCACGGCGGTTCAAGCCCGAGCGGCGATCGAAACGCTCATCGCGAGCTGGGCGGTGCTGGCCGCGACCGCACTGCTGGTGAGCTACCGCCACCGCCACCAACGCAGCGATCTCCTGCTTCTCACGGCGCTCGCGGCGGTCGGCCTGACCGACTTCGTGTTCTTGGCGCTGCCGGCGCTGACCAATTCGCCAATGCTCGGATTCGGTTCGGCACTTCAGGTGGCATGCGAAACGCTCGCCGCGGTGGCATTCGGCGCGGCGGCATTCACGCCCGCGGGCACGCTCGCCCCATCCAGATCCCGGGCGTTGCGCGTCGTCGGCGGAGTAGCGGTCGCGACGGTTGCCCTGTGGTCGTTGGCCTACTTCCTCACCGGCCGATCCGCGCTCGAGGCCACGCTCCCGCAGACGGGGCTAGGGGCGGCTGCACAGCACCCGGTGCTCCTGGTGGAGGCGCTGTTCTCGGGCGCGATCCTGCTGGTGTCGGGAGTTGCGTTCTTCGTCCGGTCTGAGCGGGATTCGCATGCCTTGGCCGCCGCGTCGTTCCTGCTCGCGGCCGCAAGACTTCAGTATCTGGCGCTGCCTGTCGTCAGCCAGGGCTGGGTGACCGCGCGCGAAGGGCTGCGGCTCGCCGCTTACGCCCTGCTGCTGGCGGTGGCGCTCCATCGGTATGCGCAGACGCGCCGCGAGATCGCCGCAGAAGCGCTGGTGATCGAGCGCGAGCGAATCGCCAGAGACCTCCACGATGGACTCGCGCAGGATCTCGCGCTCATCGCCTTGCAGGGACAGCAGCTTTGCTCGGAGCTCGGAGCCGAACACCCTCTGACGGAGGCCGCCCGCCGTGCCGTCGCAGTCTCGCGGGGCGTGATCGTCGACCTTTCGGCGTCTAGCGCGGACAGCACCGAAATGGCGCTGTGCCAAGTGGCGGACGAGCTCGCGGCCCGCTTCGGCACCGAGGTCGATGTGAGGGTCTCGGCCTCCAGCGAGCCCTTCAGCGACGATCTTGACCCATTGCGACGCGAGGAGGTCGTGCGGATCGCCCGAGAGGCCATCGTCAACGCGGTGCGGCACGGCGGAGCTCGTCACATCATGGTCGTCCTCGATCGCGGCGAGGACGAGGTTCGATTGCGGGTCACCGATAACGGCCGCGGCATACCGGACGCTGCGCTGATCCGGCGGGGCGGATATGGGCTGCAGATGATGCGCGCCAGGGCGGCCACGCTCGGCGGTCGCATCGTCACCCGCCGGGGGCTCGGCGGCGGAGCCGAGGTCGAGGTCACCTTCCCGCGCAAGCCGGCGGGGGCCCGATGAGCCGCGAGCACCCCACCGTGATCGTGGTGGATGACCAGGAGCTGTTCCGCAATGGCATCATCCAGGTGCTCGAGGAGCGTGGAATCCACGTGGTCGGCGAAGCCGGCCTGGCCGCCGATGCCATCACGCAGGCGTGCGACCTCCATCCCGACGTGGTGCTGATGGATCTGAACATGCCCGGCATGTCTGGGGTCGAAGCAACCCAGCGGCTCACCGCAGCGGCGCCGTTCGTCCACGTCCTGGTGCTGACCGTCGCGGCCGACGACCGTCACGTCATGGACGCGCTGCTGGCTGGCGCGTGTGGGTACATCCTCAAGGAGACGCCGATCGCGCAGATCGTCGACGCCATCAGAGCGGCGGCCAGAGGGGAGTCCGCGATCTCGCCGCGGATCGCGAGCGGGCTGATTCACCGCCTGCGCGAGCCCTCCGACAACGAGCCCGATCTGGCTGGGGCTGAGCTCACCGATCGCGAGCACGAGGTGCTGGAGCTGCTCGCACGAGGGATGGCCAATCCCGAGATCGCGAGCGCCCTGTACCTGAGCGAACACACGGTCAAGAACTACGTCTCGAGCATCTTGACCAAGCTGCAGGTCGAGAACCGCATCCAAGCCGCGGTGCGCGCGGTACGAGCCGGAATTGTCTGAGGACGATTGAAGTGAGCGCCACCCACGACCGCGTCTCCGGCGAGCTCGACGACGTCACCGTCGTCCTGGGCGACGATCAGGCCGCAACGCGAGCCGGTGTCCGTCGAGCCCTCGAGTTGCGGGGCATGCACGTCGTCGCGGAGGCCGGCACCGCCGAGGAGGCCGTGGCGGCGGCGATCAGACACAGGCCGGCGGTGTGTCTTCTCGCGGTCCACCTTCCGGGCGGGGGCATCGCCGCCGCCGAACGGATCAGTGAGGTCCTTCCGGACACGAAGATCGTGATGCTGACGGGATCCGATCGTGATGAGGATCTGTTCGCGGCCCTTCGAGCCGGGGTGGACGGATATCTGCTGAAGACCATGTCGGCGCGCCGACTCCCGGACGCGGTGCAAGGGGTTCTGGCCGGCGAGGCCGCGATTCCCCGTCGGCTGGTCGCCCGGCTAGTCGAAGAGTATCGGAGCCAGGGCCGTCGTCGCGTCGTGCAGTTGTCGGGCTCGTCAACGCCGATCGAGCTCACGGCGCGTGAGTTCGAGGTGATGATGCGGTTGCGCGAACATCAGTCGACAGCCGAGATCGCGCGTGATCTTCGCATCTCGGAGATCACCGTTCGGCGCCACATCTCCTCGATCGAGCACAAGCTTGGAGCGGCGAACCGGCGGGCTGCGCTCGCGATGATCGAAGCGGCGGAGCTCGATGTGGTTGCGGGCCCGGAGTGAGCGGCATCGCAAGCGCACGCGGGTGAACGCGCCTTGTACTACCCGGGCTATGGGAACAGATCGACGCAACGGCGAAGCTTCGGGTCATGCTAACCGCGCCCGACATATGGTCAACCGATCAGGGTGCACGCGTCCGGGACGCTCTGACCGAGCTCCACGCTTACACGCTGGTGCTCGACGGCGAGCTGCAGCGGACGGATCAGCGCGTTTCCGAGCTGGACCGCACCGACGACCACTCACATGAGTACCAAGACCTCTTCCGACGCCGCGCGGAGATCGCCGCACAGCTCGAGCTTCTGAGCTGCATGATCAAGGCGTTGCGAGCAGAAGCGGACCCCGCCGGCAGATATCTCTGAGACGCCCCCGCGGCGATCAACGTCTGAACGATCGTTGCGCCGGCGTACCCATGGCTCCCCGCTCCCGCGAGGGGTGCAATCGAGGCAGCATCAATCAAGGAGAGATCGTCATGTGCGGAATTATTGGTTACATCGGCCATCACCGAGATCCGCAGGATGTGCTCATGGATGGGCTCGCCCGGTTGGAATATCGCGGTTACGACTCGGCTGGTCTTGCCTGGCGCGAGAACGGGAGGATCGAACGGGTGCGATCGGTCGGGAACCTGGAGTCCTTGCGGGCCGCGCTGGCGACACGTGCGCGCGAACGCCAGTGGGTCGCAGCCGGGACCGTAAGCGATCCCGGCCCGCCGCCCGATGGACGAGATACGGTGAAGGCGGGCATCGGCCACACCCGTTGGGCGACGCACGGCGCGGTCACGGTGAGGAACGCTCATCCTCACAGCGACGCCGCCGGTCGGATCTGGATCGTCCTCAACGGGATCATCGAGAACTACTCGGAGCTGCGTGCCCGGCTGGAACGCCTCGTCGAGTTCGGCTCCGATACCGACGCAGAGGTCCTTGCCCACCTGATCGGGGCGTACTACGACGGCGATCTCATCGACGCTGTGCAGCGCGCCCGCGCCGAGCTCTCTGGGCACTATGCCTTTGCCGCGATCAGCGCTGAGGAGCCGGATTGCCTCGTCGGCCTCCGTCACGAGTGCCCGCTCGTCGTCGGCCTCGGCGAAGGAGAGCAGTTCATCGCCTCGTCGATCGCAGCATTCCTCCCGCACACCCACGCGGTCGCGTTGCTACGAGACGGAGAGCTCGTCGAGCTGCGCAGCGACGGGGTGACCGTGATCGACACGCACGGTTCAGCTTACGCGCCCGTCCGCACGGAGGTCGACTGGGGGGAGGACCGGATGGAGAAGGAAGGCTTCGACACCTTCATGCTCAAGGAGATACACGAACAGCCGGCTGCGATCGCCGAGACCCTCTCGAGTTACTACGCCGCTACGGGCGGCGATGCCACGCGGCTCGACTCCGTGTGCTTGCGCGAGGTGAAGCGAATCCGCATCGTGGCCTGCGGCACGTCTCTCCACGCCGGACTCGCCGGCAAGCTGGCGATCGAACGATGGGCGCGGATGCCGGTCGAGGTCGACGTCGCGTCAGAGTTCCGCTATCAGGACCCGATCATCGAGTCGGGGACCCTCGTGCTCGGGGTGACTCAGTCCGGCGAGACTGCCGACACCCTCGCGGCGATGCGGCTCGCACGCGAGCGCGGGGCGAGCGTGATCGCGGTCACCAATGTGCCCGGCAGCCAGGCGACCCGCGATGCCGACGCCGTCCTGTTCACGCGAGCCGGAATCGAGCTCGGCGTCGCCGCGACCAAGACCTTCGTCTCCCAGGTCGCTCTCCTATGTGCGCTCGCCCTGCAGCTTGCAGCAGCCCGCGGAACGCTGCCGGCCGAGCGACTGGCGCGGCTGCAAGCGGAGCTGGAGATGCTGCCCGAGCGCGTGGGCCAGGTGCTCGACACGACCGATCGGGACGCGCAAGAGCTTGCCGAACGGCTGGTGTGGAGCCCGTTCTTCCTTTACCTCGGCCGGCTGGCCGGGCTGCCGGTGGCGCTCGAGGGGGCGCTGAAGCTCAAGGAGATCTCATACGTCCCCACCGACGCGTATGCCGCCGGGGAGATGAAACATGGGCCGATCGCTCTGCTCGGCACCGAGACCCCGGTGGTGGCCGTGGCCACCGAGGCAGACGTCGCCCCAAAGCTGATTTCGAATCTCGAAGAGGTCAGGGCACGCGGAGCGCCGGTGCTCGCGGTCACGAGTGAGGACCTCCCGCAGATCGCCGAGCACGCCGAGCGCGTCTTCTACGTTCCGTGCACCGACCCGCTGATCGCGGTTGCGCTCGCGGTGGTCCCGCTCCAGTTGTTCGCCTACCACCTGGCGCGCGCCCGCGGCCTCAACGTCGATCAGCCCCGCAACCTGGCCAAGACGGTCACCGTCGAATAGGTCTGTGATGAGTGCACGCGTGGTGATATTGGGCGGCGGACACGGAGTGTCGGCGGTTCTGCGCGCTTTGCGCGAGGAACAGGTCGCGATCACCGCGATCGTGAGCGTCGCGGATGATGGCGGCTCCTCCGGAGCGCTCCGGAGGATTTGGGGCGGACCCGCTGTCGGCGACATGCGGCGCTCGCTGATCGCCCTGGCGGGGGAGGACGAGGGCTCAGGCCGTGCCCTGGCCGGACCGGTGACGATCGGGCGGGTCGGCCGGCATCCACTTGGAAACCTGTTGCTGCACTCGCTCGCGAAGGCATTCGGCGACTTGGAAACGGCGAGCGAGTGGCTGACTGGACAGCTCGGTGTTGACGCTCACGCGCTCCCCGCGACAACCGAGCCGGTGATCCTGACGGCCTCGACCGTACACGGGACGATCCGCGGAGAATCCGCCATCGGCGCCGCACGCACAAGGCTCATTACGCTCGGCTTCGACCCGCCGCGACCCGAGGTTCCCGCGCCCGTCCTCGACACGATCTCCCACGCCGACTGGGTGCTCGTTGGACCCGGCTCGCTGTTCACGAGCGTGCTTGCGGTGAGCGCGCTGCCCGACATCAGGTCCGTGCTGACAACCACGCGTGCGTGTGTCCTGTGGATCTGCAACCTCGAGCCGGAGATCCCTGAGACCGGGGGGATGTCAGCCGCGGATCATCTCTCGACGCTCCGCAGCCACGAGGTGCGAGTGGACGCCGTTCTCTACGACCCGGCGGCGAGGCTTTACTTCACCCCGTCTGAGCTCGCGGCGGCGCACCTGGACGGCTTGGCCTATCCGCTGGTGGGCGCGGATCCGGCACGGCACGATCCGGTCCTCCTGTCGGCGGCTCTGCGACCGCTGCTGACCGGCGCGGCGCTGCAGCGGGTGTGACCCGTTCACCCCTTGAACATTTCCAGGCAGTGAGACCCGTGGTCGGTGAGCCGACGCGGTGTGACATTGGAATCGGATATGCGTACTGTGATCAACCCATCTGCCGGAACCGACCTCCCGGATCCGTCTTTGTTGCCTTCGGTACCACCGCCGCGGCGACGGAGGGGGCTGCTCAAGTGGCTCAACCTTGCCGGCTTGGCCGTGTTGGGGGTATGCACGGTGTCGATTCCGCTGACGGTCGCCATCGTCCTGTCGACCACGGGCGCATCCGATGTCCTCAGCGTCGGCGGGATCACCCCGATGCACCAGCACGAGACACCGGCCAATGCGGTCTCCGATATTCGATGTGTCGCCAAGCGCGGCTAATACGCACTGACGGTTGACGGCGGCCCACTCCCGGCCACCACACGACAGCTCGTTGCGGCTCTCGCCAAAGCGAGAGCCGTCGCGACCTTCTTCGATCCTGGTGACCGAGCGGCCGCCCGTCAGGATCTCGCAGAACTCCAACGCAGCGTGGGACAGGTAGCCAATCAGGGCTACACGATCGAGAACATGGCCCGCGAATCCCAGGCGCGGCGCTACCAGGAGCTACAAGCCGGGGCGAAGGTCCTCGACTACCCGAACGCATTCTTCCGGCCGCCCCTGGGCGACACGAGCTCGGCCGTCGAGGCCGATACCCAGCGGAGCGGTCTCACCATGGTGTACTGGACGGTCGACGTCACGGGCACGTCGCTCTCGGCCACCGCGATCGCGCAACTCGCGCTGAAGGTGAGCCCCGGCGGAATCATCCGGCTCCAGGACGGCTCCGCGCAGACGGTGGCGGCGATCCCAACGATCGTCACCGAGCTACGGCAATCGGGGATGTGCCCTGGCTTCATCTCCACGACCAGACGAGACATCGTCGGTGCCAACGGCCTCGTCTTCCACGCGGTGGCGGTGAAGCCATGAGCGCTATTGCGGCGCCACCGGTCGCGATCCCGATCCAGCCCGAGCGCGGGCTCACGATTGTACCCGCGGTCCCGCCGAGCGCCTTCACTGAGCATCCCGGTCGGCGGAGCATGGCCGGCTGCAGCCGGATCATCCTCCTGATCCCGGCCCGCGACGAGGAGGCGGGGATTGCTGCGGCGATGCGGTCCGTCGAGAACCAGACGGTCCCGCCGGATCGGGCGATCGTCGTGAGCGACCACAGCACCGACCGTACGGTCGCGATCGCTCGAGCCCGCCCCGGATGGGAAGTGTGGGAGACGGTCGGAAACCGGGGAAAGAAGGGGGGCGCCCTCAACCAGGCGTGGGCGAGGCTCGAGCCCGGTCTCGACGACCGCGACTACCTCGTCACGATGGACGCCGACACTCTCCTGGACCCGGCGTTCATCGACGCGGCGCTGGCCAAGTACCAGCAGGAGCGCGGCCGCGGCGTACAGCTCGGCGGCGTGTGCGCGAACTTCTCGGGGTTGCCGCTCGACACGGCGCTTGGCGTCCTACAGACGATGGAGTACGCGCGCGCCGAGAAGATCAACCGGTCGCGCAGCGGTGTCGCGCCCGTGCTCGCCGGCGCGGCCACAATGTTCTCGGTCGCCGCGTTGCGCTCGGTCTACCGGGAGCGAGGCCACTTGTACGAGCCCGTCCTCACCGAGGACTATGAGCTGTCGCTGGCCCTGAGGGTGAACGGATACACACATCACGATGGCGCCACGGTCGTGCAAGGCCGCGACCGACCTGATGCCGACGACGAAGATGTTGTGGGACCAGCGTCTGCGCTGGTATCGGGGGGCGTTCGAAAGTCTCCGTGCCCACGGCTTCCAGCGCGGTATCCGCAGCGACGTCGGATGGCTGACGTTCTCGCTTTGGGCTGCAGCCTCCCGGTGGCTGTTCCTCTTCACTCTCCTGTACCTCGTCCTGGCGATCGGTCACGTGTCGTTTTCGCCATGGCTGCTCTCGCTGTTCGCGTTCGAGTCGCTGATCCGCGTGGTCCAAGTGAAAGACCTCGGGTGGCGGTACATGCTGCTCGCCGGTCTGATGGTCGAGGAGCTCTACTACGCGTGCTTCCTGGAGGCGGTTCTCTGGCGGTCAGCGTATCTCGCCTTCTTTGCCCACGGGGATAGGCTTTGGTGAGGGGGTGGTGCCCATGTTCCCAAATGCACCCACGATCTTCATCGTCGTTGACATTCTGGCCGCGATCGTCATCTCCGCCGTTGGCGTGTCAGTGCTCATGTGGCTGTTTGCCGCGACGCTCGCGGTGACCACCAGCGTCGCTGTCAACCGCACGATTCCGCGAAGGGAGAAATGACGGTGACCCAACCCCACCTCGACCCAGCTGCACCAGAAGCCCAAGGACGGCAAGGAGTGAAGCTCATGAGAAGAACTCGACTGTATATGTTCGCGGGCTTGCTTGCCTTGATGATGGGACTCGGAGGCACAAGCGTTGCCGCGGCCGATTCCAGCAACATGCTCTACAACCCAGGCCTCGCGGTGGTGAACGGGGCCGCCCCGATGTACTGGACGTACGGTGCCTGGGGAACCGGCATCACCGCCACTGGGACGTGGTCGACCGATGCCCACAGCGGCACCCACTCGGCTCGCGTCGACATCACCGCCTACCCGAGCTCGAGCACGGGCGGCGACGTCGGGGATGCGAAGTGGCTGCCGGACGCCGTCCCGGTCACCGGGGGCACGTACTACGCGTTCTCGGACTGGTACAAGTCGAATCGCTCGAGCGCGGTCAGCGTCGA
>Ga0187779_10001401_pt1 | contig 15073 bp, 13 predicted proteins | sample 1015_Q2_SP10_10__FD_132435 | JGI IMG/M metagenome (GOLD analysis project Ga0187779, IMG submission 132435) | Tropical peat soil microbial communities from peatlands in Department of Meta, Colombia - 1015_Q2_SP10_10_MG | ecosystem: Environmental > Terrestrial > Soil > Wetlands > Peat | place... | reverse complement strand
TCTCGTGGAACAGCACCCGGCGCACGCGATCGGCGCCGAGCTGCTGGCGCACGTGCCACGCGATGGCCTCGCCCTCGCGGTCCGGGTCGGTGGCGATCAGGACCTGGCCGACTTCCTTGGCGGCTTTCTTGAGCTCCTGGATCGCCTTCTGCTTGCCCTTGACGGTGACGAACTTGGGCTTGAAGCCGGCCTCGATGTCCACGCCCAGCTCGCGCTCGGGCAGATCCCGGATGTGCCCCACGGTCGCCTTCACCGTGTAGCCCTTGCCGAGATACTTGCCGATGGTCTTCGCCTTGGCGGGCGATTCGACGACCACGAGCTTGCTGGTTGCGGCCATGATCCTCACGATCGGGTTTTCAGGTCACCGGCCCGTCATCCACCCGTCTTCCGCACTACCACCCCGGGTGCGCCGGGGTTCCGGCGCGGCGGCACCGTCGGGGCGCGGAGTCTACCAGCCGGCGAGGTCGCGGGCAAGCGAGACCACGGCGGCGGCGATCTCGTCGGGGCGGCGCCCGCCGGTCGGCACGGTCCGGTCGGCCCCGCGATAGCTCGCACCGCGCACCGCGAGCAGCGCAGCCATGCGCTCGCCGGTTTCACCGCCCTCCAGCAGCGGGCGTCCCGCCGCCGAGCCGAGGCGCGCGGCGGCCTCCTCGGGTCCGGTCTCAAGGTAAACCACCAGTCCAGACCCCCGGGTCATCGCGCGGGTAACGTCGCGCGCGAAGAACCCGGCGCCGGGCGCGACGACCGCCGGCGGGCCGGCGAGCGCCGCGCCGCCCAGCTCGGCCTCGAGCGCGCGGAACGCGGACTCGCCGTCCTCGGCGAACACCCGCGCGATCGACTTGCCCGCGTTCCGCTCGATCAGCTCGTCCAGGTCCACGAACGGCGCGCCGAGCGCGGCGGCCACCAGCCGACCGACGGTGGACTTGCCGGCCCCGGGCAGCCCGACCAGGACGATGTGCCGTCTAGTCAACCGGCTCCCAGCCGGCCCGGCGGCGCTCGAGCTGGGCGAGGTAGCCGTCGCGGTTGCGCCGCAGCTCGTCGAGGGAGTCGCCGCCGAACTTCTCCGCGACCGCGTCCGCGAGCGTGAGCGCCACCGCCGCCTCCGCGATGACGCCCAGCGCGGGCACGGCGGTGACGTCGGAGCGCTCGCTCTGCGCCGGGGCCGGCCGGCCGCTGCGCAGATCCACGGACCGGAGCGGGGTCATCAGGGTCGAGATGGGCTTCATCGCGGCGCGCAGGACCAGCGGCTCGCCCGTCGTCATGCCGCCCTCGAGCCCGCCCGCGCGGTTGGTCGTCCGCGCGAAGCCGCCGCTCGCGGCGCCTGCCGCGTCGGCGCGGACGATCTCGTCGTGCGCCTGGGAGCCCGGCAGGCCGCCGAGGGCGAAGCCCAGCCCCACCTCCACGCCCTTCACCGCCGGGATGGACATCAGGGCCGCGGCCAGCCGCCCGTCGAGCCGGCGGTCCCACGCCACGTGGCTGCCCAGACCCACGACGAGCCCGCGCGCCACCACTTCCACGACGCCGCCGAGGGTGTCGCCCGCCGCGGCCGCCGCATCGATCTGGGCGACCATCGCGCGCTCCGCCTCGGGGTCCAGGCAGCGCACCGGCGAACGGTCGGCGGCCGGATCCAGCGGCACGGGAAGCGGCGAGGGCGGGCTGGCGAGCACGCCGCCGAGCGCCACGACGTGGCTGCCGATCTCGACGCCGAGCTCCGCCAGGAGGCGCCGGCACACCGCCCCCGCGGCGACGCGCGCGGCGGTCTCGCGCGCCGAGGCCCGCTCCAGGATGTCGCGCGCGTCGGCCCGGTCGTACTTGAGCGAGCCCGCGAGGTCCGCGTGGCCGGGGCGCGGCCGGGTGAGCTGCCGCCGCGGCGGCTCGGCGGCCGGCTCCGGGGCCATCACGTCCCGCCAGTGCTCGAAGTCGCGGTTCTCGACCAGCAGGGTGATGGGCGAGCCGAGGGTGGCGCCGGCGCGCACGCCCGACAGGAGCTGCACGCGGTCCGCCTCGATCTTCATCCGGGCGCCGCGGCCGTAGCCCTTCATGCGGCGCGCGAGGTCCGCGTCCACGTCGGCGGCCAGGAGCGGCAGGCCGGCGGGCACTCCCTCGAGGACCGCGAGGACGGCGCGTCCGTGCGACTCGCCCGCCGTGGTGAAGCGGATCGCGGTCATCGGCGGCCCTCCCGAGAGAACGCGAGCCCGACCGCGCGGCCGGGCTCTGGCGTTCCTTCCTCGGAGCGAACCGTGGCGCGGGGCGCTACGGCCGGCCTCGCGACCGCGCGGGCGGCGTGTTCAGCACGCGCACCGGCGGGAGGGCCACGCCCGGCTGCGGCCGCACCGGGTACGGGTTGACGAAGTTCGGCAGGCGCACGACCACCAGCCCGCGCGACGTGACGCCCACCAGGATCAGCACACCGCCGGAGCTGGCGACGCGGACCGGCCCGATGATCGTGTCCCGGATCGGGACCGTGGCCACCCGCGCGTACCAGTACGTGTCGAACACGTCGATGAACGGGTCGGGGCGCGCCGCGAACACCAGCCGGTCGTTCTTGTTCAGCACCCCGGTCGTGCGGCTGTTCGCGTCGAACGCGTTGTTCGGGTCGAAGTCCATCCCCGGCTGGCCGCTCGGCACCGGCAGCAGCCCGGTCTGCTTGAGCGTGTAGTCGAAGGCGTAGATCGAATCCGCCCGCACCAGGCTGGTCCGGCCGTTGAAGTTGGTCGCCACCGACAGCACCGGGGCGGCCCGGTTGATCAGGAAGTCGCTGACCAGCACGCCCGGCGACACGCCGTTGTCCACGATCGCCGTGCAGTTCAGGAACCCGATGGTGGCCCCGGTGCTGGGGTTCTTCAGGGCGCACGGCGGCAGGTTGATCGCGGTGATGGCGGCGCGCCCGTCGAGCGACAGCGCCCGCGCGAAGCCCTGGTTGAACCCGCCCTCGCCGATGACGGCGTGGTTGAAATCGCCCGAGTTGCGGACGTAGGTGGACTCCTGGAACGCGACGGTCCCGAGGGTCACCATGTCCCCGATGCCGGCACCGAGAATGGTGTCCCGGATCTGCTGGCCCGGGAGGGTGTCGCGGACGGCGATGACCTGCAGCGTATCCTGGCCGGCCAGCGCCGTCTCGTAGAACAGGTGCCCGCTCTTGGCCGTGATGGGCGCCGAGAGGTTCTCCGACGCGAGGTAGCCGCGGCTGGTGAACGGCCCCGGCTGGGCCGGCGTCGGCGCGGTCGAGTACACCGCCTGGACGCTGTCGCACGCCGCGCCGGTGAGGTGGCGGCACACGGCCCCGACATACTGCGGCCGGTCCGCGAAGTCGTAGTCGGTGGTCAGGATCTCGATGCCGCCGGCGGCGGTCGGCGCCGTCTTCACCGTCTGCACGATGTAGTCGGCGAGCCGGCGCCGCTGCACCTCCGAGCCGGCCACCAGGTCCACGATCGACAGGTTGGTCCCGCCCGAGTTGGCGACGATGACCGTGTCGGCGTTGTTGCCGAGCGTGTCCCGCGGCCAGAGCGCGATGCCGAGCGGTTGCGAGCCCACCCGGATCGGCGCCGCGAAGGTGTTGGTGTTGAGCCGGAACACCTCGATCTGGTTGAGCAACGTGTTGGTCAGCAGCAGGACCGGGCCGTTCCCGCCCACGTTGTTGTGGTCGATGACCGCGTCACCGAACTGGCCGCCCTGCGGCAGCTTGATGGTGGTGCCCGCCACCACGGTCAGCGTGTCCTTGTCCGCCGCGGGGGACTTCTTGGGCGTGCCGGTGAAGCTGGAGCCGCCGCGGTTGGACGGCGACGCGCCGTCGACGCCGAACGCCTCGACGGTCACGATCCTGGGGAACGTCGTGATCGTGTCGAGGCCGAGCCGGAATTTCTGGGTGACGTTGGTGCTCGTGCCGGCGAAGATCACCGAGTCGCCGTGCAGGATCGTGCCGGCCGTGTCGCGCACCAGGATGCCGACCTTGGTGATCCCGCTCGGATCGGTGGCCGAGACGGTGACGCTGTCGCCCACCTCCACCCGCAGCGGCATGGTGTCCGTCACCAGCGGCGGGATGGTGTCGCCGACCACGGTCTGGACCGCGACGGTGACGCCCGGCGCGACGCCGGACGGATCGTTCAGCGAGTCGGTGGCGAACGGCACGATGACGACGTTGCCCACGGCGGTTCCCGCCGGGATCGCCAGCGTGCTGGTGAACGTCTGCGTGTCGGCCAGCACGCCGTTCACGGGCGCGAAGACCGTCGAATCGTTCTTGGTCACCACGCCGGTGGCGCGCCAGCCGAGGACCTTCACCCCGATCGGGTGGATGGCCTTGACCTGCACGGTCACCGACTTGCCCACCGCCGTGACCGCGCCGGTCACCGGCTGCAGCACCGAGACCTTCGGCCCGTTCACGACCCGCACCACGGACGTGTCCCTGGAGGTGTCGTTGGCTGCGTCGACCGCGATCGCGGTGATGGTGACGTACTCGGACGTGGAATCGGTGAGCACCGCGCGCAGGTAGCGCGTGATGGTGGTATCCGCCGTCTTCGGCAGCGTGACCGTCCGCGACGTGAACCGCGTCACGGTCGAGTCGGTGCCGAGGTTCTTGGACCCGCGGACGCTGGTGCCGGTCAGCTCGAGGCTGGTGAGCCCCTTGCTGTCGCTGAGCAGCACCTGCACGAACACGCTGTCGCCGACCGAGACCGGCACGGTCACGGTCTTGGACGGCTGCTGGATGGTCGCCGCACCCGTCCCCGTGCCGCCGCCCCCGCCGCCGCCGCCGCCGCCCCCTCCCCCGCCGCCGCCCCCGGTCGTCGTGGGGAAACGGCCTTGCTCGCCGCACACCGTCACGGCGAACACGCAGCCCGCCAGGGCCGCCGCTCGCGCCGTCAGGCGCAGCACGGGTCTACCGGTTGTCGGTCGCACCGGAGCTCAGATCGTCGATGATGTGGGGCGTCACGAGAATCAGCAGGTCGCGGCGCTCCTCCTGGCTGGTCCGGAAGCCGAACAGGCGGCCGAGGACCGGCAGATCCACGAGGAACGGGATGCCTTGGTTGGCCACCGTGATGTTGGTCACGGTGAGGCCGCCGATGACCGCGGTCTCGCCGTCGCGCACCAGCAGCTGGGTGGTGCCTTCCTGCGAGGCGAACACGAAGCCGGCTTCGGCGATGGTCGAGGCCTGGAGCGACGAGTTCTCGGCGTGCAGCTCCATCAGCACCTCGCGCGTGCCCGCCACCACGTGCGGCGTGACGGTCAGGCGGATGCCGGTGGGCTGCAGCTGCGTGGTGGCGCGGGCCACCGCGCCGCCGGTCGCCGTCGCGCCGGTGCTGGCCACGTCGATCTGGCGGATCGGCGTGCGCTCGCCGACGAACAGGTCGGCCTGGCGGTTGTCGGCCACCGTCACCTGCGGCTCGGCCTGGATGTCGGACAGCTGCACCGACTGCAGCGCCTGCAGGAAGCTCGACAGCGCGAAGTTGCCGATCACCGTGGAGTAGACGAGCCGCAGCGCCGGATTCTGCTGGAACTGCGCCGACGCGTTCGCCACGGCCGCCACCGCGTTGCCGCCGAGGTTCACGACCAGCGGCGTCCGCGTGGGATCGAAGGGCGTGTTCCCCGTCGTGTCCTGCGGGTTGGGCCGCGCGATCAGCGTGTTGAAGAACTGGCTGGACGTCCCGAGGTCGTACTGCATGCCGATTTCCTCGAGCTCCGTCCGGTCCACGAAGATGATCTTCGCCTGGATCGCGACCTGCGGGGTGCGCTGGTCGAGGGCGTGGATGAACGCCGCGATGGTGTCGATCTGCGACGCAATGTCGGTGACGATCAGCGAGTTGGTGGTCGTGTCCGGCGCCACCTTGCCGCGCCGGGAGAGCATCGGCGCCACCGAGGGCGCGAGCACCGACGCGCGGGCGTAGTTGACCTTCACGATCGTGGTCGCGGTGCCCTCGAGCGAGTCCTGCGCCGCGAGGTTGGCGCGGCTGTCCACGCGGAGGATGCCGCCGGGCAGCTCGGTCGCCGCCAGGCCCTGGCCGGCGAGCACCGCGTTGAACGCCAGGTCCCACGGCTGGTCCTTGATCTCGGCCGTGACCGTGCCCTGGATGTCCTTGCCGGCGATGATCGAGCGGCCGGAGAAGGCCGCGAAGTTGGCGATGACCTCCGAGATGCTCGCGCGGTCGAAGGTGACGCTGATCCGCGGCTGCTGCGACGGCGAGCGCCGCTGGCTCCGCAAGACCGCGTTCTCGACGTCCGACGTCGTGGTGCTCGGGGCGGGCGCGGGCTCGACCGGTGCGGCCGCGGCGCGCGCGGGGATCGCCGCCGGCAGCGGGGCCGCGGCGTTCCGGGCCCCGTCGCTCGACCAGGCGGCGAACGCCTGGGCCGCGGCGAAGGTCACGTGCACGCCGGCGCTGTCCTGGCTCACCTGGTAGTCGCGCGCCTCGTCGAGCTGCACGACCACGCGCACCACGTCGGACCGGAACTGCGAGTAGCGCACGTCGCGGATGCCGCCGCGCGCGACGCCGTCGTACTGGATGGTCGGCGCCACCAGGTGCGCCCCGACCAGGTCCAGCACCAGCCGGGCCGGATCGCGCAGCACGAAGTCCGAGACCCGCACGGTGCCCTGGACATCGACCACCACCTCGGCCCGTCCCGGGCTGGGCAGCACGCTCACCGCCGTCACGTCGCCCGGTCCCGCATGGGGCGGCCGGAGCGCGGGAAGGGCGGCGAGCCGTTGCAGCGCGGCGGCCCCAAGGGCAAGGCCGACGCACGCGATGAGAAGGGCTCGCTTCATGGGTTAGCCTCCGCTTTGCCTTTGGAGCGTCAGCGTTTCCTGGTGCTCGAGTCCGAACTCCTCGACCTGGAAGACCACTTCGTACTCGCGGATCTGGATCACCCGCAGCCGCCCCACTGTGTCGCCGCGCTTGAGGCGGTGGATCTTGTCGCCGGGCGACTCCCTGACCACCGCGACGCTGCGGCCGTAACGCGGATCGTAGATCACGGACACCAGGCGCAGATCGGAGATCATCGGGCGCACGTCGCTCGAGTTGATCAGTGACTGGAACGGATCGCGGGACGCGCCGCCGTAGTGGAAGACCTCGCGGCGGTACTCGACCTTGCCGCCGGTCGTGTCGATGCCCACCAGCGACGTGTCGCGCCGCAGGCTCGGCCGATTCGCCGCGGCCCCGGCGGCCGGGCGCTGCGCCCGGACCGCCGCCGGCGCGAGCAGCGCCAGCAGCGACACCCCGACCCACCACGCGCGCCTAGTCATCGCCACCTCGCGGCGCGGCGGCCTGCGCCGCCGCGGAATCCCCCGGCACCGACGGCTTGACGTAGGTGCGCACGGCGAACGTGGCCTGGAGCAGCGCCGCGGCCTTGCTGGTGTCCGCGACCGGCCCCTGGACCCGCTGGAAGTGCACGTCGTAGGGCACGATGATCCGCGGCAGGCTCGCGACGTCCGTGAGGAACTCCGCGATCTGGTCGTACTGCCCGGTCACCGAGAGCCGGTAGCGCTGCGTGTCGAACGGCGTGCCCGACTCGACGGTCTGCGGCGTGAAGCCGGCGAAGGTCGCGCCGCGCATCTTGGCGCGGCTGGCGATGTCGTCCAGGAGGTTCGGCACCTCCGCCGACGTCGGGACCAGCTGCCGCATCAGGTTCAGGTTGGTCTGGAACTCGCCCAGCCGGCGCTCCATCTCCTGCATGCGCCCGGTCGCGATGTCCCGCTTCGCCCGCGCCACCTGGGCGGTGAGCGAATCGAGCTCGACCTGGAGCGAGTCGCGGGTCTGCCCCAGGGGGCTGACGCCGCGGAGGCCGACCAGGGAGAGCCCCGACCAGCCGAAGTAGCCGACGACCAGCGCCACCACCGTCACCAGGAGGAGGCTCTGGCCGCGCCGATCCTGCGGAATGAGGGCCATGGGCTATCGCCTCGCGCCGCCGCCGGACCGCACGCCCTGCACGATCGACGCGGCCAGCGGCTCCATCGCCAGGATCGAGGGACTCGGGACCTGGTAGTGCGCGTTCAGCGTGAAGCTCGTGACGTCCCGTCCCTGCTCGGTCACCATCGCGCTCGAGACCAGCGTCACGCCTTCGACGAACGGCGACGCCTCCAGCTGGCGCATGAAGCGGGTGACCGCCTGCGCGTCGCTGGCGGTCTTGCCCTGGAGGGTGAACGACGCGCCGGTGCCGATCGCCGTGTCGCCTTCCGCGGTCCGGCCCGCCATGTCGTCCAGCCAGGTGTAGTCCGGGAGCGCCTTGGTCACGGCGTCGAGGATGTGCGGCCACACGTAGCGGTCGCGGTCGATGTCGCGGATGTACTGCATCTCGGCCAGCAGCGAATCGCGCGTGCGCTCCATGTCGTGCCGCTTCTTCACGGTGGCGGCGTTCTGGGCGCTGTCGCGCTTGGCCGCCACGATCTTGGGCTCGAGCGCGCGCACCTGGGCCTGCCGCCGCAGGTACAGCGGCGTGCCCAGGCCCGCCACCACGACCCACGCGGCGATGGCCGCCACCAGCCACGGATCCTTGACCGCGGCGAGCATCGCCCCGACGTTGGGCAGCGTGAAGCCGCCGCCCTTGGCGCGCTTCCGCTTGGCACCGGGAAGTAGATTGATTGCGATCATGGCCGTCGCCGCCCGTGTCCTATGCGGCCCGAAGCGCCAGACCCACCGGCAACATCAGCAGGGGTCCGACTTCCTCGACCGGAAGGGTGTCGAACACGCCCTCCCGCACCGTGACGTTCTTGATGGGATCCGCCTTCTCCACCGGCACCCGCAGGCGGTCGGCCAGCACCTCGCCGAGCCCCGGGATGCGCGAGCCGCCACCGGACATGTAGATCTTCCCCATCGCCACGCCGCTCCGGCTCGCGGTCTGGAGGAACGCCGCGGCGCGCTCGATGCCGACCGCCATCTCCTCGCCGCGGGTCTCCACGTAGGGATCCACCGCCGGATTGCGCTCCGACCCCTGCAGCAGCGCGTCCGCCTCCTCCGCCCCCATGCCCCGCTCGCGCTGCAGGTCCTCGCGGAAGCGCCGGGTCCCGATCGCGAGATCCCGCGTCAGGATCGGCACGCCGTCCTCGAGGATGTTGATGTTGGTCACCTCGTGACCGATGTTGAGCAGGCCCACCATGCCGGCCTGCTCGTCGGGATAGTTGAGCTCGAAGGCGTTGTGGAGCGCGAACGCGTCCACGTCGATGATGTCCGGCGTCAGCCCGGCGTCGGTCAGCAGGGACACCTTGTTCTCCACCAGCTCCCGCTTGGCCGCCACCAGCAGCACGTTCATCTGGAGCCCTTCGCCCTCGGGATCGAGGATCTGGAAGTCGAGCTCCACGTTCTCCATGTCGAACGGCACGTGCTGCTCCGCCTCCCAGCGGATCACCTCGCGGGCGTCCGACTCCTTCATGCGATCCATCTGGATCTTCTTGACGATCACGTCGCGGCCGCCCACCGCCGTCACGACCGCCTTCTGCTTGATGGCCGCCGTGACGAACAACCCCCGGACCGCATCCGCCACGATCCCGGGGTCCATCACCTCGCCCTCGACGATCGCGTCGGCCAGGACCGGCGTGATCGCCACCTTGACCAGCTCCGGCTGGGCCTTGCCGTGCTCGATGACAACGAGCTTGATCAGCCCGCTGCCAATATCGAGGCCCACCGTCCGCTTCTTCCGACCGAAAGGTGACATATCCGTTTAGAGTGCAAGAAGATAGACGAAAATAGGGCCTGAAGGCGATCTACGATAGCGTCCGGCCATGGAGTTTGTCAAGATACTTGAAGCCAGGAAGGCAAAATACCTCTCATGCAGTGACTTACGACAGTTGGGCCCCTAGTAGAGCTCCGCCCAGGCCCTCTCCCCCAAAGGACGCACCGGGGCGTTCGCCAGCAGGGCATCGTCGAGGGCGCAGCGCGAAAAGACGAACTCCGCACTCCCCGCAGCGGAAGGCGTGAGCGCGGCGCTCCTCGCCCTGACGCTGCCCCGAAAGCGCGCTCCCGCGCCCTGGACGATCAACCTGCCTCCAACCAGCACCGGCCCGTCGAAGGAGAAGCCTCCGTCGACCGTCAGGTCGCCGTCCACCAGCAGAACGCCCTGCCCGCTCCCTCCGAGGACGCTCAGGTTTCCCCTCGCATGGACGATCGGGAAGTACCGTGCGCAGGCCGGCACCGCCGCGCCGCCCCAGTTGCCGCGCACGCTGGTGTCGCACGCGGCCGCCGACCCGACCGCGCCCGGACGCTCGAGCGGCGCCTCGGCGGCGTCGTAGACCTTGCTGCCCGACGCGGCCAGCGCCGCCCGCGCCGCGGCGGCGGCGGCGCGCGACGCGGACTCCTCGGCGGCGCCGGCGAGCCTCACCGGCGGAGCGCCCCGGACGCACGACGAATCCGCGCAGCCGGCGAGGTCGAGACGGGCCGCCGGACCGAGCAGGATGCCGGGGACCGCGCCGCCCGCGGGCGGGCAGCTCGCGTCCGGCGGCGAGTCGCCGCCGTCCACGCTGGATCCGGGTCCCACGACCAGCTCGTCCGTCACGCTCAGCGTGGCGTCGGCGGGAAGCGCGACGGGTGCGGGCCGCACCAGCCACGCGACGGAGCGGCGGGACAGCCCTCCGGCGTCCGTGCCGCTCGACCGCACGAGGAAGATCGCCCGGTTGAGCCGCAGGACGGTGCCGGCATACGATCCGGTGCCCGAAGGCAGGCTGCCGGCGAACGCGGACATCTCGCCCGGCGCGAGCGAGGGGAGCCGCCCACCGTCGAGAGCCGCGGCGAGTCCCGCCTCCGCCGCGGCGAGGGCGCGCGCGGCGTCGCGCACGTTGCTGTCCATCCGCATCGCCTGCCGGGCGGCGAACAGCACCCCGGCGACCAGCGCTCCGATGAGGACCACGGCGAACAGCGCCACCGCGAGAGCGAAGCCCCGGCGGGCGGGCGGCGGCCGGCCCGTCACGGCGCCCCCGGATTGTTGCGCAGGGCGACCGCGACGGCGACCGAGTCTTCGAATGGACGACCCGAGGCCGCCCGGCCCGGGACGTCGATCGCGGCGGCGCTGAGCCCGCGTGCCGTGATGCCGACGCGGACCACCGCCCGCGGGTCCGACGTCGCCGCGCCGGCCGAGTCGAAGAAGGCGAACGCCAACCCGCCCGCGCGGCGGAGCGGCCCCGCCACCGGCGAGAGCGCGGACCACGAGCCGCCGCCGTAGCCGCGCTCGCCCAGCCACGACTGGCCCTGGTCGTCGGCGTAGAGCCGGTAGACCACGCGCTCGTAGGTGCGGACCGGCGAGCCGGCGGCGACGCTGTCCAGGTCGGCCGTGGGACCCGCCAGCCGCAGGCCGGTCCCGGGGCCGCCGTCGCCGCACCGCGTGGCGGCTCCCACGGACGTGACGGTGAAGTCCAGCCACCGGTCGTCGGCGGCGGTGCCGGGATCGCCGTCCCGGAAGACCAGCGCGCGGTCGCGCGTGGGATCGATGCCGCGCCACCCGTAGGTGAGGCTGTCGGCGATGACGACCGAGCCCGAGGCCCGGTCCGGGGCGGCGCAGATCACCGCCAGGCCGCGCATCGCACGGATGCTGACCGAGTCGCGGCCGAGGGCGACCAGGTCGCCCGCGCGCGCGTCGAGCTCGCGCAGCTCCGCGGGGAGCAGCTGGACCACGGCGCGCAGACCCTCCTCGACGTCGAGGATCTGCGACTCGGAGCGGTAGAACCGCTGATGGTCGTGCAGGACGACGCCGACGGCGCCGGCGACCACGCCGCCGAGGACCAGCGCGACCACGAGCTCCACGAGCGTGGCGCCGGCCGTAGGACGGCGCGCGACCGTCACGGGCACCACGCGATCGCCTCGAAGCGATCCCGCCGGTCGAGCCGTCCGTCCGGGTATTCGACGGCGAGATCGATGACGCGCCCGGTGCCTTGCGTGGTGACGGTCCAGGTCAGGCGGTAGAAGCCCGACGAGTCGCGGCCGCCGGCGAGCGCCTGGCAGCCTGCGGCGCGCAGCGTCTCGAGGCGCGCCGCGGCCGCGATCCCGGCGCCCGCCCGGCGGCGCCCCTGGCCGGTCAGCCGGGCGATCGAGCCGGCCGAGCCCGCGAGCGCGAGCAGGCCCACGGTCACCACCAGCAGGGCGACGACCACTTCGACCAGCAGGAAGCCCCGGCTACCGCTCACGCGCCAACGATGGGTGCCGCCGCCGAAGCGGCGTCACCGGTTCATTGTGGCGCGGCGCGCGCGAGCGCGGCCGGTCACTCCTCGGAGATGCCGAGCTCCTTGAGCTTGTAGAACAGCGTGCGGACCGACACGCCGAGCAGCGCCGCCGCCTTGCGTCGGTTCCCTTCGCTGCGCCGGAGCGCTTCCCGGATCACTTCGCCCTGCAGCTGGCCCTGCCGGGCCCGCAGGGAGAGGTCGGCGGCCACCGGCCCGCGCGGCGCCGGCCGCCGCTCGCCGCCGAGCACCGCGGGAGGCAGGTCCGCGCGGCGGATGACGCCCTCACGCGCGATCACCAGGGCGCGCTCAAGCGCATTGGACAGCTCGCGGACGTTCCCCGGCCAGGAGTGGTCGAGCAGCGTGCGGAGGGCTTCCGGCTCGAGCTGCGGCGCGCTCCGGCCCAGGCGGGCGCAATGCCGCGCCAGCAGGTTGTCGATCAGCGGGGCGAGGTCCTCGGGCCGCTCGGCCAGCGGCGTCAGCCGGATCGCGACGACGTTGATCCGGTAGTAGAGGTCCTCGCGGAACCTCCCTTCCGCCACGTCCGCCTCGAGCTCGCGCGCGGTGGCGGCCACGACCCGGACGTCGACCCGGCGCTCCGCCCGGTCGCCGACCCGCCGGACCTGGCCGTCCTGCAGCACCCGCAACAGCTTCGCCTGCAGTCCGGTCGGCAGGTCCCCGATCTCGTCGAGAAACAGCGTGCCGCCCGACGCTTCCTCGAACAGGCCCCGGTGGTCGCCGACCGCGCCGGTGAACGCTCCGCGCACGTGCCCGAACAGCTCGGACTCGAGCAGTGCCTCGGGGATGGCGGCGCAGTTGACGGCGACGAACGAGCGCTCGGCCCGCGGCGACAGGCGATGCAGCTCGCGGGCGAGCACTTCCTTCCCGGTGCCGCTCGGCCCGGTGATGAGCACCGTGGTGGTGTGGGGCGCGACCTTCGCGACGACGTCCAGCGCGGCCCGCATCGCGTCCGACGCCGCGACGATGCCCGGCGAGGCGGCGCTCGGACCGAGCGCCGAGCGCAGCGACTCGACTTCCCGCCTCAGCCGCTCGCGCTCTTCCGCCTTGCGCAGCACGAGGATGACCTCGTCGGCGCGGAACGGCTTGGGGATGTAGTCGTACGCGCCTTCCTTCATGGCCGCGATCGCCGCGTCCTCCGACCCGTAGGCGCTCATCATGATGACCAGCGCCGGGCCGCCCGCCGCCCGGTAGCGGCGCAGGAACTCGAGGCCGTCTAGGGCCGGCATGCGGACGTCGCACAGCACCGCGTCGAAGCTCTCGGCCAGCGCGCGCGCCAGGCCCTTCTCGCCGTCGGCCTCGTCGGCGACCTCGAAGCCCTCCTGGCTGAGGAGCAGCCGCAGCGACTGCCGCAGGCCGGGCTCGTCGTCCACGATGAGCAGTCTCACGGCGCCATCCCGGGGAACGTGACGGTGAACGCGGCGCCGCCTTCCCTCGCGCGGGCGACGTCGACGCGGCCGCCATGATCGTGAACGATCCGCTGCACGATCGCCAGGCCCAGGCCGGTGCCCTTGCCGGGCGGTTTGGTCGTGAAGAACGGGTCGAAGACGCGCTCGACCAGGTCCGGCGGCACCCCCGGCCCGCTGTCCCCGACGACGACCTGCACGGCCGTGCCGCCGTCGGCGACCGCCTCCAGGTGGCGGCTCGACCGCCGCATGCTGCGGCCGGTGGACGCCGCCGCATCCGCGTCGCCGCCGCGCCGAGTGGCCTCCCCGTCGGCGCCGAGGCGCGCCTGGCTGGCGACCACCGCGATGCGCCCGCCCGCGCCGGCCGCGTCCACCGCGTTGAGCAGCAGGTTCACGAACACCTGCTCGAGCGCGGGCGCGTCCCCGAGCATGGCGGGCAGCCCGCCGGGACGCACGACCTCCACGCTCACCAGCTTCAGGAGACCCTGGGCACGCAGCAGCTCCACCGCGCGCTGTGCCACCGCTCCCACGTCGACCGGCTCGCGCTTCGCGTCGCGCGGCCGCGCATAGTCGAGCAGGCTGCGCACGATCGTGTCGATGCGCTGCGCCTCCCGCTCGATCGCGGTCACCAGCTCCGGGGCCTCGCCCCGCCGGGACAGCAGCTCCAGGTAGTTGCCGATCGCCGCCAGCGGGTTGCCGATCTCGTGCGCCACGCCGGCCGCCAGGCGGCCCACCGACGCCAGCTTCTCGGCGCGCACCAGCGCGCCCTGCGCGTCGAGCAGGCGCTCGGTCATGAGATTGACGCTCTCGGCCAGCCGGTCGAACTCGCGGGTGCCGGCCTCCGGCGCGCGCCGCGACATCTCGCCCGTGGCGACCGCCTGCGTCGCGGACACGAGGGCCTCCATCGGCTCGGTCACGAGGCGTGAGACCAGGTATCGCCCGAAGCCGATGAAGATGACGACGTCGGCAATCACCAGGACGGTGACCAGCGCGACGCCCAGGAAGCCGCGCCCGAGCAACGGAACCAGCACGGCGGAAAAGACCGCGAGGACCAGCGCACCCGCGGCGAGCACCGCGAGGTTGACGAGCAGCTCGGTGCGCAGCGACGGCTTGGTGGGGGCCGCGCCCCCGGCCGGACGTCGTGCCATGGCTCCACGATGCGTACGCGGCCCGAAAATGCAAAGGGCGGCACGTGGCCGCCCATCGCATGGAGAGGCTGCGGGGAGCGCTACTGGCAGACCGGGGCGCCTTCGTTCTGGCCCGTGATCGGCGGCGTGGCGCTGCCCACGAAGATCCCGCAGGTCTTCGTGGTCGCGTTGTTGCTCGACGTCGCGGCCCACCCGGTCCCGGTCGCCGAGGAGATGGACACCGTGTTCCCCGCCGAGACGTTGTAGTTCAGGTTGGTGAGCACCGACGCGTACGTCACGTTGTCGGCGAAGTACGCCTCCTGGGCCGTCACCAGGTTGCGCAGGTCCGCCTTCATGCCCGCGATGTACGCCTTCTCCTTCGTGTTCGCGAACTTCGG
>Ga0187779_10001400_pt1 | contig 15087 bp, 10 predicted proteins | sample 1015_Q2_SP10_10__FD_132435 | JGI IMG/M metagenome (GOLD analysis project Ga0187779, IMG submission 132435) | Tropical peat soil microbial communities from peatlands in Department of Meta, Colombia - 1015_Q2_SP10_10_MG | ecosystem: Environmental > Terrestrial > Soil > Wetlands > Peat | place... | reverse complement strand
GAAAAAGCCACAAAAAGAGGTCTTGAGCTTGGCAGAAGGTCCACGGGTGGGGGCATCATTTTTCATATCTGGGATCTCGCCTTTTCGGTTCTTATTCCCTCCTCTCATCCTTCCTTTTCACAGAATACCCTTGAAAACTACCGATATGTTAACAACATCGTTCTGGAATCGGTCACTCATTTTTTAAAAACCTCTTCTCATCCTGACCTGTTACAAAATGAAAATTCCTCAGACGAACAGTGTAGACATTTTTGCATGGCAAAGCCTACCAAATATGACGTGATGCTGCAAGGGAAGAAGATAGCAGGCGCCGCTCAAAGAAAAACCAAACAGGGCCTTTTGCATCAGGGAAGTATCTCCTTATGCATGCCCGATGAGGAATATCTTAAGGATGTCCTTAAAAGCACAAAAGTTCTTGAAGCAATGCGACAAAATACGTATCCTCTTTTAGCAGAAAGATCTCGCACTCAACTTGAGGAAGTAAGAAAAAGCCTCAAAGAACAGTTAATCGCTCATTTTCAACGTCTCTTTTAAGAGGATGTTATAAAAATTCATTTCCCTCTATATAAGAGATCTTTTCGGCGATTTTACAATGATCCGTCTCGCCAATAGGCTCGTCCCGATATTGGCTTCACCAGATCATTTTAAATTCTCTCAAAAATCTCTTTTTTCTCGAAGGAAAGCAATTCTTAAACTCTTTGTAAATTGTATGGAAAAGACCGCCATCACGCCAACTCGACAAGAAAATTATCCCGAATGGTATCAGCAGGTGATACGAGCGGCTGATTTAGCAGAACACGCTCCCGTCAGAGGCTGCATGGTGATTAAGCCCTGGGGCTATCAGATCTGGGAAAACATACAGCGCATCATGGATGAAATGTTTAAGGCGACAGGACATCAAAATGCCTATTTCCCCCTTTTTATTCCTTTGAGTTTTTTAGAAAAAGAGGCTCAGCACGTAGAAGGTTTTGCTAAGGAGTGTGCTGTCGTCACTCACCATCGGCTCGAGAAAGGACCGGATGGGAAATTGATTCCCGTAGACCCCTTAGAAGAGCCTCTTATCGTTAGACCAACGTCGGAAACGATTATCGGTGAGATGTATTCGAAATGGGTCACCTCTTATCGCGATCTTCCCATTCTCATCAACCAATGGGCTAACGTAGTGCGATGGGAGATGAGGACCAGGCTTTTTCTGCGCACGACGGAATTTCTCTGGCAAGAGGGACATACCGTTCATGCCACTCGTGAAGAAGCGATGGAAGAGACAATGCGAATGCTCGGCGTCTATGAAACCTTTACTCGCGATTACCTCGCCATCCCTTCCTATGCAGGAGAGAAGACCGAGTCAGAACGCTTCCCTGGGGCCGTTTCTACCTTTACCCTGGAAATGATGATGCAGGATCGTAAAGCGCTTCAAGCTGGAACCTCACACTTTCTCGGACAAAACTTCGCTAAAGCCTCTGAGATAAAATTCCGCGATGCTGATGGAGATATCAAATATGCCTGGACGACCTCCTGGGGATCGACGACACGATTGATCGGAGCTCTCATAATGACTCATAGTGATGATAATGGGTTGGTGCTACCACCTCGTATCGCTTCAAATCATATCGCCATCATTCCTATTATCCCCAAAGAAGAGATGAAGACTGAAATTTTAGCCTTCTGTCATCGGCTTTCCAAAGAGCTCAAAGAGATCACTTATGATCAGCGCCCTCTCTCCGTTCAAGTAGACGAAAGGGAATTAAGCAATGGCGAAAAAGTCTGGTCTTGGGTGAAAAAGGGGGTTCCTCTTCGCATAGAGATCGGTCCGAAAGAGATGCGAGAAGAGATGATCTCTTTTTTTAGAAGAGATAGACCTCCTAAAGAGATGATGAAAATGGCCTATAAAGAATTTCTCACAAAAGTGCCCCCCCTTCTCGACGACCTTCAGCGCACACTCTATGAAAAGGCGCTCACCTTTCGAGATCAACACACCGTAAAAATTGATAGTAAAGAAGAATTTTACGCTTTTTTTACTCCTCAAGATGAGGCAAAACCCGAAATACACGGTGGTTTTGCCCTATCACATTTGTGTCCCTCCGCTGAAGAACAAATCAAAAAAGATCTTAATGTCACCGTTCGTTGCATTCCGCTTGAGATTCCCGAGGAAGAAGGGAGATGCATTATCAGCGGAAAAAAAAGTTTAAAACGCGTTATCTGCGCTAAAGCATATTAAATTTACTTTTGCATTGATTTTAAATATTGTTTTGAGTTATTATATTATAAACTTAAAAACAAATAGTTTAAAAAATGAAAATTTATCTTAATAAAGAAAATTTACTGCTTCCGACTACACATCAACACATAGAGAATAGAGCACAGCCGTTTCAAGGTGATCGACTGATCGGCGGTGGAGATGAGGATAGTTGGTTAGATTGTCTTTTCGAAAAGATAGAAAATTTCTTTGTCAGCATTTTTGATTTTTTTGCTGAATGTTTTTTCGGATCCGAAGCGATTGGTGATAGAAAATGGGTCCTTAATCCATCTAACATCTCATTGAAAACCTCCCTCGTTAAATTACCAGAAGAAAGTAAAGCTATAACGGCACAAGAAATGATAGACGCTCTTACGACAGGGCTAAACTCTAAGCAAAAAGAGAAACTGACAGTGAGAATAAATAGATCAAGTCCGGAAGTAAAAAAACATTTGCAAGCTATTATTTACAAATTTAAAGACTTATCCGAAGAAGAAAAAATAGGCATTCGCTTACGTCTACACGATGCTTTTAAGGTTTGTATTCCGACTTGGATTCGAGTGGCTAAAAAGATTTCTGATGAATTGTATCTAAGCACAAACAACGCTCAAGAAAAACTTTTACAACTTATCGAAGACTATAAGTCAGATCTTTTGAATAAAATCTTTGAAGAGCTCGGCAAAAACTCCAGTTATCATTGGAATCTCCAAAGTATGGTGCGTAATAAATATGGAGATATATTAGGACTAGATCAATCCATCTCAAAAAGGGATCAAACATATTCATTCGCAGATGATTTAGCTAAAAAGATAAAAAATAGATTTTTATATCTTTATAAAAGAAGAGAGAGTCTTCAACAGCTCGTCTCTTCAATTCAACAAAGAACTATCCATCAAAAAATTAACTTTTTTGACGACCTCGTTCAAATCATAGAATTGAAAGACAATATGGGGAATCTTGAAGCAAAGAAATATGTTCAAGAAAATCTTTTTGAGTCTGAGGATCTGATAAACGTCAAAATTAAAGAAGAAGCCATCTACCTACTCCTTGAATCGATAGGAATTGTTACATCAAATATATGAACCTATCTTAATAAAAAAAATCCTTCAAAAATCAAAGGTTTTTTTTATTAAGATAGGTTCATAACGTTCAGTTTGACTGCTCAAAACTTATAATTTTTTATCGATCTTAAAGATCGATTCTGTATATAATAGTATACATTTTAAATAAATCGCTCAGGAAAAAGATGAAAATTTATTTTGGAAAAGAGGATTTAACAGCTCCCATCTCCTATCAACAAATAGAAAATAAACCTCCTCACTTTCACCCTGAAGATCGGCTGATCGGCGGCGGAGACGAGGACAGTTGGATAGATTATCTTTTCGAGAAGATTGAAGCTTTCTTCACAAGTATTATTAATTTTTTTAGTCAGTTATTTGAATCGGACGATTTAACCAGTTCGGATGTAGGAGATAAAAAAACTTACAATAAAGATGATATAATTATCACCAAAATTGATCCTTTTAATAAAGCCACTTGGTCTATAAATATCAGTAAAATTTCATTAATTGCTGAACAAGTTAATTTACCTAAAGAATGTGAAACGGTATCGCTTAATAAAATGATAAAGACTCTTTCTGTTGGATTAGATAAAAATCAAGCTAGTGTTCTTAATGAGAAATTAGAGAGTGGATTATTTTCACTCGAGCTAATGAAATATTTAAAGAGTATCGCTTATAAGGCTAAAGATCTACCTGATAACGAAAAAATGGGTATTTCTTTGCGCCTTTATGATGCATTTACTGAGTGTATACCGACTTGGACGAGGGTAGCTAAAAGAATTTCTGATGAATTATATCTTGGTAAAAATACTCCTGAGGCAAATAAAATCCTTTTCCAGCTCATTGAAGAATATAAGTCAGATCTTTTGAATAAAATATTTGAACGTCTCGGTAAAAACAATCATTTTCATTGGAACATCCAAGATCTCGTTCGCAATAAATATGGGATGGAATTAGGTCTCGACCAATCGATCTCGAAGGATGATACTGTATATAGTTCAATTCTTGCAGGCTATTTTGCAAATGAAATCAGAAATGAATTTTTAAGGGTTTATAGAACTGATAAAAATGTCCAAGATCTAGTTACTTACATTCAACAAAGAATTATCACTCAAAATCTTAACTTTTTCGATTATCTCGTTCAAATCATTGAATTGAAAGACAATATTGGAAATCTTGAAGCAAAAAAATATGTACAAGATAACCTTTTCGAATCCGAAGATCTCATGAATTTCAAAATTAAAGAAGAAGCTGTCTATCTACTCCTTCACGCGATTGGAGTAGTTAAATAAATTCTCATTGATATAAGAAATTTCTTTTAACATTCTTAAAAAATCGTAATTTTATTTTCAGATAGATCTTAAATATTGATTGGATTTATAATCTATGTACATTTAAACAAATTTATTATAAAAAATGAAAATTTCATTCAATAAAGAAAGTTTACTGCCTTCAAGTTCCAATGCACAAATAGAAAATAAAACCCCACAGTTTCAAAAAGATCAATTGCTTTTTGGTGGTGGTGACGGGGATAGTTGGATTGATTACTTTTTAGAGAAGATTGAGGATTTCTTCACAAGTATTATTAATTTTTTTAGTCAGTTATTTCAAGACGATTTTATCAGTTCAGATGATGAAATTCAGAAAGATATTATTATAACTAAAATAGATCAATCAAATAAAAAAGATGTAGTTTCTGAAATAGAACATTCTGAAGTTTTAAATGATTCTGACCTCAGAATTGAGAAAGAGATTATTATAACTAAAATAGATCAATCAAATAAAAAAGATGTAGTTTCTGAAATAGAACATTCTGAGGTTTTAAATGATTCTGATCTCAAAATTGAGAAAGATATTACTAAAGATAAATCAAATGAAGAAGTAGAGAACAAAAAAGAAGAGATTGTACCAATTGAAAATAAATATATAGCTTCTGGGATTCCTCATTTAGATAAAAGTTCTTGGGCCATTAATGAATCTAAAATCTCATTGATAGCTTCGAGAGTTAATTTACCTATCGAGTGCAAAAAAATTAAGATCGATGAAATTGCAAATACTCTTTCTTTTGGGTTAGAACTTACAGAAGCTGAAAATTTTAAATGGAGAATAGAAGGAAGGCAATATGAATCATCCGAATTAATGAACAATTTACAAGCTATCACTTACAAGTTTAAAGATTTGCCTGATGATGAAAAAGTGGGCATTACTGTACGCCTTTCTGATGCTTTTTCTGTTTGTTCTCCGACTGCGATTCGCGTGTCTAAAACGATCTGTGACGAACTCTATCTTGGAACAAAAAATTCTGGAGTTAATGACGTTCTCTTGCAGCTTATCGAAGAATTCAAGTCAGATCTTTTAAATAAAATCTATCAAAAGCTTGGGAAAGATGAGTATTTTCATTGGAATATCCAAGATAGAGTACGTAATGAATATGGGTTGGTATTAGGGTTAGATCAATCCATTTCAAAGAACAGTGCTGTTACCTATCGCTTATCGGCTGCTGCAGGAGGTTTTGCTGAAAAAATCAGAGATGAATTTTTAAGGGTTTATAAGACTAATGAAAATGCCCAAAATTTAGTTTCACATATTCGGCAAAGAATTATCCATCAGAAAATTGACCTTTTCGATGAACTTGTTAAAATCATCGAATTGAAAGAGAAGATTGGAAATCTTGACGCGAAAAAATATGTGCGAGATAATCTTTTTGAGTCTGAAGATCTCATGGTCTTTAAAATTAAAGAAGAGGCCGTCTACCTCCTCCTTCAGTCGATAGAAATTGTTAAATAATTTTTATAGGATCTAGGACTACAATTTTAAGAATGATTTGACCGGATCCATCATTTAAAATTTCTCCTTTCGATTGCAACCATATTTTTCTATACTTAGCAGAACAATCTTTGATTACTTTTGCGACCTTTTCGCACTGAGCATCAGTATCGTTTGCTCGAGTAATATAAAATTTTTGAATAGTCGTTTTCTTGTAACCAGGGATAGAATCTATAGAATGGTTTGCATCTGAGAATCCGCCAGTACCATTAACCGATGTTTGAATGAGCCCTAAATTAGTGTCTATTTCAAACTTATTATGCTTCGTGATGGAAGGGGACTCCTGAAGCTTGATGAGCAGCCCAATCGTCGCCAAAAGGGCAAAAATAGGGTAAGCGAGAATACCGAGGACTACTTGGGTGATAACCCATAGTGATTTGATGACAAACGAAGTCGTATCATCGATTTTTTCTTCAAAATAATCATTATAGGTTTTTAAAGGCTGTATTAAAAAGTCCCCATTAAGATCAGGTGTTTGATATAAATTTCTTATACTTTCCATAAGAGGGTATGATAACTTTTTTAATAATTATCCTCGATGGGTAGCTCAAAAGTCATCATCGATATTTCGAGGGAAATTAGAAGCAATTGGGACAGCAGTCTTGAGTTTGAGCGTGATATGACCTGTGCCGTCGTCGGCAATTTTTCCGCTCCGCTCGATCCAGACTCGGTTACATTTGGAACTCTGTTCATTAATCGCATCGGTGACCGCTTTTAATTGCTCATCTAAGTTGGAGGCTTTTGTGATAGAAAATTCTTGAATCGTAGAACTTTCGAATCCTTCTCGTACAAGCCCAGAACAATTAGGGTTATCTTGGCATGAGAAAGACTTGCAATTTTTGATGCCAGCTTTTGTCATCGTTAGGAGAGCTTCAGTGCGGTCGCTATTTTCCTTTTGAATAAAGAAACTGTCGATGAAGTTGAAGAGGATACCCAGTGCTGCTAACAAGCCAAAGATCGGATAGGCAAAGATACCTAGAACGACTTGAGTGATGCGCCAAAGGCATTTTTCGCAAATTGAATGATCTGAGCTCTTTTCATCGAAATAGCTTTGATAGGATTTTAAAGGCGATAATAAGAAACTCCCCTCGAGTTGAGGAGAGTTATAAAGGATCGCTACCGTTTGCATATTAAGACAAGAGGTTCATGGGATGAAAGATAGGGAATTTAGAAATTAAGTTCCATCGTCTTTTAATTGCAGGATACCGAAATCGGTGAGGAGAACGCGTATGGCAGCTTTGGTAAGAGTTGTTTTATTTTGAGTGTCAGTCTCAAGCCATTTAGGATTGTTTTTCAAGGTATCATCCAGAAAATCAATTTTTTCACTTCGATCACTCTGCCATTTTTGTGCGCCTTCCCATATAATTTCGCGTCTTGCCTCGAGTTGACCACCGCTTTGAATGTATTGAGGTTTGATCGCGTCGTAGATTTCATTTACAAGATTTTCTGGATCATCGAAGTAATTATCAAAATCTCGTTCCAATTCCTCCCATATGATTTGAGCTCCGGTTACCATTGCAGGGTGAGTCACTGCTAATTTTGCACTGAAATACATCAAGTCGCTACCAGGGCTCGCCTCATCGGGTTGTTGAGAGAGCCAAAATCTCAAGAGTAAAGCTTCAATAGGGTGAGGTCTATGCATTTCAAAATATAAATTTCCGCTAAGTGTACGTGTACGGTTATAGGAGGCCGCTTGAACTCCATTAAGAAGGTGAACGCCATTGGCTCCCCCTGCTATATTTTCGAAGCCTATGCCAATAAGCTCTTTTAATTTGCCTTGCAAGTTTGTCAAGGTGTTTTGTACGACAGCCTCTCGTCTTTTCGCGAGCGCATAATGTACTGCCCAAGCGAGGTCCTTTGTCTTTGGTTGGAGCATGGCAGCTACTTCGCGTGACCATCCTTCAATGCAGTTATTACCTATTTTTGCAAGTTCTCGGATTTTCAATTCAAAGTTGTCTTCATCTTTTAGAATCGATTCCACAAGAGCTTTAACGAGCTTTTGAAAAAATTCAACGTTGTTAGGGAGGTTATTTTCCACGCGCCCAGTCACAGCTCCTTGACGAAGTTTATCAAATCCTTTCTTTTCGATGTCGGTGAGGGTTATGTTTTTATCTTGTAGTTTTTGATTCACTTGTTGGAAAATCGCGTCTGTCTCGACGTTGTCTAACGCTTCACTGAAGTCAACGGGGAGAGGGATATCTAATTCGTCAGCGTAAATATATTTGGGATTCACCGAAAACGCTGTCTTCTGGTCAGCTTTATTTAGTAGCTTGTTCCAATCTTGGTCGGTCAAATTGGGGCGACTGTGTAGACCTTTAAAGGGATGGTTAGTCCACTCAGGGAAGAGGTATTTTTGGGCATAATAATTACCAGTGAAGAACTTTGCACACGCAATGACTCCAGCCAAGATTTGAAGAACGCGGTAAACGATGAACATCGGAGCCGTCACCGCCGTTACGATATTAGCGATCAGAGCGATCGGTTCCAGAAATTTCTCGACGATAGGCGGCATATAACCGCTCTTCTTGATTGCGATCAAAACTAATCCAGCAAGTCCAATTATTCCTACGATTTCAAATCCTAATGCAATTAAAGCCACATAAGAGACAAAACAAGCGACATCGACAAGAATACCCGAGTGTTGCAAGACAAAATTACTGCCTACTTCAACTGTAGAGAGTGTTTTACAGAGGAGTTTTAAGGCAGACGAACCATCGCCCTCATTGGGATGATCTTTTAAATAAGACTTGGCATAAGGGGTTACCAATGAATTTGTAAGTCCTATGACAGTGGGTAAAAGGACGATACCATAGGTGGAAAGATCAGGGTAAACCGTGGTTAATTGTGCGACTAAAAGATTTAATCGGCCCGAGAGAAGAAAACCAAGAGCCATGGGCTGTTGTTCATCTTGTTCGTAAGCACGGATATCGCCACTCATCCCGTAGTGACCGATCATCAATCCGGCATTAGTAAAATAATCTGCAATTGTTGTCATAGATTTGAAACCCAATGTAATTTTGTATAAATATTATACTATCAATATGAATTTAAATTCAATGGAAAACAAATTTTAATGATTATAATATAAAAAATTTTAATTATCAAATCTTGCTGAAAACAAAAGAAGTTTGATAAGATGCTCGTTTCATACAGAAAAATGAATTCAAAAAATTTATGCTTAAATTTTTAAGAAAACAACAACGCCTTCTCTTTATTATCGTTTCCATTTTTGTCATCACCTCCTTCTGCTTCTTCGGAACTTACAGTACGATTCGCTCTACAGACGTGTCGGAAGATAAGCTAATAGGAATTGCCATAGATGGCTCTAAAATCTGGTCGCGCGAAGTGCATAGGATGTCAACTTTTATTTTGACTGATCAGAACGACCTGCTCCTTTTGGAAAAGGGGATATTGCCCAATGGATTAAATGACGGTGTGCTTAAAAAAGATTTTTTAACCCAAAAATGGGCTCTTCCTCTCGTCATGGCCTATAGAGAGGATTTAAAGGAGGAAATGGTATCCAGAATTGAGAAGATCCAACGCTTTGTCCCGTATCGACATCCCACAGCTCCCTTTATAAGCCTTGAAGCTCTTTGGGGGCATTTTAACCCAAAGCTCTTATCTACGTTTAATCGCCTAAAAGAAATGGAGGGAGATCTTACAGATAAGACATCAGAGACATTCATCGATCTTTATTTAGAGCAATCTACTTTGCATCCTGAGATGTTGAGACGGATTCTTTTTCAGCAGGAGAGTCAATTCTCCTGGGTGGAGAAGGACATGAACCTTTACCATGTGGACCTCAGCCTTGGAGGATTACATAACGCAGAAGAGTGGTTTGGAAGAGATTTTATAGAGCTTATCAGCCTATGGATAATCAATACTTCAAAAATAGCTAAAGAAAAAGGAATTACCGTTTCTTCTGAAGAGGCAAAAGCAGATCTTCTTAAAAATGCTGCCTCTTCTTACGAAATCCTCTCTCAGAATAAGGTGTTGGAAGTCTCTTCACCCCTCGTTCTTTACAAAGAACTGTTAAGGTCATTAAAGATGACGGAAAGAGAGGCTATAGAGACATGGAAAAATGTGATGCAGTGCCGCAGGCTGCTGCAAAATGTCGGAGAGATCCCACTTTTGGATCTTCTCACTTTTAAAGAGATCAACTCTTTTGCAGAAGAAAAGGTGGAGGTCGATCTCTACGAGCTTCCTAAAGAACTTCAAGCAAAGAATTTTCGCGAGATGCTGAAGATCGAAACTTATTTTGAAACTATCTATGATAGGCCTGCCACTTTACTTTCGTTGACTTCTACTATTCCCAACATAAAAGAGATCGAGATAAGTGCACCTTCTCTAATCGTCCGTCCTTTTGTTGTTGAAATGGCAGAAGTGGACAGTCAATCGATCGGTTTAAAAATAGGTCTCAAGGAACTATGGGAATGGCAGGCGATGGAAGCGCACTTCAACATGTTAAAGGCGGAGTTTCCAACGATTGCAGCGAGCCAAGAACAGGAGGGGAGATTAGAAATTTTGGATGGTTTTGATCGAATCACTCGAAAGAAAATCGATGATTTTTCCAGAAAAGTCATCGTCAAGACTCACCCTGAATGGATAAGAGAAGTTCTAGATACCTCACCTCTCAAAGAGGTTCAATTTTCTTTACGCATTGAAGGTGGGCAATTACCTTTCAAAGGCGTGGAGAACCAAGAGGAGTTTGCTGCTCTTCTTCTAGGTGAAAAAGGAGATGCTCTGGACTGTTTTACTTTTGATGGGGAACACTACTATCGTGTCAAAGTGAAGGAGAGGCCATCTCAAAAGCAGGTTTTATCGCTCCAAGAAGCTCTGCAAGACGGTACTCTGGATGAACTGCTGGATAAAAAATTGGAAGCCAATTATCCAGAGATACGTAAAAAAACTCCCAGCCTATTCAAGCAAGAAGACGGCGCATGGAAGCCTTTTGAAGAGGTCAAGGACTTGATAAGCACTCAAAGTTATGCCCCCCTTTTAAAGTCTATTGAACAAGAAGTGGGCCATCCTTCCCTTAATGGCTTGGATACGTATGCTCGGTTTCACTTCTTAGGAGCTCTCAAAGAGGCCAAAAATGAAATTGAGAAAAATCAAGATATCGGAGGGTGGAACCTGGAAAAGAGAAGGGTCACTTTTTCGCGTAAGAGTATTCAAGATGAAAAAGATAAGCTCGCCTTTTCACTTCCAGTCGATAATTGGTCATCTGTCATTTGTGCAGAGAAAGGTTATCCTTCTTTTCTCTATGTTTGTTCGAAGAGTAAGGGAGAGAGTTTTCCTCCCGATTTGATCTTGAGAGGACAGGAGCTTCTCTCACAAGAAGCACAAATGACATATATCAAAGAACTCACAGAAGAGATGAAGAAAAAAGAGGCTATATCATTGTCTCACAAGATGAATCCATGATATTTTCTCTGGAAGATTTAACTCCTCTTTCACCCATTCATTTTTTTGAGCTTACTGTAGACATCAAGAGGTCTGAAAAGATCCCTAAAATGCTTAAAAAATCATTCCTTTTACCTGATACCTCAGAGCTTTTTCCCGAAGAGCGTTTTGCCGACGTGTGGATGGCGTGGCATGAAGAGGGGCTTTCATTTGAAATGGAAGTGGATAAGCCGTTTGAGAACTCTTTTTTTCCCGATTTTCGAAAAGGGGATAGCATAGAACTCTTCATCGATACGCGCAATTTAAAAAATGTGAAGAGTGTGCATCGGTTTTGTCACCATTTTTGCCTCTTACCTCAAGAAGTCGGAGGTGTAAATGCTCTAGAGATTACAAAATTTCGATCCGAAGAGACGAGACCTTTAATGGATATGGAAGAGCTCAAAATGACGTGTCAATTTGATGATTCTTCTTATTCGGTTTCTCTTTTTTTCCCTTCGAAATTGCTTTATGGGTATGAGCCATTAGAGTTTCCGCAGCTTGGGTTTACTTATCAGATCAATCGGTTTGGTGGTAAGCCTGGTCATTTTTGTTTATCTTCTTTTAATATTGAAAATCATCCAGCCCTTTGGGGGAGTTTAAAATTAGTTTAGAGGTTTATCATGAAATATACAGAGTCGCACGAATGGGTTGACCTCGAGAAAGACATAGCTGTTGTAGGCATCACCGAATTTGCACAAAAAGAGCTTGGAGAGGTCGTCTTCATCGAACTTCCTAAAATAGGGGAAAAATTAAAAGCTGGAGATGAGGCGGCCATTTTGGAGTCTACGAAGGCGGCTGTCGATATTTATGCTCCCATTTCGGGAGAAATCGTGGAAGTAAATAGTTCACTCAAACAAGATCCTTCTCTGATCAATCGGGCTCCTCAAAAGGAAGGATGGCTTTTTAAAGTGCGACCCACTCATCCTCACGAAATTCAGGATCTTTTAGATGAGAAGGCCTATCTTGACATGATCGGGTAAAAAAAATACACTTCACTCTTTTTAAGAAAGTGTTTTTGTGAAGAAGAGAAGATCGATCTGGCTGATCCTCATTACGATTCTCGTGGTAGGAGGATTTCTTTTTCGTGCCCCTCTTCTCAAAGGAGGGACTCGGCTTGTCTTATTACAACTTCTTCACCTTAAAGAGAATCAACTCTCTTTTGCAGACTGTTTTCTTCAGCAAGGCAAAATCATCATCACCGATCTCAAAGTAAATAGTGGCTACCAATTAAAGATCGATCGATCGGAAATCAGTTTTTCCCATCCTTTAAAAGGTTTTTCTCTTGCACCTTACCTTCTTATTCAGGCACCAGAGCTGACCATCGACCCGCTTTTGGTTTCGACTGAACAAAAGAAACGGATTGCGCAAGAGATGTTCTTTTCTGGTTTGGAAATTCAGGCAGGTGAACTTTACCTCAAGGGGATGCAGCAGCCCTATTTCTTCAACTTTGAGATGAGTAAAGAAAAGGGGAAAGTCGGCACATTCACTTTATCTACAAAGCCCAATCAGGCTACACCTTCCATTATCGCCGATTTGATGGTCGAGAAAAAAAATATTCAAGTGAGCTTAAAAATACACGCCTTGCAAGTAGAGAAGCTGCATGATCTTTTGGATTTTTTATATCCACCTCTTTCTGCACATGTCCAACAAATGAAAGGGGAAATACAAGGAGAGGGAGATCTCTTTTTTCGAAAGGGTAAGCTCGATCGATTTGAATTTAGCCTAGATGCTCACCAGATCGCTTTTCCAGAGCTTTTCCCTCATGTCGCTTTAGAAGCAGAACATTTTCATGGGGAATTTCGCTATCCGATCGAGAATAAACAGAAAGAGGCTCTGCCCTTTTGGAAATGCTTTGCCGCCTTTGGAAGGCTGCAAGGATGTTCTATGCTGATCTCATTACCTGAGATGCAGGAGTGTGGACTCACAGAAATGGAAGTAGATCTCTGCTTTGATCCTGACACGGAGCCGGAGATCGATGTGAAGGGTATTCTTTTAAGACAGGGCCTCGCGCATCCTCTTCATCTGCGCGGGAAGGGGGAGATGCATCCCGACAAAACCTTTTGGATAGACCTTGGTCTTAATCTCGACAATCTGGACACTTTCAATCATTTTTTATCGATCTGCAGCGCAGAAGAAAAAAAATATCTCATTCAAGCTGAGTTTGAAAATCTGGATCGAGAAGATGTGCGCCTTTTACAGGAATTTCTCTCTCCCTATTTTTCTCCTTTAAACAAGATCTCTGTTTTAAACGGACTTTTTCGGGGAAAAGTGATGGGATGGGTAGAAGAAGGAAAGTTCACGAGATTTGATGTGAATAATTTAGAAGGTTTTGGGGTGGAGTTTCAAAACTTATCACCCCATTTTAAAGAAATACGAGGAAATATCTTCACTTCTTTTCGATGTGATCTCAAAGATGGGTTTGAATTGAAAACTTTCGATCTGAAGATGGAGAAGGGGTCTTCTTTAGGAATAGATATTGGCCAGAAAAAAACACTCGCTTTCAATGACCTTGCCCTACAATTTAATTGGACGAATGGAGATATCTTTAGCCAGTTGAGTGCGACAGTGGCGGGAATGCATTGCGAGCTGTCCCTTGCAGGTACTGAAGAGCTTCTAAAAGGATCCTGCCAACTTGACATGATTCAAGGATCATTCAAAGGTGAGCCAGGTGCGAAGGCTTTTATAACTCTTGAGAAGGGTCTCGAAGAGTGGAAAGCAGATGGAAAAGTGGAGTGGCTATCTCCTACGGAGACACCACTTGTCGCTTTTCATCTTCTCTTTGATGAAAATTTAACGCTCGAGCATTTAAAAGAAGGCTGGTTCGAGTCGAACTTACTTTCCGAACATGTCTATCAACCCTTGCTTCGATGGATCGATCCTACTTTAAAGATAAATGGGTTGATGACACTTTGTGGCCATTTTGATCAAGAGTCTCTTCAGATAGAGCCAGAAGCAGAAGCACTCAATGTAGAAAATGCCTGGTTTGAGGCGCATTCCTTAAAATGTGATAAAGGAACCATCTTTTCTTATGATTTAAAAGAAAAATCCTTTCGTTGCGTAATCCCTCTGCATCAGGTCAACCTAGTCGAAAAAAAATATGCTCTCCACTTTGATCACCTAGAAGGTTTGCTGATCCATGAAAATGGGATTTTAATGATTCAGGATATGAAAGGCTGTGTTGAAGGGATAGATTTCATAGGCGCCTTTCATCTCAATCTCTCTTCAGGTATTCTTTCTTTCAATACACATGAGTTTAAGGGTACGATCAAAGACACAACTCGCCTCCTGAAGTATTTGAACTTGAAATTACACATCCCAGAAGGATTACAAGGGATCGTGCAAGGGCAGAAAAATAGTTTTAGGCTTCTTGTCTCTCCCAATGATTTTTCTCATCCTGTAGATGTAAAACTCTGTTGTGATGTGATGCAGACCTCTTTCCCGCTTTCCTCTCACGCTCACATTGAAAACCTTTCCATGCATCTTTCTTGGGATCGGGCCTTGTCGGATTTAAGTTGTACTAAT
>Ga0187779_10001398_pt1 | contig 15091 bp, 16 predicted proteins | sample 1015_Q2_SP10_10__FD_132435 | JGI IMG/M metagenome (GOLD analysis project Ga0187779, IMG submission 132435) | Tropical peat soil microbial communities from peatlands in Department of Meta, Colombia - 1015_Q2_SP10_10_MG | ecosystem: Environmental > Terrestrial > Soil > Wetlands > Peat | place... | reverse complement strand
CTTTACGTGATCGTTCAGTCAGACCTGATAGTAGCATTACTCGCCAGCACTTTGGTAACCGTAATAGGATTTATCGCGATAATCTACTCAGTTTACTCAGCAAAATGAAGGGATTACTCTTCTGGAGAGACAGCCGTTCTCACACAAACACATTCATCTTGATAGTTTCCGCAGTTCGGGCATGTTGGCCGTCCTGTCAGAGCTTCGATTCGCGGATTCTGCACCAGTGTACGTATTTCTTCTGGCAGACTCGGCTCATAGAAAATACGTAGGACCCATCGAGTCAGATCTTTCTCTGTAACCATTCCGACAAGTTTCTCATCGCCGACTACTGGAAGACGGCGCACTCCCAGTTTTAGCATGATCTCGAAGGCCTTCCAGACTTCCGTGTCTGGAGCGACAGATTGCACTGGCTTGGACATGAGTCCTCGAACAGGAATCCTAAGCAAGCTGTCTCCTCGAAGTGAGGCACGTGTTATATCACGTTCAGTGATAATGCCTACGGGTCTCTGTTTATCCGTTACGATGACGCTGCCGACATCGAACTTTATCATTAGACGAAGAGCTTCTTCAACGCGCTCACTAATGTCTACCGTTATCACTTTAGTAGTCATTATCTCAGAGAGCGTAGTGGTCTGTTTGATCATCTTCATCCGCAGTTACTGCTGTTCTGCTGTATAATAGCGACTTCAACAATTATCAACAGTGAGAACAGATATGGAGTAGATGGACTGGCGCCACATGTACGACCACGTAGTACACGGATACGAAGTTCGCGGATTAGTTAATTCGCTAGTAAAACAGAAACAATATTGAAGCTGATGAACTAACTAGGAACACGAGTAGAGAGCTTGACGTTAAGTCTTTACGAGTCAATCGTCAGGCCTGCTCTATTTCTTACATCACCAGAAAACGCTCACAGAATCGCGAAACTATTTTTCACACAACCACAGATTTGGCAAGTCGTCCGTAGCCACCTCACGGTTGATGATGAAAGACTGCGTGTGAATTTAGGTCCGCTCTCGCTGAAGACCCCCGTCGGTCTGGCAGCAGGTTTTGACAAGAATTGCGAGATGATGAGCTCCCTATTCTGTATGGGTTTCGGGTATCTGACCTTAGGAACTGTGACCGCGGAACGACGCGATGGTAATCCAAAACCTAGGATGTGGCGTTATCGCAATAGATCTTTGCTTAACTCGATGGGCTTACCGAACAATGGGTCAGAAAGTGTAGCAGAGAATATTCTGAAGGTGAGAACGCGAAATGGCGTGTTCATCCTGAGCATCTCTGGACTAAGCATCGATGAATTTTCCTCTTGTTACCGCAAGTTAGACCCCCTCGCGGATGGAATAGAATTGAACATTAGCACACCGAACACGATAGGAGTCAGAATCTTCCAAGATGCCGGAATGCTCGATCAGCTGCTCAATTCAATAACGAAGATCCGATCAGAGAGACCACTTTGGGTGAAAATCCCTCCATACTTCAACGGAAAAGAAAGGGAAGATGTTCTTGGATTAGTAGATATCTGCCAAAAGAATTCGGTCGATGGAATAACAGCAATCAATACGAAACGCATACCTGAAGAAAGATCTAGCATCGGAACTGCCGGTCTTAGCGGAAAAGAGATTTTCGAGGATATGCTCCGTATCGTACGAGATGTTTACCGATATACAGGAGGGAAACTGCCTATCAATGCATGCGGCGGGATTTTTTCTGGAATTGATGCATGGCAGGCCTTTGAATCGGGTGCTTCATCTGTTCAGCTTTACACCGGATTAATCTACAGAGGTCCCGGAATAATCGCAAGTATTAACCGTGAACTCATTCAACTGGTTAGAAACGCTAACCTGAAGTCTATCGGCGAACTCACTGGAGCAAAAGTACGTTAGGAGTCGAAACAAGAAAATACTAACAAGACATAATTGATCAGTGAAAGGTTCAAGTTCACATGAAACAACAAATCGACCGAAATGCGCCAACTCCCTTCAAATATCGAGAAGGCTGGAAGGTTATGGCACAAATGTTCGTCTGCTTTAGAACAGAAGAAAGTATTCATATCTGAGCATTTCTCGTTCTAGTTGAATTCGGGCGTGCATCATCATGACTGATGGCTGGTCTCCTCCGAAGAATGCGAAGATTTGGGGACACCTGTTCAACGAAGTAGTGCGTGCAAATCACTGCATGATGTGTGGTGCTTGCGTTGCATCATGCCCCATTAATGTGCTCAATGTAAATGTGAATGAGGAACCAGTGATAAAGGGTCCATGTGCTGCTTGCCAAGTCTGCTACTATAGCTGTCCGAGACTTGAGTTACCAATAGATGAGATCGAATACTTCTTGTTTGGAAGGATCAGAAGACCTGAGGAAGAATCCCTTGGAATCTATAAGAACATCTATTCCGCGAGGGCATTAGATGAAGAAATTTGGCACGCTGGTCAGGACGGCGGCACAGTCATTGCGCTTATGACACACGCACTCCAGATCGGATTGATCAACTGCTTCGCGACCTCTGACTTCACCAAGTCGAACTCAGTATTCGTTTTAGGCAGCGGCATGGCTCTTAAGACAGTACCAGTTGTCGGAGATACTGCCGCTGATCTGGTTAGAACTGCCGGATCAAAGTATACACACGGAGGAGTCTTGGGCGTTCTATCGGATGCTGCCGCATCATATCCAGACGCGCGCGTTGGTATGGTTGCGTTACCTTGCGAACTCCAAGGAGTCTGGAGAATGCATACAGCAACTCAAGCCACTGTCAAGTTCGGTGGTTCGTGGATAAGAGGAGGTAGACCCGTTTTGACAATAGGACTCTTCTGTTCCAAGGTCTACACTCACGATAAGCTGGTGACAGAGTTCATTCAGAAGCAGCACGGCATAGACCCATCAAAGATCACCAGGACGGTAATCAAGCGAAATCGCTTCAAGGTCTACGTCGGAGCAGACGTGGTTCTCGATGTGTCTACCAAAGATCTAGAACCGTATATGAGCCACCCATGTCATTACTGTATCGACTATGTTGCAGAGCTCGCGGACATCTCAGTTGGTGCTGTTGGCTCACCTGATGGGTGGACGACGGTCATTGTCCGCTCCGAGCTTGGTCAGAAACTCTTTGACAGCGCTGTTAAAGCGAGAGCGATAGAATCGGCGCCTATTGATCAGGCGAAACCTGGCCTTCCGTTTGTGGTCAAGTTGTGTAATAAGAAGAAGCGGCAAAGGAACCCATACTACTTGAGGCGGGGCCTACGGGAAGGGTTCCTCGAACATAGAAGAAATGACTTGATACAAATAGCTCCAGCTCCCGAGGCGAAGTAGCCTCGAGGGGATGAGCAGGGCGTTACTGCCGAAAGATCGAGAAGTGGCGGAGTCACATTCGGAACAGAAGTATCGCAGGCGTTATAGGATTCGACAGAACTAATGAGATTAGTTGCGACCTTCAATTTCATCCGTCAACTCTACGACTCGTTTGAATCCTTATAGTACGAGTCATCCGTGCTATTAATCAGATAATTTCGAGTTAATCTGGGAGACTAGTTCAGCGACTCCAGTCTCTTTGCAGAGTTCTGGTGGTAGACCCGACACGCACATAAGCGCAGATATGATGTTGGCCTCGTCATCGATTGTCTTTCTTATCTCAGATTCAATCTTCTTGAGTTCAGTTTCTGTTTGTCTAAATGTGTGACCGATGAAGATCTTTGGTGAGAATCCAGCTTCGAGTTGCATGAATCTTCCTCCTATCAGCAGAAAGGGAATATTCTTCTGCGGATTATACTTACGGACTGTCTTCTCTTCGGTCTTCAATAGCTTCTGAAGAGGTTTGAAGTCTCTATCCTTAATCTCGCGAGAAACAAATTCAACATGAGGGCTTGTGTAGGTCGCTTCAGTCAAATCGTAAGTCGGTAGATTGAGAAAAGGCTCGTCTCGGGCGGCGCTCATGGTTTGTTTCAAACCGCTCCATTGGCCGTATTTGGATAGAGCTCTGACTATAGCCCAACGCTCTGCCGCACAGTAAGGACAGTGTTCAGCACCCATGAAGAAGACGAACAATTTTCCATTTCGTCTTGTCGTCTCCTTCGAGACTTCAACAAACTTGCCGATGATTTTCGGGTGCTTGCTGCTTGGCATCGGTTTACTGCGCCGCCGCTGCCAAGGCTTAGGAATTTTGACCATTTATTACTACCTGTATACCTCTCGAGAAGCTTTCTCGCTCTTCCGCTTCTCAACGTTTCGCGTGACAAAAAAACGCACAGGTAACCTATAGGTTCATGTACGCGGGAATGCGCGCAATCAGGTAGCCGATCGAAGTGGTTTCGATCACATGTAGAGCATGCTGGGGGGGCTTCTAACCTGATCTCGATTATGGGCAACTAAAATTCCAATAGAAGACACTTTGGGCAATTTGGCAATAACTTTCGCTTTCACGCGCCGGTCAATAGTCATGCTTCTCAAGTCATGAATGCAAGTGAGAACGATACCTTAACGATCCGTTCTTAGCCGTTCGGACACCCAAGGAATTGCTTGCGTGATGAAACTTGGGCCATGATGAGCAAGAAAATCATATGGCCGCGGTGCCAAGAATACGCGTCCGCTTCTGACTGCTCTAATATTGTTCCAGTTTCTGGATTGAATCAGTCTAGCTAGATCGCTTTCCGTGAAAGGTCTGAACATTTTGGCCTCATAAAGAATTACATCGGGATCGATCTGGGCTACTCGGTTGAAGTTCGGCCTTAGCCATTCTGAAGGTTCCGTTCCGTATATATTATGGCCTCCAAGTAACGCGATTGCGTCGGTAATATAGCTGTATGCGCCGAACGTCACAGGTTCAGCGAAGTCAATCTCCACATACACACTTGGGGTACCAATTGTTTTCGGCATTCTTCCAAGTATTGACAGAAGATTTTGTACTATCTGTCGCGCGCGTTCAGCCATGCCCGCTACGAGTCCTATTTTCGTGATGAAGTCAAGAATTCCGGCGACACTCACGGGTAGTTCTACCGTATATACGGGGAGACCACGCTTCATGAGTTCGAAGGCCAAAGCCCGCTGGTATCCTGTTACTGTAAGGATCAGATCTGGTTTCAGTTCACTGAGTTTCGAAAAGTCTACTGTACTGTAGCTCCCTAGCACCTGTCTTAACCTAGCCTCTTCTGGATGAACACAGAAAGCCGAAACGCCAATGATATTTTCACTGAGGCCCAGTTCATACAATGTCTCTGTCGCAGCTGGGCTGAGGCTAATTATGCGACGAGGAATCCCAGCAAGCTTCAGCTCGGCACCCAAGACTTCGCAGAATACACTTCTCAAGAATTCCGCGCCTCGAAAGGCCCTGCCATAAGTGCTAGTAGTATCCTTTGGCTGCGTTTAACCCGCACGCAAGTATCGAATTACTTTCTTACTCTGCGGATTAATAGGTAGCCTGCTATGCCGAGCAGGATGATAAGAACGGCGTATATAGAGAGTTTCTCAACCAGAAGAATGCACCAGCCGATAAATGGGGTAAGGTAGCAAGTCCCTCCGGGTTCGCATGAACCGTAGACCGCGAAATTGTAGAAAGAGTACGCCGTGTAACCAAGTGAGATGAAGAAGGATAATGTGAAGATCCAAGCGAATATTCGGAAATTCCAGTAGAAGAACCTAGCCAACGCTGGCCATACCTTGAGCAGCTTAGCAGTCACCTTCGCTTTAACACGCTGCTCGAACTCCATATCGCAAGGACTCAGTGTTAACGTCTTCACTACACACTTGAAAGCCTGTTTCGCTAGTGGACGATACTTGGCTGATCCCAAACTCATAACGGAGAAAACAAGGAGAGCAACTAGACAGAGGGGCATTCGCGGACACTCTGAAATTCGCGCAACTGAACTCACTATGCTAGATAAAGCTGGTTGATGAATATTAGTGTGTGATCTCAGTGGACAATCTGTCACACACACAATTGACGGGTCAAAATGCAACGCTCGCACTTTGCTCTCTTGATTATAAGTGAAGCAATCTAGTCTTGTTCGAAGTAGAGCAGGACAGAGCCTGCCAAAACCATCAGACCAGGCAACCAAGAGAAGGTTAGTAACAAAAATACGCCACCAATCGATCCGATAAATGACACATTCTTAGTGTGCTCCTTTCTTAGTTTCAGTCCACAGAATATGGAAAAGAACGCACCAGTTAGTCCAAGCAGACTCCACACAACCATTACACTGGACATCACAGCTAGTCCGAATTGCGGGTATCCGAAAATGCCATATGTGCCCATCATCATGCCACCGAACTGCCACATTATTCCGTAACCATAGCCGAGGACACCGGCCATGAACGGAGCCATGGTCAACGAGACGAGGGCAATGACCAGACCAAGAATTCCTCCGAGCAGAATCAAAACTTCCGCGATTCGTGTATAAGAACTCAATACCAGGGCCTCTTCACTCTTCTGATACGCGGACTCAGTCTCGTCATCAGTATTACTCGTAGATGAAAACAGGTGACATTATTTTAAGCGATCTTAAAGGTGACTTGGCTTGAATATTTGTCTACTAAGCGCGACATGCTAGAAAACGTGATGAATGTTCCAGTAATAACAATCAACGCCATTGACACCCTACGTGTAGCGGCAGAGTGCATGGTCAAGAACAATATTGGTGCCATAGTCGTAGTGGAGGATAACAAGCCTGTGGGAATCGTTACTGAACGAGATGTGACGAAACAAGTCATTACCGGAGATGATGCTCTCGTGAATCCTGTAAGTCAGGTAATGTCCCACCCTCTGAGGGTATCAACGAAAGAGACAACGATTCAGGATGTATTCGAAATCATGCTTGAGCACAGGATTCGGAGACTCCCTATTGTTGAGAATAACGAGCTCGTTGGAATTGTTACAGAAAAGGATTTGATGGCCTGGGTGCTTCGCGTATCTTACGAACCTAACATACCTAAACACATCAAAGCAGTCTTGGATTCCCACTGAGTGCCGCGATATTGCGCCTCGGAGACGATGGCATTCTATGTTAATCTAGACTGAGTGGATATATCTAGTTCGATGGCAATTTACTGGAACCGGACGTTAGATTGTTGAAAGTCGTGATTTTCGGCGCAGGCCTTATGGGTGCAACCATCGCACGTGACCTAGTAAAATCAAAAGATGTCGATGAAGTTTCGCTCTGTGATGTGAACGAAACGCGTCTGAAGGCAGTGAGACGAATAGAACGCTCTACGAAGCTGAAACTGAAGAAACATGATGTTCGACGACGGACTCAAACCATTGAGTTTCTCAAACAATTTGATGTGGGTGTAGGAGCATTACCGCATGAACTTTGTGAATACCCAATTAGGGCTACGCTTGCAGCACGGGTGCACTATGTTGATCTGATCTTCGGTTGGCGCTACCAACGTAGTGCCATGGACCGCGCGGCGAAGAGAAAGGGAATAACAATCATACCTGCTTGCGGTCTAGCTCCCGGCCTATCGAATGTTCTTGCGATGGCGGGCGTTGAGCGACTTGATAAAGTGAATGAAGTTCACATAAAGACTGGGGGAATTCCGGAACGACCAAAGCCACCCTTGAATTACCGAATTGTATTCTCGTTCGAAGCGGTTCTTGAAGAATATCTTCGGAAAGCTAGAATCGTGAAGAACGGTCGGATCACAGATGTCGAGGCTCTGTCAGGGTTGGAAACAATCATGTTCCCGCGACCGATAGGACGCTGCGAATGCTTCTATACAGATGGACTGTCGACCCTCATTAGAACAATTCGCGGCGTGAGGGAAATGGACGAGAAGACAATACGTTGGCCCGGACACGTTGCACAGATACGAACTTTGATCGAGTGTGGATTGCTGGAACTGAGACCGGTAGTACTTAACACCCAGAAGATTGTACCGCGCAAATTCACTGCACAAATTCTCTCAGATCGTCTCGCGTTACGTAACGAAAAAGACCTCACACTTCTACGAGTCGATGTGATTGGAAAGAAAAGCGGCAAAGTCGTTCTGAATAGGTATGACATGATTGACCATTATGATTCAACGAACAATGCTACTTCGATGGCCCGGACAACGTCATACCCGTGCGCTGCTGCCGCGCAACTGCTGGGAACTAGTAGAATCACTCCTACCGGACTCGTTCCCCCAGAGATCGCCTTTGATGCGGAACACCGGAATTGGTTGCTATCATATCTCGCCAGTCGAGGAATCAACATAAGATCGATTTGAATCTGCACTCAATCAATAATCCGAGTTCAAAAAAGTGCTTACCAGAATAGAAAGTATCGATCTGCGTTTATATCGTCAACCGTGTAAAACCGTCTCGGTTGAAACAAAGCAGGCTAGAAATGATGGTCGACTTGCAAGCTGTATCACAGACAGATACTGTGGGCAGTATCATGACTGGATGGGTTGTGACCATTCCTCAGTCAGATTCTCTACTGCAAGCTCGAAACCTCATGTCCCAACGCGGCGTCTCACAACTTGTTGTCGTCGACGAGAAAAAGCGCCCTATCAGGTTCATATCCAAGAGAGACCTAGCACGCTTTCTAATGGAAGATTCTACAAATCGAGGCCTTGAGGACATATTTGTTTCAGAAGCTTCATCCAAATCGATGCCGGAAATTCGCGAAGATTTGCCTGTCTTCAATGCTGCGCGGCTGTTCGACATAGAGAACCTTACGTGCGCAATTGTGACAAACGAACACCCATTCATAGGGATAATCACCGAAACAGATCTCTGCAATTACTTCTCGCGGAGGATTCCGAACACGTTCAAGGTCAGCGATTTCATGACAAGAGATTTCATTTTTGCTAAGAGCAGTTACCCAGTCGTGCATGTTGCACAAGCAATAGTGTTCAAACAACCTAGCGTACCAGTAATTGACGAAGGGTTGGTCGGCATTCTGACGCTATCGGACCTTCTTTCGATTGGACAAAAAAGACATGACTCTATGCAACGTCTGGTCTTCAGTTCAGGAAACGGAAAGGAAGTTGCTATGCTCACGACACGAGATTTGATGACCCGTGATCCTATCTTTGCAAAACAAGATGATGACTTGGCTCAAGCTGCGCAGACCATCGTGCGCAAGGGAATTGGGAGTTTGCCAGTTCTCGACAATGAAGGAACGGTTGTAGGCCTGCTTAGCAAACATGATATCCTTAGGGCATTAGGCAGAGTGGGAAAACCTCTTGACCTAGAGTGATATGTCATCGACTGAATACGTCATCACTCTCGCGGAAGCAAGGTCTAGATAACGAAGGGACTCGAAGCACGTGAACTTGATTGATTTTATTGTGACAGTCGTAATCGTAACAGCATCAGGTGCACTCGCCCCCGGACCGCTCACTTTCGCAATCCTTATGCACGGCTCAAGAGAGGGAGCTTGGTCAGGTTTCTCCTGTGCAGTTGGACACACCCTCGTAGAGTTTCCTCTAGTGCTTGCATTGGCTCTTGGCCTATTGGCAGCCGTGGGTCAACCTTTTGTCAAATCTGCGATTGGAATAGTGGGAGGAACCGGATTGATCGTTTTTGGAGCTTTCCAAGTATATGTAACTGTGACGCATGGTCACCCTGAGCAAACTCCACCGCGGAAAGGTTTCCCAGCTAGCTCGGTGATGCTAGGTTTCGCTCTAACAGGATTGAACCCGTACTTCATACTATGGTGGCTAACGATCGGATCAGTACTCATAATCCAAGCACTTGCTTTCGCGGCACTGCTTGGTGTAATATTGATGTACGTTTCACACGTTTGGATGGATTATGTGTTTCTTACGGCGTTAGCTCATTTCGGTAAGAAAGGGATGAAGATCGTCGGATCAAAGTACTACAGGACTGTTCTCATAGCGTTTGGCATCATTTTGATTTATTATGGAAGCACATTTGTGTTGGCTGCTTTCTGACCAGTTTCGGGGTCTAGTAGATCGATTAATTCCTGGAGGTCGTTTATCGATCCGAGAACGTAGTCAGGTTCGGTTTGCAATAAGTGGTCGATGCTAGAGGGACCGGTTGCGACTGCCACCGAACGCAATCCTGCGGCTTTCGCTGCTATTATGTCCATGACCCCGTCTCCGACGAGAATTGTTTCTTCAGCTCGTGAATTCAATTCTGCCAGCACCTGTCTGACTGGTGCTGCATCGGGTTTCATTTCCTTACAATCATCTCGGGTCACAACAGCGTCAAAGAGTGTTCTCAGTTTGAAGCGATTCAAGGTAAGGTCCGTACCTGCACGACCGTTATTCGTGACCAAGCCAATCTTGATATCTCGATTCCGTAGTTCACGTAGAGTCTCTTCTACGCCTGGATAAAGCATCACTTCTTGAGCGGCTTTAATCTCCATATTTTCTAGACGCGCGTAGAGCCTTTCTCGCAGCTTCTCGTAAGTCTGAACATCGAGACCAATTCTGACCTTCTGTAGAATAATATAGAGATTCAATTGCTCGGTCAATTCTGGCGTGCGCAAATTCATATTGTCAAGTTCAGCAAGAGCCGCTCGCCTCATTCCAAAATAGTCAATGTTGAAGCGCGTTATTGTCCCGTCCATATCGATGATAACGGCTCTTAGTCTCAAAGCGAACTCTTCTAATTATTCTTGAGCAGCCACTAATAGTTTGAGGTGCTTCATTGGATGATATTTCCGATGTTGTGCTAACGCCTCCAAGGAATCAACAATAATTTTTGTAAGAGTTTGCCAAGTTGAACCGCCGAACGCGGCACTATGGACTATGTTCACAAGACCGGAATTGCAGTTCCTAGACACAAACGAACTGGGCAGGCTCGCCACTATAACACCTGATGGTGTTCTTCACGTTGTTGTTCCCTGGTGTATGTTTACGATTCGGACAGACGATATGGAACTGGAAAACTGCGTAGCTGACCTGCACACCATGTGGCGGCATTAGTATCGGATACTTTGAATCTGAATCGGGGTTTGAGTGGTTCAGGGGCACTACACAGGCAATTGAGAGTGGGAAAGAGTTCCGTGCAATATACGACCTTTTCTACAGGAGATTCAGCTGGATCAGGTCCGAACCATGGAGAGAGTTCCGCTCGTTGTGATATCTTCGATAGCCAGCTGGGAACAGGACTCAACCTGGATTCGCGTAATGAGCGCAAATACAGCAGCTTTGGATGTCACTATTCCTCATGTAAATTGACACGTGCATGCTGAATCTAGAACACACTTAATTTGGAGGCTATCGGCTCTTTCAAAATGGCGTAAAACTATGTCACAATGTGGATGTTGTTACCCGCAGTACCCGTACTATTCTCCCTATCCGTACTACTATCCAACATATGCGTATCCGCTATCGGCGTACAATTATGCATACTACGGACTTCCGGTGGGTTATGTATACACTAGTCCAACACCATTGGTTACGACAAGTCTCCAATACCCACGCGGAGAACACCACGTCGGCAATTGTCTAATGATATGTCAGTGACTACGATAGGTTTCGAATCTTCCCCATTTTCCTTTTGTTTTTGACTTTCGTTCGCTCATTCTATATCTTCAATTAAGTTGTGTATGGCCGAAGCGAGATTGCGCATCAGAAACCAACGGCGGAGTCTACTGAACGTTAGACTCTTGCTAGGTGGGATGGCTCTAAATTCTGTGCCACTCGGGTTCACTCTCGTCGTGTTACCAATTTACCTGAGCGAAATTGGTTTTTCGGCGGAGGTGATTGGCGCCATCACTTCCGTATCGTCAATCGCCAACACGTTGGCCTTAGTGCCATTCGCGATTGCAGCCGACCGATATGGACGGAAAATTTTCGTCGTGGTCGGATTTTCTATCTCAGCAGTAGCATATGTCCTCTTTGGATTTACCCGTGACTTCAACCTACTCCTTCTAGCCAGCGCTCTCGGCGGAGTAATGTATGCAGGCGGATTCAGTGCTGCAGTCTGGACACCAGCTTGGACTGCATTACTAGCAGAGAAGGCGGGGACGAAGGGTAGAACCGGAATTTTCGCTTGGTCACAAGGTATGTGGACGATTGCATTAACCACTGGCTCTATGCTGAGTGTTCTTCCAATGCTGCTTCAAAATGATTTCAAGATTAGTATGGGACTATCATTTCAGTACACGTTCATAATCTTCGCAGGCGTTTCGATCATCTCTGGCATGGTGGTTCTGCCCGTATCTCAACACGCCAACGACTTCGTTCAGGTACATAAGGAAAGTCCGCGGAACTTGCTTTCCATGAGATCAGTCAAACATATTTCTAAATTCTCGATTACTCTTGGACTAGTTGGATTTGCCTCGGGTCTTTCGATTCAACTTCTGTCTTTGTGGTTCAACAAAATGTATGGAGTTGATGAGAGCACATTGGGACCATGGTTCGCTGCTGCGGAAGTTACGTCACTTGTGGTAGTTCCAATTATACCAAAACTGACGAGAACTCTTGGTAGTTCAAAAAGTGTTTTCGCTGCTCAGGGTCTGTCCGCACTGTTTCTGGGTTCGATGGTCCTTTCACCCACCTACCAGGTCGCGGGTATTCTCTACATTCTCAGAAACTTCTTCATGAATATCTCATGGCCGGTCCAGCAATCATATCTCATGGGAACGGTACCATCGAAGGAAAGAGCATCCGCTTCTGCTATAACCTCAATGATATGGGGTATAGGAAACTCCTTCGGCCCCTTTCTGGCAGGGATATTCTTGACTAGCGAAAACTATCTCTCAATTTCTATACCGCTGACGTTGGGCGCAGGGGTCTATCTCGCATCTGCAGTTGCGTTTTACGTGTTTTTCCGTAGGATCCATCCACCAGAAGAGGTGATAGTTAAGGTTTAGATGGGACGAGCCTTTTGCCGTTCCACTCGAATCCCATCTCCTTCAATTCCTGGAAAAACCAGTCTAGATTCTGCTTAGGCTCATGAAACCGATCAAGCACTTCTTTAGTAACATAACCTAGGAAGGAAGCAAAGAGTGCTCTGTCCTCAGTGTATAACCGGTTTAGGAAAAGGCAGAGTCGGTCTAGTTCATAGTCTCCTGTGATGACATCCGCGTAGACTTTGTCCCAAACTGCTTCAAGGTTGAATTGGCGAACTGCCTCTCGCATGTATGGAAAAAGATCTGTGAAGTATTCACGGAGCATACCTTGTGACCGAAAGATCGCTTGCACTACTCTCCGTATTCCAATGTCGACTTCTGGAATACCGCTCAAACATGATACCCCAAGCAGATTCGAACTTAGGTGACGCAGCTAAGTATAAAGTTCCCTTACCAAGTTCTTGGTTTGATGCCAGACATCGCTGGGTTTCATTTCTCCTTGCTCGATTATGATTGAGGAAATACAACCGCTTGGAGTCAGATCGAATGTCCCATCGATCTGAAGAGGCTGACCCAAAAATTGCATAAGATCGAGTTTAGACCTCTCGGCCGCTACGAGAACGGGGATCATGGATTTTTGAGCAGTTCGGGCAATGTCTTTGGTCCCGACCTTGTTAACAACAGAACCATCTGCAAGTACACTGTCGGCTCCTACGACGGCTGCGTCGAATTCTATTGGGAAACCGTGAATTATCGTATCGGGCAACACCTTTGTAGGAAGACCAAACTCTGTCAAGTCGTGAGCTAGAATTCTACCTTCAAACGTCGGTCTTGATTCTGTCACGTAGACTTGCAGATCGCTATTCACGCACAACTGAAGCGCTCTTTTCACCGTGCTGCTGTAGCTGTGAGTGAGAATGCACTTTTTTTGAATTAGGATGTTGCTAAGATTTCTAGATACGAGTTCCGCTGCTTTTTCACTATCTGCTAAGATTTCTCGAGCGGACTGTTCAACCGCCTTTCTGAATTCTGTGATAGATTTTGAGGATTGACGTTTCGGATCAATTTCGTGAAGCAATCTTCCAACAGTATTTCTAATCGACGCCATGCTTGGCTGTATGGTTCGCATTCTTGTAGCGATTGTCAGTATGTCCCTGAAGAGATCGTTCTTAGATTCCGCCGCAGAAAGATGGACTGCTACTTCTATTGCCTCTATGGATTTCCTTCCGAGATAGCTGGCTCCATTGGTTCTATCTCGGGCTATTTCATCCACAATTTCAATGGCTTTGGATAGGTTCGTCGGAACAGTAGAAAGGTCCCAACGGACTCTATCAAATGTCTGTCTTAATCTCGGAACAGTCTCGTAATTCGCAAGCTCATCAGGATCTACCCATTTGTGCTGGGAGGTTCCCATTTCAATCCTGGGTATGTATTGACGTGCATTAAACAGCAATGGATTCACAATCCATACTGTATCATTCTCTGAGTCGTAGACCTGCAGAGGTTCGCCAGTTCTGACTAGCCTGATGTCCGCTGAAGTCAGACCAACTTCTTCAAATATCTCAGTCTTTGCCCGTTCGATTGGATTCTCATTTTCTTCCAAGAAACCGCTTACTGCTGCCCATTTTCCTGTGTATGTTCCAACTTGGTTGCTCCTTCGCACGAGTAAAATGAGCGGTCCTTGTTGTAGAAATGAAGTTACAACTTTTCTGTATTCCAATGTTTGTTTGTCATCTTATGGATTACGTACTCGGTCTACTTGAGGAGTAGCTGTCTTCATTCGTGTCCAGAGATTGGCAGCGGCTTTCTGAGATATCTGCTGAGCTTCCTGTTCATTAAACGATAGGAGCCGTTTGTTCCTAACTATTTGCTTTCCTTCAACTAAGACATGCTCTATGTCGTCGCCATCCACGGTGTGGATAAGGTGACCAACGACTGTCTCTACGGTTAACGGCGTTGGGAGAATATTCGGTCTGATCAATATTATATCAGCTTTCTTACCGATTTCTATCGAGCCAACATCCTTCTCCATTCCGTAGAGTTTCGCCCCATTGATAGTTGCCATTTCGAGAACGCTATACGGATCAATAGCATTGGAATCTCTACTGTTTACACGATGAAGTAAGAAAGCAGCGCGCATGTTTTCAAACATATCGAAAATGTAACCGTCATTTCCCAAACCAACTGGCACCTTGTGAGCGAGCATTTGCTGAACTGGCGCGACACCGACAGCGTTCAACATGTTACTCATCGGATTATGTGCAACACCTGTTTTGGTTTCTGCGACGAGATCAATTTCCTTAGAGTTCAGATGCACACAATGCGCCAAGACAATGTTCGGT
>Ga0187779_10001394_pt1 | contig 15100 bp, 12 predicted proteins | sample 1015_Q2_SP10_10__FD_132435 | JGI IMG/M metagenome (GOLD analysis project Ga0187779, IMG submission 132435) | Tropical peat soil microbial communities from peatlands in Department of Meta, Colombia - 1015_Q2_SP10_10_MG | ecosystem: Environmental > Terrestrial > Soil > Wetlands > Peat | place... | reverse complement strand
GAGAAAGGAAGTGACGTCCTCCTCGAGTTGGATGTTAAAGAACCATGTAAAGCTACATTCAACCTTAATTACCTCGCAGAGATCTCGAAAGCCGGATCATCGGCCGCAGAGCTCGTTACTCTCGAATTCTCGAGTAACATGCCCGTAAAGTTGGAATATGAAATGCCACAACAAGGTAAATTGCTATACTATCTTGCTCCCAGAATTGAAGCCGAATAAAACGTCACCTCTGGTGCGGCAAGTGAGCTAATAGCTTGCAAACACTGTTAACAAAACTCGACTATGCCAAATATCCGTTCACTGAAGAAGCGTCAGCATATATCAAGTCACGCAACATAAACCCAGTTGAGCTGTCAACCCCAGAGTTCCTCCCGATCCTAGAGCGCGCTAAAGATCGCATTAAGCAAGCGATATTCTCTGGAAGAATCTCACCAGAATCGACGCGAGAAGACGTTGATATCCTAGCGTATCCTACCGCTTTGATGATCATCAGCTCTATAGGTGATGACAGGTCACGGCGACGTTATGCGCTGGCCGAAGCAAAGCGAGCATCACTGTTGCTCAGAATGGAATCCCCTGATAAATTACTTCAGATCGGCGCTGGAAGCTTCAAGTGGGATGCGCATTTATCAGAAAGAGATATCGGGGAGACCCAATTCGAACTCGCAGTTCACTTCATAGATTACGTCAGAAATTCGTCAAAAATTCGTGACCTCAAATGGAAACTAGTAAATAGAGTTCTGTCGCAAGGATACGTATTCCTTCCCAGAGAGGATTTCGCGAGGCTACTAGAGGAGGAAGTACAAGCAAAGATACTCGAAAAAACCTCCGATACCAAAGTTACTTTGCCAGAGGAACTTGAGAGGCATATTTCCAATCTTAGGTCAATTGTAATTGCCAGAGCGCAGACGTTATCTGCTGAAGATGTGCCTCACGCGGTCGTGACTGCTGCTATACCACCATGTATGAAGAACCTTTTGAGTCTGCTGCAGACATCGAAACATATCAGTCACATGGGGCGATTTGCTATGGCTGCCTTCTTGCTCAGGATCGGAACGTCTGAAGAGGCTCTCCTGGGCATGTTCAAAGCATTTACAGATTTCGATGAGAGGATCGCTCGTTATCAAGTGGAGCATATCGCAGGAAAGCGAGGATCAAGACAAAAATACACTCCTCCTAACTGTGGCACGATGCAGACACATGGAATTTGCGTGAACCCTGATGACCTATGTGCTACAGTTCGGCATCCCCTTTCTTACTATCGCAAGAAAGCCAGAGGATTCTATGACAAGAACGGCAATCGCGCGACGAATAATAATTAGAAAGGGAAGTATTGCCGTACTTCTGATAGCAGTACTTCTAAGCTCGATTTACCCGTACTCTATCTTGAGATCCGAGTCAGTCCGACTCACAAGTGACACCCAGACAGCAATACTACTCGCTGACCACGATTTCACGCAAGATGAAATCATGATGCTGAGCAACTTGGGAATAGTATCTTCAGTGTCAGGGCCCGTCGCTGTCATTAGGGCCGACGCAATGGCGCTCCTCAAAGCTCACGGGCTTCCGTTTGTTGCAAGAGAGGAAAAACCGCATCTTCTACACGTGATGCTTGACAAGAGTGTTCATGATCTTGGAGCACAGACGGTGTGGAGCCTGTTGAAGGATTCTGATGCGCGAAACGTGACTGGCGCCGGCGTAATAATAGGATTTGTCGACACCGGTATAGACATCGGTCACCCTGACTTCAAGTTTCCGAACGGGACGACCAAAATCCTGTACGTCTGGGACCAGACAGTCTCAGGGAGATCGCCTACCGGTTATGGGTATGGGTTCGAATGCGACTCATTAGATATTCAAACTGGGACGTGCCCTGAAGTTGATACATTTGGGCACGGCACACATGTCGCAGGTATCGCGACTAGCTCGGGGCTCGCAACTGGAAACTATACCGGAGTAGCACCAGGCGCAAGCATCATATTTGTCAAGAGCGGGTATCCGGTATGTGGAGGAAGCAGTTGGACTTTTGACGATGCACACATTCTTGATGGCATCAACTACATTGTGAAGAAAGCACACCAGCTCGGAAGGAGGGCAGTTATTAGCCTTAGTTTAGGTGGGAATATCGGTGCACATGATGGCAGCGACGTTTTGGAGCAGGCTCTTGACGCCATTGTGAGCGATGGCACACCCGTCGTAGTCGCGGCTGGAAACCAAGCCCAAGATCAGATTCATGCTCATGGACAATTGGGCGAGCAGAAGATAGTGACTGTAAACTTTATAGTGAAATCGCAGACGAGCGACCTCCAAATTGACATCTGGCACTCTCTTGAAGATCAGATCAACGCGAGCCTAGTCTCACCCGACCGACACAATTATCCATTTCAATCGCTCAGAAATGCATCGATCAACGGGAACATAACAGTGAGCATGTCGTCAATGAGCCCTGGTCGCGAAGCTTACTTCGAAATCAGCTCCACTTCCGCTTTACCCACAACTGGTTGGAGCATTCTATTGGCTGCAAAGGAAATTCGATCGAATGGCATATGGGACTCTTGGTTAGATGCAGTATCATGTAGCTTTCCTCCCGCGATCTTCACCCTTGGAGATGGATACCTAATTGATCCGAACGAGACCATAGGTATTCCAGGAACTGCCCACAATGTTCTCACAGTGGGCGCATATGTCACGAAGAACACTTGGATGGGTTTCGGCGGAGGGACATATGGCTCTGATGCCTATCAAATCGGGCAAATCGCCCCTTTCAGCTCGCTGGGTCCAACTCTTGATAACCGAACCAAGCCAGATATTGTAGCTCCTGGATTGTTCATTGCATCTGCAAGGTCTTCACAGTTATCTGCGACAAACAGTGATCCAGATAGGTTTCATAGAGTGCTCGCGGGTACGAGCATGGCGGCTCCACACGTTGCTGGCATCATAGCGCTTATGCTTCAATACTCACCCGGGCTATCGGCACTTCAGATAGTGGACACATTAAGACGCTCAGCACGCGAGGACCTAATGACTGGATTCTTAGCATCGAGCGGTTCACGTATCTGGGGGTTCGGCAAAGCAGATGCAAGAACCGCCACCGGATTCATCCGTTTATCAATCGTCAGTGAGACCCTTCCAACCTCAGTGACAGTACGAGTTCTCGTCGACAACAACGAAGTCGACTTATCGGGCGGCTCTTGGTCTTATGAGTATTTCCTAAATGGAACAGCGCATACGGTGGCGATCGAGGGAGTCGCGAATGCGGGAACTGTTCGGTATCTGATCTCGAACAGTAACATCACAATACATCAAACTTCAATTGAGGTTGTGAAATACAATCTACAGTACTATTTGGACGTGTTGAACCCAATTACTGAGACAACAGATTCCGGTTGGTATGATGCAAATTCCACGATTCTACTTAACTCTGACATCATAACTTCTCTACCGATGGGCGCAAAACCTGTTAGAATTGGGTGGTGGACAAGCGATCTTACGATGATATCAGGCTCAGCGATAAGACTTGACCATCCGCTGCAAATTATACCTCTTTACATTCTGCTGTACCCCTTCGAAGTGGTAGAATTCATTTTGGTGGGATCTATTGCATTGCTGGTCTCGATGTGGATCCGAAAACCACCTAAATCTTGGCCAGAAGAACGTTAATTCCCTTGATCGCAAACCGATAGATCTTTACGAGGGAATTAATTGTCTTCCCACTGACAGTATTAGATTATCCATCGCTCCATCGATAGATGACGATATCATGGTCTAATTCGCGTTTATGCCCTCCGGTGCGTGCACAAATTGGAGCTCGCATAGAGTTTGAAGGTGATTGAAACGCGTAGTTCTCTGGATCATGCTGAGAGGAAACGTTACTGATCGCAGTGTAGTCCGTTGTCATATAGGATCCCCGATCAGGCGAGCTTATCATAGTGGTCTATCAATCCTATGATGGTATATGACCAACAGAATGGTGGAAGATTCCTGCTACCGACTAACGAGACAGCACGTTTCAGTTTCTTGAAGCAGAATTTTCTAGCATATTACCGAGAGTACGCGGAGTCTCTGCATGCGCCATCCCTGATGAAAGAACGGGAATTTGGATTTCTAACATTTCGCGAAAAGATGATGATACGGCACAAGACTTTCAGAGACATGGCTTCTTTCCAGAAGGCGCTACTATCGCTGACACCTTCCGACGTATACTATTCAACCGCATATTATGAAAGGCCAGAAGCAGATATGGCACGGAAGGGCTGGTTGGGAGCCGACATAGTGTTCGATGTTGACGCCGATCACCTAGATACATCTTGCAAAGAAAAGCATGACACCTGGACCTGTCTAAAGTGTCAAGAAACCGGTCATGGAAGCAAACCTTTCAGGTGCCCTAAATGTGGTCACGAAAAACTCGAAGAAAAAGCATGGATGTGCGACAGATGTTTATTCGCTGCAAAGGAAGAGATGCTCAAACTAAGGGACTTCATGGTTGAAGATTTCGGAGTGATCCCAAAGGACATTCATCTGTTCTTTTCGGGCCATAGAGGATATCACATGCATTTGATGACAGATCGTTTAAGAAGGCTGGATGATGGCCAAAGGAAGGAGATTGTCGATTATGTTCTGGGACTTGGCCTTGATGCCATGGAACAAGGGTTGTATCAGGGACCGCCCGACGTCTATTCAACAGACAAGCACACAATGATAATTGGTCCCCAGTTGACAGACCCAGGTTGGCGGGGCAGACTTGCTAAAGGAGTCCTCCAGATTATTACCACCTTCGACAAAAAACAGCTTTTGGATCTCGGCTTCTCCAAAGGGGCGGTTACTCAGATCCTCGATGACCGCGAAAAGTCAGAGCGTGAATGGTTGAAACAAATACCGTGGAATTACTATCAGGATAGATGGCGAGTGACTGAACAAACTTGGAAAAATGCAATTGAGAAATCTATCGATGCGGTAAGATTGAGAACTCATATCGATACTGTAGTCACGACGGATATCCACCGTCTAATCAGAATGCCTGGTACCTTGAACGGAAAGACGGGTTTGAAAGCCACCATGCTTTCGTTAGATGAATTGGAAAGTTTCGACCCATTCGATGAACCTGTTGTCTTCGAAGGAAGTCAACGAGTTCGCGTAGAGAGTGCACCGGAAATTAGGATTCGAGATAAGAGATTCGGCCCGTTTGATAAAGAAACAATCGAAATGCCTTTGGCTGCGGCGATTCTGCTGATGGCTAAAGGGATAGCCTGGCCGGTGAAATGAAGTGTACAGCGATCTATACAAGGCATGGAAATCTGAAAAATCCAATTCCCTCCCTCAGCCCCTTCCTGAAGAGCTCTACCATCGAACAATCATGTACCTGAGAGGCCTCGACGAAGAGCTTGCAACAACAGACAGGCACACAATACAGGGTCGGCTGCTAGTGAAAGAGAAGGAGGTGACGGATCGGCTGCTACATGAGCTAATGCAAGCCAGACTGCAGAAAATAGTGTCAGCGGCACAGAACCATGCCCACATTCAAACAACATCATTGACTGAAAATGAATCCAAGTCGCTTGCGAAAATTGAACAAACAGTATCATCTCTTGATCAACCGCCATCAAAACTCGATGAAACTGGGCTAATAGTTGTCCGAATCCTCGAGGACCTTCCTGAAATCGTGGGGGTAGATCTAAGGATCTACGGACCATTCAAGAAGGAAGATGTTGCTTCCCTCCCTGAACCAAACGCTCGCGCTCTCGAGAAACAAGGCGCCGCCAAAGCGATAGAAGTAAAGGATTTTCCTAAATGCGGATGATTCGTCAGAAATAAATACGACACTCACTCGTAGGTAGCGAACTTAGGCTGATCAGTATGAAAACGCCGAAACAAATGCGAACCTACTGTCCCAAATGCAAGTCTCACACTGATCATCAAGTCTCGGTCTACAAGAAGGGAAAGGATCGCGCAATGGCTATAGGAAATCGGCGTCATGAACGCGACGAACACGGCTACGGGGGCCAAAAGTTCCCTAAACTAAAGCGAACAGCGAAGACGACTAAGAAGATGCTTCTCCGATTATCATGCAAGACCTGTGATAACACAGTCTACCGATTCGGTATACGCTTAAGGAAACTTGACCTGATCTAACCTGATATCTCGAGCATTCACTCCATAACACATATTTTATTATACACGCATCCACTCCGAGCCCTGGAAGAGTACGATCAGATTGACTCAAAAGGAACTGATTCCGCAACCGCAGTCAACATTCCTTCGTGTTAAGTGCCCGAAATGTGGCAACGAGCAAGTTGTCTTTGATAGACCATCAGTCGCTCCACATTGCTCGGTCTGCAATGAGGTCCTAGCTGATACAACCGGCGGTAAAGCCAAGCTAAAGGCTGAAGTGGTTCAGCCTCTCGGTTAGGATATTTGCTATGACGTCGACACCGAGCTATCCGGAAGTAGGTGACCTCGTCGTAGCGTCAGTCACGCGAGTTGTAGACTATGGTGCCTACGTTAAACTCGACGAATACGACAGTGTTGAAGGATTAATCCACATTTCCGAAGTAGCTAGCACTTACGTAAAGAACATTCGAGTACATGTCCGAGAAGGACAAAAACTGGTGCTCAAGGTTTTACGTGTCTCAACCCAACGAGCACAAGTCGATCTTTCATTACGAAGAGTCACTGGTCGAGAGAAATCTGAGAAGATGCTCGAATGGAAGAAAGTCAAGAAAGCTGACTCGATCGTAAAGGGAGCGGCAGAGAAACTCAAGGCCACTCCAGAAGATACAACCAGAGTTCGAGATTTGATATACGAGAAGTTTGACAATCCGTTCGATGCTTTTGAAGAGGCAATTGATGAAGGTGAAGAAACCTTCACCACCCTAGAGATAAGTCAGGACTGGGCAAAGGCGCTCACAGAAGTATCACGCAGCAAGATCAGATTAGAGAAGGCGAAAGTTACTGGAACAGTAGAACTGACTTGCTCTAAGACAGAAGGATTGGAGGCGATTCGGCAGGCTCTTCGAGTGGCGAAGAAAGCGAAGAAAACCAGAGGCACTACAGTGAAAGTTTACACAATCGGATCACCGCGTTACAGACTCGAGGTACGCAGCAAGGAGATCACCGACGCTCAAGCGACATTAAACCAGGCGGTCACAGATGTACTCTCGTCTATCAAGAACCTTGGCGGTGAAGGGCGTAGGGTTAGTTGAAGTGGCTACTCAAGAAATGCCCCTCATGCTTCTCCTATAGTTTAAAGCCAAAATGCCCAAATTGCGGTGAAGAGACCTCTACGCCTCACCCCGCAAAATTCTCGCCGCATGACAAGTATGCTAGATTCAAACAGACTGAAAAAACGTTGACCACGAAGGGAGATTAGTTATTTCTTATTGAGCATTAAGACTGCTTGTGCGGGCTCGTAAGTTTGGTTACCGGTCCAAGTTGCAGTTATGGTAATTGCACCAGGGACTGGGACTGTCCAAGTATAATTCATCGTTGGGGAAGTCATAGGGATGATAACTATTACGGAGGACTGATTCTTCGACGAGTAGGAGAGAGTGATATTTGCACCATTCACCAAGGGACTCATAGTCCAAGTCAGTGTGATCGTCTGACCTACAGACGCGTTGGTCTTTGAAGCTGATAATGTGAGTTGAACGGAGTTCGCTTTCACCTGAAGTCCCTGGGGTTGAGTTGTCGTATCAAAGTATTGTCCAGACGTCCCGGGATAGTGAGCACGAATCGTGTAGTTACCTGGAATTGACGGGCTCCACGTGCCGCTGAATAACCCATCAGGAGAGACCGTAGCTACACTAAGCGACTGCCATTGACCGTTCGGATCTAGATATTCGAGTCCAACTCTTGGTTGCCCCGATATTGGGTTACCGTCCGCGTCAGTTAAGTTACCTGAGAATGACACATTCTGACCGATCCTTACTGGACCGTTGATATGAACAAGGTTCAGCTTTGCAGCTGAGGGGTAACTTACTCGATAAAGCAACACGTAACTATTCGAGGAACGGAATACGAGTGTGAAATAACTGTCGAATGGAGATGTGGTACCGCCGGTTTGGAGTGAGCCCTTTGACATCATCCATCCGAGCATCGTTGCATCATTTGGCTCATTGTTATCAGTGATCGTATCATTGGATATCGCTTTCCCACTTGTCGCGTTCTGGATAACTCTATAGTAGACGGCAGTTTGAGCTTGCGGATTCGACCGCTCCAGGAATGAGATCTTGTAATTATGATTCTGATAATCCCACACCGTTCCGTTTCCGATTCTAGCCATCCAGTACCATTTTCCATCTTCACCGAACCCTTGGTATTGCTGGCCGCCGTTGGAGGACTGCCCTCCCGGCGTCACGAAGATTGCAACGTACGAGACGTTGTATCTCTTCAAAGTAGGAATGACAAATGTCGTATTCGAAAGAAAAGCCTGCGCAATTACCGCGATCTGCGTTGAATTTTGCGTCCCGTTATCTGCCAGGGTTCGACGGTCTCCTAGAGCAGTTATCCAATAGCCGTAGTCCCACCAAGCGAACACTACCGACCCCTGCGGCGTATTTGCTCTCATCCAAGACAAGGCTTCCAACCAGTCAGCGTATTTCAATTCACTCCCCACGGTTGGGGCAGTAGGAATGCTAGATGTGACGATAGTTGCAGGCTGATACGACGCCTGAACTGCTCTCCAGAATGACGGGACAATTAGGATGAGCAGTATAAGGAATATTGCTACACCGAACTCTCTGCCAACTCTCGCGATGACACGGGTCTTGCGCTTCGGATAAATGACTGCTTCTCGAATTATGTCGATTGCGGGTTTCCCTAACTCTACTGTGCCTATTGCAGCAAGTATGCAGAACGCAGGCGCAAGCAACAAAGTTAATCGAACAAACGAGGCGGCGAAGTAAACTGAGGTGACTCCCCACAAAAATAGGAATATGTCGTCGTTTCTTGCTCTTTGCAAAATAAATACGAATCCGAACATACCTAACAGCAATATTGCTCCGAACTCGTAGAAGAACGAAGACCAAGTGGCGGGTTGATGCTCAGCTACACTCGCGATGATTGGTACGTCTCCGCGGACGAAGGGATTAAGAACAGCGTAGAATTTCCCATAGGGGTTCGCTATTATGTTAAAGTAAGAAAGTGCTGCGACGCCAGCCAATGTCACCAGAACGACCCCCGCTAAAAGGGCGATTTGCGTTCTTCTAACTGAGATATATCCTGAGACCTCTCGACCCACGAGGATTATTTCTCCAACTGGAACTGCAAGCCAAGATAAGTCGCTTAGCGTGGCGAAACCAAGCTTTGGCACAAGAAACGGTGTCAGAAGCATGAAGATTCCCATCGCGACTGAATATGTTATGAACAGTTTTCTTGATGATCTCCCGATTACAGCTAGGACGATCGCATACATCACAAGGAGATCGAGCGGATAATACGCAGCCGCCCATGATGCAGATAGGTAAAAGAGCGAAAATCCCGCAAGGGTTGCATACAGCAGGGTTTTCCTCGAAGAGTATTTCGAATTCGTAGCACGGGTGAAGAAAATGAAAATCAAAAGCATGAGAAGGATTCCCAATGGCTCATGTCTAAGGAACCCAAGCTGGGTTCGACCTATACTGCTCGGGTTTAAGGCGAGAAAAAGTGCAGTAAACATTCCGACTCCTCGCCCCCAGAGATCTTTTCCGAGAACGTAGGCGGCGAGAACGGTCAAAGTACCTGCGACCACCGGAAATAGCATAGCAACATCGAAATCGCTTACAACCAATCCGACAGAATGAAGAAAGATCGTTATCGCCGCTACAACGAATGCTTCACCGTAAAGATTCCAAGTCGGCATATCTGCTCCATACGGGTACCAGCTCATCGTGTCATGCCACTTAAACCATGCAAGAAATCCGTGATCAACCACATATTGTGACATGCGCCACTGTAAGTACGGATCGAACTCGTTAAGGTAGAATCCCCAACGAATCGGCATTATTCTAACCATAAAGGCTATGATTACAATAAGCGCGAGCGACGTGAGTTCAAGCACACTACCACGAGATATAGTTGAGATCGATTTTCTAATCGCTTGAATCCGGTCAGCTACGACCTCGCGGTTCACGTACTTCCCTACGTGTCCGCGAATGCTGCTTAGGGCTCGTCGAGTAGCCGACACTTTGTGTGCACCAGGGATTTTCAGATTACAAATTGAGCCCTGTATAAAAGGTTATGAACCAAAAGCGATTTTGTCAAGTACTTACGCCTCCATAGTTCGAACCGTCGAATGTTCTGGCGATCTGTAATGAGAGTAGCATGTTATGAATGCGCGCAGGCAAACGATGAAGAATCTAGATATTGCACGCGATGCGGCTCAATTCTCAAACCCATATTCTGTTCAATATGCGGAACTCCTAATCCGTCCGGCCTGGGAACTTGCCTTCAGTGTGGCACTGCTCTTCCGGACATGTCTGGAATAAGGTGGGCTCCTTCAGTCAGGGTCCTTCGACCTACCGAAGCCATGATAAGAAAGACTACTGAACCGTCGAACGAATCCAGTCAGTAATCAGATCTGAGTCCGTCCATACCCATACTTCGTAGTGTCGTAAAACGGCGTCTTCACAACCTTAACAGCTTCTATCCGATCTCTCATCTGGATTCCATACGAATCTAAGTGAGAATCTTTCGTTTTCACATATCCCAGAGCTATTCCTTTGTTGAGTGTCGGTGAGAGTGTCCCACTTGTAATTACTCCGATTTCTAGCCCTGATTGAAAGATCCGGTATCCATGTCTGGGAATCACTCTGTTCACAGTCACAAATCCAATTCTGCTTCTGTCAACTCCCTTTTTCTTCACTTCCTGCAAACACGATCGCCCAATGAATTTCTTGGTGAGTTTGACAACAAATCCTAGGCTGGCTTCGTAAGGGTTTGTAGACTCATCTATGTCGGTTCCGTATAGACAGAGCCCCGCCTCTAGGCGAAGCAGATCTCTGGCGCCGAGGCCGCACGGCTCAATTCCGCTGAGTTTCCCTGCCTGAAGTATCTTATTCCACACTTCGACTGCAAGTTGAGGGGAGATCACCGGAGAGTTCATGACGAATATTTCGAATCCGTCTTCCCCAGTATAGCCGGTCCTTGTTATCAGGACCCTCGAAGCTGCAATGTCGCTCCAAACTGAACCAAAACGAGGAATCAGAGCGACACTATTTTTGACAAGTTTCTGAAGCACATCAACAGCCCGCGGACCTTGCAGTGCGAACATGGCGACGCTGTCTGACACATCTTTGAGTTCAACGGCTCCATCAGCATGCTCGGACAACCAGGCGAAGTCCTTTGTTCGATTTGCCGCATTGTAAATGAGCATATATTCTTCCTCGGCTACTCGAAAGACGAGAAGATCGTCTTTGATTCCTCCTTGTTCATTGCAGAAGAGCGAGTAATGACCATCACTCACGCGAAGCCAACTTACGTCGTTAGTTGTAACAGCGTCCAAGAACTTGCACGAATCGACGCCACGTACGATCACGCGACCCATGTGACTGACGTCGAAGATCCCCACTGCGTTTCTCACAGCAAGAGACTCTGGAATAATTCCTTTGAACCAGAGAGGGAGATTGAAACCTGCGAATTCTACAATATGGCCATTTCTCTCATGATAATCTTGTAATTGAACTCGATTTGACAATCGTTGCGGAATGCTCCTCACGCGGAAGTCATTTTGGGGGCACTTCAAAAGGAGCAATTTTGAGTTTCTCAGTCTCGAACTCAAGCTTCTTCTTGCATTGTGGACAGACTCCATTATGGCGTTGAATTATCTCCGTGGGTGTTTCAAGCTCGAGTCCGTGATAGAGAATTGAACCACAATCTGCACACACGATCTTCTGTGGCAATAAGCAACTTCCTCTTAGAGGGACTTATGGCAACCTATTTTAGCCTCGTGGTTACTCCTCTGCGACGGGATTAGAAAAATGCTCGAAGGGCTTAGGATCAAGATGAAGAAGGTTCCGTGGCGGCTTCAGAGGTGGTTCGGGAACATTGGATATTCGTTGAAAATCTTCCGCTCTCCTTCGACAGCTAGGAGAATGAAACCTTCCACCACCGTATCGATTATAGTCGCATTATCCTTTGTCGGTTTTGTATTGGCCGGAGGAGTTTATGACATTCTTGAGCATCCGATTTCGTTACTTCCTACTTCTACTGGTTATTCGGTTCTAATCAGGGGAACGTTAGGGCAACAGACACTCAATGAGAGTTTGATCGCTGCCTTCCTTTACATGCTTGGGCTAGCTGGATTGTATATGCTTCTTCGCAGTACAAGATTTGCTTATCGCCCAAGGAATGCGTACTTGCTGCTAATAATCGGAACTATTACTGTTCTGGTGGTAGCTTACTACTCAAATGCGATGATTGTATCGAAATTGGGCGGATAACTACCAATAATTGGACTTCAGTCCGAGCTTGTACGCGCTTATATTCGCCAACAGATGAATCGGTGGGGTAACACAGACCAGAATCAACAAGACTCCCGGAGTCAGGACATATATCAGCGAGACAGCCAGTACGGCGCCCAACACAAAATCTAATTGATCCACTCCAGGTAATGGCTGTCCTGGTTTGATATGCATCCGGCGCTTAACGAATGCACCACTTAAGTCGCCGATTAGTGCTCCTGAAGAGGCTAATGCAGCCATGGCGGTCATATTAGACCCAGAGAAAAAAGATTCGAAGATACCAACGATTACGCCGACTATGAGACCGCTTAGAAGACCACGAATAGTTTTGTGATCTCCGAATATTCGTTCACCATCAGGCATGGTTCTTCCAAAGTCGACTGCAGCGCCACCACCGAAGATAACAGGTGCCCCATTCGTGCAATAGATTGGCGCGATGATATACAGAGCAGATAGCCAATCTTGTGACGAGGGCCACAATGTCACTCAATCAGCTGCTAAGCAGCTAAGAAGTTAAATCATTAGGTTCAGTGAACCCACTATCATTCAAAGCTAGATGAAATCGCATATCTTTAGTTTCGACACCCGATATTCTTTCTAATGCAAACTCCCTCAACTTTGGACTGGGCGTATTTCGCATTCTTATGATAGTGCTTGGAAAATGAGTTATAGCTCGACTTGCAACGGGCTCGACTTGGTCGCCGATCGAATTCAAGCGCGCATGTACTTGACTAGTTATGAGACAAGCAATCTCCTTTGATCGAGTTAATTCAGCAAGGTATGCAAGTTGTCTTGTGAGGTCACGGTTGAGATCGAATATACTCTTAGCTTTGGAGAAAGCCGCTCTATATAATGTGGACATCGAATCAATTATGACTATCCCCGATTGAGGGGTAACGTAGCTATTCAATGATTCTAATAGCGTTCTCTGTCTCTCGAACGAGTCTGGGAAAAACAGCATTATGAGTTCGCTCAGTGAATGCGAATTGTCGCCTGCGATTTGGCGGTATCGTTGTTGAGTGAACGAATTGTCGGAATCAACGAATAGAACCTTTAGCCCTTGTGTGGCTACCGAAACTGCTGCTTGGATGCACACCGTCGTCTTCCCTGTAGCCGATTCTCCATAAAGAAGAGTGATCTCCCCCCGCTCCACTCCTCCGTGGAGCATTTTGTCGAGAGCATTACATCCCATTGACAGTTTTCGAGTCACGATCTGGAGACCCTGCATTATGTAAATACGCAGTATATCCTTCCGACTACGGATAATGCTCACTTTTGGAGATATAGAAATTGCGCGGAATCTATTACCTTAGTTACCTGAGCTTGTCATAAGTTCCCTGATTGTGGCTCGAGGTCTAGCGGCGTCGAGAAGCCGCGTAAATTGTTTCATCCACATTGGGTAAATGGGGAATTTTCCGTAAAAGAATTCTTCAAAAACCAGATTATCTAGGAGACTTATGGCTTTGCGTACTCGCGCATACCCATATACTGTCGACAATCTATCCACATTATCTAACGAGGGTAGACATAGAAATTCAGACGCAATGGTATAGTGAAGCTCTCTTACTTCGCTACCGTTCCGCCAGGTCCTCTGCTGCAGCTTTCGGAGGGCGGCTCTCTTGAACGCACGCGACTGCGATAATCGTTCTTCTATGGTAGAATTGGATAGATCCATTATGATTCCATTCCAGAACTTAGCTCACGGCGCATTTTTAAATTCATGCACGCTTGATGAAATAACGGTTGGCGTGGTCAACGCAAGTTTACCCTTTCTTTACAAGTTGATCCAGGTACCGCGCGTAATCAATATGACTCAGCAAAAGCTTCACCTCGTCATTGAGACGCGAAGGCTTAACTACTGCAATCCAGCCGACGCCATACGGATCCTGGTTCACCAACTCGGGCGAATTGATGAGAGATTCATTACGCTCCGCAACTTCTCCGGAAATCGGAGAATACATCTCAGATACCGCCTTAACCGATTCCACTGTCCCTAAACTTGCATTCTGAGTCAAGACCTTGCCACATGGAGGTAGATCAACATACACAACCTCGTGCAATGTCTTCTGTGCGTAGTCAGTGATGCCGATACGACAGTTGTTGTTTTCAAGCTTCATCCATTCATGTTCTCGCGTGTAGTAAAGGCCCTCGATGACATCGTATTCACCGATTCTCATTGCTGACACAGATGGAATTTACGCTGAGCCATTGTATTTAGCAATATGCCCTATGAATGTAGATGAGTATTAGGATTCGACAAATCGTTGCGCTATCTCATCCCTCGCAATAAGACCTTGATCGTCAGAGGACCAGCCAGCTTTACTCTAACCAAAGGTCGCGCCAAAATCTTCGAAGCCCCACTCGTTCAATACACGAAAATCGTAATCCAACAAGACAAACAACTATCAATTGAATCAGAAGACGTGGCAGAAATCGAACTGACGCTAAGTAGGACTGGAAAAACCATGGAAATGGACGGCGGTTGCGTCCCAGAATCTTGGAGAAGTTTGGCCGATTTACTCACTGAGATGGACAAGGGGATTGTGATGGTTATTGGACCCTCGGATGTTGGAAAAAGTACATTGTGCACCTATGTCATGAACGTACTTATCAATAGAAGACGTCATGTCAGAGTACTTGATGCTGATATAGGCCAAGCGGATATT
>Ga0187779_10001393_pt1 | contig 15105 bp, 13 predicted proteins | sample 1015_Q2_SP10_10__FD_132435 | JGI IMG/M metagenome (GOLD analysis project Ga0187779, IMG submission 132435) | Tropical peat soil microbial communities from peatlands in Department of Meta, Colombia - 1015_Q2_SP10_10_MG | ecosystem: Environmental > Terrestrial > Soil > Wetlands > Peat | place... | reverse complement strand
TCGATCTGCTGTGCCGTGACGCCGAGCGCTGCCGCTTTATCGCGGTCAATGTCGAGGTTCACCTGAGGATTTTTTATCTGCAAGTCGCTTGTAACGTCCTGGAGTTGCGGGAATGTTTTCAATTTCGCCTCGAGCAACTGTGCATATCTGTAAAGTTCATTGGTGTTCGGTCCCTGAAGCGTGTACTGATACTGGCTCTTGGTCAGCTGACCGCCGATACGTATGGGCGGCAGGTTCTGCATGAACATCCGGATGCCGATGACACCCGCTGTTTTTCTCCGCAAATCCTGGATAATCTCGTCAGCACTCATTTTTCGCTCTGCTCGCGGTTTTAATCTGATGAATATGCGGCCGGTGTTTGCGGCTGCGTTCGGGCCGCCTGCACCAATGCTCGACATGAATGCATCAACATTGGGGTCTTGTGCGACGATCGCTGCCAGTTCACGCTGATGTTTTGCCATGTCGTCAAAAGAGATTCCCTGCTGCGCTTCGGTAAAGGCAAAGATTTGTCCCGTATCTTCAGTCGGAAGAAACCCTTTTGGCATAATATAGAACAGGAAGATCGTTACGAAAAAAAGCGCTGCGGTAGTGACCAACATCGCGATGCGGTGCTTAAGAGTCCATTGCAGGCTCTTCTCATAGTTTTTCAGCAGACTATCAAGAAACTTTTCCAAAGCCATGTAAAGCCGGCCATGCCGTTCCTGGCCGTGGGGCCGAAGAAAGCGACTGCAAAGCATCGGCGTAAGCGTAAGGGACACGATGCCCGAGACGAGGATAGCGACACTGATAACAACCGCAAACTCATGAAGCAGACGTCCCAGAATGCCCCCCATGAAGAGCACAGGGATGAAAACAGCGACTAGTGAGCAGGTCATGGACAGAATGGTAAAGCCGATCTCTTGTGATCCGTTAAGCGACGCCTGGAGAACCGGCTCTCCGAGTTCTACATGGCGAACGATGTTTTCAAGCATCACGATGGCATCATCAACCACAAACCCGACAGCCAGAATCATCGCCATGAGCGAAAGATTGTCCACGCTATAGCCGAGAAGGTACATGACCGTGAACGTACCGATAATCGACATCGGGAGCGCCAAGCTCGGGATGATCGTTGCCGAGAGGTTTCTGAGAAATAAAAAGATGACGAGTACAACAAGAATTATTGCCAGACCCAGCGTGAATTTCACGTCAGACACCGATTCCCTGATGGAGATCGAGCGGTCGTAAAGGATATCGAGATTCACCGATGCCGGGATCTCCGCTCGAAACGTCGGCAGGAGTTTCTTGATGGAGTCGACCACCTCCACAGTATTGGTGCCCGGCTGACGCTGAATGGCAAGGATCACTGCCCTCGTGCTCCTTGTGTTTGTATTGAACCAGCTTGCGATCTTATCATTCTCCACGCTGTCGATCACCCTGCCCAGTTCTTGGAGCCTGACGGGGTTGCCGTTCCGGTATGCCACGATCATTGGCCGATAGGCCGCAGCATCCATCAGTTGGCCGGTCGCCACAATGGTGAAGGACTTCGTGGATCCTTGCAGTGTGCCGGTCGGCAGATTTACATTCCCATTTGCAACAGCATTCGCCACCTCATCGATCCCTATACCCCGGGAAGCAAGCGACCGCGGATCGAGCTGGGTGCGGACCGCATATTTCTGTGAACCAAATACCTGTACCTGAGCCACTCCGGTTATCATGGATATACGCTCGGCCATGGTGGTTTCAGCGTATTCATCCACCGCTGAAAGGGCGAGCGTTGGAGAATTGATCGCCAGATAGATGCTCGGCTGATCCGCAGGATTGACTTTTTGGTACGTCGGAGGCGTGGGCATGTTCGGTGGCAGCAAGGGCATCGCTTTGGCGATCATGGCCTGGACGTCCTGGGATGCGGCGTCGATGTTCCGATTCAGGTCGAACTGAAGCGTAATCTGCGTAACCCCCAGTGCGCTCGTGGACGTCATGTTATCGAGCCCTGCAATCGTGGAGAACTGGCGTTCGAGTGGCGTTGCCACAGCCGATGCCATTGTTTCAGGGCTTGTTCCGGGCAATGAGACGTTCACCAGGATGGTCGGGAAATCAACATTCGGTAGATCGCTCACAGGCAGGAGTCGGTAGGACATGATGCCGAATAAAAGAATTGCGGACATGACGAGTGTCGTCATGATAGGCCTGCGTATAAAAGGTTCCGATATATTCATGTGAAATTTCCTTTAAAACATGCAATTAACGCACGAGAGGAAGACAGAAAACAATGACGAGGCCTGCTTTTTTTCCCCTGAACCAGCGCTCACAGGCTCTTATAACGGCTTCTTACGCTCGTCGACATTCACCGGGTCGCGCTGTCCTTGTTCATCTTTTAGTACGACATGGACTCCGGTGATCAGATTGATCTGTCCATCAGTTACGACTTTCTCACCCGGCGAAGCGCCGCGGACTAGTACAGTGAAATCACCGTAGGAACGTGCAATCATCACAGATCGTGATTCGACCGTGAAGTCGGGTTTTACAACAAAGACATACTGTCCTTCCTGCCCCGTCTGCAGCGCTGCAGATGGAATGAGTATCGCGTTCCGTTGTGTGGTTAGCGTTATGAGCACATTGACAAACTGACCCGGCCAAAGCCTCATGTCTTTGTTTGTAAACGTGCCCTTGAGCTGAATGGTGCCCGTTGCGGTGTCCACCGCATTATTGACAAATGTCAGCACTCCCTGTTCAGGACGTTTTTCGTCCCCTGGGATTATAGCTTCCATCTTCAGCGAACCTTCTGCCATATATTTTTTGATATCCGCTAGATACTGTTCTGGTACGGAAACGGTCACAAAAATCGGCGTGATTTGATTAATGGTCACCATCCCCACATCATTCGCCTTGACGACATTGCCCTTATTGACGAGTACGGCACCTACGCGTCCATCGATAGGAGATTTGATGATGCAGTAGGCGAGTTGGAGTCTGTTGTTCTCGACATTAGCCCTGTCCGCCTGGACGGTAGCCGCTAAAGCCTCGGCGTTGGAGCGGATCTGATCATACTGGTCCACGGATACGTAGTTATTCTGTACCAGTATTTGATACCTCTTTGCCTGCTCCTCTGCATTCTTCGCCTGCGCCTGATCACGAGCAAGCTGAGCTTCGGCTTGCTTAAGGGCAGCGTCATAAGGACGAGGGTCTATTTGAAAGAGTAAGTCACCTTTTTTTACTTCCTGTCCTTCTTTAAAGTGCACATCGATCACTTCTCCACCGACAAGGGCCTTGATCGATACTGTATTGAAAGATTCAACGTTGCCGATGACATTGATCTGGACCGGGACATTCTGCTGGGTCACAACCCCAACTTTTACCGGCACGGCCCGTTGTGGCGACTGTTTTGCTTTACTGTCGTGACAAGCACCGATGGATGCTATGAGCAGCAACAGGAGGGATATCTTGGCATATCCGTTAAATGATCTTTCTTTCATCTTGTTACGCGGCCTTTCCTTTCCGTAGTAATGCGTTTTCAGTCCAGCATTCCGATTGGGACGGGCTGCAGCTAGTATTGGATCGATCGTCTTATCTCGCCCCCATCGCCTTTTCAATGTTGGCTTGAGAAATCTTGTAATTAGCCAATGCATTCGTGAGGTTCGCCTGTGCCGTTACGTAGAGTGCAAACGCATCGGAGACTTCGATGGGGCTTCCCACCCCAGCGGCGTATCGTCCGTTGGCCAGGTCCAGGTTCTCCTTGGACTGCTTAGACGCCAGATCCGCGGTCGAGATGCTGGCCTCCGCCGACATCAGGTTCAGGTACGCCTGCCTGACGTCGAGCAGTATCTGTTGACGTAAAGATTCTTCATTGGCTCTCAAAACATAGAGATTAGCTTTTGCCCCTGCTACCTGCTCTTGCGTCAGAAAACCGCTGAACAGGGGTACGGTGAGCATGACCCCCGCACTCCAGCCTTGCCCGAACGATGAAGTTCTCTCTCCGATCCAGTTGTAGTTTGCGCTTCCGGCTAAGCTTGGATAGTATCCTGAACGTGCGAAACTTACATTTGCCTCTGCTGCCTGACTCTTCGCGATGACCGACTTGAGATCGGGTCTGTTTTCAAAGGCGCGTGCCGTTGCCTCTTCCAGAGTGATCGCATACTTCTGAAATGCAAGGTCATCCGCGATCGTGTATGGAGGCGGATCAGGCGTCCCCATGGCGTTGTTTAAAGTCACCCAGGCAATCTTGAGCGTATTTTCGGCGGTAATGAGGCTGAGTTGCGCGTTGCTCAGGTTAACTTCTGCATTGATAACATCAATCCTCGCATTCGTGCCGACCGAATAAAAAGCTTTTGCCTGATCCAGGTGGAGTTGCATCTGTTTTATAACGTCTACTTCAACGTCACGATTCCGCTTGGCCTGAAGAACTCCGTAGTAGGCCTGCTTCACGCTCAGGATCACCGCATCTTGCGTCGTATTCAGATCAGAACGTGAAGACTCGAGATTATACTTCGAAATATCGACCTGCGACGAGGTCTTCCCGAAGTCCGAGATATACTGGTTGAGCGATACGCTACCGTTATACAGGTTGTAAGACGGATTCGACGACGTAGTTGGCGTTGGTATGGTTACGGGCTTAAGCCTTTCGTACTCTGCCGATGCGCTCAACTGAGGATAATAGGCGGAGCGCGCCTGGCCTACCAGACTTCGATTGACCTCCACGGTATTAAATGAGGCAAGAAGGGTTGGATTCTTCCGAAGTCCTATCTCAATGCACTCGTTTAGCGTAAGCACCTTCATGGCGGGAGCGGTCTGCAATGCCGCGGCATCCTTATTCGGTGTCTGATCGAGTTGAGATTGATTGCTCTGAAGAGGAGCATCTTTTTCTCCAGCCGATGCCGAATACAATAAAAAAGGTACCCCGATCAAAACGATAAGAATCAGTACCTGAGACGCGACTCTGATTCTGACATGCCACCTCATACTTTGGATTCTCCTTGTAATTTTGTTTAATTATGTTTTATCGTACCGTGCATAAAGATATCGACAAATTCCCGCACATTCTGTTCCATGCGTTGCTTTGACACTCCATTTTCTCTTATCATTATTTCAGTACGGAAATAGTTAAAGAGCATGCCTGTAAAAGCCCGAACGGCGCTTTCCGGAGGGACCCTTCTCATCACTCCTTTTTTTTGCAGCGTTGCAAAATAGTTTCCAAGCGTTGCTCTACTTTCATTCACAATTGCACTATAAGCATGTCGAATTTTTTCAGGATAGAGATGAATTTCCGTCAACAGTATCTTTATCATGGGTTTCCGCTTTTTCAACGTCAAAAGAAAATTCATCGCAATCAGAGTAAGCGCCTCTTCATACGGTAGCTGATCCAATGATGGAAGAATCTCCTTGAGTCTCGGCAGAAAAGTATAGCTATTCAGAAGCTCCTCAAACAACCGTTCCTTGGTGCCGAAGTGGCGGAACAAGGTGAGCTCGGTTACGCCGGCCTGACGGGATATCTCGCGCGTTGTAGCACCAAGGTAGCCTTTTTCAGAAATCAGTTTGAGGGTGGCTTCTAGGAGCTGTAGCTTTGTCGTGGTTTTTCGTGTCATGATTGTTTCAATGCAGCTTATTGTAAGTATGTGCTTACATTACAGCAGAGAACCGGCGCTGTCAAGCAAATATCCGCATCCGTCCATTTTCTCCTTGCATGGGTATTCATGATATGGTAATCTAAGAACTGCATTGAAATCAAATATCTAGCGTTTATGGAGGATTTTATCGTGGCGGGTACGTGTCAAATCTGTGGAAAAGGGAAACTTAGCGGTAATCAGGTCAGCCATTCGAACAACAAGACAAAAAAAGTATCGAAGCCGAATTTGCAATCGGTAAGGGCAGTCGGACCTCACGGCTCACATGTGCGGATACATGCATGTACTCGCTGTATCAGGTCCGGCAAAGTAAAAAAAGTCAGTTAATACATAAGACCACTGTCCCCGCCTCTCTTACGGCGGGGATGCTTCTAACTATTCAAAACGCTTCATTCAAAGCGTCTTATATCTAGTACTTATCTAGTACTCCCAAAGCGCTCTCCAGTGATGCATAACGAGTGGCGCTGATAGTGTGACAAGCCAATTCAAATAGCATCCTAAGACGTTCTTGCAGCATAGCTAATGCTTGCCGAATGAGCGATTCTGACAGCAAATTGCAATAACTGCAAAGTATAAAGTTGTAATTTGAAGTTGACTCTGTCCAGACGCTGTACTATATTATCCCATCAATCAATTCAGAGGAGCTAAGCCAAAAAATAATCACTGACGTTCATTTTTTCCCGTTTTTTTACGGTGAAGGAGGTGGACAGAAGAAGACCATCTAACATTATTTTAGGGACGCTTAATTTTTGAAACAGTAAGCCAGGGAGCACCTGTCGTGCTCAATTTTATATTAAAGGGGAGGAACTATGAGTTTGAAGAAAAGCGCTGTAATCGGTTTGGTTGTTCTAGCTGTTTTTGCATTGTTCGTGGGTATCACGGGAAAAACCTCGGTTGAAGCGGCAAGCGGCTTACAAGGCACGGCGTACGTGGCTGGTCACGGCGGGCACCTTGCAATCATAGACCTTGCCACACTTAAGGCTCCTACGGACATCGAAAAAGACAGAATAGTCATCACAGAGGCTGGTTCCGAGATGGAAGGCAAGATTGCCGGCATGGATTTCGCTGCTGTAAAAAAGGCCGGTGGCTCGCATGGCAGTACGATCATCGGCAAGACGCTCTATGTCGGCCTTCTGAACGGCAACGTCGTAACCTACGATTTGGCGACGGGCAAAAAATCCGCACCAATGCAGGTCGGGAAGAAATTTTGCGACGCCGTTACCGGCCCGGATGGCAATATCTACTTAGAAGACATGGCTGATGGACATGTGTATGTCTTCGACCCGAAGGGGCTCAAGACCGTGGATTCGATGCCCGTTGGTGCGGCCGTATGCGGCATCCAGTGGACGAAGAACCTTGATAAGGCCTATGTGTCTGACATGCCTCAGGGAAAGATCTTTGTCCTTGATTGGAAGACAAAAAAGACCATCAAGGAGATCTCTGACCCCGAGATGACGTTTATCCATCAGATTGCAATGACCAATGACGGTAAGGATCTATGGGTAGCCTGCGCAAATGAGTTCGATCCAGGTCTCAAACCCGGAACCCACAAGCCTCAGATCGTCGTCATAGACACGAAGACCGATAAGGTCGTAGACCATATCGTTCTTCCGGACACGATCAGGACCCATGATGTAAAATTCTCTCCTGATGGGAAAACAGCGCTCATTACCGGTCGCGACTACATCAACAAGGACGGCGTACTTGCGATTATGGATGTGAAGACACATAAGATCGAAAAAACGGTGTCCCTCTGCACGAGCTGCCATAAGCCGGCTGGCGTCCAGGTGACCATCGACGACGGCGCACCGCTCCTGTGCGGTTTGGCTATTGACTGGAAGAAGTAAATCGTATAAAATAGTTTCAGCGTAAGTTCACGCCGGAGGGCGGGGTGCAACCCGCTCTCCGGCGTTTCTGTCTCACGCGGCTGTATGCATCTAACCTCGAAGGGATACATACCCAATCCATGAATATTCCCTACGTCGCCCTGAAAAACTTAAAAAGAAAACTGACGCGAACGTGGCTTTTGTTTGCCATCGTTGCTGTGGTTTCCTGCACGCTCTTTGCCGCGACCCTCTTTTTGAAGAGCATCAATAATGCGCTTAAAATCGGCACGTACCGACTCGGCGCGGACATCCTCGTAGTGCCTGAGAGCGCCGAGCAGAAGGCGAAGGCTGCTCTCTTGTCCGGCGAGCCCACATCGTTTCTCATGGCTAAATCCGTTCTCGACGAGGTAAAAAAAGTCGAAGGGGTCAAAAATGCCACGCCACAGCTTTTTATCAAACCTACAAGTTTTTCCTGCTGTTTTAATGTCGATGTGTTCCTTATTGCCTTTGATCCTTCTACGGACTTCACGGTGAAACCCTGGCTCGAAACGCACCTGAGCAAAAAGGTAGACATTCATGAAATTATCACGGGGCGAGAAATACCCGTCATCGTCGGCGACAGCATCCCCTTTTTCGGGACTACCTTTACGGTCGCGGGCACGATGGAGCCAACGGGAATGGATTTTTTTGACCGTTCGGCTTTTATGAGCCTTGACGCAGCATATATGATGGCTGAGAATTCAAAAACCAAGGCCATTCAGCCACTTGAGATCGGCAGGGACAAAATTTCTACGGTTTTGGTTCAGGTCAGCGATGACTACACTCCTGATCGTGTAGCCCTCAAGATCGAGCACGACATCCCAGGAGTCAAAGCACTGCTGTCGGATACGGTTATCAGCACCGTTCGAAAACAGCTTTCCGGCCTAATCCATGGCATCGTCATGATCAGCGGCATCCTCTGGATCATCGTGCTTCTCATCATGGCTTTTGCTTTTTATATGATTGCCAATGAGCGCCGCAGAGAAATCGGCCTCCTTCGTGCGATGGGTGCGAACAGACTGCACATTGCAGAAATAATCATGACCGAGGCGTCATTGCTTTCCGTATCCGGAGGGGCAGTTGGCATCGTTCTCGGGTTTTCGTTGCTCCTCAGTTTTAAAAATCTGATGCTCCACTATCTTAAACTCCCGTACCTCTTCCCATCGTCAGCAGAACTCATTATGCTTGTGGTCGGCGCCCTGGTTTTTTCTCTCGTGACCGGGTTGCTCTCCGCGCTTCTGCCGTCTCTCTCCGTCATTAAATCGGAACCCTATGACGAGATAAGGAGCGCAGAGTGAGATACTTATTCCTAATCGTTGTTTTGCTTTCCATCATGCTCGCCTCCTGTTCAAAGGAACAGGTGCAGAAACCGGCCCCGGCAGTGACACAAAAAAGTGATTTTGAAATAGTCCGGGAACAAGTAAAAAATGACCCAAAAGATGCTGGTGCGTGGTATCATCTTGCTGAAATATATGAACGGGCCGAGGCGTATCCCGAGGAAATCGATGCGCTTAAACACGTAATCTCGCTTAAACCGGAGATGGGGTATACGTATTTCAAGCTTGGAACGACTTACAACAGGATTGAGCGCTATCAGGAAGCGGTGACGAATTTCCTGAAGGCGGCCCAGTATATTCACAATCAACCGATGATTTACAATAACCTCGCCATATCCTATGGTAAACTGGGAAAAACTGATAACGAGATAGCTGCACTCAAGAAAGCACTGGCCATGCGTCCGAAATACGCCATTGCGAGGTATAACCTCGGCCTGGCTTGCCTCAAGAAGGGCGACCTGGAGGAAGCGAGGAAGCAATACCAGGTATTAAAGACTCTTGATGAGGGAGCCGCAGCGGCTTTAAAAAAGGAAATTGATTCGAAGGGGAAATGACCATGACTCGAATCCTTAAGATATCCCTACTGACGATTACCGTGATCGTGATGTGTACTCTCGGAGCAGCAGTGGTTGGCATAGCGGGGCAAATTAAGTGTACGGAATGCGGTATGTTCGTTGACATGAACTCGAAATTCACGTCAAAAATCGTGCAAGGCAATACAACACTCTACTTCTGCGATATCGGCGATTTTTTCTCCTACCTGAAACGAAAAGGTTTGCAGGATGTCGACGCGCAGGTCAGAGACTATGCCACCGGTGAGTGGATTGATGCTAAGAAGGCGTCTTACGTCCATGCCGAAAATAAATTCAGATCCCCGATGGGCTGGGGCATTGCAGCATTTAAGGACAAGATTAGCGCTGCTGAATCCGGCAAGGTAATGGATTTCAATGCTACAGCATTGACGTTCAAGTGAAGAACCTGGTCGTCATCACTGCCCTCATTGGCGGGCTTCTTCTGATCCTCGTTCCGCGATATATCCTTCCCGCATGCGAATATGAAGGATATCCTCATATGCACTGCTCTGACACTGCCCACGCTGAACAAGTCGCAGGCATGCTTCTCCTGGCACTCGGCATAGCAATGTTTTTTTTCAAGAGGCGCGAATTGATGATTGCAGGCGTCGTCGCTGCCTGCATGGTGTTCGTGATCTCTGCTTGGCTTCCTGAAAAAATAGGTTATTGCCTTAGCCCGAGAATGCCATGTCATTACGGCATGGTACCGGGAATTCGGTTGATTGACATCATGGGAGCTGTTCTCATGATCATTGGACTAATCAGTCTCACTAAGACTTATCGAAAGAAAGGACAACCATGATAGAGCTGAAAGGGCTGTCAAAAACCTATACGATTGCAAAAAAAACGATAAAAGCCGTTCAGCCTGTTGACCTGAGCATTGAGCAGGGGCAGTTCATCTCCATTGTCGGTCATTCAGGAAGTGGTAAAAGCACCTTCCTGAGTCTGATTGGCGGAATTGCACGTCCCGACACCGGCACTGTTTGGATCGACGGCGCGAATATTTGGGAATATAACGACAAGGTGCTGTCCAAACTCAGGAATGATAAATTTGGTTTCGTATATCAGTTTGCCAGCCTCATACCGACTCTTACTGCGACGGAGAATGTCCTTCTCCCGACCGTATTCGGAGGAAACAAGACATCGAAAGACGCGGGGGATCTCCTGAAACTCGTTGGACTTGGTGATAAGACGGACCGGTACCCATCGGAACTAAGCGGGGGGGAACAGCAACGGGTAGCCATTGCCCGAGCATTCATTAACGATCCTGAGATCATTCTTGCCGATGAACCAACAGGTGACCTAGATGAAGAGACAGAGGCAGAAATCATGGCCTTCTTTGAAAAAGTTAATCGGGAGAGGAACGTCACGATGATCATGGTGACGCACAGCTCCGAGATCGCCTTGCGTGCCCCGGCTCGGCTCCGGATGAAACAAGGTATCTTGGAAAAGCTTAACGCATCCGACTGATTGGCATAGCCACCACCCAATATAAGGAACTACGCAAAACGGCGGCCTAGGGGGCCGCCGTTTTGTCGTTTTCTTCCACATTCAGGCATTCTATCTTCTTATTTTTTCTTCCCGTCTCCATAGAGATAGTCGTATTCTGCAGGATGATTGTGTTTGAGTTCTTCCGTCGTCATCTTCCCGGTGAGCCACATCCAATTCATTGGAAACACTTCTGAGCGAAGGTGTTCGTTATAGAAATGGAAGATAAGGATAAACACAATAGCCAAAAGTGCCTCATCACTATGCATGACGAAAATCACGTCCCAGATCCACTGCAATGACCACACGGGAAAGAGAGATGAGACGGTGACCGGAAAAGCGAGGAAAAATCCGGATGCCCCGATGATGAACATGCCCCAATAGACAGCCCAATAATCGAACTTCTGCATGTAATTGAATTTTCCAAAATATGGTTTCTGTTTTCTGAAGCCGAAGAAGTACATGAAATTGTGGAAAAGATCAACAACGTCCTTCGGCATAGGAACGAGCGTGAGCCGCATCCCTCCCTTACGCGCCTGATTTATGAGGTAAAACTGGTGATACACGAAGTCGAGCAGCATGGTGATGCCTGCTATGCGGTGGATAATCCCGGCAGACTTCGCACCGCCCCAGAATGAGATCCAAGCACTCGCGGGCTCTTGATACGCGTATTTAAGCCCCCAGCCCGTGAAGGATAGAAGGAGAAACGTTGTAAACATGATGACATGCTGAATTCTCGCAGAGAGGTCAAACCTCTCGATTTCAGCGGGTATTGTTTTATTATTCATGGCTACCTCCCTTCTTGAACAATCGGTCGCGGATTTCCGCATAAATGGAAAGAAGAACGTGAACGCAGATAAACACGAATACACTCACGGTGAGAATGATTAAAGCGATTTCGGTATAATGTGCGATGGGATGAGGTGCTTTATGCGTGATGGCGGCTACAAATTTAGGAGTTGCCCCGCTATGGCATTTTCCGCACGTCGCAACTTTGTTTGCGCCTACAACAGGTGATGCAGGGTCCTTATCGCTCCTAATATCATGCGCTCCGTGGCAGTCCGCACAGGAAGGTGCGCCGCTGTGGCCTACCTTGAGCTTTCTTCCGTGAAAACTTTCTTTATAGCGTTCCATGACTTGCGGACTGAATCCATATTTTTCCGCCATCATCTTCTCTTCATGACATGAGCCGCACGTTTGAACAATGTTAAAATGATTCACTGCAGATTCTCTACTGGTTTTTGGCTGGATGTAATGAGGGGAACCATGGCAGCTTGTGCAGACAGGCCCGTCGGAGGACTTTTTCACCATGACGTTCTGGCCATGCACACTCGTCTTGTAGGCTTGATAGATGTCCGGATGGCAATTGACGCAGGCTGCTTGCGCCATTGGGTCAATCTTGCTTTTTGTAGTTAGACCATTTGCAAGCGATAGCACCGCCTTGTCGGGTGCCCCCCCCGACAGGCCCTGATGCTGGGCTCCTTTTAATGCCATATGACACATCACGCAGTCAAAAGAACCGTGCACAGATTTTGCAAACTTTTCCTGATTTACATTGACGCTTCCTTCCATCGATCCGTGGCAGTTAAGGCATGTCGCCGCATCAGGCGCTGCATTGGCTGCTTGGACCGCAAAGAGGGTGAACAACAGCACAGCAATGTTCATCCAATTCCTCATACTTTCTCCTTTCACATTAATATTAAGATTTTTAGGAAAACCCTCAAAAGTGGCATACTGTGCATGGCAAATGGAAAATCCAATTCTGGGTAAGCGCCCACCAGGTAGTAAACAGGCCACCATTGAAGTCGTAGCAGCCATTGATGTCAGAGCAGATGGAAATATTGAGATCTGATCACATATCTGGATTGATGATCAGCGCACCTACTTTGCAAATGATAACCCATTGATATTATGATGAGATAAACTCAAAATTCTTTGCAAGGTCGAGATTAATGGACGTATTATATCATCTTTGCGAATAGTTTGAGAATTATTTTTTCATGTGAACCTCAAAACCTTGCAGCGTTATTGAGCTGAGATATGCGGCCGTGATTTCATAACAATCGGATCAGTATTGCACTGGCATGAGGGCATCAATAACAAACAACCAGAGACCATAAGCATGATGGGTAAGCATGCTGATGAATCTGATGGGGAAGCTTCGGCCTGCTGACTCGGGACGATGTCACTGCGGGTAATTAACACTGACTAAATAAAGCCCATGGGGGGGAGCTGTCCTCCCCGCTTCTTTCCTGTCGCGTGATGCCAATATTCGTTTCACATCATCGGGTCTATACCTACCAACGCCAACTTCCGTCAGCGTCCCTGTGATAATGCGAACCATATACTGCAAAAAAGCATCAGCTTCGATCTGCAGTTCAACAAAATCGCCACGTTTTTTTATTGACGCCGAGAGAATGGTACGTACCGGCGATTTGGCCCTACACCCAGAACTCCGGAATGCCGAAAAATCATGTCTGCCTATGAGAAACATCAGTCCTTTTCGCATGTTTGTTACGTTGAGAGGTGCATTAATATACCATGCAAAATTACGGTAGAGAGCGGACGGCTGGCGCCTGCCCAGAATGAGGTATTTATAAGTTTTCCCCGATGCTGAATAGCGTGCATGAAAATCGGGGGCTGCTTCCTCGGATGCAAGAATTCTGATGTCAGGAGGAAGTAGATGGTTTAAAGCTGGCGCCCAGGCCGTGGCAGGAATTGTATTTGCTGTTTTGAAGTTCGCAACGTGTCCCCATGCATGGACACCGGCATCGGTTCTCCCTGAAGAATACGTGATTACTTTTTCATGCGTAAGTGTCGTGAGGGCGAGTTCCAAGGTGTCTTGGATTGTAGCTTTACCGCTTCGTGCCTGCGTTTGCCAGCCGTGATAGTTCGTACCGTCATATTCGAGAATGAGCTTGATATTCCGCATATTACCCTACGTAGGAGTCAGTATCATTCATGCCCGACTGACCGTAGCTGCTACTCCCCCAAATATGCTTTCTTGATACCCGGATCCTTTTCCAGAAGTGAAGCTTGACCCTGCATAACAATGTTGCCGGTCTCTAAAACATATGCCCTGTGGGCTAACCGGAGTGCGGCCTTGGCGTTCTGCTCCACCAGAAGAATCGTCACGCCCTGTTGGTTGATTTCTTGAATGATCCTGAATATTCTGGCAACAATGATCGGAGCAAGACCGAGAGAAGGTTCATCGAGGAGCAGTAGCTTTGGCTTGGACATGAGCGCCCTGCCGATAGCAAGCATTTGCTGCTCCCCGCCGGATAGCGTCCCGCCAAGCTGCCTGCGTCGCTCAGCAAGCGTGGGGAACAAAGCGAATACCTGATCGATTCCCTGAGAAAGGTCTTGACCGTATCTCGAAAAAGCTCCTATCTCAAGGTTCTCAGTCACGGTCATGCGGGGGAAAATACGCCGTCCCTCGGGCACCTGCGAAACACCCATTGCGACGATCTCATGGGCCGCCCTGCCGGATATTTGCACTCCGTAATACGATATCGTTCCCCGCCGCAGCGCGGTTATGCCGGATATCGACATAAGAGTCGTGGATTTTCCCGCACCATTCGCCCCAATGAGCGCTACGATTTCGCCCTCCCCAATCTTCAGGCTGATGCCCTTGAGCGCGTCGATCATACCGTAAGAGACGGTTGCGTTTTCAAGTTCAAGCATGCAGATGGTCCTTGCCAAGATAGGCCTCAATCACATCGGGATTGCTCTGAATGTCCTTCGGCAGTCCCTCGGCAATTTTCACGCCATGGTCGAGTACGATCACTCGGTCCGAAATGCCCATGACGACCTTCATATCATGCTCGATTAACAGAATGGCGACGCCGTTATCCCTGATCCTTCGAATTAGATCCATCAGGTCCTTCGTCTCGAGAGGGTTCATTCCGGCAGCTGGCTCGTCAAGGAGAAGCAGATGTGGCTCAGTCCCGAGTGCACGCGCTATTTCCAATCGCCGCTGGTCTCCGTAGGAAAGATTTGCAGCAAGAGTATCATGTTGGTCTTCGAGCCCCACAAACTTTAGAATATCTGCAGCCAAGTATCCTATGTCCCTCTCTTCTTTTTTTACCTTGGCCATCCGGAGGAGCGCTCCGAAAAAACCTGCAGTCGTGCGACAATGTGCGGCGACCATGACGTTCTCAGCGCACGTCATGCCCTTGAACAAACGAATATTTTGAAATGTGCGCGCAATGCCGAGCTCGGTGATCTCATGGGGCGGCATTGC
>Ga0187779_10001391_pt1 | contig 15114 bp, 20 predicted proteins | sample 1015_Q2_SP10_10__FD_132435 | JGI IMG/M metagenome (GOLD analysis project Ga0187779, IMG submission 132435) | Tropical peat soil microbial communities from peatlands in Department of Meta, Colombia - 1015_Q2_SP10_10_MG | ecosystem: Environmental > Terrestrial > Soil > Wetlands > Peat | place... | reverse complement strand
GCGTCTCAGGATCATCTGCGACAGGAGGCCAGAGCTCCCCGCCCTCCGCCCCGAACAGCTGGAGTTCTTCCAGTGGAACCCGGACCGCGAAGCCAGCCTGTTGCGGGACTGCGACGTAGGCATCATGCCGCTCACCGACAGTGACTGGACCCGGGGCAAGTGCAGCTTCAAGATGCTCCAGTACATGGCCACCGGCCTGGCGTCCATCGTCTCGCCGGTGGGGATGAACTGCGAGATCCTGGCCCAGGGACCGTGCGGCTTGGCCGCCGGCGGCGAGGCCGGGTGGCTGGACGCGCTGCTGCACCTCCACGACGACCCCGCAACGCGGTTCGGGCTGCTGTTCGATGGGGGTGACGGCTGCTGGGAGGTGCTCGCGCGCGAGCCGATGCTCCGCTCCCGAATCTACCGCCGCGTGGCGTTCGCGCCCCTCGCCGACCAGGACGTGGTCACGCTGATGCCCGGCTATCACCCGATCTACGCGGACGCGGACCCGCAGCTGCTGTTGTTCATCGACGAGAAGGCCGCCCACGGCCGGCTGCGCTCGTGGGCGGCCTTCACCCACACCGCCGCCAGGATTTGCCACAGCCGCGGGCGCGCTCAGGTGGATCGCAAAGGCGTCGAGAGCGCGATGACACAGCTCGGCGGCGCCGGATGACGCCCGCGGTCGACGTCATCGTCGACCGCGACGACGACATCGCGACCGTCAGAACGATCCACCGTCTTGTGACCAGCCACCCGACGATACTGGCGGTGAGCATCGCGCCCGATTCGCGAGCCGCGGCGGCAGTGGTGTGGGCGATCCTTCGAGCGCTGGGGAAGCGCACCGAGAAACTCGGCGGGCACACGCCGCGGTGGTCCGACGCCGAGGTCTGGCTCAGAGCGCACGAAATCGGCGAGGTGGTCGTGCTCCACGCCGAGCATCTCGCGGACACTCGAGAGCGCGAGCTTTGCGAGCTGGGCGGACGGGCCGGCATCACCGTCACGTTCGTCTACAGCGGCTCCGACGCTGCGTTCCGTCAGCCGACGATCACGCTCGACGAGCTGATCGCGAGGCGCCGCCCGGTCTGCCGCGCCGATCCGGCACCCGCACCGTGGCCGCGTGTCCCGCGCTCGCCGCCGCTCCGGCTCCGCTACGACTGCGTCTGGTCGCTTCCGCCCGAGGAGTTCTACCGCGTCGACCAACTGCTCTTTGACGCCTGCCAGGCGCTCACGCGCTGGCTGGCCGTCCATCCCCGAGCGCCGCGCGCACAACTCGCCAAAGCCGCAGCGGTGGTGCGCAGCGGGCAGGACGCCAACCAGCGGTACATCCGCCACTGCGCCACCGCGATCGCATTGCTCGGCGCCTCGATCCACCGCCTACCGCCTCAGCCACCACTTCGAGCAAGGTCGCTCGACAGCGTGGAGATCGAAGAGGCGCTCACCTACACAAGCCCGCCGCACGCAGGCTTCAGGCTCGCCGAGCAGCTCACCGGCCTACCGCCCGACCTCCTGCAGCTGGTCGGCGGAGACCAGATCACCTACGACTCGCTTCTCGATCTCCCTGTCCCATCGTCATCGCGACCCGTGCTGCGCGCACTGAGCTCCGCGAACCGAGCGGTTCTCGAGCCGCCCCCGGGGCACACGCACGCGGCACAGTCGGACATGCCGCACGACCGACTCGAGGCCGCGCTCACCTACGACCGCTTCGCCGGCATCATGGCGAGGCTGATCGGCGGGCGCCGCGAGTGCATCCCAGCCGCCAGGCTCTCCAGGTCCATCCGAGGCAGGCTTCGCGAGCTCCAGGCGAGCAAGATCGTCGAATTCGACGCCGACGTCTATCGCGTCAGCACGATCGCGCTCTACAGCAGCTACCAGCTACCCGCACCGCCGCCGCAACCGCTGCGATTCATGGCAACCGAGCCACTGCCAGCGCGTGAGAATCCCGCTGCCAAACATCCCGGACGAATCCCTGCCATCAATCCGGATTTCCGCTGACAAACATCCCGGACTCCACACCGACACCGCGAGAAGCCGCTGCTCGCCGACGTATTTCAACGCTCGATAATCGATCTTATGTCGACCAGCAACTCAAGAGGTTGATCACCGGGCGGCGCTGCTCGCTGGGCGCCTGTGGATTCCCCACTCAGATGATGTCAGTGGTATTCCCGGTTGATCGCTAGTTCGCTGTTACGGCCGCGCTGTCATTCGACGGACGTTCTACATCGATTCAGCGGAGTCCCCGACGACTTGTCGGCGGCTTAGATCGCCGCGGCGGCAAAGGCCCGGCCCCCGGCCCGGCCGGAAGCAGCACTTCATTCGACCGGCGCTCTGGTAAGACTGTTACGATCCTTACTATGCGTGTGACCGCCAAGGGCCAGATTACGATCCCGCAGGAGCTTCGCGAGCGCTTCGACCTCGGACCCGGCGCAGAGGTCGAGGTCATCCCTACTGACGACGGAGCGCTCGTGCGGCGCGCCCGAGTAGGCGGTAGCGGCCCCCGCTTGGTCGAGCAGCTCCGCGACCGGGCGGACGCCGGCCTCACCGCCGACGAGATCCTCCGACTGACACGCGGAGACCCAGACTGACGACGCTGATCGATACGAGCGTTCTGCTCGACATCGTCGCGCCGTCGGATTGGCGCAACTGGTCGGAGCGACAATTGATCGACGCGTCCGAGCGCGGGCCCTTGGCGATCAACCAGATCGTCTCAGCGGAGCTGTCGGCCGGGTTTTCGTCGAAGGAGACGTTCGAGCGCACGCTGCAAGGCGTGGGCCTCGTCCGCCTGAACCTGCCGTGGGCTGCTGCCTGGCTCGCCTCGCGTGCGTTCCTAGCCTACCGCCGTGGCGGTGGGACCCGAACCGCCCCGCTTCCCGACTTCTTCATCGGTGCGCACGCCGAGGCTGCCGACCTACCGCTGCTCACCCGCGATCCTCTCCGGATTCGGACGTACTTCCCGGTCGTCAAAGTGATCGCCCCCGAGTGACGGTCCCCGCCCTCGGGCGAACGAACATCCGTTCGCTGACAGTGGCGCACTGTCATTCGACCGACGCTGTTGGCCCTCTCCTTGGGTAGCTGTCCCCAGCCGCAAAGTAGGGCGGCCCGTGACCGTCATCATCGCTGGTTGGCGTCTCGAGCGATCGCTCGCCCCCGGTCGCTCACGCTGGTGATCGAGCAGACGCTTGATCCGACGACCTGGCTGATCGTGACTGGCTGGGAGGCGACGGAGACCGAGGGTAAGATCGTGGGCCGCTGGCTCATGAGCGAATCTCCCTGGACAGACCTCGAACCGCAACCCGGCGACTTCGACCAGGACCTCGCCACCGTCGACCCCCGCTACATCGAGCGGCACCGCTGGGACCCGGACGGCAAGCTGCGCATCCTGCTCACGGTCGAAGGAGAAGACGCGAGAAGACTGCAGCGGATCGCCGCCGCCCGCGGCCAGAAACCAACGGACCTAGTGGCTGATCTTCTTCGCGACGCGGACCGCCCCGCTGTGTAGCGATCAGGAGCGCGGCTGTTGCCTTGTGCGGAAGCGGTCGCGGGCAAGTTCCGGCGAGTCCTGAGTAGTGACAGTTGTGCAGCTCGTCCGCAGCAGAAGAGACCTCGGGGAGACCGGGGCTCCTGCTCGCCCTGCGATTGCGACACTCAGCGCCGCGCTCGCCCCCCGCGCTACCGCCTCGGGGAATCCGGCAGTGTCGCACGGGAGTTGCGCACCTCGTCTGGGCTGTTTCACAAACCAACGGCATTGGTGCCACGCAACAACGGGTTGGCGAGCCACCGGAAACGGACGCATCAAGAAAACTCCTGAGGGCCTCCGCGGGATCCGCGCGATTGATTTGCCTCGACGCGGACCGGCGCTCTCGGCGTTCGATCACAATCAATTTCCGGTCCGTCACCTTTGTGAAACAGCCTCCGTCCAACCCGGGAGCCAACTCCGCGGGAGCATCCGTTACCGCTCGCCGAGGCGAAGCAGGCGTCGGACGGGGAAGAGCTGACGGCCTGTATACGCCCGTAGGACGGGCACCTCCACTGCACAAGGAGATGTCGCCAACCGAGCAAGCAGCGTCGCGTTTGGCGGCGCTTACGCTACTCGGCCGCGGGTCTCGCCCTGCATCGGGCTCGGGCGTATCGGCTGCGGGGGCTGCGGGGGCGGTTGCTGCGTGGGCTTGTCAGCCATTGCTCTGTGAGTAGTTTACGACTGGTTGGCGAGCGCGACGATCCAAAGGACGACCTCAATCACGAGCACCAGCGCGGCGAGACGAAACGGCGCTTGTAGCCAACGGAGCTGACCGCGGTTCGCCTTCCACGCGGCCTCCATGTGCAGCGCGAGATCACGATGAATCTCAGGGAGGTCGAGAGGCGCAGCGTCGACCGGCTCGAGATAGGTCTGGATGAACGACTGGGCGTTCACGGTCAAGCGCCAATCACGCCACGACCAGAGCAGCGCCAGCAGCGTGATCCCAACGAATGCAAAGCAGCCGATCGCCGCCCACGCCAGCGGATGGAGGTGGTGGCTGCTGAGGATCCGCCCACCAAGGAACGAGGTGATCGCAGCAGCAGCGATGAGCGTCCCAGCACGCGACCGTAGCTCGGCGACGACCCGCTCCTGCTCGTCGAGCGCTCGTTTCGCTTCGTCGTACGCGAGAGCGTATCCGGCCGGATCGGCCGCAGGAACAGAACTCGCCTCCATACGGCCAAGCTACGGAAGGCCGCAGACAGTTCTGCCTTCCGCGCAAAGCGCAACCAGTGGCCGACGGCGACGAAAGACGCGTGTGCGATGGAAGCAGGAGGGGCCTCGAAAACGTCAACGCGGCCATCGTCAAGCTGTTGCGTCCCGCGTCGGTAGGCCCTGGGAAAGCGGAGGTGTCGTGTGCGAGCGAGGAGTCGTCCTACAGGTCGACCCGACACCGATTGGCAGCCTATGCTGGCCTCGCAGCCAGATGGCCGAGATCGAATTCGCCGAGGAGTTTCTGCCCGCCTACGACGTCTCTGACGCTATCGCTTGCGTGGTCAACGCCGATCGGGATACCGCCTGGCGGGAGCTGCTGGACGTCGACCTCATCAAGTTGGGGCGCGAGGCGCCACTGGTGGGGATACTGCTCGACTCTGCGCGCGGGGCTGCCGAAGGCGACCTCGACGGGTAGCGTCAAACCGGTATCGACGGACGCGCGCTGTACGCGGACCGGATAGCGCTCGCTCCCCGCGCAACTCAGGAGCGGGGCTCCGGACGGAGAGATTCGCGCGGCGCGTCCAACCCAGGATCGACTCGACCTCGCGTATCCCGGCGCGCTCACCGTCGGCACTGAGCGGCGCGCGTATCTGCGGGGCTCGGCGAGTAGCCTGAACCTAATTCCGCGGACGGCTCACGGGGCCGGCGTCGATTTTGCTGGGGTAGGTCCACGGAAGCGATTCGGAGGCATACGCATAGAGAGGGGGACTCAAGATGGCCGTCGATTACTTGGAGATCGTCAGCAACGACGTAGAAATCCTTGCTGGCCTGTACCAGCACATGCACGGCCTGTCGTTCGGCCCTCCAGACCCGGATCTTGGGCAGGCCCGGGTGGCGACTCGGGCGGACGGAACCCTGGTCGGAATCCGGAAGCCGCTGGCGGCGCATGAGCAGCCGATCATGCGGACTTACCTCGCGGTGGAAGACATCCAACAAGCAACGAAGAAGGCCGAGGAGTTCGGCGCGACGATTGCCTATCCCCCAACCCAGCAGGGCAACCACGGCACCTTTGCAATCGTGATCCAGGGCGACGTGGAACACGGGCTCTGGCAACGCTAGTAGCCGCGCCGCCGCGCTGGAAGCCGATCGATCGACGCAGGCCATGATTACCGCGCCGACGGCATTGCAGGTCTCGGGCTGCAATCCGGTCACGTTCCCGCAAGTCGCCAAACCCAGGAGGCGACGCCGCCTTCGCCTCGGAGAGCGGTAACGGATGCTCCCGCGGAGTTGGCTCCCGGGTTGGACGAGTTCCGGCGGTCGACCACCGAGGTCGTCCTGCGATTGCTCCTCCGCGAGGCGGAGCGGTAGTCGGCGAACCGCTACTACTCGCTGCCCCGGCGCGTCCGCGCGGCTCCTGCTCTCCTGGCCGAGCAGCCACCCCGCGCACCTTGGACGTCACTGCTCAGATGGACGACCTGCGGTAGCACCCGTCGGCAGACGACAGTCGGTCGCTCGCCCGATTGAGAAGCGGGAGGGCGACCGGGAGGACGTCGAAGGACCGGCAACTCTGTGGCCGGGTGCCGTGCGATCGATCGGATGAGGGCGGCGGGTACGTTGAGGGTCGAGAATTCGCGGGACGGGCCCTGCAGGGCGGTATCTGCGAGCTGGCGATCTACTTGGCCTCGCTGACCGTGGAGGAGCCCGGCCCGGCGCCCGAGGGGTGCACGCAGACGTGTCGCCGTTCATCGCGCTCATTCGCCGCCAGACGCATTGCAGGCTAAGTCGGGATTGTCGATTCGCTCACGCGTGAAGGCTGCTGCCGACTATGGTGTGGACCGTGTCCCTCGAATCGGGTACTCGTGGCGCGCTCGAGGGCTTCAAACGCCGCGGCCGCGTCGTTTCGGCTGCGATCGCGATACTCGTAGGCACGGCTGGCGTCGTGGGCTGTGCTTCCCGGGCTGACGTCAACACGGCGACGACATCGCCCACCGCGACGACCCAGGGGACCGAACGGAGTTCGCCCGCGAGCATGGCCTCGACGTCGACAACGACGACGGCAACGACGTCAACTTCGACGAAGCGTGCAGCCGCCGCCTCAGAGCCGAGTCTGCCCGTCCCAACATCGAGCCAGAGCGCTGGTCCCCAGCCAGCCTGCACGGCCAAGCGGCCGGTCGTGGTGCTCGATCCGGGACACTCCGGCGGCCCGAACTTCGACTCGACTGCCGAGGTCGACGGCCCCAAGCCGGTCATCGCACTCGGCATCACGTTCCAGCCGGTCGACATCGATGGCTCCGGCATCATGGCGATTGACAACGGCGGAGCCCCGGGTGAGCTGATCACCATGTGGCGCGCGGCGCAGCGGATCCGGACGATCCTCCGCTCCGCCGGCTACACCGTGCACCTCACGAAGTCGAGCGCCAACGAAAACGTTGGGCTGCTGGAGCGAGTTCGCGAGGCCATCAACGACCACGCGACGATCGCGGTCAGCCTCCACTACACCGGCGGCATCCCGTTTGGACAGGCCAACGCCCACTTCGGCGTCACACCGCAACAGGTCGGTCTGTACCGCACCAACGTCGCCAACGGCCACACCATCCGCTTTACCAACGCGCGCGTCGCAGCCGAGTCGCAGCGTGATGCCAAGATCATCCAGCAAGCTCGCGCCGCCGCCGGCGACGGGGTGGACGTGGCTCCGCTTGATGAGAGCTTCCCCCAGTCTCGTGGCCTCCCTGCGTACGGCAACATCTCAATCGTCCAGGTCGTCGATCAGCGGTTCCCGTGGATCTATAACGAGGACGGCGACGTCGGGTTCAATCTCCACGACTACACCACCGGGATCGCCAATGGGATCGAGCGGGCCGTGCCCATCGCAGCATGTCTTCGGCCGCACGCCGCAGGGGCGGCCACCGGAGGTCCATCCACGTCATGAGTGCTGGGGACAGCTACCCAAGGAGAGGGCCCTGTTCTTGTCACCGGTTGCGGGTGGCGTCAAGCCGGAGCGCCGTATGGCGAGCCAACAACTCGAAGTCGATGTCGTCATGGAGTAGCTCGGTGCCGGCGTCGATCGCATGGGCCGCGATGAGGCAGTCGATAAGCCTGCGGAGGGTGACGCCCTGGCGACGGCACGTCCGGTACAGGGCGGCGGCAGTCTCATAATGCGCGGCCGGCGTCGGCAACAGCGCGGCGCGCGCCAGGAGGCCCCGCAGCTGCCCGAGATGGCGCTCATCGCGTGCTCCGGCCAGGACCTCCATGCGGATCGGGTGGCAGGTGGCAAATTCGCCGCCAACCAGTTCGTCGACGCGCAAGCAAACAGGGGACCCTGTGTCGCGCAGGAACTCGACCCAGGCCGAGGTGTCGATCAGGATCACGTCCGCGCCGACCGCAGCTGCTCAAGATCTCCGTCCCAGCCGGATCCCCGCAACGCGCGGGCGGCGTCCAGGTCCAGCGTCTCCCCTGCGAGAGTCCGCAATGCCAGATTGATGGCGTCGCGCTTGCTGGTGAGCCCGTAACGGCGCATCACCTCGGCGCACGCCTGATCATCGATGTCCACGTTTGTGCGAGACATACACCAAGCATACACAAAGGACTCGCCGCAATCTGCTCACGCGCGACTGTTTTGCGGCGTCGTAGAAGATTTGCTACGGTGCCGAGATGACCACCATCGCTCAGCGGGAGCTCCGGAACCAGATCAGCGCGATACTCAGGCGCGCCGAGGAAGGCGAGCAGTTCACAATCACCGTCGACGGTCGGCCTGTCGCCTTGCTCGGGCCACTTGCGATCACGCGTAAGCCCGCCGCGGCAGGCCGGCTGGCCGCGGTTGTGAACCAGACGCCGGTCGACGCCACCTGGGCCCGTGAGCTCCGAGAGCTTCGTGCCGCTGACCTGGAGATCGCACGCGATCCCTGGGCGCGTTGACCGCTCTGATCGACACCAGCGTGCTCGTCGGTTCACGCGCGCCAGAGCTTGAGGAGCCGTGGGTCGTGAGCGTCATCAGCGTCGGGGAACTGCAGGCCGGAGTACTTCTCGCCGGCGACCCGGGCGTGAGGGCCCAGCGTCTGCAACGCCTCACGGCAATATTGGCCGAGGCGCCGATCGTTGCTGTAGAGCCCGTCGTCGCCGCGCGCTACGGCGAGTTGCGTGCCGCGACCGGCCGACAGCCCTCGAACGACCTGTGGATCGCTGCGATCGCGCTTGCCCACGACTTCACTCTGATCACCGCCGACGAGCGTCTCGCCTCGCTCCCCCTGATCCGCGTGACGCTCGTAGCGTTGAGTTAGTAGAGCCGGAGCGAACATCGCACGCGCGATGCGCGAGCGTGGAATGTCGTTCAAGGATGCGGTCAACGAGGCGATCCGTGCCGGCCTGGGGCCAACCCATACCGCCCGCGCCCGCTACACGACACCGCGCTCTTTGGGACCCGCTCGGGTGGACCTCGTCAAGGCGCTGAGCCTTTCCGGCGCGCTCGAGGACGAGGCGCTCACACGGCGCCTCGCCGAAGGTCGCTGACGGGCGTGGTCATCGTCGACGCGAACGTGCTGCTGTACGCCGTCGACCTCGAGAGCGCCACCATGAACACTCGCGCTTGCGGCTGGATGCCGCGCTGGCCGGTACGGAGGCAGTCGGGTTTGCACGGATCGCGCTCCTCCGTTCATCCGCATCGGGACGAACCCGTCGATTCCTCCCCAGCCCGATGACCACCGACACGGCGACCGGACAGGTCGAGGCGTGGCTCGCAGCGCCTGCTGCGGTGACCGCGCAGCCGACCCCGCGACACGCGGCCTTGCTGCGCGGCCTGCTTCGCGACACTGGAACGGCCGGCAACTTGACGACCGACGCCCATCTGGCCGCTTTGGCACTCGAGCATGGCGCGGACATCGTGTCCTACGATCGTGACTTCGGGCGGTACCCCGGGATCAGGCATCGTCTCCCCGGATGAGCGGGCGTTCGCGATGCTCCGGAGCTTGGGCGCGGAGCTAGACTCCTATTCCGATGGCGAAGCAGCAGCGAACGATGCGGATCGAGCAGCGTGGCCAGATGGCCGCGATGGCGCAGCTCGAGACCAAGACCGACGAGGAGCTCGAGGCCGAGACCAAGTACAAGGCCGCCGCCCAGGCGATCCTCGGCTACCGCGCAGCCGAGCGCTACGACGCGAAGGCGGCGCGCGCGTACTTCCAGCGCGCACTGGCCGCGGCGCGGGGGCCGCAGGAGCGCGTCGGAATTCGGCGGATGGCCGACGCCTCGCTCGCGTTGGCCGAACGCCGGCCGGACGATCTGAAGAAGGCGACCGAGCGACTCGGCATTGAGTCGCCCACCGCCGGCCAGCTGCGAAGCCTGAGGTTCCTCGGGCTGATCGCTCCTCCGGCGAGCGCCGGAATCCTGATGCGGATCCGCGGGATCCTGATCGCGATCGTCTTGATCATCGCGGTGCTCGCGCTCGGGTTTGGGATCGTGTACGGGATCGGATCGGCGGCCGGCGGCATCTCGGTCGACACGGCGATCTTCTTCGGCTTCGTGCTCGTCCTGATCGCGGTTGGCGTGCTCGCGTTCGTCGGACGGCGCCGTCAGAAACGCGCGAAGGCCAAGCGCGCGGAGCAGATCGCGTCCGCATCCGGGTCGCGCTGACCTAGCAGGTGTGCGGGCGCTACACGCTGGCGACGCCGAACCCGGCTGACGTCCGGGCGCGCTTTCCGATCGGCGAGTCGATCGAGATCCGCCGGCGCTACAACGTCGCCCCGGGCGACGAGGTGCTTGCGGTCACGACCGACCGCGACGGCAACCCCCGCGGCGAGCTGCTCCGCTGGGGACTCGTCCCCACCTGGGCCAAGAAGCCCGACACCGGACTGAAGATGATCAACGCCCGGGTCGAGACGGTTGCCGAGCGTGCCGCCTTCCGTCGCGCGTTCGAGCGCTACCGGTGTCTGATCATCGCCGACGGGTTCTACGAATGGCAGCGCCAGCCGACCGGCCCGAAGCACGCGTTCCACATCACGCGTGCCGACGGCGGGCTGTTCGCGTTCGCCGGCCTGTGGTCGATCTGGCACGACGACGACAACGAGGGGCGCACGCTGGGCACGTGCACGATCCTCACCACCGCCGCCAACCCCGCGATCGCGTCGCTGCACGACCGGATGCCTGTGATCCTGGCCCCCGGCGCCGAGTCCGCGTGGCTCGAGCCCTCACGGCCGCCCGACCGCATGCGCGAGCTCCTGGCGGGCCTCACCCCGTCCGAGACCGCGCTCAGGCGGGTCGGTTCTGCCGTCAACGACGCTCGCTATGACGGACCGGAGTGCCTGGCCCCGCCGATCCCCGACGGCCAGGCTGCCCTGTTCTGAGCCTTGGTCGGATCGATCAGGCCGCGGCGGCGCGCTCGGCCGGCCCAAACGGCCGCTCGGGGCGCGCGATCGTGAGGCCGATCCAATTGTTGAACGCCTCGGCCGGCAGCGGCTTACTGAAGTGGTAGCCCTGCGCGAGGTCGCATCCAAGCCCCTCGAGGCGGTGCAGCGTGGCCTCGTCCTCCACCCCTTCGGCCACGACCGTGAGGCCGAGGTCGTGGCCGAGATTGATCGTCGAGCGCACGATGATCAGGTCGCTCTCGTCGCTCAGCATCGGAGAGACGAACGACCGGTCGATCTTGAGCTCGTCGATCGGAAGGCGCCGGAGGTTGGCGAGGGACGAGTAACCGGTGCCGTAGTCGTCAACGGAAAGGCCGACGTCGAGTTCGCTGAGACGAGTGAGCGTGACCAGCGAACGGTCGGGGTCAGACATCAGCATGCTCTCGGTGATCTCGAGCTCGAGCGCCGACGGAGTCAACCGGTACGTGTTCATCAGATCCGAGATCAGCGCCGCGAGGTCGGGATCGAGTAGGTTGCGCACCGACAGGTTGACCGACACCGTCAGGGCGTGGCCGGCCTGCCGCCACGCCGCGCACTCCGCGACCGCGCGCTCGAGCACGTGTCGGGTCAGCGGTCCGATCAGCCCGGTCTGCTCGACGAGCGGCATGAAGTCAGACGGCGGCAGGAGCCCCAGCTCGGGGTGCTGCCAGCGCACCAGAGCCTCCGCCCCATGGACGCGGTTGCGGTCCATTAGCATGATCGGCTGATAGAAGACGACGATCTCGTCGGAGTCGAGCGCGTGCCTGAACTCGCTGAGCACGCTGAGCTTGCGCACCGAGTGACGATCGAGCGCAGCCGCATACACCTTGCACCCGGAGTGCGCCTCCTTCGCCGCGTACATGGCCACGTCCGCGCTGCGAAGCAACGAGTGCGGATCCTCACCGTCGCGCGGGAAGCGGGCGATCCCGATGCTGACCCCCACGTCCAGCGTCAGCTCATCGACTACTACCGGCTGCTGAACGCAGTCGATCAGGCGCTGAGCGATCGCCTCGAGCTGATCGCTGTCGGCGGTGGACTCGGCGGGTAGTACCGCGAACTCGTCCCCGCCGAGTCGCGCCACGACGCCGTCCGTTCCGATTGCCTGCTGCAGGCGCGGCCCCAGGTCGCGCAGCAGCTCATCCCCGTAGTGGTGGCCCAGCGTGTCGTTGACCTCCTTGAAGCGGTCGAGGTCGAGCAGCATCACCCCAAACTTCTCGTTCCCGTTTCTGGCTGCGGAGATCCGTTCGTCCAGCCGAGACCGGAATCGCTCGCGGTTCGCCAACCCCGTCAGCTCGTCGGTAGTGGCGATACGCTGGAGCTCATCGCCGCGCTGCTTAGACTTCAGCAACTCGCCCACTAAGTACTGGAAGATGAGAAGCACTAGGGCCACCATCGCGATCCCAGCCGTGCCGGTTTCGGCCGCGACATAGACGGCCACCATCGTCAGCACTGCCGAGAACAAGTGCGCGGACAGGACAGGGATCACAGCTTCGCGCACCTTCTGCACGAAGGACGAACCGTCAAGACGACACATGTAGGCGAACACCCCAACTATGTCGATCGCCATCGCGACCACGAAGGTCAAGAACACAACCAGGTAATACGCGACGGCGTGAGGGGTTACACCGGTCAGCCGAATCGCCGCATGGAAGAAAAGCGCGGCGGCCAGCGGAAACCACGTGTAGACCACCACGTTGTTGCGCGCAACATGGCACTGGGTGCCCAAACGAAGCGCCACGAGCAGAATCGTGCCCGCGCCGAGAAGCGCCGCTGGAGCGGGACCAAGCAAGACGATGGCGAGTATGAGGCCGATCAAAACTCCCGAGATTCTCACCCTGCTCGCCCCGATTCCGATGTCGGTGAGAATGCTCAAGGTCGTGAAACCGGCGAGTACTACTAACGGTCCCAACCGCCAGTGGTCGAGGTCACTCGTCAGCCAACAGACGACCGCGGCGCCAGCCAACGCGACAATGTGAACCAGCACAAACCAACGCGCGGGTTCCCGTGCGCGTCTCTTGCCAGCCGTGGCAGTCTCGCGGTCCATCGCCCCCTATTCATCGGCTCTTGCGGCGTAGTGCTCAATCCGCAAACTGTCCAGAGCTTCCTGGACTCTGGCTAAAGCTCTGGCCCTCCCTGCCGATAATCACGCGAGACGTCGAAGAAATGGAGGGTTCGCCGTAAGCGAACCCCCTGTCGAGCGCTTCAGTGCCCGTAATACGGCATAGCTCGCTCCTTTCATCGGCGCGACCTAGAACGGCGAATCGCTGGCAGCCTTACCTCTCACAGTGCGCTGCCTGCGGCCCCTGCTGTTTTCTCTGTAATACGTGGGGACTGCGCCCCTATACCTTGAGAAAGGTACCGGGGTTCGCAGTCTCCGCAATCGGACGTTTGTCCAGTTGCGCCCAACAGGTCTAAAGTCGCTTGTGACAGCCCGCCGAATCTGCGCTCCCGCTCATCGAGGTCAGTCACCCGATCGGGACTTGAGCGCCTGGGCCGGAGGCATATGGGTAGCGAGGGCAAGCCGCACCCTTCGACGGTCGTATAGCAGTTGAGAACTGCGAACCTGAGCCCGGGTTCGGCGAGGACCTGCCGAGCGCCGCCACGCCGCTCCGCCGGTCGGCGAACACGGGTAACGCAGCGAACAGTGTTCGCTGGCGATAGCCCACGATCCGACCGACGTCCGCATATTGATGCGAGTATTTGGAGCATCTATGATGCGGTCATGCGCACCACCATCGATCTGGACCCAGACGTTGACGCTCGGCTGCGCGCCCTGGCGCGTGAGCGAGGCGTGCCTCTGAGAACCGTGATCAACGACGTGCTCCGCGCAGGCATCCGGCCACAGTCGCGCGACGAGGAGCCGTATGCGCTCCCGTCGCGGCGACTCGGTGTGCGCCCTGGCATCGACCTGGACAAGTCATTGCGACTGGCCGGCGATCTCGAGGACGACGAGATCGTCCGCAAGCTCGATCTCCGCAAGTGAAGCTGCTGGACGTCAACCTCCTCATCTACGCCGTCGATGAGAGCTCAGCGCGGTTCCAGCAGGCTCACCCATGGGTCGAAGGCGTCCTCGGTGGCCGCGAGACCGTCGCACTCCCCTGGTCGGTGCTGCTGGCATTCGTCCGACTCACGACCAAGCCGCAGGTCATGACGTCGCCGTTCAGCTCAGGCGAAGCACTGGACATCGTCGACGGCTGGCTGGCCCGTCCGAACACTGTGGTCGTCCACCCCACCGATCGTCACGCGGCGATCCTGCGCGAGCTTCTCGCTCCGCTGGGTACGGCGGGAAACATGGTTACCGACGCACACCTCGCGGCGCTGGCGATCGAGCACGGCGCGGAGCTGAACTCGTGCGACGCGGACTTCTCGCGTTTCACAGGGCTGCAGTGGACGGATCCGCTTCGCGCATGACGTGTGTGTGTGTGTGTGTGTGTGTGCTGCGGCGTCCCGGGGGATTCCGCTGAGCCGACTCGGCGTCTCGGAGTTCTCAAGGCGACCGTTGTCAATGGAGTACCAGCGCCTGGATGAGTTTCGGACGGTGTTTCCGACTGAGCAGGACCCCACACGGCTCGTCAACGAGATCTGGGACGGCATTGGCGAGCAGCAGCCGGCGAACGGTGATTTCATGCGGTGTTCTGGAACGGCAGGCCGGTCGAATCGGTGAAGAAGGGCGATTCTCTTTCGATCGACGTCGAATCGGATGGCGAGCTCTCGTTCAAGTGCAACATGCGGAAGGCATCGCTCCGAATACCCACGGGGCGAGTCACCAACGTCAGGATCTCCTGGGACGAATCGCGCGGCGAACTCGGGCGAGCGCCTTCTTCCGGGCGGGATCGTCCGGGTCGTCTATGTTGGCCGCCACGGCCGTGATTGGGATCCGGCTTCCCCTGGGGCCGAGGATGTCAGCGAGCAGATCGTTGTCCTTACGGAGCCGGACGATGTCGGCAACCAGTTGCTCGGCCGTCCGTCGCTCGCCATCGTGGCGGGCATTGACCACGACGAGTTGCGCGTGCTCGATGCCGGCGTAGCTAGCGGCGATCGCCCAGCGCTTATCCGACTGCGGAGCCCGTCTCGCTTGGGCAACGCCACCCAGGC
>Ga0187779_10001388_pt1 | contig 15121 bp, 9 predicted proteins | sample 1015_Q2_SP10_10__FD_132435 | JGI IMG/M metagenome (GOLD analysis project Ga0187779, IMG submission 132435) | Tropical peat soil microbial communities from peatlands in Department of Meta, Colombia - 1015_Q2_SP10_10_MG | ecosystem: Environmental > Terrestrial > Soil > Wetlands > Peat | place... | reverse complement strand
TTGTGAGATTCTCAAAGTCGTGCCTGGTCGGGTTTCGACCGAAGTCGCAGCCAGCCTGAGTTTTGATACAGCCGGTACGGTTGCCAAAGCGCGAAAGCTGATTGCTTTCTATGAACCCCAAGGCATCTCCCGCGACCGCATCCTGATCAAGATTGCGAGCACCTGGGAAGGAATTCGCGCAGCCGAGCTTCTTGAATCGGAAGGCATCCACTGCAATTTGACGCTTCTCTTTAGCTTCGCGCAAGCCGTAGCTTGCGCCGAAGCCGGCGTCACTCTCATTTCTCCCTTTGTCGGCCGCATTTATGACTGGCACAAGAGACAGCACGGCGGAGCAGAAATACCTGCCGACCAGGACCCGGGAGTTGCATCCGTCACACGCATTTACAACTACTACAAGAAATTCGACTACAAGACGCAAGTGATGGGAGCAAGCTTCCGCAATCTAAGCCAGATCATTCATTTGGCTGGATGCGATTTGCTCACCATCAGCCCGGAGCTTCTGAGTCAGCTGGAGAAGACGGAGGGAACTGTGGAACGCAAACTCGATCCTGCGAAGGCGCGAGCGAGTAAGGAACCGAAGCTGCACCTGGATGAAAAGGCCTTTCGCTGGATGCACAACGAGGACGCGATGGCCACGGAGAAATTAGCCGAAGGCATTCGCAACTTCAACATCGATGCGCATCGCCTGGAAGAGTTCGCGCTCACGCACGTAGCTGCAAGCGCTCGGTGAGAAACGGACGCACAAATTTTAGCTTCAATGAAACGGGTGCGGGCTGAGGGTCACGCACCGAACACAGGAGGCAAAGATATGGCATCTCCGCAACAGAACGTTGTACTTGAAGAATCACCATCGCCGTCGCTGAGCGCGTACGGAAAAGCGCGATCGACGGTCCAAGGCTTGCCACTGAGCTCAGAGGAACTGAGAAAGACTCACGCATATTGGCAGGCCTGCAACTATCTGGCGTTGGGCATGATCTATCTTCAGGCGAATCCTTTGTTAAAGGAGCCTTTGAAGCCCGAGCATATCAAGAACCGCCTGCTCGGACATTGGGGATCAAGCCCAGGGCTTGCTTTCATCTACATCCATCTGAATCGTCTTATCAAGAAATTCGATCTCGACATGATTTTCATGGCCGGGCCCGGACACGGTGCGCCCGGCGTTCTAGGGCCAGGGTATCTGGAGGGGACGTACTCCGAAATCTATCCCGAAAAGAGCGAGGACGAGGCAGGCCTGCTCGAGTTCTTCAAGCAGTTTTCCTTCCCTGGTGGCATCGGCAGCCACTGCACGCCAGAGACTCCCGGTTCGATACACGAAGGAGGCGAACTGGGGTATGTGCTTTCCCATGCCTGCGGCGCAGCCTTCGACAATCCCGACTTGATTGTAGCCGCTGTGGTCGGTGATGGCGAATCCGAGACTGGCCCGCTTGCAACTTCCTGGCACATCAGCAAATTTCTGAGCCCCGTCCGCGACGGCGCGGTACTACCGATCCTGCACTTAAACGGTTACAAAATTAACAATCCCACGCTCCTGGCGCGCATTACGCATGAAGAGCTGGAAAGCTTGCTCCGGGGCTGCGGATGGACGCCTTACTTCGTAGAGGGTTCAGACTCCGACAGCATGCACCAGGCCATGGCCGCAACCGTCGACCATTGCGTTCACGAAATCCAGAAGCATCAGCGAGAATGCCGGTCATCCGGCGTACCCAAGCGGCCACGCTGGCCCATGATCGTATTGCGCGCTCCTAAGGGCTGGGGAGCACCGCAACACGTCGATGGTCACCGGCTGGAAGGCTTTTGGCGTGCGCACCAGGTGCCACTGACCGAGGTGAAAAAGAACCCGGAGCAGTTACAGATCTTGGAGAAGTGGATGCGCGACCAAAGACCGGAAGCGCTGTTCGATGAAAATGGAAGATTGCTCCCGGAGCTGAAGGAGCTTGCGCCCAAGGGGAGCCGCCGCATGAGTGCCAATCCTCATGCTAATGGCGGGACATTGAGAAGGGCGCTCCGCTTACCAGACTTTCGCGAGTATGCACTGAAGGTGGACCGGCCCGGAACGATTGAGGTGGAAAATGTGCCGCCCCTAGGGAACTTTCTGCGCGATGTCATGAAGTCCAATATAGGCAATTTCCGCATATTCGGGCCTGACGAAACGACCTCCAACAAGCTGCAAGCTGTCTACCAAGTCTCCAAGAAATTCTGGATTGCTGAATACTTCCCCGAAGATAATGACGGCGGCGAACTGGCTACGGACGGACGCGTCATCGAAATGCTCAGCGAGCACACCATGGAAGGCATGCTCGAGGGGTATTTGCTCACAGGCCGCAACGGATTTATCTCTTCGTATGAGGCATTTGTCCACCTCATTGATTCCATGTTCAACCAGCACGCCAAATGGCTTTCGATTTGCAACCACTTGTCCTGGCGCCAGAAGGTCGCGTCACTGAACCTGTTGATCACCTCTACGGTCTGGCGACAGGATCACAACGGCTTCACGCACCAGGATCCCGGCTTTCTGGATGTGGTTCTGAACAAAAGCGCCGCAGTCACGCGTATCTATCTGCCTCCGGACGCCAATTGCCTGCTGTCAGTAGCCGATCACTGCCTGCGCAGCGAGAACTACATCAATGTGATCGTATCCGACAAGCAGCTTCACTTGCAGTACCTGAACATGGACGCCGCGGTTACACACTGTACGAAGGGCATCGGTATTTGGGACTGGGCGAGCAATGATCAGGGCAGCGAGCCTGACCTCGTCATGGCTTCCGCTGGCGATATACCGACGCAAGAAGCGCTCGCCGCGACTGTCCTCCTCCGCCAGGAATTTCCTGACATTAAGATTCGGTTCATCAACGTTGTGGATCTATTCAAGCTGCAACCGAGCACGGAACATCCCCACGGGTTGACCGAAGCGGACTTTAATTCACTCTTTACATGCGACAAGCAGATCATTTTTAACTTCCACGGCTACCCTTGGCTGATCCATCGTCTGACTTACGGACGCAAGAACAAAGCGATGCATGTGCGCGGGTACAAGGAGAAGGGCAACATCAACACTCCAATGGAGCTGGCTATGAACAACGAGATTGACCGTTTCAGCCTGGCTATTGATGCCATAGACCGCGTCCCACGGCTCCAGACCGTCGGTGGGCACGCGAAAGAAAAATTCCGCAATGCGCAGATTGCTTGTCGCAGATACGCGTACGTGCATGGCATCGATGCACCTGAGATTGTGGGATGGAGATGGCCTCTGTAGCGGTGCGCGAACCGAAATTGAAATGTGATAGGCCAGAATGAGTGAAGTACCCGGGCCGGGACTTGGTCCGTGGCGGGTGCCCCAGAGGAGAGTCGCCGCACAGGTCGGTGAGCCTGTTGATAGAGCCGTGTAACGTAGCCGGGCAGTAACGGGGTCTTCGAGCGACCGCACCATTGCCCAATACGCTCGCGATATCTGGAAGGCGGAAACATGTCAGATTCCGTAGGTACGCGCAGAACGGTACGCGCAGCAAACCAAAGATCGATTTCGCCGCTGGCAGGGAAACCGGCTCCGAAGGAGATGCTCGTGGATGTCGCTCGCCTGGAGAGGGAATATTTTGAGCGCCGCCCGGACTTGCAAGACCCGAACCAACTCGTCATCTTCGGCACCAGCGGGCACCGCGGCTCGCCGTTTCAAGGCACGTTCACTGAGGCCCACATCCTCGCTATTACACAGGCAATTTGCGATTACCGGCGGGAGCAAGGAACGGACGGTCAGCTCTATATGGGTAAAGACACGCACGCACTGTCCAGTCCTGCACAGCGCACTGCGCTTGAAGTGTTAGCAGCGAATAACGTCGATACTATCATTCAGCAGAATGACGGTGTCACGCCTACTCCAGTCATCTCGCGAGCGATTCTGGTCTATAACCGAAATCGAAGGGAGCATTTGGCCGACGGCATAGTGATTACGCCGTCGCACAACCCGCCCGAAGATGGAGGCTTAAAGTACAACCCGCCCAATGGGGGCCCTGCCGATACCGATGTCACCCATCGGGTGGAAACCAGGGCCAACGAATTATTGCGCGCCGGCAACATGGGCGTGAAGCGATTGCCGTTTAACAAAGCCTTCGGGGCATCGACTACACACCAGGAAGATCTGATGCTGGCGTACGTGCGTGACCTTAACAATGTTGTCGATATGGAGGTCATTCGCGCTGCCAAGTTACGGCTTGCCGTAGATCCCTTAGGCGGAGCCGCTCGCCCGTATTGGGAGCCTGTTAACACGACCTACGGGCTGGATATCGCGATCACCAATCCGCTAATTGATCCAACCTTTTCGTTTATGACGGTGGACCACGACGGCAAGATTCGCATGGACTGTTCCAGTCCCTACGCGATGGCTAGACTCGTCGCGTTAAAAGACAACTACCAGGTGGCTTTCGCGAACGACCCAGACTCGGACCGGCACGGGATCGTTACTCCTTCAACCGGTCTGATGAACCCGAATCATTACCTCGCCGTGGCGATAAGGTACTTGCTCACCTACCGCCCTCAGTGGCCGACTAAAGTAGCAGTGGGCAAGACGCTGGTGAGCAGCAGCATAATTGACGAAGTTGTGAAAAAGCTCGGCCGTAAATTGCGCGAAGTGCCGGTGGGATTCAAATGGTTTGTGCCGGGCCTGTTCGACGGCTCCTACTGCTTCGGTGGAGAGGAGAGTGCAGGAGCGACTTTTCTGCGGCGCGACGGAACCGTCTGGACCACGGACAAAGATGGCCCCATCATGGATCTTCTCGCAGCGGAGATCACAGCCCGCACCGGCAAAGATCCAGGTGAGCACTACCGCGAACTAACGAAAGAGTTCGGCACCTCCTACTATACGCGCATCGATGCGCCCGCCTCCCCCGAGCAAAAAAGGAATTTACAAAAGCTCTCGCCAGATGCAGTGAAGGAATCCGGTCTCGCAGGCGAGCCGATCACGGCCAAGCTGACGCGGGCGTCCGGGAACGATGCCCCGATCGGAGGGCTTAAAGTAGTGGCGAAGAGCGGCTGGTTCGCAGCCCGGCCATCAGGGACAGAGAACATTTACAAGATTTACGCGGAGAGCTTCAGAAGCGAGCAGCATCTGCAGTCCATTGTGACCGAGGCCCAGGAGATAGTGATCAACGCCTTGCGTTCACCAGCAGCGAGTCAACAATGACCGACCGTGGCGACGTGGGCACAGTCCCACCCTTTCCTTGCGAATACCGCAGTTCCGGCATACTGCTGCATATTACGTCTCTGCCGTCGCATTATGGGATCGGGGACCTTGGGCCCTCAGCGTTTTCCTGGGTCGACCGACTCCATGACAGCCGGCAGGGGTGGTGGCAAGCATTGCCAGTTGGTCCCACAGGTTATGGAAATTCGCCATATCAATCAATGTGTTCCTTTGCGGGCAATGGTCTGCTCCTGAGCCCCGAGTGCCTTATTTCGGACAAACTGCTCGACGCGAGTGACTGCGCGTCGCACTTTCCTTCAGCTTTCGTCGATTACGATTCCGTTATTCCTTTCAAAGAAATGCTGCTGCAAAAGGCGGGGACGAACTTCCGCGCCGGCAAACGCACCGATCTCGATCTGCCTTATCAAGAATTCTGCGCAGCCCACGAAAGCTGGCTGGAAGACTATGCGCTATTTCGAGCACTAAAAGCGAAGTTTCGCGGCTCTTACTATCTCGAGTGGCCCGACGATTTGGTCCAGCGCAAGCCTGCTGCCTTAGCGAATGCCCGGCGCGAGCTTGCCAGTGAAATCGATCGGTTTCGGTTGGAACAGTTTCTGCTACGGCAGCAAGCAGATCGGCTTAAGGCATATGCGCATGCGAAGGGCGTGAGCATTATCGGCGATCTTCCGTACTTCGTTTCGCCGGATTCTAGTGATGTTTGGGCGCATGCGGAATTTTTCCTGCTCGACGAGCAACGCCGACCGCGCTTCGTCGCTGGCGTCCCTCCCGATTATTTCAGCACCGAAGGACAATTATGGGGTAATCCTGTCTACAACTGGGATGCGCTGCGTTCGACGGGCTACCACTGGTGCATTGATAGGATTCGGGCTCTGCTGGCCCATGTCGACGTAATTCGCTTGGATCACTTCCGGGGTTTTGCGGCCGCGTGGCACGTGCCGGCAGGAGCCAAGACAGCGCAGTCTGGGGAGTGGGTGCCCGGGCCGGGAGCCGCCTTTTTCCAGGCGATCCAGAGAGAAGTGGGGAGCCTACCGTTTGTCGCCGAGGATCTGGGCATCATCACTGCGGATGTGAAATCACTGCGCGATCAATTTCGAATTCCAGGCACGCGAGTCCTACAGTTCGCGTTTGACGGTCACGAAGATAATCCGTATCTTCCGCACAATTTTGTCAGCGATACGGTTGCATATACGGGGACGCATGATAATCCGCCCACGCGCGAATGGTATGAAGAGCTGCCTGACTCACAAAAACAAAATCTGTGGGGCTGCCTCAAACGACCCCTCGCAAATGCTAGTGAAGCTGCACCAGCGCTGATTGAGCTCGCGTGGTCATCGGTTGCTGCCTTGGCGATTGCACCGTTACAGGATGTTCTTAACCTCGGCAATGGAGCTCGGATGAACGTACCAGGTCAGGCGAGCGGCAACTGGCGGTGGCGCTTCACGGAGGAGATGTTGTCGGCCAGCTCTTTCGAATGGCTGCGCGAATTGACCGAGAGGTCGAAACGGCGCCCGAACGCAGCGTCGAACGCTCAGCCGCTGAAACAGGAAAGAGTCACATCTGCTTGAATTGGCTGTTTTTGAGGAGCCGCTCACGACCTCTGCAAGTCATGTCGTCGAGGACACGTTACCGTGCCTCTCGCTGGTATAACTGTAGAGCCTTCCCGTTACAACTGCGCCTTCACGTCCTCTCGAACCCCGACCTGTCGGAGTCTTGTTACTGAGGTGCTCTCTCACCCCTCGGGGCGGCCGAATAATTAGCGCGACAGATGTTCAGTTTGTGCATCTTGTTCTGCAGTGTAGTTCTCTTGAGCCCGAGGCGCTCTGCCGCTCCACCTTTCCCGGCTATCCTTCCAGAGGCGCTTTTCAACGCGTCGGTGATCACCTGTCGCTCGGCTTCGTGAAACGACGGCACGGCCGGAAACACAGTGCGACTTGAAAACTCCTTCACCTCTCTGCGTGGCACGTTCAACTCATCCCCTTGCGTGAGAATCACGCAGCGCTCGACGAAGTTTTCAAGCTCGCGAATATTCCCTGGCCAATCGGCGTTCATCAGCGCCTCCATCGCCAGTTTCGGAACAGACCGAATGCGCTTTTGCATTTGACGGGAGAAGCGCAAAACAAAGAAATGAACCAGCAATGGAATATCTTCACGCCTTTCGCGGAGCGGAGGAACCTCAATCGGAAACACATTCAGTCTGTAAAAAAGGTCTTCGCGAAACTGGTTATTCCGGATCATGTTTGGCAAATCGCGATGTGTGGCCGCAATCATCCTCACCTTGACATGAATGGTCCTGACGCTTCCCAGGCGTTCGAATTCCCTCTCCTGTACGGCCCGCAACAATTTCGGCTGCAGTTCCAAACTGATGTCCCCGATCTCGTCCAGAAACAGCGAGCCACCGTCGGCGAGCTCGAATCTGCCCTTTTTCTGCATCAGGGCGCCGGTGAACGCTCCCTTCTCGTGTCCAAACAGTTCGCTCTCCAGTAGTCCCGAGGGAATCGCGGCGCAGTTCATGCGCACAAAGTTGCGCTCGCGCCGGGAGCTAAGTTTGTGAATGGCGCGTGCGATCAGTTCCTTGCCCGTTCCTGTCTCGCCGTGAAGGAGGACAGTGGAGTCGGTCGGTGCAACGATCGTCACTTGGTCCAGCGCCTTTTGAAGGGCGGTACTCTTGCCGACGATGTGTTCGAAGCCGAAAACAGAGCTGCTTTCAGAATCGAGCCAGAGCTGCTCGTCTTCGAGTTCGGTCACAGCCGGGAAGCTCGTTTCTGCGAGGCCTGCGGGATTTGTGAATGCAACGACCGCGCTCATAATCTCCTCCCTGTTGCTTTACTCGCGAGCGATTGTGCAACTCAGTTCCCTTTCGGACAACCCCAGATCAGGTAGAAACGCCCTCTCTCTAGAGGGTCTGGAAGACTTGAATGAGAAGCAAACAACGTCCAAAAGGGAGTTTCGAACTAAGCCTTTCGGCTTAGAGCGGATTGATTCGCTTCCATCCATAGAGTCGAGCGTCGACGGACCAAAAGCCCGGTCCTAACATAGCAAGTGCAGCCCCTATCGTTCCCACAAACACGTAAGTCCATGGATCTGCGACTTTCCAGAGGATTTCGCAGGTTTGGATTCCCGTGACCAGCGTTCCGGCTAACGGCGTCCACAAACCAACGAACAGCAGTAGCCCGAGCCCTATCGGGAGCACGAGCAGGACGGTCACTTGAAGGGGGGAAGAGGCATGGTTCAACTTCTCGACTGCGCGCCAGACGAGGGCAATTCCAACCACCAGGCGCAGAAGTAGAAGGCCGACACCGGGCCAGCCCCGAGCGAATGTGGAGAATAGGCGACGCACAGGAGAATTTCCGTCCCCAGCTTAGGGAACTTCGAACCCTGTCGGAACCCCAAGAAGAGTGGGGAAGCCACTCTTTCGAGTGTTGCGCTTGGAGCAAAGTCGCTGAAAGGCGTCTAGAGTTCGATGATCCCGCGCTTCAGGCCGATCATCACAGCGTGGGTCCGGTCGTGGGCGCCTAACTTGGAAAGGATGTTCTTGACCCGCCACTTTACGGTGTCCTCAGTGATCGAAAGCTGGTCGGCAATCTGCTTGTTGGCGTTGCCGGCTGCGATCAGCCGCAACACCTCGATTTCGGCCGGCGTCAGGGCATCATCCATCGAATGCTCTGCAATCTTGTAGGACGCCTCCGGAGACAGAGTCTTCTTTCCAGCATGGACGGCGCGGATTGTGTCCACCAACTCTTTGTGAAAGGTGTTCTTTAGAAGGTACCCCTGAGCTCCACTTTTAAGAGCCCGAAGAATCTGAACATCCCCCGCGTAGGTAGTCAGCACGATAATCTTTGCATCGGGAAATTCGCCGCGAATCGCGATCAGCGCGTCCAGTCCGTTCATCTCCGGCATCTGCAGATCCATGAGCGTGACGTCCGGGCGATAGGCGCGAAACTGTTGGATCGCCTCACGGCCATTCGATGCTTCGGCGACCAACGTCATGTCCGATTGGGTACTCATCAAGACGGCTACGCCTTGACGGACAACAGGATGATCATCAACCACGAGAATCCGAATTGAGGCTGGCTTAGAACTCACGACTGGACCTTCTCTTTCGCATCCGTGTCCTTCTTGGAAAGCTTTTGAAAAAACCAGAAACGCCGAGGGGACTTCGTGTACGCCCTCGATGCAGGAATGCTCAACTCAACCTCGGTACCAGAGTCCACTTCGCTCCAGATCTCCAGCACGCCGCCAACCAACTTGGCGCGTTCGCGCATGCCGTGCAAGCCATAGTGTCCCTCACGTCCGCTGCCGCTGAGAACTTCGCGATTAATGCCCCTTCCATTGTCCCGGACGCGAACCGTGAAATCCTTCTCGTCATAGCGGAGTTCCACTTCGATCCGCCGAGCCTGCGCGTGGCGGAAGGCATTGCGCAGCGCCTCAGCTACAAGTCGGTAAACCTCGTCCCGCAGGAAAGGACGCAAATTCCGGGGTGTGCCTTCCACGACCACTTCGAATTTAGGTGCAGAGTGGTTGGTCTCGACAGAAGAGAGCTCTTCCCCAATCGTCCGAATGGCTACGCCAAGATCATTCTTCTCGACCGTGGACATGCGTAACCCTTGCACGGCATCCCTGCCCTCTGTGATCGCTTGAGACGCCTGGTCGACGGCGGCTTCAAGGGTCTTGCGGGCATCCATCGGACTCTCCGGCAGTCTGTAAATAGCAGCCTGAAACCGTGGCAGGAGCGCCTGGAAACTCTGTAGCAGCGTGTCGTGTATGTCGCGGGCGATGCGCGTCCGCTCGGCTACGCGCGCTTCCAGCGTGAGCTTGAACTGGTGCGCCAGTTGCTGCATACGGAACTGATAGGCCGCCCACAGCAGCCCCAAGAAGAGCATCGCGCAGAGAGCCCAAAACCAGTTCGTCTGATACCACGCCGGCGGAATCACGAATTCGAGCGACGCGCCTTCCTCATTCCACACGCCGCTGTTGTTGCAGGCAAGGACGCGAAAGCGGTAATGCTTCGGTGGCAGGTTCGTGTACTCCACGTGGCGAACGTTGACCAGGTCTCTCCAGTCCTTGTCCTGGCCTTCGAGCTTAACGCGGAAGCGCACCTTCTCCGGCACCACGAGGCTAAGCGCGGTGTAATCGATCACCAGATTGCGGACGCGCGGAGGCAGCCGCAAGCCGGGCCTCGCATTGTACGCCTTGCCATCTACGGTGATCTGCTCGATGTGGACTGGCAGAGGGAGCATGTTGATGTGGATGTGGGAAGGATCGATAAAGCTCACCGTGTCCCCATTCACGAACCAGACTTTTCCGTCGGACGATTTCGTGACCGCAGGCCTGAGGCCCTTGAGGATCGGAACCAGATGAATTCCATCCGCAACGTCGAATGTCGTCGGCTGAACGGTTCGCTTCGGGTTGGCGGTCCAGGCGTCCAACTCGGTTCGCTCAACACGCAGGAGCCCGCACTGCGTGTACAGCCAGTAGGAAGACACGTCGTCTCCAATGATCCAGTGAACGGTATTGCAGGGTAACCCGTTCGCGGTGGTCAGCGTTATTACGCGCCCGTTCTTGATCCGGCTGAGACCATTCTCGGTCGCGGCCCACATCGAGCCGTCGCGATCGCGCGAAACGTCCAGCACCTTCCGGGCGCCTGCACGGCCGTCGCTCAATGGCAGGTTTTGTATTTGTCCCGCCCGAAAATACGCCATCCCGCCGCTCAACAGCCCTATCCAGACGCCACCGTTTGGGTCGGGCACGAGGCCGGTCCCGGGACCGCCACCCAGCTTCCGCCAAGGCGCCTGCTCAATAATTTTGCCGTCGACCAGATGCACCAACCCGTAATCGTTCGCGGTGCCGTACAGACTGAGCCACAGGCCACCGTGGTTGTCGCCCGCAATCGCATTCTTATTCCCCGCGGGCACTGACGGCGCCGCAGTAAACTTCCCGTTCTCGAATACAGCAAGGCCGCGGAATGCTGAAACCCATATGCGACCACGCTCATCCTCAAAGAGCGAATGGATATTGTCGTCGGGCAGGCCAGGGTTGCTTCGCCTCCGATAAGTCGTGACGCGTCCCTGGTCCCACCTATTGAGCCCATCCGTCGTACCGATCCATATGGTCCCATCGCGTGCCGCTAGCACGGAGCTTGCAGTCGCGCTAGATAGCCCCTGCTTCACCGAAAGCGAGGTGACCGGCAACTCTCGAAATCGATCGAGGCCATCAGAAGTGCCGACCCAGATCGTTCCTTCACGGTCCTCGAACACTGCGTACACCACATCGCTCGACAGGCCATCGGTGTGGGTAAACATGCTTGTCTTGCCATCGTACGAATGCACGATGCCATGAGCGGTTGTGCCGACCCACAATCCACCGTTGCGATCGCGAAGGACAGTTCCAGCGGTCAAAGGCGACGGTACGCCATGAAGACCGTAGTCGATGACTGTTCTTCCGGTAATTTGGCGAAGGCTGTCAAGGGCAAGTATGAGGCCCGATCCATGATCGCCTTGCGTCATCTTGCCACCCTGGTTGATTGGTGCCGCCAGATAACGGGTTGGAGGACCGGGCCTCCAACGCCATAGCCCTGTCGCCGCTCCTACCCACAGGTTGCCATCGCTATCCTCATACAAGGATGCCACGACAGTACCGAGACTTCCGTCGTCGCCGTAACATGTGGTGCCTCCAGCGCGCATTGCGCAGAGTATTCCCGTCGGCCCCATGAAACCGCCCGCCCACACGGTTCCGTCTCGATCCTGCAAAAGCGCCAGAACAGTGCGGCGGGCGAGTGCCGGATATTCAGTCAGTTGACCGTTTTTCCAACTCACCAGCCCGTCAAGGGTGCCAATCCAGAGGGTTCCGTCTCGTGCTGTCAGGAGGGCTCCAACCGCCGCGTTCGGAAGTTGCTGGCCAGGCGGGAGAGGCAACGGCACTGCTCGAACACCGTCGAAGCGAACTGCACCGGATTGCGTGCCGAGCCAGAGATATCCATCAGGCGTCTGCGTGATTGAGTAGACCGCCCCTTGCAAGAATCCGTCGCGATCGGTCCATACGGTATGGGCGTATTGGCTTACATCCAGCGATGGATCCAGCGCAAGAGCATAGGGACACCAGAGCAGCACGTAAAGCGCGCCAAGCGCAACAAGCGCTCGCCCGACCTTGATTTCAGCTTCGGCCATCCTCATGGCGAAACCATTCTAATCCCGGCGCATCGCCATTCCTGTTCCTGTCTCGGGCTCAGCGACGACAGTGCACTTATTGCACTACTGTGGCCGCAATCCGTTCGAGCACCGTTTCTTGCTCTTCGGCCAGCACGGGCGAAACGGGTTCCGGCCAAGCGCTGGTCTGCACAATAACGACATGCTTGGCGGGATTCACGTAGATGCATTGACCGTAGATTCCTTCTGCCTCGAAGGTACCGTCGTTTCCTGGAGGAATCCACCACTGATAGGCATAGCCGTAACCGCCTTCGGGACCACCCGGTCTAGGTTCGAGATATGGGGCATCAGGTGTCGTCGAGTCATGGACCCACTTCATGGATACTACACGCTCGTTGCCGAGCGCCCCTCGCTGAAGCATCATGAGTCCAACCCGCGCGTAATCCCGCACCGTGGCATTGAAACAAGCAAATGCACATGTGTCTGGCTGATTCTTAGATTCATAGAAAAATGCGTCGCTCTGAGCGCCGATCTTTTTCCATAGTTTCTCTTGCGTGTATTCGTTTAGTCGCTTACGCGTTACCCTCTCGAGAAGTAGACCCAACACTTGAGTGTTAACACTCTGATATTCGAATTCGGTTCCAGGCTGAGTGCTCGTGGGCCGGATGGATTCGGCAAAACTCTTGAAGGAAGGGTTGCCCGTAAGCAACGCGGCTCCGATCAACGCCGCTCCTGACTTAGGATCCTTGTAGTCTTCGCTGTAATCGACGCCGGTGGACATTTGCAGCAAGTTCTTCACCGTAATGTCGCGATAACCGCCGTCTGACAGGAACGGCAAGTACGTCGTGATGCGATCGTCGATGCTCTTGATCGTGCGGTCGCCGATGGCCGCACCGATCAGAATCGAGACGATGGACTTCGATATCGACTGTGACACGAACCTCGAGTTGCGGTCCGCCCCATGAAAATACCTTTCGATGGCGATGTGGTTGTCATGGAGAACGAGAAACCCGCTGACGAAGTTTCTCTCGAAATAGTCTTTTATCGCATATTGGCGGCCGTGAAAGTTGTACTGCAGCGTGAAATCTTTCGTCGGTTCGATTAGAGGATAGATTCCATCGCCTCGCCGTATCCAGTCCGTACGCAAGCCGAGTTCGTCCATGTGGTGGAAGTAATAGAAACTGTAGGGTTGCGACATGTAGCTGTACTTGTCCACCAGAAGGCCAGCCGGATTCATCTTGCTGATGTCGATCTTGTCCGGAGATTGGGCGAACACACCGAAACACAGCATCAGGCCTGCCATCACCACAGAAACCATCCGAGACTTCCGAGTTCTAGTCATTCGTGTTCCTTTACAGTCGTCTTCTCTCTTTCTTCCTGTTCAGACGCTTCCGATGGCTTCCAGAATCGGTCGCTTCCTGCGCAACGCGCGACGATCGACAAGCGGACGATGGCGAGAAACCTGGCTGTATCATCGCGATGGCTCCCACAAGGATGCAGCGGCAAGGAAACTGAGTGTTTCCTGTTCGTTGGCTTGAGCCGCGGGACCGACAGGCCCATGGCTCATCTTCACTACTACTGTCTTGCTCGCCGGGTCGACATAGATGAATTGTCCTTCGCCTCCGAGAGCGGTATATGCGCGGGAACTGAGGATTGGCCACCAAAAGTACGCATAACCCAACTGTGGCTCCTTCGTCTCGCTGTCGCTTAGGGTGGAAGGCTTCGTCGATTCCGTAACGTACGAAGCCGGCAAGATTTGGCGACCGTTTGCGCGGCCCTCATCTAGCATCATAAGACCAATCCGACCGTAGTCCCGGAGCACGGCATTGAATCCTCCGCCAGTGAACTCAAGACCGATACCGGGCGGCCCGTCAAGAACATAAAAACCGTACGACTCCATCCCGGCCGGCTTCCAGAGCCGCTCACTTAGATACTTGCTAACAGGCATCTTGACGGCACGGTTCACAATCAAACCAACGACCGCAGCATCCATCGTGTTGTAGTTGAAGGTGCTTCCTGGCGGATGCGCCCTCTTGGTATTTCGCGCTTCATCCGTGTAGCGCCCGGAAGCTTCGACCCAGGCCGCCAGGTGCGCCTTACGTCCGGTCGTGCCTTCAGCAAAGAAGTTATCGTCCCAGTCGACTCCGGACCTCATCTCGAGCAAATCCTTGATCGTGGTCCCCTCATAGCCCGAGCCTCGCAACTCAGGAACATATTTCACGACCGGATCGAGTACGGATTGAATACGCCCGTCGGCGATCGCCAAGCCCACCATGACGGAGTTGATACTCTTGGCCATCGAGTAGGAGTTAAAGTGCGTGGCGGCGTTCGCTCGATTGAGATAACGCTCGCACACGACCTTGTGGTTCTTGATGATCAGCAAGGCATCCGTGTCCGTGTCCTCAAGAACATCATCTGCGCGGTGGCGAACACGGTTGAATTCGTACGTAAAGTCCAGATCAACGATGGCCGTGCGCAAAAGCCAGGGGTCCTTCGCGTTGTCGACTCGCGCGGTATCAAACATCAGTTCGATTGTGCGGTTGGCCAAGCTGCGGAATGGCGCATCGAACATATGTAAACGGTAATTCTCGATGGTCTTCGAGGTTTCTGCCTGCGGAACTGGCAGCGCGATGCCATCATGAAAACACAGTAACGCCACGAGAACGCAAAGCTGTAGCTGGAGCGCAAGTTTGTTCATTCTTTCCCTCTGCCTCTGAGATCCGGAGCTTATCCTACATGATGTAGAAAACGGATCTCTCCCACCGTGTGATGCAGCCAGTTCAGTGGT
>Ga0187779_10001386_pt1 | contig 15139 bp, 13 predicted proteins | sample 1015_Q2_SP10_10__FD_132435 | JGI IMG/M metagenome (GOLD analysis project Ga0187779, IMG submission 132435) | Tropical peat soil microbial communities from peatlands in Department of Meta, Colombia - 1015_Q2_SP10_10_MG | ecosystem: Environmental > Terrestrial > Soil > Wetlands > Peat | place... | reverse complement strand
TCCGTGGATCAGCACGGTGCTGCCGGCGGCGTTCGGGTATCGATGATCGAGATGCACCGGCGAATGCCCCGGTGACGGATACGTTCGCCGCGCGCGGTCATCGGTTGCGGCGGCGAATGCCCGCAACGCGCATGAGCCGCGCGCGCCGTTGCGGGTGGCGCGGCGAGCGCAGTCTTGTTTGACCAGCGAAGCCGCGCCGGGCACCCGCAGGCGCGCACGCTTGCGGCGCCTTAAGCGCGTGCCGGGCATTCGCCGCCGCTCGTCCGGCGCAGCGCGGGTGCCGAGCGCTTAGCCGCTGCGCACTTGGCGCTGAACGGCGGTGGCGGAAGGCGCATTGGGCGCTGCGCTGCCAGCGCCGTAGTCACCGCCGTTCAGTGCACGAAGTAATGGGCCAGCGGCACTGTGCCGGGCATTCGACGCCTGTCGAACATTAGCCGCCCGCGTCAGCGATAGTTCCGGATGCGGTCGATGTTCGCCTGCCCGAAGCGCTTCGCGAAATCGGCATAGGCCGGCGAGAGCGCGGCCTGGAACTTCGCCTTGTCGACGTTCTCGGCCACGATCATCCCCTTGGCGCGCAGATCGGCGACCGCCTTGCGCTCGTCCTCGTCGACGCGCGCGCGATCGGCCTTGACGCCTTCCTTCGCGGCTTCGAGGAACGCCTTCTTGTCGGCCTCCGAGAGCGAGTCCCACCGCGCCTTGTTCATGAGGAACACCGCCGCCGAATACACGTGTCCGGTGAGCGTCAGGTACTTCTGCACTTGATCGAGCTTCGCCGCCTCGATCACGGACAGCGGATTCTCCTGGCCGTCGACGGTTCCCTGCTGGAGCGCGGTGAAAACCTCCGAGAACGCCATCGGAGTCGGCAGGATCCCGAACTGGCGGTACGCCTCGATGTGGATCGGGTTTTCCATGGTGCGCATCTTCAAGCCGCGCAAGTCGTCCGGGCCATTGACCGGCCGCTTGCTGTTGGTCATGTGCCGGAAGCCGTTCTCGGCCCAGGCCAGGCCGATCAGGCCCTTGTCCGGAAACTTCGCGAGCAACTCCTGGCCGATCGGGCCGTCGAGCACGGCACGCGCATGCGCGTAATCGCGAAACAGGAACGGGATGTCGAGGATCGCGATTTCGGGGACAAAATTGGGCAGGGGCCCGGTCGACGTGAGCGTCAGGTCGAGCGTTCCGAGCTGCACGGCTTCCACCGATTCGCGCTCGGCGCCGAGCGCGCTCGAATAGAAGGTCTGCACCTTGTAGCGCCCGTTCGTTCGCCGCTCGACCTCGCGCGCGAAGGTATCGATGGCGACGCCGTAGTGCGAATTCTGCGCTAGCGCAATGTTGATCCGGAGCGAATCTGCGGCGCCTGCAGGCAGCGCGAGTCCGAGACCCAACGCGAGAGCGGCGAGCGCGCGACGGATGGAGACCATCGTTTCCTCCTCGGGCCGGCGGCATGTCGCGTGTCGCGAAATGCGGACGCGCCGCACGCTGGGGCGCAATTCTACCCAAACGAGGCCATCGATGTTCGAGTCCGACCCCGCTTTGTGGAATAATGGACGCATACCCTCCGAAAGCTTGCGGGCGTCATGCTCAACCCCGCCCTGCTCACCGCTCTGGGGAACATCCTCCCCGCCGCAGCCATTCTGACCGCCGCCGAAGACACGCGGCCGTACGAATGCGACGGCTTGACGCTGTTCCGTGAGCAGCCCGGCGCCGTTCTGCTGCCGGAAACCGAGGCCCAGGTCGTCGCCATCCTGAAGCACTGCCACGGAGCGCGCATACCGGTGATCGCGCGCGGCGCGGGTACCGGCCTGTCCGGTGGCGTGTTGCCCGACCCCGACGGCGTGGTGCTTTCGCTCGCGAAGTTCCAGCGCATTCTCGCGATCGACGCGCTGGCGCGGACCGCGACGGTGCAGCCGGGCGTGCGCAATCTCGCCATATCGCAGGCGGCGGCGCCGTACGGCCTGTATTACGCGCCCGATCCGTCGTCGCAGATCGCGTGCACGATCGGCGGCAACGTCGCGGAGAACTCGGGCGGCGTGCACTGCCTCAAGTACGGATTGACGGTGCACAACGTGCGGCGCGTGCGTGCCGTACTGATGTCGGGCGACGTGGTCGAGCTCGGCAGCGAAGCGCTCGATGCGCCGGGCTACGATCTGCTCGCCCTGATCAACGGCTCAGAAGGCCTCCTCGGTGTGATCACGCAAGTGACCGTCAAGCTGACGCCTAAGGCGATCGATGCGAAATGCGTGCTCGGCGCCTTCGCCGATGTGACGCAGGCGGGCGACGCGGTGGCGGCGATCATCGGCGCCGGCATCATTCCGGCAGGCCTCGAGATGATGGACAAGCTCACGATCAGCGCGGTCGAGCCGTTCGTGCATGCCGGCTATCCCGGCGACGCCGAGGCGATCCTGCTGTGCGAATCCGATGGCGTGCCGGAGGAGGTGGCCGCCGAGGTCGACGTCGTGCGCCGGCTCATGCAGGAAGCCGGAGCAAACCTCATCCAGGTGTCAACGAGCGAAGCGCAACGGGCTCGCTTCTGGTCGGGTCGCAAGGCGGCATTTCCCGCGGCCGGCCGGATCTCGCCTGACTATTACTGCATGGACGGCACGATCCCGCGGCGCGCGCTCGCGCCTGTGCTCAAGCGCATCGCCGAGCTTTCGAAGGAATTCGGTCTGCCCTGCATGAACGTGTTCCATGCCGGGGACGGCAACCTGCACCCGTTGATTCTCTTCGACGCGAACCGGCCTGGCGATGCGGCGAAGACGCAAGCTTTTGGCGCGAAGGTGCTCGAGCTTTGCGTCGAAGTCGGCGGCACGATCACCGGCGAGCACGGCGTGGGCGTCGAGAAGCTCGGCGACATGTGCATGCAGTTTCCGCCCGCCGAGCTCGAGCGCTTCCATGCCGTCAAGCGCGCCTTCGACCCCGAGGGCCTGCTCAATCCGGGCAAGGCGGTCCCCACGCTGCATCGCTGCGCCGAGATGGGACGCATGCACGTCCATCGCGGCGCGCTGCCGCATCCCGAGCTGCCGCGGTTCTGATCCGGTAGGACAGCCATGTCCACAGTTATCTCCAACCCGACGCGGCTACGGCCCGATCCGGACAAGCTCGCGGAGCTCGTGACCCGGCTTCGCGGCGACTACGGCGAGCGGGCGGTCACCTCGCAGGCGGTGCGCGAGCATCACGGCCACGGCGAAGGGCTGGTCGACGTGGCCTTGCCCGACGTCGTCGTCTTCCCCGAGTCGAACGAAGAGGTCGCCGCCATCGTGCGGTTGTGCCACCTCGCCCGAGTGCCCGTGATTCCCTTCGGCGTCGGCACCTCGGTCGAGGGACACGTCGCGGCGCTCTTCGGCGGCGCGTGTCTCGATTTCTCGCGCATGAAGCGCGTGCTCGAGATCAACGTCGCGGACCTCGACTGTCGCGTGCAAGCCGGCATCACCCGCGAGCAGTTGAACGCGGAGCTTAAAGGCACGGGACTCTTCTTTCCGATCGATCCGGGCGCCGACGCGACCATCGGCGGAATGGCGGCGACGCGCGCCTCCGGGACCAATGCCGTCCGCTACGGAACGATGCGCGAGAACGTGCTGGGCCTTACGGTGGTGACCGCCGACGGCCGCATCGTCCGCACGGGCGGACGGGCGCGCAAATCGAGCGCGGGCTACGACCTGACCCGGCTCTTCGTCGGGGCGGAAGGCACGCTCGGCGTCATCACCGAGATCCAGCTTCGCCTCTACGGCGTGCCGGAAGCGATCGTGTCCGCCGTCTGCCAGTTCCCCGATCTCGCGAGTGCGGTCAACACCGCGATCGCGGCGATGCAGACCGGCATTCCCGTGGCGCGGATCGAGCTCCTCGACGACGTGCAGATGGGAGCGTGCGTGCGCTATTCCAAACTCGAGGGATTCGAGGCGAAGCCGACGCTGTTCTTCGAGTTCCACGGCTCGCCGTCCGGCGTGCAGGAACAAGCCGAGTCGATGCAGGCCATTACCGATGAATTCGGCGGCAGCGCGTACGAGTGGGCATCGCAGCCCGAGGATCGCAATCGCCTGTGGAAGGCCCGGCACGCGGCGTATTACGCCGGGCTTGCGCTCAGGCCGGGAGCCGTGGGCTTCGCCACCGACGCCTGCGTGCCGATCTCCCGCCTCGCCGATTGCATTCTGGAGACCCGGGCCGACATCGAGCAGACCGGGCTGACGGCGCCGATCGTCGGCCACGTCGGCGACGGCAATTTTCATCTGATCGTCCTGTTCGATCCGGGCGACCCGGAACAACGCGAGCGCGCCGAGGCGCTCGCTCACCGCGTGAGCCTTCGCGCCATCCGCATGGGCGGAACCTGCACCGGCGAGCACGGCATCGGCTATCACAAGCTCGACGTGCTCGCGCAGGAGCACGGCGAGGCGATCGATCTCATGCGGGCGGTGAAGCGCGCGCTCGATCCGCTCGACATCATGAATCCCGGCAAGACGGTGCCGCTGTAATTTGCAGCTTCGCCGGCGGGCTCGCCGCGTCCATGTACACGCTCTACATCGGCAACAAGAACTATTCGTCGTGGTCGCTGCGGACCTGGGTGCTGATGCGCGTCCTCGGGATTCCCTTCGTCGAAGAACGCATCCTGCTCGATCGGTCCGACACGGCGCAGAAGATGCGGGATGTCTCGCCGAGCGGGCGCGTGCCGTGCCTGCGCGACGGCGACGTGAGGGTCTGGGACACGCTCGCCATCGCGGAATATCTGGCGGAGCGGCACCGGGGAGTCTGGCCCGGGAATGCGCTCGCCCGGGCGTGGGCGCGGTCGGTGTCGGCCGAGATGCACTCCGGCTTCGCATCGCTGCGCGAGCAGATGGCGATGAACGTGAGGCTGCGCGCGACGCGGGCGCCGTCGCCTGCGGTCGCCGCGGACATCGCCCGTATCCTCGCGCTGTGGCTCGAGGGCCGCGAGCGGTTTGGGCACGGCGGCGAGTTTCTGTGCGGGCCGTTCTGCGCGGTGGACGCGTTCTGGTGCCCGGTCGTATTTCGGTTTCGCAGCTACGGCGTTTCGCTCGCGGGCGTCGCCGCGGCGTACTGCCGCGCGCTGCTCGAGCTGTCCGCGATGAAGGACTGGGCCGCGGCGGCGGAGGGCGAGGCCGAGCGGATCCCGGCGATCGATCTGCAGCAAGCTCAGCCGCAACAGTGAGCGCGACGCCCGACTTGAGCGCCGTGGTCGAAGCGTGGAGCGAGCGCGTGAAGAGCGCCGCGGCCGCGCGCGCGCCGCTGCGCATCGTCGGCGGCGGCACCAAGGATTTCTACGGCCAGGAGCTCCTCGGTGAGCGCTTCGACACGAGCGAATACGCGGGCATCGTCGACCATGACCCTACCGAGCTGGTCGTGACCGTGCGCTGCGGGACGCCGCTCGCCGCGCTCGAGCACGCGCTGGCGGACTGCGGGCAGATGCTCGGGTTCGAGCCGCCGCGATTCGGCGCGGCGACGACTGTCGGCGGCTGCATCGCCGCCGGCCTGTCCGGCCCGCGCCGGCCCTCCGCGGGCGCGGTCCGCGATCTCGTGCTCGGCGTGCGCGTCCTCGACGGCCGCGGCGACGCTCTCTCGTTCGGCGGCCGCGTGATGAAGAACGTCGCCGGCTTCGACGTCTCGCGCCTGATGGCCGGCTCGCTGGGGACGCTCGGCATCGTGCTCGAAGTCTCGCTGCGGTGCCTGCCGCTTCCCAAGGTCGAGGCGACGCGCGTCTTCGAGCTGCCGCCCGATGAGGCGATCCGGCGCATGAACGAATGGGGCGGCCGGCCGCTGCCGGTGACGGCGACCTGGTACGGCGAGGGCAAGCTTCATGTGCGGCTTTCCGGCGTGGAAAGCGCCGTTGCCGCCGCGGCGCGAGAGATCGGCGGCTCGTCCCTCGACGATGCCGATCGGTTCTGGTCCTCGGTGCGCGATCAGCAGCATGCGTTCTTCGCTCGGGGCGTCGGGTCGCTCTGGCGGCTTTCGGTCAAGTCGACGGCGCCCCATGCCGAGCTCGACTGCGCGCAAGCGATCGAATGGGGCGGCGCGCTGCGCTGGGTCTGGGCCGAGCCAAGCGGCGATGGCGAGCGCATTCGCCGCTGGGCACGCGAGCACGGCGGGCACGCTTCGGTCTATCGCGGCGACAAGTCGACGGGCGCTTTCCAGCCGCTCGATCCGGCCATGCTCGGGATCCATCGCGCCCTCAAATCGAGCTTCGACCCCGCGGGCATCTTCAATCGCGCGCGCATGTACCCGGATTTCTGATTCGTGGAAACGCATCTCGCCGACTTCATCAAGGACACGCCCCAGGGACGCGAGGCCGAATCGATCCTGCGCGCGTGCGTGCATTGCGGCTTCTGCACCGCGACCTGTCCGACCTATCAGCTCCTCGGCGACGAGCTGGACGGTCCGCGCGGTCGGATCTATCTCATGAAGCAGATGCTCGAGGGCAAGCCCGTCACCGCGAAGACCCAGCTCCACCTCGATCGCTGCCTCACCTGCCGATCGTGCGAGACGACCTGTCCGTCGGGCGTGCGTTACGGACGACTGGTCGAGATTGGGCGCGAGCTCATCGAGCAACGCGTGCCGCGCACGGCCGACGAGCGCGCCCGGCGCTGGGCGCTGCGCAAGGGCATCCTGTCGCGGCCGCTGTTCGGTTTCGCCGCCGCGGCCGGACGGCTGGCACGGCCGGTGCTGCCGCGCTCGCTCGCCGCCAAGCTGCCGGAGGCGCGCCATCTCGCGTGGCCGCGCGCCCGCCATGTTCGGCGGATGCTCGCGCTCTACGGCTGCGTTCAGCCTGCGCTGGCGCCGTCGATCGACGCGGCGATGGCGCGCGTTCTCGACCGCGTCGGGATTTCGCTCGTGCGCGTCGCGGGCTCGGGCTGCTGCGGTGCGCTCTCGCTGCACCTGGGCGAGGGCGCCGAGGCGCGCGCGCTCGTTCGGGCGAACATCGATGCCTGGTGGCCCGAGCTTCAGCGCGGCGCCGAGGCGATCGTGGTGACCGCCACCGGCTGCGGGGTGCAGCTCAAGGAATACGGCGAGCTGCTCCGGGACGATCCCGCCTACGCGGAGCGGGCGCGCCGGGTCGCTTCGCTCGCGCGCGATCCGGTCGAGGTCGTCCAGGCCGAGTGGAAGCGCATCGCGCCGCGGGTGGCGATGGATCGCGGCCCGCGGAAGATCGCGTTCCACGCGCCGTGCACGCTGCAGCACGGATTGAAGCTCGCCGGCCGAACCGAGGAGATCCTCGAAGCCCTCGGTCTCGAGCTGACGCCGGTCGTCGATGCGCATCTGTGCTGCGGGTCGGCGGGAACCTATTCGCTCCTGCAGCCCGAGCTCGCAGAACGGCTGCGCGCCAACAAGCTCGCGGCGCTCGAAGCCGGAAGGCCCGATGCGATCGCGACCGCCAACATCGGCTGTCTCACCCATCTCGGCGCGGGCACCGATCGGCCGGTGCGCCACTGGGTGGAGTTGCTCGACGAGCGCCTGCGCGACGAATGACCCGCCGCGACAGCTACCGAAGCTTCCTCGCGATACCGACGCGCTGGATGGACAACGACGCGTACGGGCACGTCAACAACGTCGTCTACTATTCGTACTTCGATACCGCGGTCAACGAGCACCTCGTGCGCGCCAGCGGCCTCGACATCGAGCGCTCGCCCGCGATCGGCATCGTCGTCGAGACGCGGTGCCGCTTTCACAAGCCGCTCTCGTTCCCCGACGTGGTCGACGCGGGACTCCGGGTCGCGAAGCTGGGGAACTCCTCGGTCAGCTACGAGATCGGAATCTTTCGTCAGGGCGACGCGGAAGCCGCGGCGACCGGCCAATTCGTGCACGTATGGGTCGACCGGGCGACGCGACGTCCGACGCGGGTTCCGGACGTCGTCCGCGCTGCGCTGAGCGCCCTCGTGGTCTCCCCGTGAGCCCGAGGCCTGCGGCGGTCACGGCGTACAATCCGCGCGCATGGCTCGCGCTACGGGCACGCGCGCAATGACTCTTCAGGACCGCCTATGCCGCACCCTTCCGCTCGCGTCGCGCTCTCGATCATGATCGCCGTGACCGGCCTCGATTTCGGCTTCCCGGCTTTCGCCGCGCCGGCCGACGCGACACCGATCCCGGTGCGCGAATTCTTCCGTCATCCCGAGCGCGGCTTCTTCCGGATCTCGCCCGACGGCCGGACGCTCGCCTTCATGGAACCGTGGAACCGGCGGATGAACATCTTCGTCCAGCCCGTCGCGGCGGGCGAGCCGAGCCGGCTCACCGAAGAAACCGCCCGCGACATCTCCGATCACTTCTGGAAGGGACCGAAGCGGCTGGTCTATCTGAAGGATTTCGGCGGCGACGAGAATTTCCATCTCGTTTCGGTCGGCATCGACGGCGGCGCCGACAAGGACCTCACGCCGTTCGAGGGCGTGCGGGCGCAGATCATCGACGACCTGCGCGACTTCCCCGACCGGATCCTCGTGGGCTTGAACAAGCGCAACAAGGAAGCCTTCGACGCGTACGACCTGGATCTAAGGACCGGTACGCTGACGCTGATCGCGGAAAATCCGGGCAACATCACGAGCTGGCTCACCGATCACGCGGGCAACATTCGCGGCGCGCAGACCTCCGACGGCGTCAACACGAGCTATCTCTACCGCGACGGCGCGACCGGTCCGTTCAAGACGGTCCTCACCACCAATTTCCGCGATCAGTTCAGCCCGCTCTTCTTCACGTTCGACGACAAGATGCTCTATGCGGCTTCGAACCTCGGTCGCGACAGGCAGGCGATCGTGCTGGTCGATCCGGCGACCGCGAAGGAGCAGGAGCTCGTCTTCGAGCACCCGGAAGTGGACGTCGAATCGCTCCGCTATTCGCACAAGCGCAAGGTGCTGACCGAGGTCGATTACGTCACCTGGAAGCCGGAGCGCAAGATCCTCGACCCCGAAACCGCGAAGATCTATGCGTCGCTCGAGCGGCAGCTTCCGGGCTACGAGTTCGCGTTGCAGAGCATCACCGACGACGAGGATCGGATGATCGTCGCGGCGTACAGCGATCGCACGCCGGGAACGCGCTATCTGTACGAAGTCTCGAGCGAGAAGCTCACCAAGCTGGGCGACATCGCCCCCTGGCTCCCGCGCGACAGGATGGCGGCGATGAAGTCGATCGAGTACAAGGCGCGGGACGGTCTCACCATCCACGGCTACCTCACGCTTCCCAACGGCGCCGAGGCGAAAAAGCTCCCGGTGGTGGTGAATCCGCACGGCGGCCCGTGGGCCCGCGATGTCTGGGGCTGGAACCCCGAAGTGCAGATGCTCGCCAATCGCGGCTACGCCGTGCTGCAGATGAACTTCCGCGGGTCGACGGGGTACGGGCGCACGTTCTGGGAGGCGTCCTTCAAGCAGTGGGGGCGCAAGATGCAGGACGACATCACCGACGCCGTCCGGTACCTGATCGCGGAAGGCATCGCCGATCCGACGAGAATCTGCATCTACGGCGGCAGCTACGGCGGTTACGCGACCCTTGCCGGCGTCGCGTACACTCCCGACCTCTATGCCTGCGCGGTCGACTACGTCGGCGTGTCGAATCTGTTCACGTTCATGAACACGATTCCGCCCTACTGGAAGCCGTATCTCGAGATGATGCACGAGATGGTCGGCGATCCGGAAAAGGACAAGGACCTCTTCACTGCGTACTCGCCGGCGCTCAACGCCGACAGGATCAGGACGCCGCTTTTCGTGGCCCAGGGCGCGCGCGATCCCCGCGTCAACATCGAGGAATCGAATCAGATGGTGAAAGCGCTGCGCGCGCGAGGCGTGGACGTGCCGTACCTCGTCAAGGACAACGAGGGGCACGGCTTCCGCAACGAGGAGAACAAGTTCGAGTTTTACGAGGCGATGGCTAAGTTTCTCGCTAAGTATCTCGGAGGAACCGCGTAGCATGCTTTCCAGCGAGCCATCCCCGACGAGCCGCACGGCATGAGCAGCGCGCCGCGCCGGTTCGCGCTCGTTCCCGCCGCCGGCGCGGGGATGCGCTTCGGCGGCAGCGTTCCGAAGCAATACGCGCCGGTCTCCGGCGTGCCGCTCCTGCGCCGGACGATCGACGCGCTGAACGACTCGGTGGTTCTCGAAGCGGTGTTCGTCGTCCTCGCGCGCGACGACAAGCTCTATGCGGAGCGCATCGGCGACGTCCGCGGCGTGCAGCCGCTTTATTGCGGCGGGACATCGCGCGGTGAGTCGGTCAAGAACGGCCTTGCCGCGATCGGGCGCTACGCGACCGCGGAGGACTGGGTGCTCGTGCACGACGCGGCGCGCCCGTGCATCGACGTAGGCTCGCTCAATCGCCTGCTCAACGAGCTCGAAGCGGAGCCGGTCGGCGGATTGCTCGCGATACCGCTCGCCGACGCGTTGAAGCGCGCCGAGGGCGGCGCGGGGCTGCGCGCAGTCTCGACCGAGGCGCGGGACGGGCTCTGGTGCGCGCAGACGCCGCAGATGTTCCGCTACGCCATCCTGCAGCACGCCTTTCGCAATGCCGACTGCGCGCGGCTGCTGGACGAGGCGCAGGCCGTCGAAGCGCTCGGCGTCAAGCCGAGGCTCGTCCAGGGGAATCCCGCGAACATCAAGGTGACCTTCACCGAAGACGTCGCTCTCGCCGAGGCGATCCTCGCGCAACGGCCCTCGCGCGCATGAGCGGGACGGACGTCCGGATCGGCAACGGCTTCGACGTGCATGCCCTGGTCGGCGGTCGCCGCCTGGTGATCGGCGGCGTGACGATCCCTTTCGAGCGCGGCCTCGAAGGCCATTCCGACGCCGACGTGCTGCTGCACGCGGTGAGCGACGCGATCCTCGGCGCACTCGGTGCCGGGGACCTCGGTACGCACTTTCCCGACGGCGATCCCAAGTACAAGGACGCGGACAGCCGCGAGTTGCTGCGCGGCGTCTGGGCGCGGGCGCGCGCGGCCGGCTACGCGCTCGGCAACGTCGATGCGACCGTGATCGCGCAGGCGCCGCGGCTCGCGCCGCACGTGCGGCAGATGGCGCAGAACATCGCCGCCGACTGCGGCTCGAGCAGCGAGAGGGTCAACGTCAAGGCGACGTCCACCGAGCATCTCGGCTTCGCCGGGCGCGGCGAAGGCATCGCGGCGATGGCGAGCGTGCTGCTGGTGAGGGCGTAGGCGCGAGGGGAGAACGGCGAATGCCGTCAAGCGCTTAGGCGCCGCAAGCGTGCGCGCCTGCGGGTCCCCGGCGCAGCTTCGCTGGTCACACAAGACTGCGCTCCGCTCTCGCCACCCGCTACGGCGCGCGCGGCTCATGCACGCTTTGCCGGCATTCGCTGCGGCGGTCTTCGACTTATCCTGATGCGACGATCGGCAGCTTCACGCGCGCGATCGTGCCGCGCCCGTTCCGGCCAACGAGATCCACCGTACCTCCGTGCAGCCGGGCGACGCGCTCGACGATGGCGAGGCCAAGACCGGCGCCCGGCACGCCGCTGCGCGCGGGCTCCCCGCGAGTAAAAGGACGCTTGAGGTGGTCGACCTGGTCGGCCGGTATCCCCGGTCCGTGATCGGACACCTCGAGCACCAGTGCGCGATCGGCGACGCGGGCCGAGACCTCCACCGGAGGTGCGCCGTGTCGCAACGCGTTGTCGACCAGATTGCCCACCATGCGCTCGAACGCGGTCGCGCGCAGCGGCATGCGGGGCAACGCTTCCCTCGCGAAGCGCACGTCGTGGCCGGCCCGCTGCTGCCGGCCGACCACGCCGGCCACGATCTCGCCGGGATCGCACACTTCCATCGCCGAATCGTTCCCGCCGCGCGCGAAGTCGAGAAACTGGCTAATGATCCGATCCATCTCATCGATGTCGTCGGCCATGCCCTGGCGGGCGCGCTCGTCGGATGTCGCGACCTCGATTCCGAGCCGCAGTCGCGCCAGCGGCGTGCGCAGATCGTGCGAGACGCCGGCCAGCAGCACCGCGCGGTCCTGCTCGATCTGCGTCAGGTTCGAGATCATCTGATTGAAGCCCCGATTGAGATTCACGATCTCGGAGGGACCGCTCTCCGGCAGCGGCGGCGGCGATTTTCCTTCGCCCACGCTCGCGACCGCGGCGTTGAGCTGCCGCAGCGGTCGCGAGAGATAGCGCGCGAACGCATAAGCGCTCGCGAGCAATACGGCGAGGATCACGACGCTCCATTCGAGCGCGCGAGAGGGCACGTCGTCTGCCGGACGCGGCGGCACCGGAAAGCCGGCCCAGTAGACGCGATTGCCCGCCACCAGCTTGATCCACAGCAGGCGCAGCCGGGGCGCGAAGCGCAGCTCGGTCTCGGGTCCGAGCTCGTCTTTCAGCCGCTCCTGCAGATCGGCCAGCAGCGGATTCTGCGGTGTTGCGCCGGCGCGGCGCTCGGGATCGAAGCCGAAGCGCCGTTCGGCATCGGCGGCAGAGCGCCGGTCCTGCTCGGGGACGATGCGGGCGTGATAGGCATCGGCGAGCTTCGCGAGCGTCTCGGGCGTGACCGGCTCGGTCGAGGCGAGCGCGGCGCGCAGGCTGCGAATCTCGACCAGCTTCGTGTCACCGAACTGGCGTGCGATCAACGCCGCGCGATCCTGCCGGAACAGGTAGATTGCCGCGGCCTGGCTGACGAGGATGACTGCCAGCAGCAGAAGTGCGAGCCGGCCGAAGAGCGACTGCGGCCAAAGCCTGAGCCTCAAGCACCAGCCTCGGTCGCCGCGGGTGCCTCATCGGGAACGAACACGTACCCGAAGCCCCACACGGTCTGGATGTAGCGCGGTGTCTGCGGGTCCGGCTCCACGAGCTTGCGCAGACGCGAGATCTGCACGTCGATGGCGCGATCGAACACGTCGTGATCGCGGCCTCGCGCGAGCAGCATGAGCTTCTCACGCGCAAGCGGCTGGCGCGGATGCGTGACCAACACCTTGAGCAGGCTGAATTCGCCCGTGGTGAGAACGATCGGCGCGTCGCCACGCAGCAGCGTGCGCGTCGAGAGGTCGAGCACGTAGGGGCCGAACGAGATCCTGCCTTCCGGCGAGGGCGCGCCCGGCGCCTCGGTGTGCCGGCGCAGCACCGCATGAATCCGCGCCACCAGCTCGCGCGGATTGAACGGCTTCGGCAGGTAATCATCCGCACCCATCTCGAGACCGACGATGCGGTCGACGTCCTCGCCTTTCGCGGTCAGCATGATGATCGGCACGTTCTCGCTCGATCCGCGCAGGCGCCGGCATACGGCGAGGCCGTCTTCGCCGGGCAGCATCAGGTCGAGCACAAGAAGGTGCGGCGGATCGCGTTGCAGCCGCTTGTCGAGTTCGCGCGCATCCGGCACGGTCTGCACCTGGAAGCCTTGTTCGCTCAAGTACCGCGCCAGGAGATCGCGCAGCCGGGCGTCGTCGTCGACGACGAGAATCTTGGGATTCGCCTGCTTCATGGGATCATCGTAGGGTGACCGTCCGCCGCAACCGACTCGGGGTTGTCACGAATTGTAACGTCGATGACCGGGGGCAACGATTCGTTACATGCGCGAGCCGCGGTTGCCCATCGCTCGCGAGCCGGGCCGTGACAACGCCGCGCAACATGGCGTAACCGATGGGGCGATCCGGGCAAGACTTCAGCAATACGTCATGCGATAGACTTCAGCGCTGTAGGGCTTCGGTGTCCCCGAGCTCAACGCTCCGCAATCGCTTCTTGAAAGGAACACGATGAAACGCATGATTACTTCGATCTTCCTCGGACTCGCGCTCGGTGCGCTCGGCTTCTCCGCGTTCGCGCACTCGGTTCACGGCGGCAGCCCGGTGGAGATGCTCTGGACGGTCAAGTCCCAGCTCAATCTCAACACCGCGCAACAGCAGCAATGGGCCAATGCGGCGGCGCTGTCGGCCTCCGCGCGGAAGGCAATGCACGCGAGCATGCAGCAGGCGCGCGCCGCGCTGGAGGCGGAGCTCGCCAAGGCGGAGCCCGATCTCGCTTCTGTGGCCGCCGCGGCCGACAGCGCCCGCGATCAGGTCTCCTCGTTGCACCGCCAGGCCCGCGATGCATGGCTTGCGGTGTATGCGACGTTCACGCCCGAGCAGAAGGGCATCGCCCGAGACGCGATCAAGTCCAAGCTCGCCGCGATCGAGGCCAAACGGGCGAGCCGGCAGCAGAGCCCACCCTCCTCGAATTGATCGCGTAAGCCGTATCGCGGTCCTCCAGACTTTCCGATGTCCTCGGTCCGCCGGTTTCCGACCGGCGGTGGCCCGGCGGCGCTCCGGCCCGCCGGGCTCCTTTTTTGGGGCGCCGGCGAAGCCCAACAAAAAAGCTTGCAACGCGAGCCGCGAAGGTTATAATTCATTTGTCATAAACATGGTGTAATCTGTATTTACGCCGATCGGAAGCCGCGCCGAGCGCAATGCAAGGGGCGGCGGCAATAGAATCCAGACCGGGTTTACCCCCCCGACCCTAACCGGTCATCCCGAACTCGGTCTGTCCTCCCGCGCCCCTTCCAGGGGCGCCTTTTTTTGTGCATCGACTTGTCGATTCAGGAACAAACCTCGGCCTCTTGGATCATAAGATTTATTGTGTCATCAATAGACTAGCGTGACATGTTGAGATTTGAATTGCGTAAAAACATGTTGCCAATGAGGAAACCTACAAATGGGGCCCAAATATGCACGATCGTGCCGAAGCGCGCTCGATCGACTCGCGAGGCTCGGGCCATCAACCCGTCAGCTGCGACCGGACTCCGGCGCCAAGGCGCGGGCCGAACGCAGACGGGCCGACGGCGCACAGAGTCGGACCGCGTGCGCTTTGAGCTCCTCCGGCAACACCGGCTTCAGAAGGAAGTCGACCCCGGAGCTGCGCAGTGTCTCGAGCGTTTCCGCCGATGAGTCGCCGCTGATCAGCAACGCCGGAATCGGGATGCCGAGCTCATCGCGCAGCCGCGCGACGACGTCGGTGCCGAGCTCGTCCTGCGCCAGCCGATAGTCGGCGATGAGAAGATCGGGATAGTTCTCCGCTTCACCGAGCGCCGCGAGAATCGCTTCGCCCGAAGACGCGCCGATCGCGGCGGCGCCCCACGCGTTGAGCAGCGCCTGCATGCCTTCGACCACGATCGCCTCGTCGTCGACCACGGCAATACACGAGCCGGCCAGCGGAGTTGCCGACGTGACGCGCGTGGACGGTGGCCAATCGCCCGGTGCGGGAG
>Ga0187779_10001385_pt1 | contig 15150 bp, 12 predicted proteins | sample 1015_Q2_SP10_10__FD_132435 | JGI IMG/M metagenome (GOLD analysis project Ga0187779, IMG submission 132435) | Tropical peat soil microbial communities from peatlands in Department of Meta, Colombia - 1015_Q2_SP10_10_MG | ecosystem: Environmental > Terrestrial > Soil > Wetlands > Peat | place... | reverse complement strand
CGCATGACATCCATAGGATGGGCCGATGCGGGGATGTGTTCCAGGACGGTCTTCACCTGCGCGGGCAAACCGCGCAGGCTTTTCAGTTTTTTCTTATAATCCTTCAATGCCGAATGGGTCGGCAGTTCGCCATGGACAAGGAGATACGCCACCTCCTCAAACGTGGACTGCTTTGCAAGCTCCACGATATCGTACCCTCGGTAGTGCAAGTCGTTTCCGGTCCGGCCAACGGTACAGACCGATGAATTGCCTGCTACCACACCCGAAAGGGCGACGGATTTCTTCACCTTCGGCGCTGCTGCGGGAATCGCATTAATGGATTCGCTACTCATGTTATTTATCCTCCTTGGCAAATATTTTATCCAACTTTTCCTCGAAAGCGTGGTAATCAAGGTAATCATAGAGTTCCGCACGTGTCTGCATGAGGTTGATCACATTTTTTTGCGATTCCTCCTTGCGTATGGCACAATAGACCGTCAAGGCAGCCTTGCTCATGGCCCGGAACGCGGACAGCGGATACAATACGAGAGAAACATCAACGCTGCGGAGCTCCTCAACCGAATAGAGGGGCGTTGCGCCGAACTCGGTAATGTTGGCAAGAATGGGCACCTTCACTGCCTGTGCGAATTTTTTATACATGGCAAGATCGGTAATCGCCTCGGGGAAGATCATGTCTGCACCGGCATCGACGCATGCCCGAGCGCGGTCTATGGCAGATTCCAGACCCTCGACGGCGAGCGCATCCGTTCTCGCCATAATGACAAACTCCGAATCGGTCTTGGCATCGACCGCTGCTTTAATGCGATCCACCATTTCGTCTTTGCCGACGATGGCCTTGCCGGGACGATGCCCGCATCGCTTTGCTTGCACCTGGTCCTCAATATGAACGGCGGCAGCACCTGCCTTGATCATGGATTTGATCGTGCGGGCAATGTTGAAGGCACTGCCCCATCCAGTGTCAATGTCTACCAGCACGGGCAGATCGGTGTTGTCGGTAATGCGCCGAACGTCGGTCAGGACATCCTCCATCGCAGTAATGCCGAGGTCTGGAACACCGAGCGAGCCAGCGGCAACGCCGCCCCCCGAGACGTAGAGCGCTTTGAAACCCGTGCGCTGAGCCAGGCGCGCCGCATAGGCATTAATCGCACCCACGACCTGTAACGGTGTTTCCTCTCGTACGGCCGCTCGAAAACGGCTGCCTGGCGATATCGGTCTTGTCATGCCAAAATCCTCCTCAGAACATTCTGATGCCGTAGTATCTCGCGAACGCAGCTGTAACGGTGGAAGTCAAAAGTTTAAGACAGAAAACAATTTACCACTACGTCCCCCTCCTCCCGCAAGCCCTTTATATGTTAGTGCCAAGGAAGAGTAATACAGAAAGTGGATATTTTAGTTATAAAATTTATTTATATTCAAAGTAATGATGTCACTAAAGAGCAATTAGCGGGCCACAACGCCGTTTTTTTATAAAAATTCTATTTTGAATTTAATAGATTGATATTATGATATTTTTAAAGAGGAGTGAATGAGGAGTAAAGTTATTATGAATGTTTAGTACATGCAAATTATTGCAGTCAAAGCAAAAGATTGCATGCATTTTCATGCATTATTATATTTCTGTAATATTATATTTTTTTATTTTGTAATAGAGGTTTCTAAGAGCAATATCGAGCAAATCTGCAGCTTTTTCTCTATTCCCGCCTTTTTCTCTGAGTGCCTGTATAATCGCTGCGCGTTCTGCATCGGCGACCGTCTGCTCGAGTGAACGCGTCATCACTGCCTGCTCTGGAGCGAGGAACGACCCGTTTATTTTCTCGCACTCAAGCATAGGCAGATGCTGCGTATCAATCACTCTCTCCTGCGGTCGCATATTGATCATGGCGCGTCCAAGAACGTTTTCGAGTTCTCGTACATTACCTGGCCACAGGTATTTCCCGAGTTCCGTTAGTGCTTCTGGCGCCATGCCGGTAACTTGTCGTCCGAATTCCTGGTTCAGGCGAAAGATTACGTGCTGGACAAGCCTCGGGATATCCTCCGGCCGAGCCCGGAGCGGCGGGATAGCGATAGGTAAAACATTCAGACGATAGTAGAGATCGCCCTTGAATGTACCGTCCTTCACTTTCTGCTCCAGGTTCGCATTGGTCGCAGCGATCACGCGGACGTCTACCGAGATGGGCATCGTACTGCCGACGCGCACGATCTCCCGCTCCTGCAGCACTCGAAGCAATTTCCGCTGAAGCGAAAGGCTGATTTCGCCTATCTCGTCAAGAAAAATAGTGCCGCCGCTTGCCTCCTCAAAGAGACCTTTCTTGCCGCCTTTCAGGGCGCCCGTAAAGGCCCCTTCAATATATCCGAACAGTTCGCTCTCAAGCAGGTTTTCGGACAGAGCTGCACAATTGACCCGGACGAACTGTCCTTGCTGTCGCGTGCTCGCGTTGTGGATTGCATGGGCAAAGAGCTCTTTCCCGGTCCCACTCTCGCCGCGCAGCAATACGGTTGCAGGCGTCTCGGCTGCTCTCCGAGCCTGATCTTTCGCGGCCACCAGAGCAGGGCTCGTGCCGATGATGTCGCCCCACGTATAGCGAGCTTTCAGGTGACGGATCAGCTTTCGCGCCTGGGCCAGTTCCTCGTTGAGGCCCAAGATCTCGGATATATCATGGATCACACCGACACTTCCCTTGATCTGGCCATCGATGATAATGGGAGCTACATTCACGATCACTTCTTTTTTAGCTGGCCCGACCTTCATCCGTACGTTGCGAACCGGCTGACCGCTGCGAAGCACTTTTAAATGCATGCTCTCTCCCTCGGCAATGTCGACGGTCACGGGCTTATGTAATACGGCATCCTTGGTGAGCCCCGTGATGCGCGTGTACGCGGGATTCACGATCATGTTGTTGCCGTGCTCGTCTGCAACGGAAATGGCGTCCACCGTGGATTCTATCACCGCTTCGAGAAGGCTCTGTACGTTCCAGAGACCGGTCACTTTGTCCGTAAGGGTCCGGATCTCCGTGATATCGCGGAACACTGCCACTGCCCCAATGATCTTGCCTTCTTCGTCTCTGACCGGAACGCGGTTTGTAACGATAACAACATCGTTCAGGCGCTGCTCCCTGTTTATTTCGGAATTGCCATCCCGCAGAACAACATGGAGACGGGTATTGGGGATGACCTCGATGGCGGGGCGATTGAGTACCGTTTCTGCCTTCAAGCCGGTAATCCGTTCCGCCGCCTTGTTGAAGAGCGTGACAACGCCTGCCTTATTTACGGCAATCATTCCGTCATGGGTCGAATCGAGAATGATGTCCAGTTCACGAGTCGTAATCGCGGTCATATTCCGTCCCTATCTCGGAATTGTACTTCAAACATCCTCTTTAAGCAAGGTTTCGGATCAGCACAATGTCATATCAGCGTACCCTCGCCCGCAATGAATTACCCACGACGCTCAGGGAGCTCAGCGCCATGGCTCCTGCAGATATAATGGGGTGGAGCACACCGGCTATGGCGAGGGGGATTGCCACGGCATTATAAAAAAATGCCCAGAACAGATTCTGCCGGATAACGAAAAAAGTCTTTTTTGCAAGCCTGAGCGCCTGGGGCACAAGACGCAGGTCGTTACGCATCAGCACGATGTCCGCGCTCTCCAGGGCGATATCCGTTGCCCTCCCCATGGCGATGCCGACATCGGCTTCAACAAGCGCAGGCGCATCGTTAATCCCGTCGCCAATCATGGCACAGCGCTTTCCCGCGGTACGCAGCTTACCGATTTCTTCCGCTTTCTGCACAGGAGATCGTTGTGCCTGGACCCTTTCGATACCCACCGTTTTCGCAACAGCTTCCGCAGTTGTGACCGTATCACCGGTGATCATTACGACATCGAGGCCTCTTCGTTTCAGAAGTTTCATTGCATCAGCAGCCTCGCTTCTCGGCCGGTCGGAGACCGCGAAGATCCCCGCCGCTTCTCCGCCATAGGCGAGGTGGACGACCGTGGCGCCGCCGGCTTCCCGGGAGGCGGCAAAGGCAAGTTCCCGGTCTTCCATGATCCTTCTTGTCCCTTCGCGCTCGACAAACTCCCTGCTGCCAAGAAGAGCGTCCTTTCCCCCGATAATACCGCGGATGCCTTTTCCCGGCAATGCGGAAAACTCCGCCACGTCTTCGTGGTCATGGGACCCCTGGGCTGCCGTTATCGCTTTTCCTATTGAATGCTCCGAAAAACGTTCAAGCGATGCAGCCAAGCGGAGAGCCTCGGCGTCAGTTCTGTCGATTCCGTGATATGCTATCAGGGCCGGTTTTCCTTCGGTGATGGTCCCGGTCTTGTCGAACACGACGGTATCGATATTTTTCGCCCGCTCAATAACATCGACGCCTTTCATCAAGATCCCCCGTGAAGCAGCAGAGGTTGTTCCAATCAGAATTGTGAGGGGCGTTGCCAGTCCGAGAGCGCACGGACATGCGATAACCAGCACTGAGACGGCATTCATCACTGCAAGGGAAACCGAACCTCCTCGGACAAACCAGTAACCCGCTGTAAGGAAGCTGAGAACGAGGACAATGGGAACGAAAACCGATACCACCCGGTCGGCCAACGCCTGGACCGGCGCACGCCTGGCCTGGGCATCCTCAACGGCCTTTACGATCCTCGCCAGCACCGTGTTACTGCCGGTCCTCGTCACTTCATAGATAAAACGGCCGTACAAATTCACTGTTCCCCCGAATACTTCCGCACCGGAACGTTTCGCAACGGCCTGAGACTCGCCTGTCAGCATCGCTTCATCTATTTCGGACTCGCCTTCCCGCACTATGCCGTCGAGTGGAATCTTTTCACCGGGGATCACTTCGATGAGATCACCCGGGCGGAGGGAGGAAACGGAGACCATTTGCCGCCCTGCAGGCGACCCTTTCCCGATGTTACCATTGCCCTCTGCGCCGGGGACCAGTTTTCGCGCTTCTCCGGGGGAAAGGGACAGAAGATGCATGATTGCAGCCGAAGCCCTGTGTTTAGCCCCCGACTCGATATATCTTCCCAGCAGGATCAGGGTGATGATCATCACAGCAGTGTCGAAATAGACTTCTCCCCCGACGGCCATCTGGTAAATACTGTACAGATAGGCCGCTCCTGCGCCGGCCGCAATGAGAAAATCCATGTTAAACGTTGCGTTGCGAAGTCCCCGGACCGCGCCGGCCAGAAAAGGCCATCCCGAGTAAAAAAGAACCGGTGTCGACAGGAGCAGCGAGATTCCATTGAAGATATTCTTAAACTTCACATCCATGCCCTGGAAGTAGCCGGCGTATAACGCTGCGGAGAAAGCCATGAGCTGCAGAGACAGGAACGCAGCCGTTCCGAACCGGAGGAGCATGTCCCGCTGCGCCTTTCGCTGTTCCTTGTCAAATGCCGTTGCAACGAATGGTTTCGGTGTATACCCGATCGAGGTAATACGGGTCAGGATCATTTGGATGCCAGTTTTCCCGGGGTTCCAACGGATGCGCGCCCGGTGTGTGGCATAGTTGACCTGGGCGAAGGTCACGCCGGCGGTCCTCATAAGTATCCGTTCGTTGAGCCAGACGCACGATGCGCAGCGAATCCCATTCAGAATAATGTCCGTTTCGAGTTCGCTCCCTACGGGACGTATATTCGGCGTAAATGCCGTGATTTCAACCGGTGCTGCGGAGACAGGCCCGGGGGTCCACTCCCTGCGGCGGCGGTAGAAATCATCGAGCCCTTCGCTGTTGATCAGCTGGTACACGCCCCGGCAGCCATGACAGCAGAAGACTTTCTTAACGCCGTTGATTGTCTCATACACAGCATCCCTCTCGGTAAATTGGAGAAGGCAGTGATCACATTTCAACATAAAACCGAATTCCCTTCAGGATATAGTAAAACCCCATGACGATTACTGCGAGTCCGCCCGTCTTCTGCATCCAAGCCCGCGTGCGGGACCCGAAATAGGCAACCATCATGCCGAAAAGCATGAGTGCGGGTACTGTGCCCGCACCAAAGAAAAACATGGTTAGCATGCCGCTCACCGGAGACCCGGTTCCGGCCGCTGCAATGAAGGCCGTGTAGGAGAGACCGCAGGGCATGAGTCCCAGGACGACGCCAAGGGGATAGTACCGCCAACGGGAAGAAAGACCGAACATTTTTTTTGCCATGGCCAGCACCAGCAAGTTGTGCTGTTCGAGCCAGCCCGTTCCCATGACGATTCCTGTAATGCCGAGGCCCATGACGATCATGACGATCCCGGCTCCCACGATCACTCCATTCTGGATTCCCATAAGCCTGCCCGCCACATCAACAAAAGATGCAGCGAACCCCATGATTGCCCCTACCAGCCCGTAAGTCGTCAGTCGGCCAAGATTGTAAAGCGACTGGTTCAGGAGAGGTCCGCGAGGATTACGAGAGCCATCGCCGGAAATGGAATGAAGCGAGGAAGATGCGACAAGGGGTCCGCACATGCCTATGCAATGGCCGAACCCCCCTAGAAAACCGGTGATTAAAGCAAGCAGATAACCAGCGTTCACGGCTATTGAACCTCGAATACATAGTTCACGGACGTTTCTCTGCCGGACTGACGGATGTCGACCGATGCCTGCCAGATCTTTTCCCCGCTGGGACAGCGGACGATGACGCTGTTGCCTTCATAAATCCCTTCATGGACATGGACAAGCCGTATCACATTCTGCCCCATGAACATGCCAGGCATTGTGAGTGTTATGGACACAGAGGCATCAGTAACAGGCTTGCCTTTATTCGAGAGCGTCGTCCTGAAGCGCAAATTTCGCATGGCTTTGAGTGGTTTCGGGGTGATATCGACAGACACGGTGAGACCATCAACGGTTTTAATGCACGAACCCGCATCTATCGTGCAATCAGGCTCTGTGTTTTGCAGACCTGACGCCTCGCCACGATGAACGCTCGCATACAAGAACCCCAGGGTCAGAACCACGAATAGCATAAGCCACTTCATAGGGCAATCTTACCGGTTTCCCGATCAATGGTCAATATCCAATATCAACAGGCTATGCAATTGACAGGACGATGTTTGTACGGTAAACTGTTGGCTCGTTCCCGAAGCGGTAAAAAAATGTTTGACTGAACGGCTCGAAGAATCGATTGTTTTCTCGTGTGCGAGGTTTTGATGGAAACGTTTTTTACAAAACGCAATACGATAATTATCGTGGGACTGCTGATCCTTTGGAAGATGTACGTTTCCGCAACCTTGCAACTTCATCCCGATGAAGCATACTACTGGATGTGGTCACGGCACCTTGATTTCGGATATTTCGATCACGCGCCTCTTATCGCCTACCTCATAAGGTTCACCACGCTTTTTTCGCAGCAGGAATTGTGGGTACGATTTACGGCAATCGTAGGGACACTTGTCACCAGCATCACTGCGTGGGTCCTCACCATGCAGCTGTTTCATGACAGGAGAATCGCCTCCGTAAGCATCATTACGTTGAACGTGTTGCCGGTTACTCTCGCAGGTTCTATACTGATAACACCAGATATCCCCGCGCTTCTCTTCTGGAGTCTTACAATATTTTATTACTGGCAAATAGTGGCCACCGGAAAGGTATGGTACTGGTATGTCATGGGAATCGCATTCGGGCTGTCGCTCTTATCAAAATATACCGGTCTGCTTGTAGCCCCCTGCCTGTTCCTCTTCATGCTCTTTACCGATGAGCGGAGATGGTTCAAAACAGTACATCCCTACCTCGCCTTCGTCCTAGGATGCGCCTTCTTCCTTCCAGTCCTTTATTGGAACAGCAAACATCAATGGATATCATTTGCATATCAACTTGGGCATGGCCTTGGCGGGGCGAAGTATTCTCTGGGGAAAGAACTCACCTACTTGGGCGGGCAAATGCTGATAGCAAGCCCGTTCATATGGCTCCTGGGAGCATACGCTTCGGTCCTGTATCTTTTCCAGAAAAACAAGGAGAAGCTGTTTCTCAGTCTCACCTCTCTGCCGATAATCCTCTTTTTCGCTTATTCTTCTCTCAAAAACGTTGCTCAGGCAAACTGGCCCACCTGCGCCTATTTTACATTCAGCATACTCGTCAGCCATTACCTCTTCAATGGAGCGAAATTGAAAAAACAACTCTGGGTTGGCGCCGCTCTCTTCAGCCTTCTTCTCTGTCTTGTCGCCATGTCGCATGCCAGGTTCAGCATCCTGCCGCTTGAAAAAATATCGCAGAGTGCAGCGGAGGCAGATGCCACACAGTGGTTCTATGGATGGAGGGAGCTTGGCGAGGAACTGGGGAAAGATCCCTCCGTGAAATATGCCATAGCGGAATCTCACCAGGTAGGCGCAGAAATCAGCTACTATACAAAAGAGAGAGTTTTTGCCTATGTCGATTACAACAATACGAAGGCAAACCAGTTCAACCTGTGGGAGTTTCCGGAAGAGTTAAAGGATAAAAAAGGTGTTGCGGTGTCCCTCGAAGGGCATAATGCCCTTCCCTACTCGAACTATTTCGCATCCGTCGGAGACATGAAGTCTCTCACGGTCAAAAGGGGCGCTCTTGTGATACGCACGTACCGTATGGTCTACGGCGCGGGGTATATATATCCACCGGCGCCAGGTCTTTAGCAGCTGACTGTGACAGGGATACGTCTGGTGTATAATTTAAGAACCCTTTCACGCCCGCACCCTGCGGACTTTCTGATCCGCTTTTCTCGCGACCCTCTCCCCTCATCATGCCTGTCATTCATGACAACGACTCACCTGTTGGACCGGATCACGAGCTATTTTGATCCCGGGAAGGCGGCTATACCAACCTCCTGGGCAAACCATTCGACAAAATCGGCGTCCACGGCCAGGGCGGATGCCGAGTTCTCAGCCATGGCGACTTCTACCCCTGTGGATGACCTATTCCGTGAAATCCTGGATCACTACACTTGGTTGCAACGCGATGGTCCCTCTTTCCCTCATTTTCTCCGGACACTTCTAACTGGGTAGTTTGTCATGATAGCGGTAACCATATCATGATTTGAGCCGCAAAGACGAAGGAGCGAGGAAAGATGCTCCATCGAAATGAGCGGTGGCCGGCGCGATGATACTTGCAGCTTCTTCATGGGTAACCTGATTCACTGGCTAAGCGCTCTCGATAAAGATGGACGCCGGGTCCTCGAGATAGCTGAGGAGCCTTGTCAGGAATTTTGCCGCGCCTGCGCCGTCGTTCACTCTATGGTCGAATGTAAGAGAAAGAGGAAGAATTTTGCGAACCGTGATCAGTCCCCCCTTGACCCAGGGTTTGTCAGTAATTTTCCCGGTTCCCAGAATCGCTACGTCGGGATGGTTGATGATCGGTGTCGCAAAAATCGATCCATACGTGCCGTAATTGGTGATCGTGAATGTGCTGCCACGAAGGTCCTCGAGTTTGATCGACCGCTCCCGGGCCTGTTTGCTCAAAATCTGAAGTTCCGCCGCGAGCTCCCGGATGGTCTTCTTCTCAACGTTTTTTACCACCGTTACAATAAGTCCCTCGGGCGTGTCCACGGCAACACCTATATTGAAGTATTTTTTGAGCAAGATCTCCTCGCGCTGCTCGTCAATAGAGGCGTTGAACGTGCCGAACTCCATGAGTGTATGTTGAATGGCCTTCATGAAAAAGGGGACAAATGTCAAATGCACCCCCTTGTCTTCAAGCGCCTTCTTTTCGCGCGCCCGAAGGTCCCAGAGGTCAGTTATGTCGGCCTCATCCGTTTCCGTGACGAACGCCGTTGTCCTCTGCGCGAGGACAAGGTTCTTCGCTATCGTTTTTCTCAATCCCCTGATTGCCACTCTCTCGAATGCTCCATACTGGTCATCGGCCTTTGGCTTTGGAGGAAGCGTCGCTGCGTTCAGAACGTCCTCACGGGAGATGCTTCCTCCCGGACCCGTGCCTTTGACCTTATCGAGAGAAACACCCTGCTCTTTAGCGAAAGCCCTGACAGCTGGCACAGCGAGAACGGCGGCTTCCTTCTGATCCGAGAGTTGGCCTGCACCTGCGACCGATTTCAACAATACTGCCGCTGGCTTCCTTTCTTCCTCTTCTTCGGGCAGTTCACCAACCACGGACACGGACTTCGGCCGCTCTCCGGCCGCAGGCTTCTCCTTTGCGGGAGGCCGTTCCCCGATCTTCTCGCCGGTTTCACCGATGACAATGAGTACTTCACCCACCTTGACCGTGTCGCCTTCTCCCTTGGCGATCTTAAGGACCGTCCCCCCTTTGGGAGCTGGGACTTCCACGACGGCTTTGTCCGTCTCGATCTCGAGGACTGCCTGGTGCTCTGCGATCGTTGACCCTTCCTTGACAAGCCATCTTCTGATTTCACCTTCCGCGATGCCTTCGCCCAAGTCGGGCAGAACAAAGTTGAATGCCATGGCTAAATTCCTCTGTCTTAACTGATCAATGCTATCCGCAATCAGCTGCTTTTACGCTATTCATTGTGACAATCGGTCCAACTCGCCGGCTATGCGAATCACGTTTAGTACTGCAATGTTGATTCGAGGGCTCTGCGAATCCTCACTACGTTCGGCAAGTAGTGGTCCTCAAGTTTGGGTAACGGGAGGACAACATCGTACGACGTTACCCTGAGAATCGGCGCTTTGAGATGGAGCATGGCAAGCTCTGCAATCGTCGCCGAAAGCTCCGCTCCCAGGCCGCAGGTTGATGGCGCTTCGTGCACGATCACGACCCGCCCCGTTTTCTTTACCGACTGAAGCACAGTCTCCTCGTCAAAGGGGGATAGTGTCATGAGATCGATCACCTCGGCATTGATTCCCTCTACCGCCTGCATGGTCCGCTGGAGCATGCTTCCCCAGGCGATCACCGTGACCTCCTTCCCTTCCTGGACGACCCGAGCCTTTCCCAGCGGAACCGTGTAGTCGATCTCGGGCACGTCCTCCTTGATCATCCGGTAAAGCCGCGTAGGTTCGAGAAAGACAATCGGATCCGGATCCCTGATTGCGGAAAGGAGCAGACCTTTCGCGATGCGCGGCGAGGAGGGTACCACGACCTTCACTCCCGGCATCTGGCAGAAGAGCGCCTCCGTGCTCTCGGAGTGATGTTCGAGGGCCTTGACACCTCCGCCGTAGGGCGTACGGATGACAAGGGAAGCGGTGAAGCGACCTCGCGACCGCGCCCGGATACGCGCGGCATGCGAGAAAATCTGATCAATAGCCGAATAGATGAAGCCCATGAACTGTATCTCGACGACGGGTTTGAGTCCGTACGCAGCCATGCCGATGGCCGCACCCACGATCCCTGTCTCGGCTAGCGGAGTATCCACCACGCGTTCTGCACCGAAGCGGCTGTACAACCCCTCGGTCACCCGGAACACGCCGCCGTCCTTTCCCACGTCTTCGCCCAGGACTACGACGTCCTTGTCTCGTTCCATCTCTTCCCGCAAAGCCAGGTTTAAAGCCTGGACCATATTCATGGTCGTCATATCAGAAGTCCTTTAGTTGTCTCATCTGCCTCTGAGAGAGGCTCGCTGAGGTATAGGTGAACATGTCCTTCGGATCGGGCGGCTGTGCCGCTTCCGCCTTCTTCTGAGCCTCATCGACTGCAGTCTTAGCACGCGCCTGCACTTCTTCCTGATATGCATCATTCAGGAGCCCTTTTTTCTCCAGGTACAGTCTGAGCCGCAGGATGGGATCCCGCGCCTTCCACTTCTCGATTTCCTCTCCGGGCCGATAACGCGAAGCATCATCGGATGTCGTGTGGTCTGCCATGCGATAGGTGAAGCATTCAATCAATGTCGGGCCGCCGCCCTTCTTTGCCTTCTCAAGCGCGTCTTTGGTCGCCTTGAACACGGCAAATATGTCGTTTCCGTCCACCTGGACACCTTCAAATCCGTAGGCAATCGCCTTTTGGGAGATCGTTTGTGAAGCCGTCTGGTGCTCACGCGGAACCGATATGGCCCATTGGTTGTTCTGACAGAGGAACACGACCGGAAGCTGAAAAACACCGGCCATGTTCAGTCCCTCATGGAAGTCGCCTCTCGAGCTTCCGCCATCTCCGAAATAGACAAGCGCCGCGACCCTGTCTTTTCGGTACTTGATTGCCATTGCTGCACCAACGGCATGGACAATCTGAGTGCCGACGGGAATGGCGAGTGGGAAAATATTCATGCTATCGGGCATCTGCATGCCACGTTCATCGCCGGCCCAGTACTGAAAAATCATGTCCATCGGTAAGTTTTTAGCGAGGTACACGCCACTTTCCCTGAATGTCGGGAATAACCAGTCCGACTTCTCGGCTGCAAGAGCGCTTCCGATCTGTGACGCCTCCAGTCCTGTGATGGACGGGTACGTGCCAAGCCGTCCCTCGCGCTGAAGGCTGATAGCCCGCTGGTCAAAGGTTCTTGCAAGGACAAAAAGGTCATACATCCTCATGAGTTCACTATCGGCTAGGGTAGGCGCGAGCGCGTCATCCAGATTTCCCTTTTCATCGAGGATATCGAGACGCTTCACCTGATATGATCCTATAATTTGTTCGGGCAATGACCGCCCCTCCTTTTAACATGTACCATTCCTGGAGCATCCTATGAGCATAAGCAGGCAAGCAGTATCTGATATGACATCAAGGACGAACTCATGGTTTGGTGACGTGGTTTCCATTCTCAACAAGAGTAGATTATTTCACTGCGAACGCTCTAGGAAAGCACTATCGGATATCTTATGCCAGACTATGGATAAAGTATAATCATGGCAGGGAGGGAAGTCAATGTCTGCAAAGATTATTTATTTCGATGCAGTTCTAACCGTCGCGGTGCCCCTTATTTTAGAAGTAGTGCCGTGCACACATTGCGGGAGAATTGAGAAATCGCGCACGGAGGGCAAGGTGATATCTTTCGGCAGCCTTCTAGCAGATCCTCGGCAGTTGCTCACCCTGAAGCATATCGATGATGCGTGTACCACCGATAGCTGTTTCGAGCAGAACTCCTCCGGAAGGAGTATCAACAACCTCACCGATGACCGCGGCGTTTTTGCCGTGTTCGTGTTGGCGCATTGCTGAGACCATTGCATCCCCATCGTCAGATTTGACGATAGCGATTAGTATTCCCTCGTTCGCCACAAAGAGCGGATCGAGCCCAAGCAGGCTGCAGGCGCCTTTTACTCCCTGCGCCACGGGTAGCGCCTGTTCCCTGATCCTGACGCAAAGTCGGGACTCCAGCGCCGCTTCCTTGAGGGTCGTGGCAAGACCTCCCCTGGTGGGGTCGCGCATGAAATGAATGTCGTCCGAGACGGCATACATGTGCTTGACAAGGCCGTTAAGCGCTCGGGTATCGCTGACAACCGGCGGGGCAAAGGTGAGACCGTTTCGTTCGGACATCACGGCCACACCGTGACAGCCAATATCGCCGCTGATGACGACCTTATCGCCCTGTTTGATCTGCGATGCCGAAATCGTGCGCTCTCCAGGCAGCACCCCGATGCCGGAGGTGTTAATAAAGATCCCGTCTGCTTTGCCTTTGTTCACGACCTTGGTGTCGCCGGCTACGATCTTTACGCCTGCTTTTTCTGCGGCAAGTGACATGGAAGTTATGATTTTTTTTAGATCGGAAAAGAGAAAGCCTTCTTCAATCACGAAGCCCGCGGTAAGGTAGAGCGGCTCAGCGCCGGATACGGCAAGATCATTAACGGTGCCGTTGACCGCGAGCTCTCCGATATTGCCGCCGGGAAAGAAAAGCGGAGTCACAACGTAGGAATCCGTGGTGTATGCAAGCCGTCGGGAGGAGACGCTCACCACGGCGGAATCACCTGCACCTTGGATGCCGAAGGCGGGCCCGAAATGCTGGGAGATCAGATCATGCATGAGCTTGCCGCCGCTTCCGTGGCCGAGCAGAATTCTATCCAAGATGTTCTCCTATTCCGGCACCACAGTTCATAAACCTCCATGGCGAGAACTGCGCGAGGGGTAGCGTAACTCTAAGGAAATAGCGGTCGCGCAGGTAACGCCGCTTCAGTGTTTTCCGTACTTGAAATATGCTGCGCAGCTGCCTTCGGTGCTTACCATGCAGGGGCCCACGGGTGATTCGGGCGTGCAGGCTGTTCCGAAGAGCGGGCACTCTGTCGGGATCTTTACTCCGCGCAGGATGTCTCCGCAGGAACAGAGCTCAGGTTCTTTAGCACTGGATGCCGGCGGGTGGAACTTGACATTTGCGTCGAATGCCGCGTATTTATCTCTGAGTTTGAGGCCGCTTCCGGGGAGGACGCCGATACCGCGCCAGTATGCGTCCGCAGGCTCAAAATATTTTTCAAGGAGTGCCACTGCCCGGGGATTGCCTTCTTCGCGGACGACCGCGGTATACTGGTTCTCGACAGCGGCTCTCTTCTGCCCGATTTGACGCACAATCATGAGGATCCCCTCAATGACCTCTTTGGCTTCAAATCCAGTTACGACGGACGGTATTTTGTACTGCGCTGCAACGAACTCATACGGTTTGGTTCCGATGATGGCACTGACATGGCCGGGCAGGATAAAGCCATCCACCCGGACGTCAGGCGAATCAAGCAGCGCTTTTAAGGCAGGCGGCACAAGCTTGTGTGCTGCATAAATGGTGAAGTTTTTGGTCCCTGCCAGCTCTGCATGTGCCAGAGTACCGGCTATAAGCGGTGACGTCGTCTCAAACCCCGTTGCGAAGAATACGACTTCCTTATCTTTTTCCTTTTGTGCAAGGGTCAGTGCGTCAATGGGAGAATAGAGCACTCGTACATCTGCTCCTTCGGACCGCGCTTCCAGGAGCGACTCCGTTCCTCCGGGCACCCGCATCATGTCTCCGAAGGTAGTCATGATGACGTTGGGGTTTTTGGCGATGGAGATTGACGCGTCCACATCATACACGGATGTCACGCAGACCGGGCAGCCGGGCCCGCTCAGGAGAGTTATGTTTTTCGGTATTACGTCGCGGACGCCATGCCGGAATATTTCCACGGTATGAGTGCCGCAGACCTCCATGAGTTTGATCGGTTTGTTGATGTCCGCGGCAAGTTTATGGAGTTCGTCGAGCATTTCTTTCATACGATGATTTAAACCTCCCTTCTTTTAGCCTTTCCCCGGGACAGGGATACCTAAAGCCGACGCCCTGGACAATGCCCTTGACTACGATCTGAGCCCGTTCAGCCATTGAGCCCACTGGTCGATCCCGGCGCCGGT
>Ga0187779_10001382_pt1 | contig 15163 bp, 13 predicted proteins | sample 1015_Q2_SP10_10__FD_132435 | JGI IMG/M metagenome (GOLD analysis project Ga0187779, IMG submission 132435) | Tropical peat soil microbial communities from peatlands in Department of Meta, Colombia - 1015_Q2_SP10_10_MG | ecosystem: Environmental > Terrestrial > Soil > Wetlands > Peat | place... | reverse complement strand
GCTGCGTTATGGCGCGGTAGGGTCGCACGACCGAAGCCCACCGCAGGTGGGCTTTTTCGTTGGTGCATACGCCGACCCGTGACGCGTACCCGCTCCTTCAATTGGAGAGCGCGCATGGACAGGATCGACGTAAGTTCAATCGGTACACCGCAGTTCTGGGTGGCACTGGCGCAGATCGTCGTCGTCAACATCCTGCTGTCGGGTGATACCGCGGTGATGATCGCGCTAGCTTGCCGCGACCTACCGGAGCGTGAGCGGCGTGTAGGAATGTTCTGGGGCGTGCTCGGCGCGGTCGCAATGCGGACTGGCCTCGCTTACTGCGCGATGACCGTGCTCGCATACCCTTACCTTAAGCTTCTGGGCGCGGCGCTGCTCGCATGGCTCGGCATTAAGGTAAGCGCCACCGAGAGTCGGGCCCAGCACGCAATCCGGGGCGGCAGGCACCTCTTCGCCATTGTGTCCACAATCATTCTCGCCGACGCGGCGATGAGCCTGGATAACGTGCTGGCGGTCGTTGCTGCGGCCAAAGGCAATGTACTGCTGATCGCATTCGGCTTGATCGGCAGCATTCCCATGGTCGCTCTCGGCAGCCAGTTGATCGTCCGCTTGTTACGTGACCACCCCCTCCTGGTACGGGCCGGCGGCGCTCTCCTCGGATACATCGCTGGCGAAATCGCCCTTGATGACCCCGCTCTCACGGTGTGGATTGCGACCGCTCCGCGACACCTGGCGAAGGTGGCGCCGCTTGTTACGGGCGCGCTGGTGATGGCGGTCGGTGCCTATGCGAGCCACCGCCGCAGAGCGATGAAACCCCGGGGCAACTCGTTGCTTGGAGTCCCATCATGAATACTCATATCGCAGAGGTCAGGGCCATGGAAATCGCAGAGGTCAGGGCCATGGAAATTCTCGATTCCCGGGGCCATCCGACCGTGCGCGTCAATGTCACGCTGGAAAGCGGCGTCTCGGCGGCCGCATCCGTTCCCTCGGGAGCGTCCACCGGCGAGAACGAGGCCGTGGAGCTTCGCGATGAGCACAAGCATCGCTATAACGGCAAGGGGGTGACCCGCGCCGTCGCCCACGTCAATCAGACCATCGGGCCAGCGCTCAGCGGAATGGACGCGGCGCAGCAGTCGCGCATCGACCATTTGATGCTCACGCTCGACGGTACCCCAAACAAATCCAAGCTCGGCGCCAACGCCATCCTGGGCGTGTCGCAGGCCTGCGCCCGCGCCGCCGCGCAGGCTCGCGAGCTGCCGCTGTATGCGCACCTGGGCGGCGTCGAAGCCGTTCGTCTGCCGATGCCGATGTTCAATGTTCTCAACGGCGGCAAGCACGCGGACAGCAATCTCGATTTCCAGGAATTCATGATCGTGCCCGTGGGCGCCGCAACATTCTGCGAAGCGCTGCGATACGCGGCAGAGACGTTTCACGCGCTCAAGAACATTCTGCACCGCCGCGGGTACACGACCGGCGTGGGCGACGAAGGCGGCTTCGCGCCGCAACTCAAAACCAATGAGGAGGCCTGCGAGTTAATCGTCGAAGCGATTCAGGCCGCAGGCTACGCGCCGGGGACGGAGATCGCTATCGCGCTCGATCCCGCGGCGACGTCGTTCTACGCCGACGGAAGGTATAGCTTGTCGCGCAGCGGTCAAGGCGACAAGACGAGCACCGACATGACCGCGCTCTACCGGCGATGGGTCGACCGGTTCCCGATCATCTCCATCGAGGACGGCTTGGCCGAAACTGATTGGGAGGGGTTCCGCGAGCAGACGGCGGCGCTAGGCGACCGGGTCCAGATCGTGGGTGACGACATCCTGGTCACGAACACCCGGTTCATTGAGCGCGCGATTCGCGAGAAGACCTGCAACGCGGCGCTGATCAAGCTCAACCAGATCGGCACCGTGACCGAAACGATCGACGCCGTCCAGCTCTGCCGCGCGGCCGGCTGGGGCTTCGTGATCTCGCATCGCTCGGGGGAAACCGAGGACACCTTCATGGCCGATTTTGCCGTCGCGATGGGCGGAGGACAGATCAAGGCCGGCTCGGTGTGCCGCGGCGAGCGCATCGCCAAATACAACCGACTTCTCGAAATCGAGCACGAGCTCGGCGGCGCCGCACGGTTCGGACCTGGCCACGCGAAGAGACCATCGCCATGAATGACCTCGTATCCACTCTCGATCAGCAGCCGACGACAGCCGCGGCTGTCGCGCGCGCGTTGAGCGCGGAAATGACGCGCTTCCAGAGCATCCTTTCTCGCACGGCAGACGATGCCGCCGCCCAGGAAGCGCGCGACGCGCCGGCCTTCTTTCACGACCTCAACCTGGATCAGATCGTCGACTCGATCACGGCGGGCTGGAAAGACTACGACCTTGCACCCTTCTTTCACGCACCGCTCAGCGACCTCGACGCGGTCGCCTATCGACAGGAAGTCTTCCGCGACCTCGAGGAGGCGGCGGTGATGCAAAGCGTGCGCTCGTTTTCCGAGCGCATGCGAGCGATGCGCTCGCATCTCGACCCGGCGCAGAAGCGCTACTACCCGCGCGAAAAGCAACGCTGGTTCTTGAGTGCCGCCGAAATCTATTGCGCGGCGATCGAGCATCTGGCGCAGGACCTCGCCCGCGTCGAATTGCGAGCGCGGGGCATGTGCGCCTTCCGCGACTACCTGGCGCAGTACGCGGCATCCGCCGCCTTCCAGGCACTGGTTTCGGAAGCGAGCGAGGTGAAGGTTGCGCTAGCCGCCATCCGCTACGCCATCCTCATCCACGACAGCGGCATCACGGTGCGCAACTACGACGGCGAGATCGACTACACCGCGGCCGTCGAGGCGACGTTCGAGAAGTTCCGGCGCGGCGCGCCCAAGGATTACCTCATCAAGTTCGCCGAAGCCTCCGGACTCAATCACATCGAAGCGCAGATCGTGGACCGGGTGGCATTGCTCAATCCCGACGCCTTCCAGGCGCTCGAAGCATTCTGCGTTCGGAACGCGGACTACCTCGACTCGACCATCGCCCGCTTCGAGCGCGAAGTGCAGTTCTATGTCGCCTATCTCGCCTACCTCGCTAAGTTCCGGCACGCCGGGCTCGACTTCTGTTATCCGATGCTTTCCCGCGCGTCCAAGGCGATCAGCAGCCGCGAGACCTTCGATCTGGCGCTCGCCAACAAGCTCATCGACGAGAAGACAGCCATCGTGCGCAACGACTTCTACCTGCGCGGAGAGGAGCGCATCTTCGTCGTCTCCGGGCCGAACAACGGGGGCAAGACCACCTTCGCCCGCACCTTTGGCCAGGTGCACTATCTCGCCGCACTGGGCTGCCTGGTACCGGGCGCGAAGGCGCAGCTCTTTCTGTTCGATCGGCTCTTCGCCCACTTCGAGCGTGAAGAGGACATCACGAACCTGCGCGGGAAACTCGAGGACGACCTGTTCCGGATCCGCCAGATCCTGGACCAGGCAACGCCAAACAGCATCATCGTCATGAACGAGATCTTCGCCTCGACCACCCTCAAGGATGCGGTCTATCTGAGCGCCAAGGTGATGGCACGCATCTCGCGGTTGGACCTGCTGGCTGTCTGCGTCACCTTTCTCGACGAACTGGCGTCCTTCGACCGCAAGACGGTGAGCGTCGTGAGCATGATTGATCCCGCCGATCCCGCGATCCGCACCTACAAACTCGCGCGCCGGCCGGCCGATGGCCTGGCGTACGCGCTTGCGGTCGCAGAGAAGTACGGCGTCACCTACCAACAGCTAAAGAAGCGGATCAAGGCATGAAAGTCCTTCTAATGCACCGTGATCGGGATTTCCTGCTGCCGGAGGAGATGCCGCGCGAGCAGCGGTACCGCGACTATGCGTCGTCGCAACTCTTTCAGCACGAACCTGCCCTGCGGCAGGACCTGGAACTCGACACGCTGCTGCGCGCGATGGCGGGTGAAGACTCGTTCCTCTTCGAGGTCGCGCGTCGGGCGCTGCTTTCGGGTCTCGGTAACGACGTAGACACGATCCGGTACCGCCAGGCGATTCTCAAGGACTGCCTGAAGAACGCGGCGGTGGTCCGACAGCTCTACGCCCTCACAGTGGAAACGATCGAAGGCAAGAAGAAGCACTGGTGGGGGATATCCAGTCATTTCGCGGGCTCGATCCTGCACAGTGCTGTCGACCTCATGCAGTTGTTCGTGAGCATGCTGCGAAGACTGCGCAGCGTGACCGAGGAACAGGGTCGCAACTTCGACTCGGAAGGCTTCAGGGCGCTGTTCGCCATGCTCGACAAAGAGCTCCCGGACGAGTACTTCGCGCGGGTCGATCAGCACTTGCGCGATCTGAAGTTCAGGACGGGCGTGCTCACCAGCGCATCGCTTGGCCTGGGTAACGCCGGCACGCACTACGTGCTGCGCGAGGACCGTGACAAGCGCCCAAGCTGGCTCAGGCGAATTCTGCACAAGGGCCCGCCCGCCCATACGTTCTATCTGCACCCGCGCGATGAGGCCGGCGCCCAGATCGTATCCGCGCTGCGAGACCGGGGGGTCAATCTCGTCGCCAACGCGCTCGCCCAGTCGACCGATCACGTCCTGAGCTTCTTCGAAATGCTCCGGGTGGAGCTCGCGTTCTACGTCGCGTGCCTCAACCTGCATGAGAAGCTAACGGCAATGGGTAGCCCGGCCTGTTTCCCGGAACCCCAACCCGCGGGCGCGCGGCGCTTTCGCTGCACGGAGATGTACGACGTCAGTCTCGCCCTGACGATGGGGCGGCGCGTGGTGGGTAACACGGTCGACGGCAACGGGAGGAGCCTGGTGATCGTGACGGGGGCAAACCAGGGCGGCAAATCGAGCTTCCTGCGCAGCATCGGCCTCGCCCAGCTGATGATGCAAGCTGGCATGTTCGTGGGCGCGGAGTCGTTCGCCGCCGAGCTATGCGTGGACCTCTTCACGCACTACAAGCGGGAGGAGGACGCGACGATGAAGGGCGGCAAGCTCGACGAGGAGCTCGCGAGGATGGGCACGATTGCGCAGGCGATCGGGCCACTGTCGCTCGTGCTCTTCAACGAATCGTTCGCGTCGACCAACGAGCGCGAGGGATCGGAGATCGCGCGGCAGATCGTCACGGCCCTGCTCGAGCAGCGCATCAAAGTCTTCTTCGTTACCCACTTGTACGACTTTGCCCACAGCTTCTTCGAGCGCAACGCCAAGGACACGCTCTGTCTGCGTGCGGAACGCAGGCCCGACGGAACACGCAGCTTCAAGCTCGCCGTCGCCGAACCGCTGGATACGAGCTACGGCGAAGATCTGTACCGGACGATCTTCGCCGGGAAAGCCGAGGAAGAGGCGGTGCCATGAGCAGCCTGCTTGACGCCGAGAGTCGCGAGCTTGAACAGACCGCCGGATCGCGCGCACTCGCAAGGCGGGGAGCCGCGTCGTCCGCGCCCACAGGCCGGTCGGCGCCGGCACCGAGGGCGGCGAAGCCCGCAGATGCGATCGTCCGAGTTGAGGATCTTTCCGTGGGTTACGACGACACCGTGCTCCTGGAGCACGTGAGCTTCACCGTCGAGCGCGGCGAGGTGTTCATGATCGTCGGCAGCTCGGGCTGCGGCAAGAGCACGCTGCTCAAGCACGTGATCGGGCTGACTCCGCCGCTCGCGGGCCGCGTTCTGATCGACGGAGATGACGTCGGGAAAGCGGAAGGCGCGGCCCGTCAGGCGATTCTCAAGAGGATCGGCGTGATGTATCAGAGCGGCGCGCTGTTCGGCTCGCGCACTCTCCGCGAGAACGTCCGTCTCGCCCTCGAGGAATTCACGCCGCTCGATGACGATCAGATGGACTTGGTGGCAAGGCTCAAGTTGCATCTCGTGGGGCTGGACCATCTTTGCGGCCACCTGCCATCGGAGGTCAGCGGTGGCGAGCAGAAGCGCGCGGCGATTGCGCGCGCGATGGCGCTCGACCCTGCCATCCTGTTTCTCGATGAGCCCGGCGCGGGGCTCGACCCGGTGACTTCCGCCCAGCTCGACGCATTGGTGCTGCGGCTGAAGCAGAGCCTCCGCGTCACCTTCGTCATCGTCACCCACGAGCTTGCAAGCATCTACGCGGCGGCTGACCGGGTGATCATGCTCGACAGAAGCGCCAGAGGAATCGTCGCCGAAGGCAGTCCGCAGGCGCTTCGCGACGCCAGCGATGACCCTCTCGTCCGCCATTTCTTCCGGCGCGAAGCGGCGGCATCCCGATAGGCACTGTCCCCGCCTGGCTGCCTACCCGCCGCCCGCCTCAATATGGAACGTCACTTGCCAGCCGCTCAATCGTCCGCGGTGCGCCAAGCCAGGGCGAGGGCGGGCATGTATCTGCGTAGTCGCCAGTCGTTCAACGGAGCGTTCTGCTTTTACCGGTCGGATTACGTCGACGAGCCCAACCTGCATGACACCTATCACGCCGTTGCCGCGCTCACCGTGCTCGGCGAGTGCGTGCCGCGCGTCGACGAGCTGATCCGATTCCTCCACCACTTCGAGCCACGCGCTCCGCGCCATCTCTTCTACCAGACGTTTACGCTCGACCTGCTGGGCCAGGCCTCGAGCATCGCTGCTGAGCGCCTCGCGCGCATCGGCGATCTGTCCCTCGACCCTCCAAGGTGCCATCCTGGCGCGCCGACGAGCGATTGGCTTCGCAGCTCACTACAAGTCATCCGGCTGAAAGAGCACTTCGCACACCTGGACGCGCAGCCACGCCTCGCGCGCTTTGTCGAGAACCTAGGAACCGCCGGCGGTTTCGGCAGCAAGCCGAACCTCGGCGACACGTTTTTGTGCCTGAGCATCCTGTCGTTACTCGGCCCGCTGCGCGACGTCCATCGCGCCCGTGCCTTCGTCGACGATCTGCAGATTCCGTCCTTTGGGTTCACGTTGACCCGCGATTCGCTGGTGGCCAATCTGGAGGTGATCCACGCCGGACTCGAGTGCTGCGCATTGCTCAGGCTGGCAACGCGGTATCCGCGCGACATCGTCGCCTTCACGCTCGCCAGCCAGACATCGAACGGTGGGTTCGGCCGGGCCCCCTCGACGTTGCCGAGCATCGAGCTGACGCACTCGGCGATCGAGATCCTCGCGCGTGTCGATCCGGACGCGTTTCATCCATCGGCTGGCGCGGAAGCCGCCGCTGATCACCTGCCGCGGAGCACGCCCAACCAGGCGCGCGCGAGTCTCGCCACAAGGAGCATCTCATGACCCGAATCGTGCTCACGCGCCACGGGCAAACTGAGTGGAACGTCCGGCCGCCGCGCTTCCGTGGACGTGCAGAGCTGGCTTTGACAGAGACCGGACTGGAACAGGCGCGCGCAACCGCGAGGCGAATCTGCGACGCCTACGACCCTTGCGCGGTATACACGAGTCCCCTCGGACGTTGTGTGACCACGGGGGAGATTATCGCGCGGCCGCTCAAGCTGACTTCACGCGCGCTTGCCGGGCTGAACGACATCGACTACGGAGCATGGCAAGGCCTCACGGCCGGCGAGGCGAAGGCCGGTTGGCCCGAAGAATTCGCAACCTGGTCCGAGACCCCTTACTTGGCAAGGCCGCCTGCCGGAGAAACGCTGCAGGAGATGCTCGCGCGCGTGTCGGATACGGTTCGCGAATTGCTTCGTGAACATCCACGCGACACAGCGGTGCTCGTCGGGCACGACAGCGTCAACCGAGTCCTCCTGCTCCATGCGCTCGGGTTGCCGTTGTCGAGCTACCCCTGCCTCGCCCAGGACAACGCTGCGATCAGCGAAATCGAATTCTCGGACGGTCGATTCCGGCTCAAGGCCATGAACGAGACCTTTCATCTGGAGTCTTTGCAGCCACGGCTGGCGCCAAGGCGCGAAGTCGACACGGATCACCAGAGCGCGGACCTGGCCGCCCATCTCGCCGCCCACCCATGAGCCGATATTCGCCAAGTTCGATGACGACTTCGAGGTAAACCTCCAGCGCGTCCGCACTGAAACATCCCAACGACATGATCAAGTTCAGCGAGCGCCACACGTCTCGAATCGCCGAGACCTTCGTCGAAGTCGACGCGTTGCTGACCGAGGCAGTTCACTGCCTTGATGTGCTGGCGCTGCGCTCACCGCTATCCAAGCGCCTTGCGGATGTCACGCCGATCCAGCAACAGCTCATCGCACACGACGCAGAGCGCGTCCGCGCGGCGATGCGCGCCCTGCTCGCGCGCTACAAGATTGACCTGCGGCAACCCACTTCCAGCGCACTGCAGGCGGGGCGCGGTGCGCTCGATCGAGCCATCGTGGCGATCGAGGCTTTGGCGCCGTCGTACATGTACGCGTATGGCGCGTTGTCCGACGAGCTCGAAGCCGACCTGAACCGGATCGTCACGCAGCTCCTCGATCTGCTCGACACGATGCGCGAGAGCCTCGCTCCAGTCATCGGCGGTGTTTCGCACACGCGCTTGGAGCAGCTTGCCACGACGCCTTGCAACAGCCCCCTCCTACAGGAATTAGGGCGGCTCATCGAGGCCTACGAGCTCACGCAACTGCGAGCGCCGCTAGAAGGTCTCCTCGAGCGCCTAGAGACGAACGACTTCGAGATCACCGTCTATGGTCGGACCAACTCTGGCAAGTCGTCGCTGCTCAATTTCCTTCTGGGACAGGAGGTGCTTCCGGTCGGGGCGACACCTGTAACCGCCTTTCCGGTGCGTCTTGTATTCGGCAGTCAAGCCTGGGGCTTTGCGGAGTTCGCCGACGCGATTCCCGAGAAATTTGCGTTGGGTCGATTAGCCGAGTTCGCGGCCGAACACTACAACCCCGCCAACGCACGGCATCTTGTCGGTCTCCGCGTCGAGATACCTGCCACACGGCTGAAGGGCGGCATCGCGATAGTCGACATGCCCGGCTTTGATGCCAGCATCGACAGCGAATCCGCCGCGACGTTCGCGTCCGTTCCGCGCTGCGATCTCGGCATCGTCGCCATCGATGTAACCGACATCCTGACCTTCGAGGAAGCCGCCATCGTGGATAGGCTGCGTCGCGCGGGGTCGAGCGCGCTGGTGCTGCTCACGAAGGCCGATCTGCTGCGCCCGGAAGATCGATGGAAGGTGCACGGTCATGTCTCGCGCGGACTGTCGAGGAAGATCGGCGTCGATGTGCCCGTCTATTTCGCCTCTACTGTGTCCGCCGATCCGCTGCTGCGCGATGACTGGATCGAGCGCGGACTCGAGCCCGTGCTGCGGCAGCGCGAACCGCTGCGCGAGACATCCCTCCCCACCAAGCTGACCCTATTACGCGACGCTGTCGCGACGGCGCTCCAGCGTCAGTTGTCGCTGAATCCCGGCAGCGTACCCAGCCGCGAGCGCCGCCGCGAAGCCGAGGCGCTGCTGGCGGAAGCTGACGCAGTGCTCGCTGCCGCTCAACGGCATCACCTCGCTGCGCGTGCCGAAGCGGAGCGCCAGGCTCGCGCGCTTGTCGACGAGGTCGCTCACAACGCTGCCGTGCTTTGGCCCCAGAGCCCTGACGCATCACTCGACATTACGACGCTCCTGCAGGCGTCGTTGCAAGCGAGGGCGACGGGTGTGGCGAGCGGTGTTTCCCGAAATCTACTCAAGTTGCGAGCGCAGTGCTCCTCGGCACTGGCGCAGGCCAGTGGCGCTCTCCACATCGCCCGGGGCGATCCGACCGACCTCCCCAGGGCGCACCGCATACCGCTCTTCGATGAACCTCGTGACGCCCGGCCCACGGTGCTGCCGCAGCCTCTGTTCCCCTTCCTGGGTCGGTGGCGGCGCTATGCCGGCGCACGTCGATGGTTGCGGCGCTCGCGGGTACAAAGCGATGTCGCCAATATTTTCGAGCGCCACTTCATGCAGGTGGACGAGTGGCGATCGCAAATGCTGCACGAGCTCAGGGCAAGCTTCGCGGCTCGTACGCAGCGACTGTGGATGCGGTATATCCAGTCCATGACCGCCGTGCGCAGCACCTCGACTGAGCGCACTCGCTTGATCCAAGACCTCAAGGGACTCGGTCGCTACGACGATGGCGCCCTCGACCGCAAGGTCAAAACCGTGGAACGCTCCGGTGACATGGAGGATCGGATGGCTTGACAGCGACAGCGTGCTCGTAGCGGTCGAAACGCTCGATGTCCGAAGGACTCACCGTGACGACCGCCGCGTTACAAGTGATGCATGCAGCAGACCCGGGTTCGGATCGGCGGCCCTATGAAATATTGCAGTGAGTGCGGCGCCAAGGTGGTCTTCAACTCGCGAGGGGGCGGTGCAACCCCTCGCTATGTATGCACGGCCTGCAGGAGGATCTTCTACCAAAGTCCGAGGCTCGCCGCCGGCTGCGTTGCCGAGTGGGAGCGGCAGATCCTGCTCTGTCGCCGGGCCATCGCTCCGGCGCATGGCCTGTGGGGGCTTCCCGCCGGATTCGTGGCCGATGGAGAATCGGTCAGCGCTGCAGCGATCCGCGAAACGCTGGAAGAGGCCAATGTCGCCGTGAAGATTCAACAGCCCTTCGCGCTGTTCCACATACCCCATGCCAATCAATTGCGGGTGATCTACCTCGCCCGGCTCCTTGACAACCAATTCAAACCGGGACCGGAAACGGTCGAGGCGAGGCTGTTCGAAGAGAGTCAGGTACCGTGGAACGATCTCGCCTTCACGACGACGCACAACGCGCTCAAGCGCTACTTCCAGGATCGCGCAAGCGGCAGCTTCGGTTTTTTCGTCGCCGAGATCGTGTCGTTCGAGAGCGGCCCATTCGCATAAGGCAGCGCGCAAGCCATTCGCTGCTCGCCGTTACCACATGGCCGTGCGCCAGACGCGCATGGTCTGCCGCAGCGAATGATCGAGCGCCGTCGCATCGCCCCTGTCGGCCGCCTGCGCCAGGTGCGTGCGAAGCTCGCCGAATCTTTGCACCTGAATCCCCACGAGCCACGACCGAACCTCACCCGGCATGGTGTAAACGTACACCGCACCAAAGTGCTTGAGGCAGAGGCGTGCGAAATATCCATCGCCATGGCCGCGCCGCGCTGATCGCAGTCCCTGCAGCGCCTCCATGATGCCCCGGTCTTGAGCGACAACCAGTCGCTCGCAGGCTGGGCAGCGCGGGAGATTCGTGACCATCTTGCGCTGCTGGCCGAGGATGTAGGCCGGACTCTTGCGTCGATAGAACACGCTCTTGCGGGCTGCTTCGCGGTTACGATTGTCCTGAACCAGCGCCGCGATACCGTCGCGCAGCGACGCCAATTGCACATCAGCCGCATAGCGGGTCGCTGCCAGGGCGACATTCTCGTCGTCACATCGTGCACATTGCTGGATATGCTTGGCGCACGTCGGCAACACCGTCCACAGGTCTTGACCCAGCCGCGCCACGGTCTTCGTCATCTCGAGCCAGCGCGCCTCCTCGCGTTGGATTCCGGCGCATACCGGGCATGATGATTCGTCGGCGCACGATCCCGCAGCGCCATCACGGGGCTCGGTAGTGACGGTCGGGACTTTGTCAACGAGCGCCAGCTCGCTCGCGACCATGCGAGTTGCCCAACGCAACTTTTCAGGCGCAATTGGCGAGCGATCAGCTTCGCTGCACGGCTCCTCGGGGATCCGACCGATCTCATCGATGATCGATTCCAGCAGCTTGCGCTGCGTGTCCGCCAAGACGGAAAGTGTGGCGGCGTTCACCGCGTTGGCAACGTCCCTGTAGTGAGAGAAGCAAAGAGCGCGTGCAACCGCCTGCCCAGTATTCGCTTGTGCCAGTCGCTGGACCTGGTGCGTGACCCGGTGGCTTTGAAGCTTGCAGGTCGGGCACGCCCGGCCGATGCCGAAAAAAACGTCGAGCATCCGGTCCGCGTAACGCTTCTCGTCGCCGAGCCAGCCGAGGATGAACTCGGTTGCGTCGCCGAGTATGCGTGCGAGCAGATGGCTGTCACCTCGCCGAAGCAGCGCAGCGCCGTGATCCTCGCAAAAACCGAGTGCGTCGACGATCGCTTCACGCGCCGCGACGATGTCCTCGGGTCGCTCCGCGCCATTCACTGGGAACCCGTGCTCCGATACGCGCAGTTGTTCGCAGACCTCGCACCCAGCGCGAGCGCCCAGCGGCGCGAACGGCGAATTCGTTTGGTTAACTGGCAGCGAAGGGAATTCGCTAGTGCTGTCAGTCACCAGCATGCTCCACACCCCTTGCCGCTAACCCTGCCGCCAGCAGACTTACAGGGAGCAATCTGGCCGATGAACCCGCTCGGCACGCAGTTAACAATCCAAAATCGAGGACCACTGTCCGATGTCCCGTCGTTCTACTTTAGATGTCGTGCACACGACGGGACGCTTAAGGCAAAGAAAAAGCCCACACGTCTCACCGGTGTCCCGGCAGACCATGTAGGCATCATCAGCCCTGCGGCGGTTATGGGAGGTATGCCATCTCCGCGTAAGCAAAGTATAGGCGAGTCACCTCCCTGGCACAACCTTACCATTCCTCCAACCATTCCGGGGATTGGCGCTTTGAAATAGTTACGGCGATCAAGTACTTGTCTTCTTCGGCCGTATTGTCTAAACTTTGGATTGTCTGCAGGAGATGGCCGTCCTCCTTTAACCGCCGCAATGGCTGATGACGCCTACGTTTGTCATGCAATTTGGGCAAGCGTGGGCGTTCGTCTGACGGTCTAGTCACTCCGCCAACCCCACGCTGTGTCGTTCAGGCGAAGGTCTGTTCGATGACGGAGGGTTTTGGCGATGCGCTCAGGGGCTTGTTGTGGTCGCACTCTCGGCGAGAGGTCGTGCGCCGAACGACCGACGCGGTTGCTCCTTCCCCAGCGACTGACCGCCCATACCTCGCAGCCATCGTCGGTGCGTGACGTCCATCACGGCCGCTCGGCTTCCATCTCGCTGTGCCTCCGAGGCTGTCGCCCTCGCTCGCTTGCGATACCGCGTCATCGCACTGCATCGCGTATGCCGGCGGCTGCGCTTGTTTGCCGACCTTATTCTCGATCCAGCACGACCGCTGCGCATTCCAGGCATATGCGCGTCTCGGGCTGCCCGCGAGAAGGAGGACCCCATGTTTCGAAATATCCTGGTCGCCTTCGACGGTTCGGACCCGAGCCGCAGGGCCTACGACACTGCGTTGGATATCGCAAAGAAATACGATTCAACCGTGCATGTGGTGGCGGTCGCGCGCCCTCCCGAGTTCGCGGAGGAAGTGGAAACGAAAGCGGTGGTCGAGCGCGAACGCGCGCAGTTGGACCGGCAACTCGCGGCGCTCCGTGTCAAGGCACTCCAGGCTGGTCTAAGTCCACACCTCAAGATCGCCACAGGACATACAGCAGCTCAAATCGTCCGAGCGACAGAGGAGGACAAGATCGACCTGATCATCCTCGGCCATCATGGTCACGGCGTGTTCGATCGCTGGCTGCCGGGATCCGTATCGCGCGAGGTGATCGCGTATACCCGCTGCCCAGTAATGGTTGTGCGCTGATCAGGCGCTGCACCGCTCAGTCAGCCTCGAGGCATTGAAAGAGCCGCCATGGGCGAGCGTATTGCCTTCAACTTGCTGCAGGTCTTGGTCGTGATGGGTTTCGCGCCGCTCGCGGCCGGCGTGCTGGCACGCCTCAAGGAAATCGTCCAGTCCAAGCGTGGGCCGAGCATCTTTCAGCCCTATCGGGATCTCTGGAAGCTGTTTCACAAGGACGAAGTCGTGTCCGAAGACAGCTCGTGGATCTTCCGGTTCACGCCCTACATCGTCTTCGTAACGCCGATCTTCGTAGCGCTCCTGATCCCAGTGCTGACGAGCTATCCGCTGTTCTTCGCTTTCATGGGCGACATGCTCGGCGGCGGGTTCGTGCTCGCATTGGGCGGGTTCTTCGCCACGCTCGCTGCGGTCGACACGGCCAATCCGTACGGACCCATCGGCGCGAGCCGCACGCGCATGGTCGGCTTCCTCGCCGAGCCCGTGTTCATGATCGTCTTCTTCACCGTTTCGTTCGTGGCCGGCTCGACCATTCCCTACATCGTCCAGCAGAAGTGGGTGACGCCGCTCGCGAATTTCTTTGCGCCGTCGCACGTCCTGTTGATGCTGGCGTTTGTCATGCTGATCCTGGCCGAAGGCGGGCGCATCCCGGTGGACAACCCGACGGGACACTTCGAGCTCGCCATGATCGATGAATCCAAGTCGCTCGAATACTCTGGGCGCGGCTTTGCGCTGATGAAATGGGGCGGGCAGATGAAGTTCTTCGTGCTGCTCTGCATCTTCCTCAACGTGCTCGTGATGCCCTGGGGATTGGCCAGCGACCAAACCTTAGGCGCGGTGCTGATGGCAATACCGTTGGTGCTGTTCAAGATCTTCTGCTTCCTGCTCGTGCTGGTCGTGATCGAATCGTCACTGTCGAAACTGCGTTTGTTTCGGATCGTCGAGTTTCTTGGCGCGGCGTTCATCACCTCGGTGGCGGCAATGATCGCCCAGGTCTTTGCGGCTTAAGCGAAGCGACCCCATGAATGAAGCTACGAGCCAGTTGCTGGAAAATCTGAACGCCCTGGCGTGCGGCTTGTTCCTGCTCACCGCTTTCGGCATCGTCGCGACGCGGCAGGCGAGAGGCTGCCTGATCCTGTTCATCGTGCAATCGCTGCTGCTTGCGGCATCGGCTGCGCTGCTGGGATTGCGCTTCGATTCAGGGCACCTCTACGGGGTCGCGCTGGTGAACCTGATTAGCAAGCCGATCATCGTTCCGTGGCTGTTGCGCAAGACCTCGCCGGCGGAAATCTACACCCGCCGTGAAATCGATCAGGTGTTGAACATCCCCACCTCTCTGGCCATCGCCCTGGCCTTGGCGGTGCTCGCCTATTTTCTCGGTATCCCGCTGGCGAACGCCGTCGGGCCCGAATTTCGCGGACCGAACGTACCGATCGGCATCGCTGGACTGTTACTGGGCGCCTTCACGCTGACTGTGCGGCGCGAAGCGCTGCCGCTGCTGATCGGCCTCCTGGCGATGGAGAACGGAGCGTTCCTCGCTGGCATCTCGATCGCGCGCGATCTCACCATGCTGATCGAGCTTGCCATCGCTACGGACGGTTTGATCATTGTCTTCATCATGGGTGTACTGGTGCGCGCGGTTCAGCAGCATGTGGGCACCACCGCGGTCGGCGAATTGACGAGCTTGAAGGAAAGGTCGGCCGCACGCGCCGCGGACGAGGTACTGCCGTGAGCGTCATCATCATCTTGCTGCTG